>Ga0070685_10001115_pt1 | contig 14362 bp, 15 predicted proteins | sample KBSS13LmetaG_FD_65651 | JGI IMG/M metagenome (GOLD analysis project Ga0070685, IMG submission 65651) | Switchgrass rhizosphere microbial communities from Kellogg Biological Station, Michigan, USA - KBS S1-3L metaG | ecosystem: Host-associated > Plants > Roots > Rhizosphere ...
AAGTGCGGAAGTGCGGAAGTGCGGAAGTGCGGAAGTGCGAAAGTGCGAAAGTGCGAAAGTGCGGAAGTGCGAAAGTGCGAAAGTGCGAGAGTACGAAAGTGCGGAAGTGCGTGAATCGGTCAGGTCCGACGCGCGCCCGCCCAATGTCATCCTGAGCGTCGCCGCTGATGCTGAGCCTCGTCCACTCGGATGCCTGGCGGCGACCGAAGGATCTGTAGCCTCGGCGGCGACATCGTTGGGGAGCACGACCGGAGCGAAACGCGAAAGGGCGGCCGATGTGCTCGGCCGCCCTTTCGCGTTCCCACCGCAACCGCGGCGCTACGACGCGCGGTTGAAGACCAGGTTGTACTCGAGCGGCGCCGAGAGCCGCGGGGAGCGCAGCGTCACGTGCATCGTGAGCGTCCGGCCGTCCGAGCTGATGCTGTAGGTGTTGGTGCGCGACCCGTCCTCGGCGCGGAAGGTCTGCACCAGCCGCCCGTTCTCCCACGAGGTGCTCAGCTGGAACTTCTCGCCGTCCTCGCGGGTCCATGCGACCGGCTGCCCGTTCGCGGGGCTCTCGATGGCGTGGCGCTGGTCGAAGGTCGTCGAGACCTGCGCCGGCGTGAAGTTGACCACCACGCGGTTGTACACCTGGTTGGTGCGGCGCAGCCGGCCGCGCGCGATGGGGCGCGTGACGAAGCTCATCCGCGCCACCGCCGTCTCGATCGCGCGGTTGACGTCGTCGCTCTGCGCGCGGTTGATGACGAAGGTGCCCCGCATGGACGACTCCTGCGAGTTCGCCGCGGCAGGGAGGGCGAACGCTGCGAGAAGCGGGAGCAGGAGCATTCGGGTGCGTTGACGCCGCATGGGACAGCCTCCAAGATGCAGGGGAATCACGGGGTGCTGCGGGAGATGCCGGCGCGCGGCGCCGGGCGGGTCCTGACGGGTGTGCGGGGCAATCTAAGCGGGCCCCGGCCCCCGCGGTAGGGCGATGGAAAACCTTGTTCCGCCCAGGGTTACCCCTCGCCGGGGGGCGTGGTTCCTGAAACCGGCCCCCGCGCGCCCCGTACGATGCTCCAGGCCGCCCCGCGTCCGCCGCGGCGGTCCGCTCCCTCGCCCCGACCCTGAACGGCAACCGAAATGCCCGACTCGACCCGCGCCACCCGCATCCTCACTGGCATCGACTCGCGCAGCTGGGAGCACCCGGCCGATCGCGCCGCGCTCAACGCCCTGCGCAAGATCCCCGGCTTCGACGAGGTGCTGCGCAAGCTCTTCGGCATGTTCGGCGAGCGCCAGGTGCGCCTGGCCTTCCTGGCCAACGCCGTGCGCGTCTCCGAGACGCAGCACCCGCGGCTCCACGAGATGTGGGCCGACGTGGGCCGCACCTTGGACGCGCCCGCCGAGTACCCGCTGTACGTCACCCAGAACCCCACCTACAACGCCGCCGCGCTGGGGATGGAAAAGCCCTTCGTGATGGTGCACAGCGAGATGGTGAAAGACTTCGAGGAAGCGGAGCTGCGCTTCGTCCTCGGGCACGAGCTGGGGCACGTGATGAGCGGCCACCAGCTCTACACCACCATGCTGATGCTGCTGCTGGGGCTGGCCCGCGGCAACTTCTCGCTGCTCGGCCTCGCCGCGCTCCCGGTGGTTCTGGCGCTGCTCGAGTGGAGCCGCAAGGCCGAGCTGAGCTGCGACCGCGCCGGGCTCCTGGCGGTGCAGGCCCCCGAGCCGGGGCTGCGCACCATGCTGCAGTTCGCCGGCGGCACCTTCAGCGAGACCAACCTGGCGGCGTTCGTGGAGCAGGCCGAGGAGTACCGCGAGAGCAGCGACCTCACCGACCAGGTGTTCAAGGTGCTGAACCTCCTCTGGGTCACGCACCCCTTCCCGGTGATCCGCGTGGCCGAGATGCGCACCTGGTTCGAGAGCGGTGCGTACGAGCGCATCATGGCGGGCGAATACCGCCGCCGCGGCGAGCCCGACACCCCCTACCGCGACGACGTGGAAGAGGCCGCAAGGTCTTACAAGGAAAGCGCTAAGGAGACCTTCGGGCAGGCCGCCGACGCGGCGAAGAAGGTGGTGGATTCGTTCCGCTCGGGGTTCAACCGGCCGTAGCCCGGCGCGACGCGAGTCGATCCCTGCTCTTACCTTGCAAAACCCGGTGGAACCGAGTTTGCGTATGGCGACCGGGGCGCGGACGGGCCGCGCCGCGTAAACCGCCAGTCCGGAGAGCGAAACATGAACAAGTCGGAGTTCATCGACGCGGTGGCCGAGAAGGCCGAGCTCACCAGGGCCGCGGCGGCGCGCGTGGTGGATGCGATCTTCGACACCGCGTCGGGGGCCATTTCCGAGGCCGTCCACGCCGCGGGGTCGTTGTCCATCCCGGGGTTCGGGAAGTTCACCCGCCGCACCCGCGCCGCCCGCGCCGGCCGCAACCCGCGCACCGGCACGGAGATCAAGATCCCCGAGCGCACCACGGTGGGCTTCAGCGCCGGCCGGGGCCTCAAGGAGCAGCGCAGCACCTCGCGCCGCAAGAACCCCATCGCCACGGCGGCGGGCGCGGCGGCCGGTGCGGCGGTGGGCGCCGCGGCGGCCCGCGCGGCGACCAGGAAGCGGACCGCCACGCGCGCCGCGGCCGCCAAGTCGAGCGCCGCCAAGAGCGGTGGCGCCAAGAGCAGCGGCGCGAAGAGTGCCGCCAAGAGCGGCGGCGCGGCGAAGAGCAGCGCGGCCAAGAGCGGTGCCGCGAAGAGCGGCGGCGCCAAGAGCAGCGCGGCGAAGACCGGCGCCGTGAAGAGCGCGGCCAAGAGCGGCGCGGCTAAGAGCTCCGGCTCGAAGAGCGGCGGCGCGGCGAAGAGCAGCGCTGCGAAGAGCGGCGGCGCGAAGTCCGGCTCCAACAGCTCCGGCTCCAAGAGCTCCGGCGCGAAAAGCGGCGGCAGGCGCTGACGGACGCTTGGCACAGAGGTCGTGGGCGGGGCCGCATCGGCGCACGATGCGGCCCCGCCGCCATTGGTGGATGGAGTCCGCGCCGGCCTTCGCTCTTGACGGGGGGGCGGCGGCTTTTTATTTTGCGCTTCTCCCGCATCGAACGCGGACATTCCGTACGACCTTCGGGGATCTCCCGGACACGGCCCCACGCCCCATCCCGAGCTCCTCCCCCCGGATAGACGCACCTGGAGACACGCGTGGTCGAGATTCAGCTCGGCGAGAACGATCGCCTGGACTGGGCGCTGAAGCAGTTCCGCCGCCGGATGATCCGCTCGGGTCTCTACAAGGACATGCGCCGCAAGCGGTTTTACGAGAAGCCCAGCGAGGCGAGGAAAGCCAAGTCGAAGGCGGCCGTGCGCCGCCGCGCCAAGGACCGTCGCAACGCTGCCCGCCGCGCTGCCTGACGCACGCGGCATTTCAAGTCGGTCGGTACGGCACACGAACACCGGCACCCCCGACGAGTCTCATCATCACAGAGGGAGTACCGATGCGTACCACCGGCAAGGTGAAGTGGTTCAACGACGCCAAGGGCTTCGGGTTCATCACCCCCGACGACGGGTCCAAGGACTGCTTCGTGCACCACTCGGCCATCCAGGGCCAGGGCTTCCGCTCGCTCGCCGAGGGCGAGAGCGTGGAGTTCGACGTGGTCGACGGGACCAAGGGTCCGGCGGCCGAGAACGTGACGCGGCTCGGCTGATCTCCAGGCCCGGCTGAACACGACGAGGGCGCTCTCCGGGTGACGGGGGGCGCCCTTCTTCGTTTGGTGCTTGCCTCGGGAACTGCAACAGAAGGTCTCACGCAGAGACGCAGAGCCGCAGAGAAAGACACGGCGGTTCAGTGCGGCTCCGCGGCGCCTCGCGAGGCGATCGGTTGGGGGAATTGGGGGATGAGGATCTACAGCGGCTCGCAGGTCATCGAGCGCACGACCATCTCCTTCTGGCGGAAGCGGCGCTCGAGCTCGCCGCGGTAGGCGCGCCACCATTCCCGGTCCTCTTCGTCCGCCATCACCTCGGCCACGACGATCTCGTCGCGGTCCACGTCGCCGTCGTCGTCCTTCCAGATCCCCACGGCGGGCGAGCGGGCGTAGAAGGTGACGCCGCCAAAGCGCTCCGCCAGCTCGCGCCGTACCTGGTCGAACTCTGCGCGGCCGAAGGGCTCGCCGGCGTTGTCGCGCAGCGGGAGGAGGATCTGGATCAGGTACACGGGCGGTCTCCACGATCGATGCGAATCCGGCCCCGCGGCGGAAACCGCGGGGCGGGAGCGGTCATCCCCAGCCCCGTCAGGCGTGGATCTCCACCAGCACGGGGTCGGAGAGGCCCACCTGGCGCGTGCTGGTCACGCGGTTGAGGACGCGCCGGAACCAGCTCGGGTCGCGCGGCGACCCGCCGTTCTGCATCACCGTGCGGCCGAGCGCGATCACGTCGGAGTTGCGCATCCGCAGGCACCCGTGCGACTCGGCCGAGCCGAGCGAATCGACCTCGTGGGTGCCGTGGATGTACAGGTCGGGCTCCTTGAAGAAGAGCTTCACCCGTCCCATCGGGTTGCGCGGGTCGCCGGGTGCGCGCGCCTGTTTTCCGCGGGCCCAGCGCGCGTCGGGCGGCACCCAGCGCGGGTTCCACACCAGGCGCCGGATGCGATATTGCCCCGTCGGCGTCGGGTGCTGCGGCTGGCCGATCGCCACCGCGTAGCTCTCCACCTGCTCGCCGTTCCTCATCACGTAGAGCGTGCGCTCGGAGAGGTCCACCGAGAGGTAGAAGGACTCGCCCTGGACGCGCGCCGGCCCATCCATGGCGTGGGCCGGCGCCGCCGTCCCGAATGAAACCGCCGTAGCCATCGCCGCCGCCAGCAAACCAAATCTGCCCATAGATCCATCTCCCGCAACGGGTTACAGGCTCGTCAGGGCCCGGCGGGAATGAAAGGATCGTGCCAAACATCTGGTTTCCGTCGAACCGGTCCTGCTCAGCCGGCGACGCGCTCCAGGCGATTGTGGATGCGCGCGACCAACTCGGGGCCGACGAAGGGCTTCGCCACGAAGTCGTCGGCGCCGGCGGCGAAGACGCGGTAGACGGTCTCGGGCTCCGACCGCGCCGTCAGGAACACCACGGGGAGCGAGCGCCAGCGCGGGTCCGCGCGCACCACGCGGCACAGCTCGATGCCGTTCACGTGCGGCATCTCGATGTCGAGCACCAGCAGGTCGGGCGCGACTTCGACCAGGCGGGTCCAGAAGTGCAGCGGGTCGTCGAGGGTGTGCACCTCAGATTCCGCGCGGCTCCAGCACCGCCGTCATCGCCGCCAGGAGCTGCGGGTCGTCGTCGACGCAGAGGATGCACGGGCGGGCGCGGCCCGGCGCGGGGAGCACGGCGGCCACCGCGTCGCGCACCGACTCCGCCGTCAGCGGCTTCTGCAGGAAGCCGTGCGCGCCGAGCTGCACCGCGCGCAGCCGGTCCGGCAGCTCGCCCCGCTCCGTCGCGACGATCACCGCCACGCCGGGAAAACGAGACGCGACTTCGGAGAGCGCGCGCCACTCCGCGTCCCCCGCGGAGACGTCGAGCAGCACCGCCTGCGGACGCTGTCCGCCGCCGTCCCGCAGGTCGGCCGCGGCGGCCGCGCGCACCGGGCCGCCGGCGAGGGCGTCGCGCACCACGTCCGTGAGCGCCGCATCCGCGGTGAGCACCAGCACGGCGTCGGCGTCGGAGCCGGGCACTGCGGCGGCGGACGCGGACGAGGACGCGCCGGCGGTGGCCGGGCGGCGCTCGATCTCGGAGCGCAGGCGGGCCGCGGCTTCGGCGAGCTCCGCGCCGTCGACGGCGGTGAGGTAGGCGCCGCCGGCGTAGCGCGTCTCCAGCTCGCGGGCGAGGCGCGTCCCCTCCGGCAGCCCGAAGGTCCCGAGCGCCCCCGCCAGCCGATGCGCCTCGTCCGCCGCGCGCTGGCGCAGCGCGCCGATGAGCCGCCCGTCTGCCGCCGCGCGCGCCGCCTGCTCCAGCACGCCGGCGCGGTCGAGCATGGTGCCCCGCGCGCGCGGCCACAGGTCGCCCAGCGCATCCGCGACGCGTTCCCGCTCCGGCGTCGTGGACGGCGGCGGGGGCGCGGCCGGCGCGGCCACGGGTCCGGTCGCGCCGAGCAGCGCGGAGATGGCGCGCAGGAGCTCCGCCCGGTCGAGCGGGTGGAAGAGAAGCCGGTCGACGCGGAGGCCGTGCACCAGCCGGTCGAGGAGCGCCTCGTCCACGCCCCGCCCGCCCACGTCGACGGTGACGATCACCGGGACCGCGGCCCCGGCGCCCGCGCGCAGCCTGCGCAGCGCGACGAGCGTCTCGTCCGCGCCCACGGCGAGGTCGATCAGCAGCAGCGAGCCGCCCGCGGCGGCCTGTTCCTCGGCCTCGTCGGCGGAGAAGGCGACCTGTACCGACGTGCCGGGGAGGCGCTCGGCCAGCCAGGTGCCGAAGTGGCCGGGCAGCCCGGCGATCAGTACGGAGCGCACCTCTTGTCTCCTGGGATACGGTCGGAAGGATGAACGAAGCTTGGATTATGCCGGCAAGATATCCTTCTCCGCCGCACCCGCCAACCGACGAACCCGAGGCGTCCCGCGAAGGCGAACGACGCCGTACGTCACCCCACGCCAGCGCCCCGGCCTCTCCTGCGCCCCCTCCAGGCGGGTCACGGCGGAGCACCCCGGGTCTTCGCGCGCAGGTGTATCGGCCGCAACGGGTTGCTCCTTCCTCGGCGCCTGCGGAAGCCGAAAGATGGTGCCAAACGGGCCGGGTTTGCCAAACCGCTTCGCCTGCTTAGTTTTGAGCCCTTCGTTTCGCTCACCCGGCTTTCACCGCACGCGCACTCCGTGGAATCACCCCCCGCAACCGCGAGGCCCGCCCGCCTCCCCGCGCTCGACGGGCTGCGCGGAATTGCGATCCTGCTGGTGATGGTCTACCACTTCTCCTACGGCGGGCACTTCTCGTCGTCGCCGGTCGACGCGGCGTACGGGTGGGTGTCGGGGCTGGGGTGGGTGGGGGTGGACCTCTTCTTCGTGCTCTCCGGCTTCCTGATCACGGGGATCCTGTCCGACAGCCGCGAGCGGGTGGGATACTTCTCCAGCTTCTACGCGCGCCGGGCCCTGCGCATCTTCCCGCTGTACTATGCGTTCGTGCTGGTGGTGCTGCCGGTGGCGGCGCGGGTGGGCGCCCCGGACCCCGCGCACCTGCTCGGCAGGCTGCGCGAGTCCCTCGGGTGGTACCTGGGCTACGGCGTCAACTTCATGCTCGCCTTCAACGGCGGGTGGAAGGCCGACATCCTCAGCACGGCGCACCTGTGGTCGCTCGCGGTGGAGGAGCAGTTCTACCTGATCTGGCCGCCGCTGGTGCTGCTCCTCTCCCGGCGGGCCCTGATGCGCACCTCCGCGGTGCTGGCCGCCGCCGCGCTGCTGATCCGCGTGGCCATGCGGCTGGGCGGCGGGGGCGAGGTCGCGGCCTACGTGCTCCCGTTCGCGCGCATGGACGCGCTGCTGCTGGGCGCGCTGGTGGCGCTGGCGGTGCGGGAGCTGGGGAGCGTGGCGCCGCTCGCCCGCCGTGCGCCGCGCGTGCTGGCGGTCTCCGGCGTGGTGGCCGCGGCCACCCTGGCGGCGGCGCCGGCGCGGCTGAGCTCCGGGTCGCCGTGGGTGCAGACGGTAGGGCTCTCGGCCATCGCGGTCTTCTTCGCGGCGCTGCTGGTGACCGCGCTCGCGGCACCCGAGGGCTCGCGCTGGGGTCGCCTCCTGCGCGCGCCGCTGCTGGCCACGCTGGGCAAGTACAGCTACGCGCTCTACATCTTCCACCCGCTGGTGATGACGACGCTGCAGTCGGTCGGCTGGGGCGTGGACCGGTTCGCGTTCGTCGGCTGGGGGCTGCAGATCGGCGTGCACTTGGTCTTCACCGCGTTCGCCACGCTGATGTCGCTGGCCGTGGCCTGGCTGAGCTGGACCTTGATGGAACGGCACTTCCTGCGGCTCAAGGAGCACTTCCCCACGCGTGCGAGAGCACCCGAGCCGGTGCCGGTGCCGGTGCCGGTCCCTGCCCCCGTCCCCGCCCGCGTCGCCGGCGCCGCGGTCCCCGCGCTGTAGTCTCTCCGAAGCGAGCGTAGACGTTTTCCCCGGCGCGCCGACGACGCGCGCCGGCCGACGCACGCGCGGATCGTCCCGCGCGGCACGCGGCCCATCCCCCGAAAACGACGGTTCGTCCCTGCCGAGGAACCGCTTGGTGCCGCGGCGCGTTTCAGGGGGATACGGAACGGATCACCCGGAGGTCCCTGTGCGCATCGGAATCGTCGGAGCCGGACTGAGCGGGCTGGTGGCGGCGAAGACCTTCCTGGAGGAGGGCCTCGAGGTCACCGTCTTCGAGCAGGAGGACGAGCTCGGCGGGGTGTGGGCGCGCTCGCGGCGCTACCCCGGCCTGGCGACGCAGAACCCGCGCGACACCTACGCCTTCTCCGACTTCCCGATGCCGGCGTCCTACCCGGACTGGCCGAGCGGGGAGCAGGTGCAGGCGTACCTGGCCGCGTACGCGGACCGCTTCGGCGTGACGCCGCACCTGCGCCTGGCAACGCGGGTGACGCGCGCGGAACCCTCCACCGCCAGCCGCGCGGGATGGCGGCTGCACGCGGCGGACGCGGCCGGGCGCGTGGAGACGCACGACGTCGACTGGCTGGTGGTGTGCAACGGGGTCTTCAGCGCGCCCTTCGTCCCCGACCTCCCCGGCCGCGCGGCGTTCGAGGCGGCGGGCGGGCGGGTGCTGCACTCCACGGAGGTGCGCTCGGCGGACGAGGCGGCGGGGAAGCGCGTGGTGGTGGTCGGCTTCGCCAAGTCCGCGGCAGACGCGGCGGTGGCGACCGCGGGCACCGCGCGCGAGGTGACGCTGGTCTTCCGCCGCCCGCTGTGGAAGATGCCGAAGCACTTCTTCGGGCGCGTGCACCTGAAGTACGTGCTGACCACGCGCTTCAGCGAGGCGCTCTTCCGCTACCGGCGGCTCGCGGGGTTCGAGCGGCTGCTGCACTCGGCCGGGCGTCCGCTGGTCTGGCTCTTCTGGCGGGGGATCGAGCGCCACCTGCGGCGCGCCTTCGCCCTGGACGCGCACGGGCTGGTGCCCGACGAGCCGATCGAGGATCTCGTGGGATGCGGCCTGAGCCTGGCCTCGGGCGGCTTCTACGAGCGGGTGGCGGACGGCACGGTGGGCGTGCGCCGCGGCGAGGTCGCGCGGATGGCGGTCGGCGGCGTGGAGTTCGGCGACGGCACGCGACTGGACGCCGACCTGGTGGTCTTCGGCACCGGCTTCCGGCAGGAGGTGCCGTTCCTCCCCGACCACGTGCTGGAGCAGGTGCGGGGAGACGACGGCAACTTCCGGCTGCACCGGAACATCCTCCCGCTGGCGCTGCCGCGGCTGGCGTTCGTCGGCTACAACTCCAGCCTCTACTCCCAGCTCACCTCCGAGATCGGCGCGCGCTGGCTGGCGGAGCACGTGCAGGGCCGCATCCCCCTCCCCTCCGCGCCGGAGATGCACCGCGAGGTCGAGGCGCGGCTGGCGTGGCTCCGCGCCGAGCGCCCCAACCACATGGCGTCCGGGACCTGCGTCGTCCCCTTCAACTTCCACTACCTGAACGACCTGCTGCGCGACATGGGCGCGCGCACCTGGCGCAGCCGCAACCGCCTGCGCGAGTTCATGATGCCGGTCGATCCCTCCCTCTACGCCGACCTGGGCACCGAGCTCGCTGCGAAGCGGGCGCGCCGCGCGACGCCGCGGGAGCCGGCGGTCTCCCGCGCGCTCGGGTCGTCTCGCTGAATCGACACTGAAAAAGCGCCTCACACGGAAACGGAGTCAGCAGATGACGTTCTCCGCTGACTCCGTTGACTCCGTGTGAGTCCCGTTCTTCTCAGGATCTGGATCAGTTGTGATAACCGTGGTCGCGATCCCGGTCGTGATCGCGGTCCCGGTCGTAGTCGCGATCCCGCCCGCGGTCGCGGTCGCGGTCCCGGTCGCGGTCCCGGCCACGATAGCCGTCACGGTCCACGTGGACGTTCACGCGGCCGTTGCGGTCCACGCGGCAGGTGCCGTTGCTGCGCCCGGCGCGCCAGCCGAGCTCGACCGAGCTTCCGCTCTGGCGCCGGCTCCAGGTGTCCACGCTGCTCGCGCGGGTGCGGAGGCGCGAGGCCACCGCGGCGCGGCAGCGGGCGGATGCGTTCCCGAAGGAGCCTCGGTTCCAGTCGTCGTTCCGGCCGCGGTTCCAGTCTCCGTTGCCCGAGCGCCGCCACGCGTCGAGGATCCCGCCGCCCCCGCGGCCGACCTCGAAGTCGGCGCGGCAGCCGTTGGACACCCAGATGCCGCTACGGGTGGTGCCCCAGGTGCGCCCCTGGCGGCAGGCCGCGTCGCCGAGCTGGCGCGCGAGCCGCACCCCGCCCGACGTCTCGGCGCGGCACAGGCGCTCGCGGTAGTCGCGCGACTCGCAGCGGACCACGCGCCGCTGCGCCTCCGCCGGGCGCGCGGCCAGGGCGAGGAGCGCCGCGGCCGCGAACAGGAAAGCCTTCTTCTGCATTCGTACCTCCAGGTGGATTCGTGCCTGCGGCGGCCGCGGGCATGGGATGCCGCCCCTCGCCGCCCGTCTCTCCACCGAGCATCGGGGATGCCTGAAGCGATGTCGTTGTATACCAATCACATAGCATTTTCCGCGATCCGGCGGCTGTACACGGCCGTGGACAACCGGTGGCGGTCCAGGAGGTCGGTACGCGACACTTGCTCGCGATCGCCGCCCGTGAATAGCTTCCGGCCGCATCCCGTCCCCCCGACCCCGCGCCCCGCAGCTCCGATGCACCCGCTCCGCCCTCGCCACTGGCTGCTCCGGCTCGCGCTCCCGCTCGCCGCGATGATGCTGGCCAGCGCCTGCCGCGGCCGCTCGCAAACCGTCCACGAGCACGCGCCCGCCGGGATCGACTGGTCGCAGGTGACCTCGCGCGACCTCGACGTGGCCTCGGTGTTCCTGGTGGCCCGCGACCGAGGCGTGCGCGCGGCGCTCGACTCGCTCGCGGTGCTCGCGCGGACGGATGCGCAGCTCGAGCTGATGGGGCACCAGGTGGCGCACGGCCTCGGCCGCTACGCGATCTCCCGGCGCGGGTACGACGCCTCGGTGTTCGCCGAGTGCCGGCCGACCTTCTTCTCGGGATGCTACCACGGCGTGCTGGAGGGATGGCTCGCCGGCCATCCCGGCGCCGGCGCGGCGTCGCTGCGCGGCCTCTGCACCTCGCCGGCGATGTCGCGCCTTCCGCCGTACGCCTTCCGCGAGTGCGCCCACGGGCTGGGCCACGGGCTCACGGCGATGCGCGGCCACGACCTCTTCGCCGCGCTGCCGGACTGCGACACGGCGCTGTCGGGCGACCTGGCGCGGCACGAGTGCTACGACGGCGTGTTCATGGAAACCGTGGTGCACAGCCTCGGCACCGCCGCCTTCGAGGTGGGCGACGCCATGGCCGAGCGGCATGCCCACGCCCGCGACGACCGCCGCCTGCTGAAGGCCGGCGACCCGACGTTCCCCTGCGACAGCGTCGGCTCCGCGCACGCGCCGTCGTGCTGGGCCTACCAGCCGGTGGTCTTCTTCGGCGCGTTCGACGGCGACGTCGGCCGCATCCTGCGCGCGTGCGACGCCGCGCCGGCCGCGTCCGTCGGATCCTGCTACCGCGGCATCGGGAAGCAGACGCTCGGGCGGATGCCGGAGCACCCCGACTCGGTCGTGCGGGTGTGCGCCACCTCCGCGAAGCACGCGGTGGACTGCATCGGCGGGATGGTGGAGTTCTACGTGGACCAGGAGTGGAAGGCGGACTCCGCGCTCGCGTTCTGCGCCCGCGTCCCCGCCGCGATGAAGGATGCCTGCTTCCGCGCCGCGGGCGAGCGCGTCGCCTGGATCGACCCCGCGCCCGCCGCCATCCGCGCCGCCTGCGCCGCCGCGGGTGACCACGCCGCCCTCTGCGTCCGCGCCGCCGAGGCGGAGCACGCCGACCAGCAGCCGCACCACGATTGATATCACGCAGAGACGCGGAGCCGCGGAGAATCTCGATTTCTCCGCGGCTCCGCGTCTTTGCGTGAGCCGCTGTTACAGTGCTTCGGGGAGCGCGAGTTCCGGCCCGCCCTCCACGCGCCGGCGGGCCGATGCCAGCGCCGCGTGCAGCTTCGCCTCCAGCACCGACAGCGGCGGCAGCTCGGTCAGGTACTCCGCCACGCGGATGCCGCTGCGCTCGAGCTGCAGCAGCTCCACGTGCTCCTGCGACTTGCCGGCGCAGAGGATCAGCCCCAGCGGCGGGTCCTCGCCCGCGCGCTGCTCGTGCTTCTCCAGCCAGCGCAGGTACAGCTCCATCTGGCCTTTGTACGCCGCCCGGAAGCGACCCAGCTTCAGGTCGATGGCGATCAGCCGCCGCAGCCTGCGGTGGAAGAAGAGCAGGTCCAGGCGGTAGTCGGTCCCATCCACCGTCATCCGCTTCTGCCGGCTCACGAAGGCGAAGTCGCTCCCCAGCTCGGCGATGAAGCGCTCCATCTCCCGCAGGATCGCCGCCTCCAGGTCGCGCTCGTCGTATCCGCCCTTCAGGCCCAGGAAGTCCAGCACGTACTCGTCGCGGAACACCAGCTCCGCGCTCATGCGGTCCTCGTCGCGCAGCGCCTCCAGCTCCCGCACGGCCAGCTCTTCCGGCTGCCGGGAGATGCCGGTGCGCTCGAACAGCATCCCGTCGACCTTCCGACGGAGCGTGCGCACGCTCCAGTGCTCGGTGGCGCACATCTGCGTGTAGAACCCGCGGCGGAGCGGATCGGTAATCGCAAGCAGCTCCACCACATGCGACCAGCTCAATTGTCGCGACAGTGTCGCGACAATTGCACCGGAGGGAAACGCCTCGGCGAACTGCATCATCCGGAAGAGACTGGCGCGCGTGAATCCGGAGCCGTACTCGCCCGTGAGGTGCTCCGCGAGCCGCTCCACCACCTGCTTGCCGTACTCCGCGCGACTGTCGCCCAGCACTTCGCGGCGGATGCGCTCGCCGATGCCCCAGTAGGTGACCACCATCGCCGAGTTCACCGCCCGCGCCGCCTGCAGGCGCGCGCTGTCGATCAGCGAGCGGACGTCGTCCAGCAGGGCGGGCGCGATCGAGACGGGCGGGACGTCGGCGGGCGGCGGGAGCTCGACGCGGCGCCGGACGGCGACGGCTCTCTGCTTCTTCTTCTCCTTCGTGCTCATGGGTGCGACTCCAGCGGCGTCGCCCAGGAGCCGTGGCTCGACGTGGCGCGTCGGTCTCCACCGCGCGTGGTCGTTGAACCGACGGCGGGGCGCGCCGGGGCTCAGGGGGGCGGATGCGGAACGGCCGGCACTCCGAGGTCTCGAAGTGCCGGCCGACCCGGGCTCTGGATGGAACGGGATTCCGGAGGACGCGCCGCTCAGAAGGGTAGGTCGTCGTCGTCCTCGAGCGGCGGGGCCTGGAAGTCGTCGTAGTCGCTTCCCTTCCCGCCGCCTCCGCCGCTGCCGGAGCGCGCGCCCGACGCCGCCGGGCGCGAGCCGCGGTCCCAGTCGCCCCCGCCCCCGCCCCCGCCGTCGCTCCTGGAGCCCAGGAGCACCACCTCGCGGGCACGGATCTCGGTCGTGTACTTGGTGACCCCGTCCTTGTCCTGGTACTGGCGGTACTCGATCTCGCCCTCGACGTAGATGCGGTCGCCCTTCTTCACGTAGCGCTCGATGATCTCCACCAGCTTCTCCCACGCCACGATCCGGTGCCACTCCGTCTTCTCCTGCTGCTGCCCGCTGCGGTCGTTCCACCGCCGGCTGGTCGCGACCGAGAACTGGGCCACCCGCGCACCGTTGGGGATGGTGCGGATCTCGGGATCCTGCCCCACGTTCCCGATCAGCATCGCCTTGTTGAGGCTCCGTGCCACGTCTCTCCTCCTCTTTGGACACAAATGAACGAAGTGGACAACCGGGATGGCGCATTAATACCGCGCCTCGTCCGCTGCGTCAAGATTCTTGTCTCACACCCGCAGGCGCATCACGAGCGCGTCTTCGGTGGGATGCGCATAATACGACCTCCGGCGCCCGATGACCACAAAGCCACGGTCGCGGTAGATGGACTGCGCGCCCCGGTTGGACTCGCGCACCTCCAGGAAGCACTCGTGCGCGCCCCGCGCCTTCACCCGCTCGACCACCGCGTCCACCAGCGCGCCGCCGATCCCGTGGCCGCGCGCGGCTTCGGCCACGGCCACGTTCCCCAGCTCGCTCTGGTCGATCACCGTCCAGCACGCCGCGTAGCCGGCGACGGCGCCGTCCAGCTCGGCGACGAAGAGGTCGGTGTCGGTGCGGCGCATCAGGCTGCGGAAGGTCGGCTCCTTCCAGGGGGTGGAGAAGCAGGCGTTCTCGATCG
>Ga0070685_10001117_pt1 | contig 14343 bp, 9 predicted proteins | sample KBSS13LmetaG_FD_65651 | JGI IMG/M metagenome (GOLD analysis project Ga0070685, IMG submission 65651) | Switchgrass rhizosphere microbial communities from Kellogg Biological Station, Michigan, USA - KBS S1-3L metaG | ecosystem: Host-associated > Plants > Roots > Rhizosphere ...
CGCATCGCGCTCAAGCCGATCGTGGAGGCGATGGCGCGCTACCGCGAGATCAAGGGCTCCGACGACGCGGTGACCATGCTGGAACGGCGGATGAGCCTGATGGAGGAGCAGCTCCACGGGATGGACCGCTCGCTCCGGCTGCTGGTGGAAGACGCCGACTTCCGCCGCCGCCTGGAGATGTCGGCCCCCGTGGGCGCCGCCGCGCTCGGGCCGGGCCCGGGCGGCGCCGGCACGGGGTCGAGCTCCTGATCGGCGGACGGCGGTGAAGCGCCCGTCCGTCCCCCGCTCCCTGCGCCGGCTGGCCCGCGGCCTGGCCGTGGGGGCCGCGGCCGCGGCGGCGGTGCTGGTGCTGGGGCAGACGCGGCTGATGCGCTCCGCCGAGCTGAAGACCTTCGAGGAGCGCACCCGGGCCTTCGCCGACCCCGCGAAGGCGTCGCCGGAGATCGTGATCGCGGCGATCGACGACCGCAGCCTCAACGAGCTGGCGCCCACGCAGGGCCGGTGGCCGTGGCCGCGCGCCGTGCACGCCGCGGCGCTCGACTACTTGGTGAAGTACAGCGGGGCGAAGCTGGTCGTCTACGACGTCCTCTTCTCCGACCCCGACCGCAACGCCGGCGGCGGCGACGCGGAGCTGGCCGCCGCGATGGCCGAGAACGGGCACGCCGTGCTCCCCGTGGCGCTCTCCGACGGCGGGAGCGACGACCGGGTGGTGGTGGGCGCCGAGACGGGCGAGTCTGCGCTCCCCCGCTTTGCGCTCCCGGTGCGCGCCGCACCGCGGCTGCACGACTTCGGCGCGGCGGTGACCCCGCTCCCCGCCCTGGCGGCGGCAGCGGCCGGCGTGGGCTCCATCGCGCTGAACGCGGACGCGGACGAGGGCGTGGTGCACCGCGAGCAGCTCCTCTGGAAGCACCGCGGCCGTACCTACCCCTCGCTCGCCTTCCAGGCGGCGCGGCTGGTGGACCCGCGGCGCTACGGCGGCCCGGTGACGGCCGGCGCGCGCACGCTGCGGGCGGGGACGGCCACGGTGCCGCTGGACGGCGGGGAGATGCTGCTGCGCTGGCGCGGGCGGCTCTTCGAGGGGCGGCGGCAGACCTACCCGGTCTACTCGTACTCGCGCGTGCTGCTGAGCTACGAGGACGTCTACCAGGGCCGTCCGCCGACCATCCCGCCGGAGGCGTTCCGCGGGAAGGTGGTGCTCGTGGCCGTCACCGCGGCCGGCGCGGGCGAGGTCGACGACCTGCGGGAGACGCTGCTGGGGCCGCAGCCCGGCGTCATCATCCACGCCACCGCGCTCGACAACCTGCTGCGCGGCGACTTCCTGCGGCGCGCGCCCGGGTGGGCCAACGCGGGGATGGTGGTGGCGACGGCGCTGGCGGCGGCGGCCGCGGCCACGCTGGTGGTCTCGGCGGCGGGGGGGACGCTGGCGGCGCTGCTGGTGGTGCTGCTGGCGGCCGCGGCGGCGGTGGCGGCCTTCGCCTCGGGGGTGTGGCTGGACGCGGCGGCACCGGCGCTCGCCGGAGTGCTGGCGTATTCGGGGGCGCAGGCGGCCAACTACGTGACCGAGGGGCGCGCGAAGCGCCGCGTGCGCGGGCTGATGAGCCGCTACGTGAACCCCGAGATCGTGCGGCGCCTGGCCGACGAGGACCACGACCTGATGCTGGGCGGGCAGCGGGTGCCGCTCACCATCCTCTTCAGCGACATCCGCGGCTTCACCTCGCTCTCGGAGAAGCTCCCGGCCGAGGGGGTGGTGGCGATGCTGAACGAGTACCTGGGGGCGATGACGGAGATCGTCTTCGACCACGGGGGGACGCTGGACAAGTTCATCGGCGACGCGGTGATGGCGCTCTGGGGCGCGCCGCTCCCCGCGCCCGACCACGCCCGCCGCGCGGCCGACTGCGCCCTGGCGATGATGGCCGAGCTGGAGCGGATGAACGCGCGCTGGGCCGCGGCCGGGGACTCGGCCGACCTGCGCATCGGGATCGGCATCAACAGCGGCGAGGCGGTGGTGGGGAACATCGGCTCGCTCAAGCACAAGCTGGAGTACACGGCCATCGGCGACGCCGTGAACCTGGCCAGCCGGCTGGAATCGCTCAACAAGGACATGGGGACCACCATCATCATCAGCGAGGCGACGCGCTCGGCCCTGGGCGAGGGGTACGACACGGCGCCGCTGCGGGAGGTGAACGTGAAAGGCAAGGAACAGGCGGTGCTCGTGCACGAGCTGCGCGGCCGCGCCCCGGCGCTGCCGGCCGGTGCCGGGCGCGCGGCGCCCGCGGCCGTCGTCGCCGCGCTGCTGCTGGCGCTGCTCCCGCAGCACGCGGAGGCGCAGGCCAAGCAGCGCTGGACCGACCGCGTCTACACCCCGGGCGTCTGGCGCGGCGGGCAGGTGGCGCCGTGGGCCACCACCAATCCCGCCACCGACACCATGGCGCTGGTGGCGCAGGTCGACGGCTACGCCAAGGCCCCCCGCTGGCGCGCCGAGATCCGCCGCATCGGCGCGGACCAGCGGCTGGGCGTGCCGCTGGTGCTGGTGGCCGAGCGCGCCCGGGTGACGGTGGTGACGGGGGTCGCCTCGGCCGACCTGGCGCAGAACGCGGCCAAGGACGACCCCATCGTCCAGGCCGTGGTGGCACAGTTCGACGCCGCCGGCGCGCTGAAGCAGCCGGGCCCCGGCCGCATCGTGGTCCGCGCCCCCGACCGCAAGGTGGCGCGGGTGATCGCCCGGCGCCCCGCGATGCAGGCCGACTTCCCCGACGGGCTGCTGGAGATGAGCCGCGGGCGCCGCACGCTGAGCAGCCTGGTGCAGCGCGGCACGGGCCAGGTCGCCGACAACCGCTCGCAGGGGCTGGCGATGACCGCGGGCACGCGCGGCGTCACCCGCAACGTGGAGACTCCCGGCGGCCGTATCATGGTGACCGCGAACGCGGCGGCTGTGGCGGCGATGGACGCGCGCACCGTGGACGCGGTGGCGGTCGACGCGTTCATCCGTGGAGGCAGGCTGGAGCAGGCGGCACCGGTCAAGGAGGAGACCACGCCATGAGACACGTCCACACGCTCCTCTCCGCGACCGTGCTGGCCGCGGTGCTCGCCGTCCCCGCCCCGGCGCAGGGAGGGATCCTGAACCGGCTCGGCCGCACCGCGCGCGGCGCGGCGGCCGGCTCGTTCGCCATGAGCCTGGACAAGGAGCGCCAGATCGGGCGCGAGGTGGCGGGCGTGGTCACCGGCCGCTGGCCGCCGGTGACCAACGCGGCGCTCACCGACTACGTGAACCTGGTGGGCACCGTGGTGGCGCAGCAGTCGCCGCGCAACACCGAGCTCCCCTTCCGCTTCGCCGTGCTCGACACCGACGAGATCAACGCCTTCGCCGCGCCGGGCGGATACATCTTCGTGACCCGCGGCGCGCTGGAGTTGATGGAGAGCGAAGCCGAGCTGGCGGGCGTGCTGGGTCACGAGATCGCGCACGTGGACCAGAAGCACGTGCTGGAGCAGGTGCGCAAGGGGAACATGATCACTGGCGCGGCGAGCGAGAACGACCTGAACGGCCCGGTGATGGACAAGGCGGTGGAGACGCTCGCCGGCGTGATCTTCAAGGGGCTCGACCGGGGTTCCGAGCTGGAGAGCGACTCGCTGGGGATGCTCTACGCGGCGGCCTCCGGCTACCGTCCCGACGGTCTGCTCACCTTCGTCCGCCGGCTGCAGGCGAACGAGGGCAGCCCCCGGCGCGGCCGCTTCCTGGCCGAGATGAAGGCGACGCATCCCCCGACGGCCGACCGCGTGGCCGCGCTGGAGCGCCAGGGCCCCGCCGAGCACCTCGACATGACCTCGGGCCAACTCCTCGCGGACCGCTTCCGGCGGTTCGTGCCGAGGAGATGAAGCGAGTGCGAGAGTGCGAGAGTGCGAAAGTGCGCTGGCGTCCAAGGTGACACCGGCGCACTTTCGCATGGAGCGACCCAGATCCTTTACGGTCACACGGGCTCCCTACTCATACCGAATCCGGGAATTCGGTTCGTGTATCCACCCTGAGCCCTGCTGACGTCACCCTGAGGCCGACCACGCCGCAATGAGGACCGACGCAATCGTCGGCAGGCCGAAGGATCTATAACGGCGGCAGCACGTGAGTTGGCGGCCGCTCGATCATCTCGTAGGACGTGCCGGAACCGCCCGCCGCACGCACCGGTTCGGACGCTTCATGTTTGCTTGTGCGTTCGTGGCGCGGACACAATCTATTCTTGCGTGGGCATCGTTCCCGCAGCCGGGAGGTGCGCATGCCACCGTAGCGCAGCCGGTGCGGTCCGAGCGGACGCGAGGGGGTGACGGGGTCGACGCCTTCTCCGCTCGCATCGCGCTTATTTATGCTTTCATCCCACCATCCATCAGCCATCCTCTTCCTTGCCTGGAGGAAATCATGGCCAAGCTGAAGCTGGACCTCGACTCCCTCACCGTCGAGTCGTTCGAGACCACCGAGCAGGACCAGCGCCAGGGCACGGTCCACGGCGCGCAGCAGGCCACCCTGCTGAGCTGCGTGAATAGCTGCTTCACCTGCGCGGCGTCGTGCTTCCGTACCTGCGACGCCTCGTGCCTGGTTTTTAGCTGCCACGGAACGTGCAGTCCCACCTGTCACGTCACGTGCGCGCCCTCCTGCTGGCAGGTGCGGACCTGCGGGCCTTCGTGCCAGCATGTGACCTGCGGGTTCTCGTGCCTCGCCCCGACGTGCCACATCTCGTGCTTCCCCACCTGCGGGGTGTGTCTCACTCACGGGCCAGGCGCCGGGCCGTGCTGACTCCGGGCGCCCGGTCAGAACGATGAGCGACGCGCGACAGGGGCGTAGACCGGCACGGGCGTGGTCGTAGGCGAGCTCCATGCGATCCTGCCGGTCTCGAAGGAGGCGCCGTGGATGGTCCGCGGCGCCTCCGCTGTCGTCCGGAAAACGGAGGGGGTAGATTGGCCGCCGTTCCCGCGATTCCCATCTTCCCGGACGTGTTCCGATGGACCTGCGCGGCGTCTTCGCTCCCGCCACCACGCCCTTCGACCCCGTCACCGGCGACGCCGACGTGGTGGCGATGCGGGCGAACCTGCGCCGCTGGCTGCAGGCGCCGCTCGCGGGCGTCGTCCTCTTCGGCTCCACCGGCGAGGGGCCCCTGCTGGACGAGGACGAGAAGGCGCGCCTCACCGCCGCCGCGCGCGACGTGGTGGACGGCGGGCGCCTCCTCCTGGCCGGCACCGGCGCGGAGTCAACTCGCGCCACCATCCGCGCGACTGCCGCCGTCGCCGCCGCGGGCGCCGACGGGGTGCTGGTGCAGCCCCCCGCGTACTATAAGCCCGCGATGACGCCGGAGGCGCTGCGCGACCACTACCTCGCCGTCGCCGACGCGTCCCCGGTCCCCGTGATTCTCTACCAGGTGCCGCCGCGCTTCAGCACGGTCGAGCTCGCCGCGGGACTCGTCGGCGAGCTGGCGAAGCATCCCAATATCGTCGGCATCAAGGACTCGCACGGCGACCTGAAGGCGCTCGCCGCGCTGGTCGACGCGGTCGGCCGGAACGGCCAGGTGCTCGTCGGCAGCGGCGCGGTGCTCTTCGGCGCGCTTGAGGTGGGCGCGGTCGGCGGCATCCTCGCCATCGCCCTCCTCGCGCCGCGCGAGTGCGCCGAGCTCTGCAGCGCCTACGCCGAGGGCCGCCTGGCGGACGCCGGGCGCATCCAGGAACGCCTCTCCCCCCTCCACCGCGCCATCGTCGCCGACCTCGGCATCAGCGGGATGAAGGCTGCGCTGGATGAGCTGGGGATGCACGGCGGCCCCACCCGCCCACCCCTCAAGCCGCTGCGTCTCAAGGAACTACCGAAGGTCCGCGACGCACTCGCGGCGGCTGGCCTTCACTGAAACGGCACCTCACGCAGAGCCGCGGAGCCGCAGAGGAGAACGCCGCGCCTCCTCTGCGGCTCCGCGTCTCTGCGTGATACCAATCTGTTGCCGGTGCCGGAGCTCGCGGATAGCTTTGGCGGCGCCCGGAAGCCCTGATCATCGACCGAAAGACGTCTCCCAATGGCCGAATACAGCAACCTCCTGCTCGACGTAGAGGACCGCATCGCCGTGCTGTCGGTGAACCGGCCCGACAAGCTCAACGCGCTGAACGAGCAGACCATCCGCGAGCTCGGCGAGGCGATGGACGAGATCACCCGCCGCGACGACGTGGGTGGCGTGATCCTCACCGGCACGGGGGAGAAGGCGTTCGTCGCCGGCGCCGACATCGCCGAGCTGGCGACGATGGGGCCGGTGGACGGCATCGACGTCAGCCGGCTGGGGCAGCAGGTCTTCCGGCGCATCGAGCTCTCGCGCAAGCCGGTGATCGCGGCGGTGAACGGGTTCGCGCTGGGCGGCGGGTGCGAGCTGGCGCTGGCGTGCCACCTGCGCATCGCCAGCGAGAACGCGCAGTTCGGCCTCCCCGAGGTGAAGCTGGGGATCATCCCCGGCTACGGCGGCACCCTCCGCCTCCCGCGCATCGTGGGGAAGGGGCGCGCGCTGGAGCTGATGCTCACCGCGCAGTTCATCAAGGCCGACGAGGCCTACCGCATCGGCCTGGTGAACCGCGTCGTCCCGCAGGCGGAGCTGATGGACACGGCGCGCAAGACGATGCAGACCATCCTCGCCAACGGTCCCGTCGCCGTCGGTCTGGCCATCGAGTGCACCACGCGGGGGATGGAGATGTCGGTGGACGACGGCCTCGCGCTCGAGTCCAATCTCTTCGGCCTCCTCGCCGCCACCACGGACATGCGCGAGGGGATGAGCGCGTTCCTGGAGAAGCGGAAGGCGGCGTTCACGGGCAGGTAGACCAGACAACCATGGGAGGGATTAATGACGATCTCCGATCCAGTAGGAACTGGGGCCGAATCCGTACTGGAGACGTACGCGCGCCCGCTGGAGGGAATCGATGTCGTCTACAGGGAAGCTAGTGAGTGGGTGCGTCTTGCCAACACGCGGACTTGGATCCTCGGGACCGTCTTTATTCCCCTGTCATTCTTGATCCTTTGCTACACAGCCACGCACGCACTCGCGACGGAGGGCCGCATCGTGGTGGGGCTGGTGAGCATCATCTTGTATTTGTCCTGGGCTCACTCTGCTCGTGCGTGGGGGAGCAGCGCGCGAAAAGCGCGAGATGTACTTTGTGCAATCGAGAACCACTGGAACCTCCCTCCGAATCTCGGCACCTTTCAGCACCAGGATGAGTGCATTCGGAGGTCTTACAAAGGGCTCGGCACGTTTCAGATCACCTTGTTCGTACTACTCGCTCTTGGCTGGCTGTATGTGTTCGCCGAGTCAGGTGTGTTGAGATGAGAGTCCTCCGGCCTTCCTCCACGCTGAAGCGCCTGCTGCTCCCGTCGCCCGTCGGCCCGCTGCTGGTGGAGCACGACGGGGAGGCGGTGCGCGCGATCCACTACTTCCCGCAGGGCGACCATCCCCCCGCCGGGACGCGCGTGGAGCCGACCCGCGACGACGCGCTGGGCTGGCGCATCGCTGAGCAGCTCCGCGACTACTTCGCGGGGAAGCGGCGCGACTTCGACCTTCCGCTCGCGCCCGAGGGGACGGAGTTCCGGCAGCGCGTCTGGGATGCGTTGCGTACCATCCCCTTCGGCGAGACCCGCAGCTACCGCGACATCGCCGCGCAGATCGGCATCCCCAAGGGCTCGCAGGCGATCGGGCAGGCGAACCGGCACAACCGCATCCCCATCGTCATCCCCTGCCACCGCGTGGTCGCCACCGACGGCATCGGCGGCTACTCCGGCGACGGGCCGACGGGGAAGAAGGTCGACACCAAGCGCTGGCTCCTTCGCCACGAAGGCGCCGGCGGGTGGTGACGATGCCTTCGCGCGCGCCGTAGGCCGGGCGTCCGCGTGTACCTCTCCCGGCTGCACCTGCGCAACTGGCGGAACTCCGCGGAGCAGGTGCTGGAGCTCCCGCCCGAGGGCGCGGCCATCATCGGCGACAACGGGCAGGGGAAGACCAACCTGCTCGAAGCGATCTACTACCTCGAGATCTTCCGCTCCTTCCGCGGCGCGCCGGACGAGCAGCTGGTCCGTTTCGGCGAGGATGTCTTTCGCGTCGAAGGGACGCTGACCGCGCCCGAGGGCGGCGAGCGCACCCTCGCCGCGGCGTTCGAGCGGCGGCGGCGGAAGAAGAAGGTGACGGTCAACGGCGCCGAGCCCGAGCGGCTCGGCGACGCGCTGGGCCTGGTCGGCGCGGTGATCTTCTCCCCCGCCGACGTGGAGATGGTCGCCGGCGCGCCGGGGGAGCGGCGGCGCTTCCTGGACATCGTGCTCTCCCTCGCGGAGCCGGGGTACCTCGCGGCGCTGCAGCGCTACCGCCACGCGCTCTTCCAGCGCAACACGCTGCTGCGCCAGGGGAGCCCGCGCGCGCTGGTGCAGGCCTTCGACGATGCGCTGGTCGCCTCCGGCAGCCGCGTGGTCGCCGCGCGCGCCCGCTGGGTGGCCGAGCGCGCCGCCAGCTTCGCCGAGCACTACGCGCGCGTCGCGGGCGACCAGCCCGGCTCCGTCGCCTTCGTCCCCTCCGTGGAGCTGTCGCAGCCCACGCCGCCGGTGGACGAGGTGGCGCGCGGGTTCGCCGCGCAGCTCGAGCGCGTGGCCGACCGCGAGGCGGCGCGGGGGATGACGCTGGCCGGCCCGCACCGCGACGACCTGCGCTTCACCACCGCCTCGGGAGACGGGCAGCCGCTGGACCTGCGCACCTACGGCTCGGGCGGCCAGCAGCGCACCGCCGCCATCGCGCTGCGGATGGTGGAGGCCGAGACCATCCGCGAGACGCGCGGCCGCGAGAGCGTGATCCTGCTCGACGACGTCTTCGCCGAGCTGGATCCCGGCCGCTCGCGCCGCATCATCGAGTGGATCGACGCGGCGGAGGGCGGGCAGGTGATCCTCACCTCTCCCAAGCCCGGCGACATCCAGATCCACGGCGGCGCGGTCCCGCAGTGGAGCATGAAGGACGGCGTCGCGCGGCCGCTGTAATCTGCGTGTAGCAGTTTTTCCAGATCGGCAGGATACGAGTTCGCTCGACCCGAGGCAGGATAGGGTCCTGGCCCGCCCTTGGTCGGGTTTCGGTGATTGATACTGCGCCGTTGCGCGGGCGGGGGGAGGCGGCCTGCGTGCGCCGTCCGGAGCGGTGGGGACGCTGGGCCAGCCATGGCGAGGATCCTGAGCGCGTCTCGGCGGTTCAGGAGCCCGCCTGATTCCCATCGTCACTCCCGCGCAAGCGGCGCGACGAGGGTTGGCAAACGCAGGGATTTCCTATCACGTTCGGCGCAAGATGTCAGCTACACGCAGTTGATGGGCTGAGAAGAGGAGTGCGCACCATGGCTTGTCATCCGATACTCTCAGTGCAAGTGCGGCGTTGGTCCGGCAGTGGGGTCCGCGCCTCTCCTCGGGACAACCGGGGCACCCCGCGTACGGACACCGCAGCGGTTCATTCTCTTCCAGCATCCAGCGGCAGAGGTAGCTGAGCGTACGGACGACGTTCCGCGCATGTGCCTGATTTTCAGTGGCCGGTGAGAGGCTGGTAAGTCGCATATCGTTAGTCAGGATTACGGGCGAACCAATGATTTGTGCAAGATCAAACAGGTCCTGACCGAGATAAACGGGCTTGATCAACGAGAACGGTGACGCTTGGCGGAGGCGGACGGCGGCGGCGGCGTTTCGCAGTACCATCCCTGCCCACGACAGGTCGGTGCTCCGGTGATCGGCCGGGAGCGCTGTGCGAGCCTGCTCGAGTTTACCCAGTTGAACCGCCATCGGACCGCGGCACTCCCGGTCATACAGGAGAGACAGCCGCGCCTCGAATTCATCAATCGTCGCAGATGGCGGGAGAGAATGCAGGATCATGATCCCATACTCGAACACGGTGCTCGGCCGAGGGGTGCAGAGCGAAAGGTCACAGAGCAGCAGCGACGCTGCCAGCGGGTCGATCCTCGGGTGTGCCCTCGCACACGCGTCGTGTGCCGCGAAGTAATGAGAAAACTGCGGGTGACTTTTCTTGGCTTTCAGATCGCTGTCGTTCCCCAGGGCCTGACACTTTTTTGCGAGCGCCGCACCCTCCATCAAAGTGAGACGTGCCACGGGCGCGCCAGAAGTCTCACTCGTCTTGATGAAAGACCGCGCACCCCGCTGATAGAGAGCTCCGGTGAGTAGATGCTCTGGGGGTGTCAGGTCGAGGTCGCGGCCGAGCGACGTCTGGATCGACCGCTTACGACGCGCAACATGGTGGACGTACGTCTGAACCGATGGCGGACAGGACGCTTGACTCGACCACTTCGTCAAGGGCAGGGAAATAGGGACGAGGAGGTCTTCCAACTGCTGCATGCCTGCATGAACACCCCCAAGCAGGGTGAGCAGATCGTCGACCGAGTGAAAGGTCGAGAGGGAATGGACGTAGTGTGTAAACTCGTGACTCAATACGCCCGTATTTTTCCGCGCCAGGTCCCCCTGGCGTTCCTCGTTGATCCAGATGCAGAAGCCTTCGGGCTCGTATACGCCATACGCGTCCGCCGGCATGTTCCAAGGGACATCGTCCATTCGCCGTCTGCTCCAGTTCAAAGTCCATTCACCGGGTTGCCGAGTTCCAAACCCACCGGCCTCGATGGGATCCCTCCTATGATACAGCCGCGCCAGGAATGATGTCAGAAGGACTTTGCGCGGGGTGCCCGAAATGAATCCCTGATGGTCTCACGCAGAGCCGCGGAGCCGCAGAGAAACAGACGCAGACGGTCCTTTCTCTGCGGCTCTGCGTCTCTGCGTGAGACGATCCGTAAAAGTCTCGGACGCAAAACGGCCCGCCCCCCGCGAAGGGAGGCGGGCCGTGTCTATCCGCCGGGATCGTTGCTCTCGAGCTCGGGCGGCGGCGTGGGCGGCGGCTGCCCGGGCGGCGCCGCGGGCTGCGCCGGGGCCGGCGTTTCCGCCGGGCGCCGCGGCTGCGGGTGCGGGTGGGCGCGGGGCCGGCCGTACTCCCACCGCCGCCGCAGGTCCACCGTCACCTGCCGCTTCACCCGGAAGAGGTTGCGCACCAGCGGGTCGCGCTGCACCGGCTCGGCCGCGGCGCGCAGGCTGAGCGTGGGCGAGATCTGCCAGTCGATCCCCGCGCCCAGCTTCACCTGGCCGCTGAAGAGGTCCACCAGCTCCAGCGTGCCGTAGACGTTGGAGACGATCTCCTTCCCCACCTCGATGGTGATCGGGCCCAGGAAGCCCAGCCCGAACGACGCCGCGCCGGCGCCGGCGGTGCCGGTCGCCGCCCGCGTCTTCACCCGCACGTAGTCCACCAGCTTGGTGCGCACCAGCGCGTTCTCGATCTGCGACGCCAGCAGGTTGGCCAGCGCCTCCTGCAGCACCACCCCGCTCAGCAGCTCCTCCGAGATCGATCCCCCCTGGTCGCTGGTGCGGCCGAAGAGGAGGAGCGAGGCGAGCTCGCTCTGCGACAGCGGCTGCCGGTTGCTGGTGGTGAGCTCCACCCGCGGCTGCTGCATGGTCCCCGCCAGGTGCACCAGCACCGTGATCGGCTGCTCGCTGCTCCCGCCGCGCACCTCGTACGCGGCGGTGATGTCGAGCGACGGGTTCAGCTCCGGGGTGCCATAGAAGCGCACCACCCCCTGCACGATGTCGAACTGACGCTTGATCGGCCCGAACACCACGTTGTAGCTGCCGCGCACCGCGTCCAGCTCGCCGAAGATCAGGTTGGTCTGCCCCGGCCGGTCGATCACCAGGTCGCCCGCGATCTGGATGCGCGCGTCCGGCGACTCCAGCCACACGCTCTCGCCGATGCTCACCCGCAGGTTGCGCGGCACCAGCGCGCCCAGGATGCGCTGCGCCGTGGTCGGCACCACGATGGTGTCGCCGCCCAGCGCGCCCACGTCGGCGTCCACGATGTCGGCCTCGCGGGTGTCGTTCAGGCTGGGGATGTAGATCGTACCGTCCACCAGCCGCACGTTCCCGGTCGCGATCACCGACGGGATGCGCCCCGCCAGGCGCACGCTGGCGTCGGCCTGGATCTTGGCCATGTCGCGGTTGTCGGCCACCTGGAAGTCGGTGAGCGACACCGCCACGTCCACCAGCGGGCGCGTGGCGTCGTCCAGCAGCACGCTGCCGTTGATGAAGCCGCGTCCGCCGTTCGCGCTGTACGCGCTCACCGAGTCGACCCGCACGGTGTCGCCGTGCATCGACAGCCGGCCGTTGATGCGGCTCCAGCGCGCGCCCAGCTGCACCGGGGTGATGGTGGCGTTCTCGAGCGTCGCGTCGCCCGAGACGTTCGGGTGGCGCGGGGTGCCGCCCACGACCACGCGCGCCCGCATCACCCCGGCGCCGTCCCGCACGTACAGGGGGAAGAGCTGCGTCACCAGCCCCAGCGGCACCGAGTCGGCGACGACGGTGGCGGTGAGCGGCTGGTCGCGCAGCAGCTCCAGCCCGGGGACGATCCCGCCCAGCGAGAGCCGCATGGGCACGCTCGCCTGCGCGTTCACCACCTCGCGCCCGGCCACGCGCACCCCGGCGGTCACGCCCATCCGCCCCGCGGCGTAGTTCGCGGTCACGTGCAGCGAGTCCGAGGTCACCCCGCCGAAGCGGAGCGAGTCGACACGCGCGTTCACCGTGAGCCGCGGGTCGGTCACCGCGCCCTGGATCGCCGCGTCCAGCCGCAGCACCCCCGCCGCGTCGGGGAGGGCGGGGAGGATGCGCCGCGCCTCGGCCAGCGAGACGCCTTCCAGGTGCACGCGGAAGTCGGCCGCGCCGCTGGGGGGAAGGACGCCGTTGGCCTCGATGATCCCGGCCGGGCCCGGCCCCGTGCGCCGCAGCAGCAGCCGCTCCACCGCCAGCCCGCGGTCTTGGCTCCACGCCACGCGCGCCTGCTGCGCCAGCTTCCACTCCGCCTCGCCCAGCCGCAGCGCCAGCGCGTCCAGCAGCGCCCCGCGCACGCTGAGCCCGTCCAGGTCCAGCGTCCCCGCCGCCGTGAGGTCGGTGTCCACGTCGCGGCGGGCGGAGAGGCTGAAGGCCGCGCTCCCGGGGCGCAGGTCGGCCGTGGCGTTCAGGCCGAGGAGGCGGAAGGTGCGCACCTGCAGCGCGGTCCCGTTCACGGTCGTCTTGCCGATCCACCCCGCGTCGCCCTTTAGCCCCGCGAAGTCGAAGGTCAGCGTCTCGGCCGCGTACGCGCCGTAGCGGAAGCCGCGCGCCTGCCCCGCCACGCCCACCGACGGGCGGGCGACGGTGCCGCTCACCGTGCCCGACATCGCCACGGAGCCGGCGATCTCGGGGAGGGTGTCGGAGCCGGGGACGAAGGGGCGCAGCAGCGCCAGGTTGGGCGCGTTCAGCGAGAAGGTGAGCGGGCCGGCGTTGCGGGTGAGCCCCAGCGACCCCCGCGCCTCCGCGCGGAAGCCGCGTCCGGCGAAGAGCAGCGTGTCCACGCGCAGCACGCCGCCGTCGCTGTTCAGCTTCACCGTCCCCGCGGTGAGCGCGATCCCGCCGACGGTCGATCCCGGCGCGGCGGTGAACTCCACCCGGCCGACGAAGGTCTCCGCCGTGGTCCCATGTCCGTCCAGCAGGAGCGACCCGGTCAGCCGCGTGCGGGGGAAGAAGCCGAGGCCGGGGAGGGCGCTCAGGTCCAGCCCCGCGATCTGCCCGCGGATGGCGTAGACGGGGACCGTTCCCGGCGCGTAGGTGCCGTTCAGCGCGAAGGTCCCCTCGGGGCCGCGCAGGTCCACGTCGAAGCGGTAGGGCTGCCGTCCGCCGCCGGAGAGGCGGATGGGGCCGCTCACCGGGCCGGGGAGGAGCGAAGGTTTGCCCAGCAGCACCCCCAGCCGGAAGTTGTCCGCCCGCCCGGCGACGTCGAACTGCGCGGGTCCCCCGCCGGGGCGGCGGACGGTGCCGGCGAGATTGAAGCGTCCCGCGGCTTGCGTGAGGTCCACCGCGAAGCGGAAGTCCTCGGTGCTGCCGCGCGCGGAGAAGGTGCCGCTCAGCGAGTCCGCCGCCGCGGGCGCGTTCGCCACCACGAAGCCGGGGCGGAAGGCGGCGAGCCGCCCGGCCACGTCGAAGGTGGGCGCCACCCCGCCGAAGCCCAGCGTGCCGCGCGCGGCGACCCCGCCGGCGGTGCCGTTCAGGTCCACGTTGAAGGCGACGCGCTCCGCCGTCCCCGCCAGGTGGATCGGGCCGGAGAGCGTGGCCGAGCGGAAGGGGAGCGTGGGGAAGAGCTGCGTCAGCGTCGCCAGGGCCAGCGGGTCCGCCCGGGCGTCGACGTCGAAGCGGAGCTTGGGGTCCATCGCCACGGTGCCGTTGATCCCCCGCAGCCGCGTCTCCGGCGCGGTGCC
>Ga0070685_10001119_pt1 | contig 14327 bp, 13 predicted proteins | sample KBSS13LmetaG_FD_65651 | JGI IMG/M metagenome (GOLD analysis project Ga0070685, IMG submission 65651) | Switchgrass rhizosphere microbial communities from Kellogg Biological Station, Michigan, USA - KBS S1-3L metaG | ecosystem: Host-associated > Plants > Roots > Rhizosphere ...
GGTTTGGGACCAGGCGATGAGTACGACGGCTATGCCCGGACAACCTGATCCGACCCGGAAACAGCTGCAAGACGCAGGGGTGTTTGCACAGGCGGATGCGCGGGTCCGCACCATCACCCAGCAGTTCAACGAGATGATGTATCAGGCCCTTATGGCCTCGCAAGCCACGATCATGGGAGCGGGCGCGGCTGCGGTGGAGTTGGGGGTACCGCGCGAAGCGGTAGGTGCGGCGCTGGAAGTGTTCCCAGCGGGCCGGTTGACGGGACTGCCACGGGTGGCGGGTGCGCCTCTTGGCGCTCCGACGCCTACGATGGGACGGCTGCTGCCACGCGGCGCCCCGCTCGATCTGGATGTAGCCGCAGACCTTGGGGTCTTCGGACGCCGCTCATCCGAGCTTACCGCGGCAGAGCGGTTCGCACCAAACGCTGATGTGTCACTTACGGTGCAGGGACGGACTGCGGAAGCCCCGATAGTGGGCGAGCCAGTCGCTACTCAGGGCGAGGCGCCGGGAGCGTTCCCATCGCGACCTCCTGAAATGCCACCCTTCACGCCCCGCGAAATAGCTGCCACCCTCGACCCGCCGCTCTTCGAGGCATACGACAACTTCACCGCGATGCACGCGGAAACGCTGCGCCTCATCAACGAGGAGGCCGAAGCGCGCCGCAGCCATCCGATCGCTGTGGCCGCGCAGGAGTACATCGACCAAACGCTGGCGAAGGTGGGCGGGGTCGAGTCGCGATTGACCAATGCCCAACGCGGGCGGATCGCGGAGACGCAAGACGCCCTTGATAGTTACCTGCATGAACAGACGCCCGCGATGGCATTCCTGCGGCAGCGCCTCGTGGAGGCCGATGAAGGACTGCGCACGCTGGGACCGCAGGTCGGCACAGCTATTCGCGACGCGACGGAGGCCGCTCACGCGCCAGAGCCAACGGTCGTCGCTCCAAGTGGAGCCAAGACGACCATTAATCGGTTGCCTGGTGGCGGATTCGAGGTCGTCGTAGACACGCCGGAAGGTGTGGGACGACTGGCTGCGGTTACACCGGAAGCGGCTGCGGCCCAGGAAGCGCGCCTCAAAGCGGCTTATGCGCAGCGATCGGCTATTTTGGCTGCGAAGACGGATGCGGAGGCAGGCAAGCCGTTGCCCTATCGGGTCAATAACGCTGGCAACGTGTCGGTGGTGATGGATGGGGAGCGGGTTCGTCTCAGCCTTACGGGCGAGGAGCGAGCGACGCTTCGCAACGCGGAGCAGCGGCGGAATGCCTCCGTGAGGGCAGAGGATGTGGTGCGGCACGACGCAGATGTGCAGATTATCCTGCGCCGTGGAGTGGAACGCCTGCGCGCCGAAGCATTGCCGATACGCCTCGAAGAGAAGCCGGGAATAGCAGCGGCAGCTGTCCGTCTCGAGAAGGAACTCACCTCGACCGGCAACCTCTCGACAAGTGACATCCAGCGCGACTTCGCGGTAGGCTTTACGGAGGCCAACCGCATCCGTGACAGGATGATTGGGAAGAATGCGGAGAAGCTGCGGACGCTGTACCAGCGCAACGGGACCATATCGACCGATGCAGCCCGGAAGCTGGTGTTGGCAGGGCGCCCGGAGGCCGAAGCAAAGGCCGCTGCCCACATCCTCCAGTCGATGTACGAGGCACATGCGGCCCGGTTCCGTGGGGAACTGGGTAGTGCTTGGGACATCTATCAGCGCGAAGGGCCAAATGTAAGGGGGCCAGGGCAGCGCGGTACGGCCCGCGAAACAGGAACTGTCCTCGAGCAGCCCGCGCGCGGCAAGATCCGTCTCGCCGATCCATCAGACCCTCGTGCAGCCCGTTCCCTCATCACATTCTTCAAGAACGCCGACGCCTCGACCTTCATACACGAGACGGGCCATGATTGGCTCGAGCGCCTCATGCGAGATGCCACTCACGGTAAAGCTCCGCGCGACCTGATCGACGATGTGGCAGCGATCCGTGAGTGGCTCGGGGTTCGGGAGGGCAAACCGATCCCAACCGCTGCCCACGAACAGTTCGCGTCCGGGTTCGAGCGCTACTTGTTGGAAGGCACTGCGCCGTCGAAGGGGTTGGCGCGGGTCTTCCAGCAATTCAAGGAGTGGCTCACCGCCATCTACCAGGGCGGGATACAGGCCGGGGTGCCGATCAACGATCGCATCCGACAGGTGTTCGACCGGATGCTCGTGCCGGAGCGAGAGCCAATCATAGCGCCTGAGCGTCCACCGCCCCGCGACCCGGCCGCTGAGGCGCGGGCCACACCACCGCACCTCGCCGCCGACAAGGCCGACGACTTGTTGGCCGAGCGCGAAACCGCGAGTAGGCAACTGAGAGCGGAGATCTTGGATGGAAGACGAGCTGCAAGGAGCGGCCCAGCGCGAACTGGGGTATCTGATGGAGGTGTCGAAGACCCAAAAGCTGTCTTCCGAAGAGAGGCAGGTATTGGACCAGATGATAACGTCGGCGAAGGTAGAACTGTATCTTCGAGAAAAAGCGAAACGCCATCAGAAACGGGAGATGGATACGGGCCTGCCGACCGTCCCCTCATAGATTACGAGGGGAACATTCGGGTCGAGAACATCGAGACTTCTGACGATGTACGGCAAGTGATTGTGGATGCCTCGGGGGAGCGGAGCGGGTTCATGGAGGCCCGACGCAATGTCCTCACGGATGCGGAAACTGTTCGGCTCGCGGAGGACTTGGGGGTTGACCCGAAGCTGATCGACAAGTGGGTAGTTGGACAAGCATGGACTGCGGAACAGGTCATGTTCGCACGCAGAGTGTTGCGGGAGTCCGCCACCTACGTCCGCGATCTCGCCCTCAAACTTTCGACGAAGGCCGACGAAACCACCCTGCTCGACTACGTTCAGGCTCGTCAGACCCACATGATGATACAGGAAGCGGTGTCGGGGGCGACCGCTGAGGCGGGCCGTGCGCTGCGTGCCTTCAGATTCCTTCGCGCTGAGGGCGACCTTAATGAGCTTGGCCGCTTTCTGAAGAGCGGACTGAATAAAGATATGGAAGCGATACGGAACGAGGCCCGAGAGCTGTCGCAGCTGGCTATGCCGGAACAGATCAACAAGTATCTGTCACGGATGAAAAATGCAAGCTGGAGCAAGATGGCAACGGAGGCGTGGATCAACGCGCTCGTGTCGGGACCACATACTCATATGGTAAACATTGGAACTAACGCGGGGGTGATGCTCGGAGCGCCGGTTGAAGCGGGAGTGGCTGCGGTAGTTGGACGGGTGTTCCGCTTCTTCGGGCGCGAGCAGGGTGTTACTGCTGCGGAGATGATCGACAGGGCGCACGGCATCTCGATGGGTTTTGTGGACGGGCTTCGAGGGGCCGGCGCCATCCTCAAGGACGAGCGGCAGATAGATGTTTACAATCCACTGGAGGTAGGGGAACGCAATATTCCTGGGATAGTGGGAAAAGGTGTGCGATTGCCAGGACGCTTCCTCGCGGCAGAGGACAAATTCTTTAAGGCAGTAGCATGGCAACAAGAGATCAATGTGCAGGCACGCCGTATAGCCCTCAGCGAGGGACTGAGCGGTGACGCCCTCGCTTCTCGTATCGAGGAATTGCGCGGCACACCGACTCCGGAGATGATTGGAGAAGCAGTTAAGTTTGAGCGTTACCAAACGTTCCAAACCGCGCTCGGTAGCAAGGCACAGTGGCTGTTAGACCTGGCTGCAGTAAGCCCATTGATGCGTCTCGTTCTGCCGTTCGTCCGAACGCCTGTCAACCTTCTCAAATACTCGTTAGAGCGCGGCCCACTTGGCCTGTTGTCGAAGCAGGTATGGGAGAACATGACCGGAGTAAATGGGGCTGTGGCGCGGGATACCCAGATTTCAAGAATGCTTGTAGGGAATATGGTGGGGATCGGTGTTGGGTATATGGCACTGAACGGATTGATAACAGGTGGTGGTCCACTCAAAGACGAAGAACAGATGACACTGCGAATGACTGGATGGCAACCGTACTCCGTAAGGATCGGCGACATCTCGGTTAGCTACCGCCGCTTCGATCCCTTCTCTAATACAGTAGGGGTAGCAGCGGATCTGGCTTCGCTCGCAAAGTATTGGGTGACGGAGAAAGACGAGTTTGGACGGGATTTTGAGGCGGATCGCTTTGCGACGCTCGCAGGCATGACTATCTATCGGAATATGATCGACAAGCTATCGCTACGTGGGATTACTGGGCTGGTATCAGCCACGATGGACTACGAACGGAATGGGAAGAGTTTCATTAATGGGCTGGTAGGATCGGCAGTGCCTGGAGTGGTAGGGCAAGCGGCCCGTGCCCTTGATCCGTTTGAGAGGGAGATGCGGAGCGCCTGGGAGTCTGTTCAGTCGCGGTTGCCGTGGATGCGCGAGGATCTGATGCCAAAGCGTGATCGTTGGGGAGAACCGTTTGTCGCCGGGGCCATCGGTCCACTCCAGATGAAGATGGTCAACGAAGACCCAATTAACCGAACCCTCCTCGAGCTTGGCGTCAACGTGGATCAGCCCCGTCGCCAGATTGGTGGGGTAGATCTGACCCCTCAACAATACGATGACTACACCCGCGTCAGTGGACGGCTCGCCAAGACCATGCTCGATGGGATCATCGGCGACCGTTTCCGCTCGATGCCTCCCGGCGCACAGATCGACACGATTAAGAGTGTCGTTAATCAGGCACGGGCTATGGCTCGTTCTGAGGTGCGTATCGGAAGCATGAATACCGAAGATGACCTCATAGAGAAGGGCCAAGAGCTGCGGCTGCGTGTGTTGGAGACAGGGCACTGATGTTCGACGACCTTGCGAAGCGGGTCGAACGGGCTGTTGGGAGTCAGTGGGCGTTCTTCCTTGCTTTGGGCACCGTCCTCGTATGGGCCACAACCGGACCACTCTGCGGGTGGTCCGACACTTGGCAACTCGTCATCAATACAGGGACCACCATCGTGACCTTCTTGATGGTCTTCTTGATCCAGGCTACCCAGTCGCGAGACACCGCCGCTATGCAGATAAAGTTGGCGGAACTGTTGCGTGCGGTCGAAGGGGCACGAACGGAGCTGGGTACTATCGAAGAGTTACCATCCGAAGAGCTCAATGAGCTTCGGGAGGAGCTTCGTCCTTGATGTGGGCGCGACAGTATTCGATTGCCTCTGCGTGAGCAGCCATGTGTGCGCCACGGATCACTTCATCTCCTGTTCCATCGCGCGCTTCCACATACTTCTTCTCGTGCCAGAGGACCATAGTGCGGTAAACATCATTTTCAGACACCTTACGCTGCCGCCTGAGGCTTTGTCTTAACGACGTACCCGCCCGGTATCTCGAGAACCCGGATCATCTTGGCCTTGACCATCAGCTCGAATATCCTTTGCACATGCGTAGCGGGGGCGCGACTCGACAACCACTCGTGGACAAGGTGCATCGGCACGCCCTCGTCCTTGGCACGGATGTTCTCGGTCATTACCCAATAGATGCAGTCGGTGATTACTTGGGCGTCGCCGCCCGAGGACATAGCGGTGAATACGTCTGGCATTGCCTTTTCTACCTCTATCATCAAGTCGATGGCGGACATAACATCTGGAAGGTCGATGTACTCGGTGCCGCGATCGATGGCACAGATCATACATAGCTTGAGGAAGTGGACCGGGCGTCGGGTATTGTAATGCATCAGCCGGGGGTGCGTCGGTTTCGGCAGGAGAGCGATGCCGTGGTCAGTAACGATGTCGAACTCACGTCTGTTATAATCCTCCGCTAGGAGGATGGCGCGCTCGGTCCAACTGATCTTGCCGGAGCGTTCACTGATTTTACGGAGATCGTGGATCAAGGCGTCGCGGAGCCGGGCGTTGCCGTGATGTGGGTTGGACTCGGCTAGGTCGAACTCCTTGATCTCTACTTCGCCGGAGTAAGCAATGCATACGCGGGACAGGAAGCCTTCGTTCCACGCAGAGGCGGGCATCGCGGAGGTGAGGAACCCTGGCGTCGTGCAAGCCACGAGGTTGACGTTGGGGTTGAGGATGGGTTGGAAGTCCTGTTTGGCGGAGCGGCGGCGCTCGGTATAAAGATGGCCATCGTAGAGGTGAGTCAAGGTGTTCATGAAGTCGCTGTCGTAGCTCGGGAGTAGGGCGCCAAGTTCCGGCGCCGCGATCAGGAGGCTGTTGTAGTCCTCGATCCCGTCTCGGTAGATCGTGCGGGTCGCCTCGCTAAGGCGGTCGATCAGCGCCGCTTTCGTTAAGCTGATCTCGGCAACGTGATAACCCTCAAGGGTGTTCCATAGGCGCCAACAGGCCATGAGGGCGCGAGTCTTCCCGGTCCCCGGTGGACCTACCAGGAAAACGTAGACGTTTGGATAGATGTTTTCGCCCTGGGACCGAAGCCACACCTTGCGCTCCATAGCCCCGGCCACAGTGGCTATGGCTGCCCATCGCCGGTGGATGAGGGGGGATTGAATGCCTTCTGTGTACTCTAGGAACCCTGCCATCCATGATGCAAGCTGTCGATCCGGCATTACGAAGGGAGCTATATTGGTTGCAGCAGCCACAGCACGGCTCCATCAGGGGAAAGAGGGTTTGCGGGTGCGTCGCTGCGGGCGCGCGGGGTCGCTCCACTTGCGGAGCGCATCAGGGTTCGACTTGTCGTCTGACCAATTCCAACCAACCTTCCCCTCTCCGGGGATCATAAACTGACGCCCTCCTTTCAATGTTACGGTCTGTTCGATCTGGGCGATAGCCCACGGCACCACTTCGTCTTCGAGGTGCTCGTGGAATTGGAAGAGAACGGAGTCGTGCACCTGGAGAAGAAGTTGGACACGGTTGGCCCTCCAAAGCGCAAGCAGGCCACGATCGATGGTGTCCGCTGTGATTGATTGGGGTTCGTAGGCGACTGCTTGGCGGATCGTTTCCGCGTCCTTCCAGTCACCGAGGAAGTGCCGCTGCCGTCCCAGGATCGTGGTGATCTGGCGGGTGTCGCGTAGGGCCTCCTGGACCCAGCGCCACCACAGCGGGAAGGCAGGGAACTTCTCAAGATAATTCTGTTGGAAGGACTTGATGTGAGTGATGGGAATGTGTGTCGCACGGGACATTTTATCGGCTTGGCCCTGATAGTTCGTCCCATGTCCCAGGCGCTTTGCCGCGTCACGATAAGTGAAGGATCGATAGAAGAGCTGGTTGGCTATCGCGCGGTCCTCGCTGGGCTGGTCGGTCCACGGGAGGTGCCGGAAGGCTCCGCGCGCTACTTCTGTGTGCAAATCCCCGGACTCACAGGCGTCTAGGTATCGCCCATCGCGGAAGAGGTTCCAGTGGATAGCACCTACGCCACGTGAGTCGCCCTGTTCAAGGTCGATGTTACAGAGCTTCATGCCGGGATCAGCCACGAACACTGATCGAAGGAGGTTCTCTACGTTCTGGAGGTTGGTGCCGGTCCCGAAGTCCGAGTAGCTGGAAGCGAGGCGGCCTGTTGTGGTCCCGGCGATGTTGAACGACGTCCTCAAGCGTCCGTCGGGGTCAACCGCTGTCTGGAGGAACGACACTTTCTTGCCCAAATCCCTCAGGGCGAAGATGTGCCGGATGATTGGCTCGGCCAGCATGTAGCACTCGAGGGCCTCGAGGGCATCGCGGTCGGCCGTGCGCGCACGCTCACTACTGGCGCTACGCTTCCACTGAATTGGGAGTCCTAGTGTGTCGTAGAGAAGGGCGCACATATCCTTGTTGGAGCGCCACGATGAGGTAGCACGCCACTCCGCGAACCCGATCCCGTCGCGAACGAGGGCGTCTAGTTGTTGCTCCAGTAGGACCATCTTGGTGCGATAGTCCGCAAGCACCTCGTCGCGCCGCCATAGATCCACGCGCAAGCCCCGAGTGTTCATCTCAAGGATCGGGCCTTGCAGGTCGCGACTGAAGCGATAGGTTGTGGATGTTGTTGGGGATAACTGCGGGATAAGTGCGCCGAGAACCTCGTGGGTTATGCAGACATCGAGGCCATTATATACCCAAAGAGCATCGTTGTGGGATAGCCTATCAGGGTCAACGGTTCTGGTTGTGATCTTTCGCAAGGTAACGCTCCTCCGTGTTCATGCCCTGCGTTTTGGCGCGCATCTTAGCGTCTAGCATTCCCGATGACCAACCGAGATCGCAGTAGAAACAGATGGCCTCGGCGGCGGGCCACCATGCGTAACCCAGGTCGATACCGAGGAGACGCTCGATAGTGATGTTATCGTCGAGAGCGCCTGGATAAAGCATGTGCGATAAGAAGGGGGCCTCGCTGCGTTTTATCGAGTCTCGCATAGCCGCTATAGCGTAGTTGACGTTTGTGCGAGCCAGCCGTTTGGATGGTGCGCGGAAGGGTGACTCGATAATGACGCGGCGAAAGTCGGTCACAGAGTTTGCCTCCGCAAACGAGCGTGTAGCTGCATATGATACTTGTGGCTGGGACAAATAACAAGTGTGGAGGGGTTGCCCTCGTGATGATGTACAGCGATTCCATAAGGGAGTGGCCGTCCTAATACCTTAGCAGCTCGTTCTCTATGACCGTCATCATATTTTCGTCCTACGGCATATGTTCCAGTACCCCAAGTATTAAACTTAACAGGCGATCCATGCCTGAGCACTCGTTTGTAACACGGCCTGCAATAGCCTTTAGTCCAGGCTCTGTCATGACACTCAGGATTAGCACATTCAACTCTATGCGTTACCCAATCACCAGCCCTTTGAAGCGGATCACCGTGCCGACGCCAGCGTTTGTAGTGCATATCGCACATGCCTTTAGATACTGACAGTCTACTACACTCTGCGACTAAGCACTTCATTGGTCTTCTCTCTTTAAGGTTGCTCTGTGACGCATTTGCTTCCACGAGCTTTCATCTGTGTATAGGCTGCCAAGAAAGCTAAGGCTTTTCTGCACTTCTGGTTGGAGGGCGTGATGGAGTAGCATTGTGTCATGAAGGCAATTTGCCACTGTAATGCCGTATCCTCGCCAGATATAATGGAGGTCGTATAGGCCGTTTTGAAAGACTTTAGGCACTGGCAGTCCGCAAATTCGTCGGACCCATCCCCAAACGAGAGGCTCATCGACTTCGCTCCAATAGGAATTGTCGCCCCGAGAGGCGTCCCAGATCGGGACCACAAGTGCCGACTGCGGCTCCCACGCGAAGCCGATGCAGGTGATCTGGCCCTTGGCGGTCTCGATGTCTACGGCCACAAGTTTTGCGCGCTCGATCTGGCGGAAGGCATCGGCGAGGTCATCGAGGTTCTCGGGTATATAGATGGTGCGGTCAGGACGCTCGACCGTGGCGGTGCCCGACTCGCGCTGGGCCTTAGCTAGATCCGCTACTACGATAGGGCGCATATTCGCTGCGCCACGCAACAGGTAGGCCGGATGGAACGTAGCGAGGAACTTTCCGTATGGCGTATCGCTGATGGTGCCACGCTTACGAGTGATCTGGCCCGCACCGGTAGCAAACCACAGTGCCGTAGCTCCAAGGCCGACCAGGATGTTCGGCTGCCACTCAGCAAGCTCGGCGCGAAGCCGATCGAGCTCCGGATAGAACTCGGCGCGAAGGTACTTGCCGACGCGGATGGGCGGCAGCCCATCGTGGCGAGGGCCGCAGAGCGCATCGATGCGGTTGGATGGGGGCTGGAAATTGAAGACGTTGGTCAACCGGATGCCCTCTTGGGCAAGGAGGGCATCGCGGCGACGGTACTGTCGAGACCAAAGGGCAGCGGAAAGATCGCGCCCATTCGAGACGACACCTGCTTCCGATAGGAGTTTGATTAGTTGGGCACCGCTCGCACCGACGAAAGGTGCGCGGGCCTCGGCCTCGTTGGTACCGTAGGCTTCGCCCAGCAGGACCATGCGAACGCTCAAGGCGCGGTCTTCTCAAGGGTGCAGCGAATAAGATCGTGGACAAGCTGGATGGCGCGGCGCGGGCTAACGACCACAGTAGTAGTGCCCTCTTGTGTGTAAGTGATGATCTCGATGTTCTCCACGAGGCGCACGATGACGCGATCAGGGTTCGAGAGCACGTCGCGCAGCGTCTGCGTACTCCGGGTTGGACTCAAGTCCGAAGACTTCTCGGGCGCCGAGGATGCGGGCGGCTCGGAGGGCGGACCCGCTTCCGCAGGTGGGATCGAAGAGTCGGGTGTTTCCATCGACGCACATCTCGAAGAAGTGTTGGAGGGCAACGACTGATTTCTCGTGGGAGTGGATGTCTCGGGTTGTTGGGGCGACGATGCTGTTGGCTTTGGTGCGGATGATCTTGCGGTCGTTTCGCCAGCCAAAGAAAGCCGTCTCATAAACTCGGCGTGGTCGTCGCGCAGGGTCTGGAGCGATTCCTTCATTCTCACCTCGTTGCCATACCAGTGGATAATGGTCGAACTTGAAGCCATCAAGGTTTTCGAGCGCTGCCAAAGTTCTAGTGTAGTGTTGAGGGGAGAACCAAAAGAATAGGTGGGCGGACTCAGCGCAGAAGCGGTCCAAGTGGAGGGTTAGGGTATCAAGGAGCGCCCAGTAGTCGTCGGGAGTATCGGTGTAGTCGGCGCGAAGCTGAGAGTTTTGACCCTGGTGCTGGTCCGCATCGATGCCATAAGGGAAATCGCAGTGGATTAAGTTGAATGTGGGACCAGAGTATATGGGTGCCCACAAGTGGAAGTCGGCGGTTAGGATTGGGGACTGGGGTGTATGATTTGATGGGCAAACATCATGTATAGTGCTATCTTTCAATGCTCTGTCTAAAACCCTGACGGCCACATTGTATGCTGTTCGCAATCCACCACTCTTAGCGGCCTCTTTTACCGCCGGTATATTCTTTGCCTCTTCATAAACGAAATGAATAGAGAATGTACTTTTATCTATATTGAGTTCTTCTGCTATCTCACTATCGGTTATATTGGGTCGATCTTCTCTGAGATAAGCCGCTTGCTCCATGTATTGATTGTGTTGCTCTTCCCAACTGAGGTCTTCACGCGCATTGTTTTCTTCGAGCTCGAGCATACGCAATGCGTGCGGATCAAGTTCGTCTGTATATTGGTAGGGGATGTGAGTCCAGCCTAGCTCTCGACAAGCAGTGATACGACCTTCACCCGCTACGAGGATGCTGTTACGGTCGATCACTATAGGATGCAAGAGGCCGCGTCGGGAAATGGATCGCTTCAAGCGCTCGTAGTCCGAACGCTTCTTCTTGCGTATGCGATCAGAGATTGTCACATCGTCGATAGCAACGGAACCAAAGACACCAGATGTCATAGCGATGGTGGGAGGGCTTTCGCCCTCCCCCTCCCTTTAGGTGGCGCGAGCCGTCGAACCAATCTGTGCCATCAGGCGCATAGTCCCATCGTCCGACTGCATCGGATGGTGGGTAATAGAGGCGATTAGCTGTTGACCCGGCACCCGCGACAGCGACTCCTTCAACGGGCCGGAGAGGCCCAAGCTGTTGAGAAGAAACGTCTTGAGCGTTGACATAGCGTAGGGCGACTCCCAAATGGTGTACCGGATAGTTACGTCGTGGAGGGTCTGGTTGGTCGCATCGAGGTAGTCGTGCAAAGCGTCTTGATCGACATCTTCCATCGCACTGATGAGGCGGACGGTGAACTGGACACCTGCCGTCTGCTTCCGGGCGGAGGTGACGTTCTCGTAGTTTCCAACGATCTGCGCCAGGTAGGAGCCGACCGGGATCGGCGGAACCTCCTTGATGTCTTCGATGTTGGTCTTGGCTTCTTGCTCGATCAGTTCGTGTAGATTAGGCATGATGGGGTCTTTCCTGAGTGAGGACTCGTATCTTACATCAATTCGGGGTCTTTTGCAAGCAGTTTTTTGTGTAGACTGCACATTCTCCTTTCATCGCCAGTGACTAAGAAAGCGCCGCTTTGAAGAAGCGAGCAAGGCCGTCCTCCATGTCGAACTCATCTGCCATGTCGAACGACCGGGGATTTTTGAGGTCGATCATGTTGGTAGACCGGGTTCGGATTAACCGGCGCGTTCCGCTCTTCGTAGCGAGGGCAACGGAGGGGAAATAGCTGGGTATCTCCGGGGATATAGCGTTGCCTACTGCGACTGGGAAGCCCTTCGTTTGACCGTCCCGCTCCATGTACTTGACGTGAGCGATCACGATCACGTTGGCTCCAAAGGACTCCGCAGTAACGTAGGCCACCGTATTCATTAGGGCCTGTTGGGCGGTATGGTAGAACTGTTCCGGTCTGACGCCCCGGATCGGTACGCCCTCAGCGAACGTAGCCGCGCCCAGGAGCCCTTTGGCCCACCAATAAGCGGAGCGGGACATCGTAGTGAGGGAGTCGATCACTAGGATGTGCTTCGATCCCCAACTCGAGGGGACCGTCCCGTCTTCCCACAGATCGATCGCCTTCATCGAACCAATATAAGCAGTTGGTACGCCGTCGATGATCGGGCCGTTGGGAGTGGTGCGAAACTTATCTCGGAAGGTCATATACCCAATCGCGCCCAGTTTCTCAGGCGCGGATCGGCGTACCATCTGAACGAGTGGGTCGAGAAGGTTGTCGAAATCGAGGACGCGCAGATGGTAGCCCGCCTTTACGAGGGAGGTCAGGCTGGTAGTTTTTCCGGTCCCTGAGTCGCCGATGTAGAGAAGTTTGACGAAAGAGGAGGATTTGTGGTCGGCCGCTGATGGCATCCTATTGCTCCAAAATGGTGGAACTCGGTCACTATGCACATCCTCTCATCGCGCTAATGGGTTGTCGGACCACTTCTCGAAGAGCGTCTCGAGGTACTGGGGCTGGACGGAGGGGTCCTTGGAACACACTTCGCGGAACGGGCAGCCTCCATACATCATACATGCAGCGTCGTTGAGGGGCCACCCCGCTTCTGCTGCTTCCCAAGTACGGTGTATCCAGTAACGGGCGTCCGAGAGCCACTTGTCGTTCTGGGCAGGAGTGCGGAAGGTGAAGCCGCGCTCAAAGCGAGTAAAGCCAACCGCGATCTGGGCCGCGTCGATCATGACGCCTTTGACGGGCTGGTGCCACACTACTTCCGCCGCGATAGTATAGAGAGACATTTGATCGTCTGGGTTGTATCGGCGGAAGTAATAGCTACCGAGCGTTGCCCCGGTCGCCTTTTGGTCCTGGACGTAGTAGTCGGTGCCGAAAGAGATGATGCGATCGAGATGAACGACCAGCATAATGTCGGCATCGAGTTGGAAGCGGGAGGCAAGCTCGACGGCAGGCTTACCGTTAGGGAGTATGACGGTTTCACATGGATCGTTCTCGTAGGTGTCCAGATACCAAATGATCGATCGGAGGAGAGTTTCCCTCGTTTTGGCCTTGTGCTGGCTATGCCACTCACGGGTGTCCGCTAGGGTGGCGAAACATACATTCTCGAGGGCTTCAGCATGAGTAGTGCCGTCGGCTTTCCAGCGGTGGTACATCTCGAGGGCCTTCGCATAGTGCCACCCGAAGGTCATGTCGTCCGAGGAGGATTTGGGACGCCAGCCCTCAATGACCATATAGTAGTATTTGCGTGGGCAGGCTTTGGCTTTTTCCAAAGAGGTATGATTCCACGCCCACTGACGCCCATCGGGGAGGAATTGGCTTTCAACTTCGATCTGGTCCATCACAATATCCCCAAATCTTTGAGGTCAACAGCAGGCTTAATCGCGGCGCCCTTTCCGGTAAGGACGAAGTTGCGCCGCGCCTCCCGATAGTAGGTGATTAGGCGGTCGATGTCTTGCTTCGAGTAGGAGAAAGGATCGCGGGCGAAGAGTTCGGTGAGGGTTTCTTGTTTCGGATCAGACATCTCTAAGCTCCTTCTTGTAAAGGATGTATCCTTCAAGGGCGTTGCCAAGCTGCTTCGCGTCGTCTTTGCGCCAGGTATCACGCATTGGATATCCGGTTAAATCAGCGATTATCCTGTCACCAGCTGACTTCGGATCATAAGTTTGCTCGGCAAAGATGGCAGCCCACTCTTCTGGTGTGCGTGCCATCATGCTTCGATCTCCTCAAGGGTGATTGGGTCGAGTCGGGGCTGCGTCGCCAACCGCTCGCGATAGCGGGAATCGACGCGGCGCAAGTGCTCCCGCACCAATGTGCGGATGACCTCGGTGGCTCGGCGCCGACGATAGATGTCGGATAGCTTGTCGAAGTCCCCCTCAAAGAGGAGGATCTGGTGTCTTGTGAGCTTTTCGGGACTTTTCATCATGCTTCGCACTCCTTATCTCGGTACAATCCAAACCCTTTGGTCGTCCTCGATCACCCGGAGGTCGTAAAAACCGCCGACCTCACGCCGCGCCGCGTAGAGATGTTGGGCGAGGGCGTTGGGACGTTGGGACTCGATCACTATGCCCAGCGGAGCTTGCGCCGCGCGGGTC
>Ga0070685_10001122_pt1 | contig 14320 bp, 16 predicted proteins | sample KBSS13LmetaG_FD_65651 | JGI IMG/M metagenome (GOLD analysis project Ga0070685, IMG submission 65651) | Switchgrass rhizosphere microbial communities from Kellogg Biological Station, Michigan, USA - KBS S1-3L metaG | ecosystem: Host-associated > Plants > Roots > Rhizosphere ...
ACACCACGCGCGGCACGCTGATCTCGCGCTTCTCCTTCGCCATCGACGTGAACGAGTGGGGGTTCCGCGACCTGCGCGAGGAGTACGTCCGCCAGATGGAGCAGCACCCCGACGTCCTCGCGATCGAGGCCAGCACGGTGTTCGACGAGCGCCGCAGCGACGAGGACGAGAAGGAGCACGGCGCCGCGCCCGCGGCGGAGGGCGCGCCCGCATGACCGACGGCGCGCTGCCCGCGCGCCCCGACGCGCCGCCGCAGGGGCGCCGCCGGGAGGACCGCCAGCGGGCCGGGGTGGTGCGCCTGGCCGCGGTGGGCGATTTCCACTGCGGCGAGGAAGACGCCGGCCGCTACCGCGAGGCCTTCGCCCGCGTGAACGACGAGGCCGACGTGCTGCTGCTCGCCGGCGACCTGACCCGGCGCGGCACCCCGGCCGAGTTCCGCGTGGTCGCCGCCGAGCTCGCGGACGTGCGCATCCCCATCCTCACCGTGCTGGGGAACCACGACCACGAGAGCCACCAGGTGGAGGACGGGCTCGCCATCCTGCGCGAGCGGGGGATCCACATCCTGGACGGCGAGCCGTTCGAGCTGAACGCGCAGGTGGGGTTCGCCGGGGTGAAGGGGTTCATGGGCGGCTTCGGCCGGTGGACGCTCACCGCCTTCGGCGAGCCCGAGACGAAGGCATTCGTGGGGACCACGCTGGAAGAGGTGCAGCGGCTGGAGTTCGCGCTGCGGCGGCTTCCCACGCCGGTGAAGGTGGTGCTGCTACACTACGCGCCGATCAGCGACACCGTGGTGGGCGAGCCGGAGCAGATCTTCCCCTTCCTGGGGAACGACCGCCTGGTGGAGCCGATCGACCGCTTCAAGGCGGCGGTGGTCTTCCACGGCCACGCGCACCACGGCACCTTCCGCGGCACCACCCCCGGCGGCGTGCCCGTGTTCAACGTCTCGCACGTGCTGCTGCGTGACCAGAAGGTCGGCGACATGTACTTCCTCTTCGACATCCCCCTCCCGCCGCCCGACGCGGTCGTGGAGGAGACGCCTCGTGCGGCCCCGGCGACCGTGGGGTCCGCCGGCTGAGCTAACGGATGGCCTCATGCAGAGACGCGGAGCCGCAGAGAGAGAGAGAGAGAGAGAGAGAGAGAGAGACGACAGGCCTCTCTGCGGCTCCGCTGCGCTGCGTCATATCCTATGATTGGATTCATGGCCGGAGTGGCCGTAAGCTGCTGTTACGACGGAAGATGGAGTTCATCTGTGGTGACTTTCATCATCCCCCTTGTGCGGTACGTCCATTCATTTTAGGGTTCAGAGAACCTTCACATTCCGGACGATATCCGCATGCTTTCCGAACGAAAGAAGCGCCCCGCCATCGGCCGTACGCGGCTGCGGTTCGGCAGGCGTGCATCTGCGCTGGAGCCACGTCCGTTCGAGCTGGCTCCACGTCAGACCTTCGATACGATGGACCTGTCGGAATATGACGACGACCTCGTCGAGATGAAGCGTCGCGCCGAGGCGGACGGCGTCTACGTGCGGATCCCGAAGCGTGGTGCGGTCTGGAAAGAACCCACGCCGCTCCGGCTGAACGGAGTTCTGCTCAGCGACGTCATCATCGACCTCCGCCACGGCTCCGCGTGAGGCACTACTTCCTGGATGCGTCGGCGGTCGTGAAGCTGTACGCCGTGGAGCCGGGGTCTCGGCGCGTCAAGGACATGGTCCGGAGCGCGACTGCGGAACCCGCGACCGCACGAATCGTCGTGGCGGGGCTGACGTACCCCGAGACCGTCTCCGGAGTCACGCAGATCGCGTTCGGATCGGACGCGGCCCGGCGCGGCCTCAGCCCCGCCGCCGCGAACCGCGCCCGGGTCGAGATCGCGGACACGTTCGGCCCGGAGACGACCTTCACCGTCGTGGAAACGGTTGGGATCATGCCCCGCGCCGCCGAGCTCGTCTGGCGACACCGGATCAAGGCTTCGGACGCGGTCCAGCTCGCGACTGCACTGTACGCCCGCACCGTACTTCGCGACTGGTCGGAGTTCTATTTCGTCGGCTCGGACTTGCGGCAGAATTCCGCGTCGCTCGCCGAGGGCCTCACGGTCATCGATCCCGCGGCCTGACGGCTCAGTCCCACTTCTCCAGGAAGCGCATCAGGGCGGCTTCTTCGGGATAGTAGCGGCCGGGGGAGGCGTCGTCGGGGCGCGGGAGCTCGCGCATCAGGGGGGCGATGGTCTCGCCGCGCAGGTAGCGGTCGAACACCACCGGGTGGATGTACGCCGAGCGGCAGACCGCGGGGGTGTTCCCCAGCTCGCTCGAGACCAGCTTGCAGGCGAGCACCACGTTCTGCTTCGCCTCGCGCTCGTTCTTCGCGGGCCCGATGTCGGCCAGGATGGTGGCGGCGCGCACGGTCCCGCCCCAGGTGCGCACGTCCTTGCTGGTGTAGCGCTCCCCCGCGATCTCCTTCAGGTACCGGTTCACCTCTCCCGCGGTCACCGGCCGCACCTTCCCCTCGTCGTCCCGATACTTGAACAGCCGCGCCCCGGGGAGCGCGGCCACCTCGCGCACGACCTCCACCAGCGGGGTGTCGGCCACCACGCGGCGCGTGTCGATGCTCTTCTTCCCCACGTAGCGGAAGAGGAGGTCGTCGCCGTCGATGCGCAGGTGCTGCTTGCGCAGCGTGGCGATGCCGAAGGTCTTGTTCTGCACCGCGTAGCGCTCGCTCCCGATGCGGAAGAACCCGCGCTGCATCAGCCGCACGACGAGCGCCAGCACCCGGTCGCGCCCCACGCCCTTCTGCCGCAGGTGCCCCTCCGTCGCCTCGCGCAGGCGCGGGAGATCGCGGGCGTACGGGAGGAGCTTGCGGTACTTGCGTCGCGAGCCGCGCGCGACGGCGTCGGGGTGGTAGCGGTACTGCTTGCGCCCCGCGGCGTCGATCCCCCAGGCCTGCACCTTCGCCTTGGGGCTCGCGGCGATGTGCACGCCCGTCCACGCCGGCGGCACGGCGAGCTTGCGGATGCGCTCCAGCGCCGATTCCAGGCGCAGCGGCTTGCCGTCCCCCCGCAGGTAGGTGAATCCGTCTTCCGGCGTCCCCTCGCGCCTCCACCAGCGCTCCGTCGTGCGTTTCTTCGCCATGGAGCGCCGCAGATACAAGGAGTGTTCCGGGATCGGCCGAAGCGCACGCGTCGGAACGCGGAGAGGGCCCGGCGGCTCCCTCCGCGTCTCTGCGTGCCTGCGTGCGATTGCGGTTACGGCTGGGGCTTGATGATGCCGCGCTCGATGGCGGCTTCGAGGGGGGTGGGGACGGCGTAGTAGGGGTCGCCCATGCGCGTGGCCAGGGCGTTCAGGCTGTCGGCGAGCACCGTGTAGCGCGACGCGGCCGCGTTGTGGCGGGCCTGGATCTCCTGCCAGTCCGCGAGCTTGGCGTTGCGCTCGGTGACGTGCCGGTTGTAGCGCGTGAGGTCGGCCCGGTAGCGCTCGTACACGTCCGGCGGGAGGCCGCCGCCGGAGGCGTAGCTGTCGTAGCGGCGCAGCCGGCGCTCCTCCACCTCCAGCTGGTCGTCCTCGGCGCGCAGCACGGCGCGCATGCTGTCGCCCTTCTGCCGCGTCTGGACGTACTGCGCCCCCGCGTCCACCAGGCCGCTGCGCAGCACCTGCACCTGCGCGCGCTCGGGCCCGAACCGGAGCCAGCGGTACACCGAATCCGAGAGCTTGACGCCCAGGATCACCAGCAGCAGGAAGAGCAGCGGGTTGATGTACTTCATCGGCGGCCGGGGCCGGGTCTCGCCGCGGGATCCGTGCGCGGCGAAACGTTCTGCACGGTAAAGGCTGACTTCGGAAGATGTTGCCGCCGCACCGATGCCGCAACTGCTACGGGGCCGAATCGGGATCATTGCAGGGCGCAAACATCTGGCTATGCGGCACGCATCGTGCAGCTACGGGGGACGTCTGAATTGAGAGGTAAGTAATTGCAGAAGAGAGACTTGGAAGCCACCCCTGGAGGACGCGATGCAACCCACCCGTAGACGTCCCCCGCCGCCCTGGGAGCGCGGCGTCCCCGCGCCGAGACACCCCACCGGCCGCACGCACCGCCGCTTCCCCGCCGCCGAGGTGGCGGACGGGCTCGCGGCGGGTCCCCCGCAGCGCTACCGCCGCGCCTTCGACGGCGCCGGCGACACACGGGTGAAGGAGGGCCCGCGCCTCCGCCGGAAGCGGCCTTCCGCGTTCGACCGGGTGCGCAACAGCCCGGTGCGGCATGGGCTGGTGGGGCTGGCGGTGGCGGGCGTGGCGGCGCCGCTGGCCGTGGCGCGCTACAGCCAGATGCGGGTGGACCCCAGGCACGAGCAGCAGATCGGGATCATGCCGCGCGTGGTGCCGATCAACGACGCGGCCGTGGGCACGGCCTGGCGCGCGGCGACGTCGCAGCTCGAGGCGACGCACTCGGCCGCCCGCCAGAGCACCATCGACGAGAAGATGGAGCGCTACGCCGACCTGGGGCTCTCGCGCGAGCTGGCGGAGAGCATCTACGACCTGGCGCTGAAGGAGGACATCGACATCGACGTCGCCTTCGGCCTGGTGCGCACGGAGAGCGAGTTCAAGACCAGCGCCACCAGCCACGTGGGCGCCATCGGCCTCACGCAGCTGATGCCCGCCACGGCGCGGGGGATGCGCGCGGGCGTCACCATCGCGGACCTGCGCAACCCCGAGGTGAACCTGAGCATCGGGTTCAAGTTCCTGCGCGAGCTGATCGACCACTACAAGGGCGACAAGGCACTGGCGCTGACCGCCTACAACCGCGGCCCCGGGAACGTCGACCGCATCCTGAAGCGCGGCGGCGACCCCGACAACGGCTACGCGTCCGCCGTGCTCACCGGCGAGGGCGTGCACCGGTAGCGGCAACGGCACGTCGCACCCGGAGGACCAGAGGACCGGAGAAGCGCATCTCTCCGGTCCTCCGGTTTTGGGTGATTTCGTTCGGATTCTCTAGGGGCCAGGCCGCACCGGGCCTTCCAACGGCGCCGGGCGGACCAGGAAGATGAACTCCCAGCCGTTGCGCCCGCGCCGGAAGCCGGCGCGCAGGTCGTTGTAGCCGCGCTGCGTGACGTACTCCGGCGGCGCGGCCCAGACGCCGCCGGGGCCCGCGCTCATGATCCCGCGGTCCAGCAGCGCGGGGAGGCGCTGCAGGTCGCCGTTGCGCCGTCCGTGCCACGCGGCGAGCGCCTCCAGCACACCCTCGGCGTCGTCCAGCGAGTAGATGAAGTCGCGCGACATCATCGCCCGCAGCGTCTCGTAGTCGCGCAGGCGGGCCGCCTCGCGCACGGCGAGCGCGAAGTCCGCGAGCTCGAGCCGGGCGGCGTACGCGGGGCTCAGGACCTCGTGGACGACGCTCGCGCGCGGGAGCATCCCCGTCGGCGCGCCGCGGCACACCAGGCAGCGCACCAGCAGCTCGGCCGAGTCGACGCGCAGCACCTGCAGCCGCATAAACGCCCACGGCAGCGTCACTGCTCCGCCCTCGGCACGGAGCACCAGCCCCGGCTCGGCCGTCCACACCTCGGTCGCGGTGAACGGCGGCGGACCGGCGGGCGCGGGGGGCGGAGGCGGCGGGGGTGCCGGCGCCGGCTTCGGCGGGGGGACGCAGGCGGCCAGCGCGCAGAGCGCGACCACGGCGGTCCGGCGGAGGCGACCCGTCATCCGCGGACGGCGCGGGCGGCAGTCCGCGACGGCTTCGCCGGTGGCGCGAGCGCGGATTCGAAGTGGCGCATCGGCGGGCGGGTTCGGTCGAAGTGTCGGCGCGGACGCGGGATCGGGCCGGGAGCCGGCGGGCGCGATCGGGCGAGCATTCAAGATCCGTGCGGTCGCGGAGCCCGATTGGCCCGGCCACGGCGGCGCGTGTAACTTCCGTGCTCGAAGCGAACCCGGCAACCCGCTCACCGCGCCCATGTCCGTCACGCCGCTGGCCCTGATCTGCTCTGTCCCGCTGGAGTGCGCGCGCCTCCGCGACGCGCTCGGCGCGCACGAGGAGATCGAGATCGGGCGGAAGGCGGCGTGGCGGGGCGTGCTGGACGGCGCGCCCGTCCTCCTCTTCCCGGCGGGGATGGGGAAGACGAACGCCGCGCACGGGCTCACCGCGCTGCTGGAGACGACCGACGTCAGCGGCGTGGTCGGGTTCGGCGTGGGCGGCGCGTACGACGGCTCCGGCCTCCGCATCGGCGACGTGGCGCTCGCCTCGCGCGCGGTGTACGGGGACGAGGGGGTGGAGGCGCCCGGCGGCTGGATCTCGACGGAGCAGATCGGGATCCCGCTGGTGGAGGCCGGCGGCGAGCGTGCGTTCAACGAGATGGTGCTCGATCCCGCCCGCGTGGCGAGGGCGGCGGACGCGCTCGCGGCGGGCGGCGTGCACGTGCGCGTGGGCCCGTTCGTCACGGTGTCCGCGTGCTCGGGGACGGCGGCGCGGGGAGCGGAGGTAGCGGCGCGCTTCGGCGGGATCTGCGAGGGGATGGAGGGGGCGGCGCTGGCGTACGTCGCGGCCATCTACGGGGTACCGTTCCTGGAGCTGCGCGCCGTGAGCAATCGGGTGGAGGACCGCGACCTCTCCCGCTGGCGTCTCGCGGACGCCGCCGAAGCCGCGCAGCGGGCGGTCCGCGTGCTCGTCGCCGCGCGCGAGGTTGTGTTCGCCAGTTGAGCGGCGGCGTTTCGATGGGTGGGATTTCGACGGGTGGATTCCGACGGGTTGAAACCCGCCGCTGGAACGGCACGAAGTCCGCCTTCGCGGACTCCCACGCGGACATCCGCGGGGTTCTCATGGCTTTGCGATGACCGTAGACATCCAAGAAGAGACGCGCACGCTGACGCTCGGGTACTCTCCGTGCCCGAACGACACGTTCATCTTCCACGCGCTGGTGAGTGGGCTGGTGACGGCGGAGAGGCTGTCGTTCGCCGAGCGGCTGGAGGACGTGGAGACGCTCAACCGCCTCGCCGCGGACGCGGCGCTCGACGTCACCAAGGTCAGCTACGGCGCCATCCCCCATCTCGTGCGCAATTACGTGCTCCTGCGTAGCGGCGGCGCGCTGGGCCGCGGATGCGGGCCGCTGGTGGTGGCGCGCGAGAGGTTTGACGCGGACGCGCTCGCCAGCGCGCGGATCGCGATCCCCGGGCGCAACACCACGGCCAACCTGCTGCTGCGGTTGTTCGCGCCAGACGCAGCCGCCGGCGTGGAGATGGTCTACAGCGACATCATGCCCGCCGTGGCGCGCGGCGCGGTAGACGCGGGGCTCATCATCCACGAGTCACGCTTCACCTATCCCGACCACGGGCTGGTGAAGCTCGTGGACCTCGGCGAGTGGTGGGAGGGGACGACCGGGCTGCCGATCCCGCTTGGCGGCATCCTCGCGCGCCGCGACCTCGGCGAGGAGGCGATCCGCGCGGTGGACGACGCCATCCGCCGGTCGGTGGAGCACGCCTTCGCGCACCCGGCGGACTGGAAGGACTACGTCCGCGCCCACGCGCAGGAGATGGACGAGGCCGTGCAGCGGCAGCACATCGACCTGTACGTCAACCGCTTCACCGTGGACCTGGGCGACGAGGGCGAGCGCGCCATCCACGAACTCTTCGCCCGCGCCCGCGCCGCCGGCATCATCTCCGAGGACGTGCCGTCGCCCTTCCTCTGATCTCGTAACTGCATCTCACACAGAGGCGCAGAGGCGCAGAGAGGACGGGCGGGTTGACACGCGGAGCACACAACGGCACAGTTCACGCCGGTAGAAGCAGAGAAAACCTGGGGCGTTGCTATGAAGGACGGCGTTGAGCGAGGAGGGATCTCGCGTCTCCGGGACCGCTTCCGCCACCATCCAGCGCATGGAAAGCACCGACGACGCCACGCCTCCGCCTGATCACGCGGAGTTCGTGGAGGCCCGCAACTCCGGGCTGCGGACCGTTCGGGAAACCCTCACCCGTCGGAAGAGGGTACCGAGTTCGTAGCCCGTACCCCTCCTCAGTCGTGCCCCTGATCCGTTTTACTTCATCAACGTTCGATACGAGAGTTCGACATCAGAGTGCTATCGTTCCGTCCACCGCAACCTGCGACTTCACGACGCCACGATGCTTCAGCAATTTCTAAAAAGCGCGTTCGACGCCTTGCCTGATGCGGCTCGGTCACCGTTGAGCTTCGCGGCATTCGTAATTCTGATCATCAGCGCGTTCCTCATCGCCTTCCGCGTACGACGGTTTCGTCGGCTTCTCGACTCTCTCGAAGCACTTCCCGAGCGCGACCGTCTGGCCGCAATTAGGGAGGAGATCGGTGCAATCCCCCTTGGTGAAAAGCTCAACGCCGAACAATACGTCCGTGCACGTCTGCACCAATATTACCTTTATGCGTTTTTCGCCACGCTGGCCGTGATCTTCCTGCTCATGATGACGTTTCTCTGGAATCATTCAGGCTCAGGTGAAGAGGGAACGATCGACGAGTCGGCGATTCAGGTGGAGGTGTTACCTTACTTTACGTACCCGCCGCTGTTTGCTCCGCCAATGGACTCCACGCAGGTAACGGACCTCGTCCGATGGGATCGACCCCTGATGCTGCGCAATGTTTCCTCGCGGGGGCTCGTTATCACCGACATCGCGCTGAAGGGGAGCGGCACCCGGGGCTCAATCCGATCCACCGATGTCCCCCGCCTACAGGAGTTCCGCCCAGGAGAGACGGATTCGTTATCGCGCGATATTCACCTTCCGTTGCCTTTGGAGCCGCATGCGAGCATACAGATCTCTGCTCAATTTGCGTTGACAGTTCGGCAGGGAAACAGGGTACGGTCGTTCAGGCTCACCGATCTGGATGATGGTAATGCACTGATCCCCATCGTCTTGAACGCCGCGGCGCGCCGGCCCCAGGGACCTGCATACTTCGGGTACGAAATCGTGGTAACTTTCCAAGCGGATGGCCCACGGAAGTTGCAGAGATCCATCAATCTTGTCGACAGCGCCTACTTTACCGGAATGGTAAAGCCCGACGGGAGTGTGGCAAGCTATCACTACATCCCACAAGGAGGATCGATCGGGCGATCAGACCCACAGTTTGTCCAGACTGCGTTCACGCTGGGGGTGTACTCGGAAGGGACGAGCTGGGTGGGGCGCCCCGAGCAGGAGATCCTGCGTCATGTAACACTTCATTCCGACGATCTTGATGCGACTCTCGTCCTTGCTTCCACATATGTAGAGACTGGGAAATATGATCAAGCACGGACTCTGCTAGAGCGGTTTCGGTCACGCAACGATGATGAGAGATCCGTCATCAGCAACGATCTAGGCGTCGTAGAGTTTGAGCAGCGCCATTACCGCCGCGGACTAGTGTACTTCGAACAGGCACTTAAGTATTCAGAATGTCTCGCCGGAGTTAGGGACGCATTGCACAACGTTCGTGAATACTACCTGTTCCGAAAACAAATCGATTCGGCCAGCGTTGTGCTTACACGCCAGATCGCGATGTGTCCAGAGCTTGCCCGCCCTGCTGTGGATCAATTGTGGAGTTTGATGGTTGATGGAGCAGATCCAAAGATCGCTCGAGAAGGGTTTCTTCGCTTCTTTCGGCAGCACCCTGAAGACGGAGACGCTTCGTACCGAGTTGGTGCCGCTTATATGCTGGCTGAGGAAAACCAAACCGCAATCCAGTACTACCGGGATGCGCAGGAGCTGGGTACTACTAAATATACGAAGGAATTGGGAAACAATATGGCAATTTGCCTGATCAAACTCGGTCGGCTGCAGGAAGCCGAGCCCTATGCGAGAGCCAATATCTCGCGAAATCCTCGTGACTATCACGCACATTATCACTTGGCTTACATCGCATGGAAGCAACATCACGACTTAGAAACGGCCGTTCACGAATACAAGACAGTAATTCAAATTGAACCGAATTTCAAAAACGCATACGTGGAGCTTTCAGACGTATACGCAGAGATGGGGCAGAACTCCGCCGCCGAATTGTACCGTCGTAGAGCAGAGGAAATCTCCCCAAGTGACGTTACTCAATAGCCGGATGGATATTGTGGCTTACGCGGTTGATCCTTACCATTTCCACGAACGAGCAGATCTCAAATGTATCCTGCCCATCCAACCAGAACTTCTCGGTGACCCACAAAGAAGAGGACCGACGATCCATACCATCTCCTCGCTTAGACTTCACACCGCTACACAAGCCCGGCGCCACTATTCACCAATTGGGTGATGATAACTCACTCACCGTTCGACCGCACGAGATCGGACGCGTGCTCCCAGTGGTCGTCGACGAGGCGACCATCGGGGAGATCGACCGCGCGCTCCTCCGCGTATTCGGACTCTAGCCTTGCCGCTCACTGCCGCGGCTGTGGCTCGCCTTCCAGCCGGATAACCACGCCCTCGTCGGCCGCCAGCTTCACGTCGATCTCGATCCGCGAGCCCTCGCGCGCGGCATCCGTGCCGAGCACCACGGTGCCGCCGGGGTCGTTCTCGCGGCGGGAGAGGACGGCGGGGGTGGGGCCGAGGTTGAGCGCAACCAGGAAGTGGCTGTCTCCCGCGCTGCGGACGTACGCGAGCACGTCGCCGAGGGCGCGGATCGTGCCGAAGGCGCCCACGGCCAGCGCCGGCTCGGCCCGGCGCAGCGCGATCAGCCGGCGGTAGAGCGAGAGCACGGAGGCCGGGTCGTCGCGCTCGGCCTCCACGTTGATCGCAGCGTAGTCGGCGGCGACGGGGAGCCAGGGGGTGCCGGTGGTGAACCCCGCGCTCGGCGCGGCGCTCCACTGCATCGGCGTGCGCTCGGGATCGCGGCCCAGCCCCTTGCCGGGGACGTTCTTCTCGAACGGGTCCTGCACCAGCTCGGGCGGGATCGGCACGTCGTGCATCCCGATCTCGTCGCCGTAGTAGACCGTCGGCGTGCCGCGGAGCGTGAGCAGGAGCATGGCCGCCACCCGCGCCTGCGCCGCGCCCACGCGCGTGGCGATGCGGTGCTGGTCGTGGTTCCCCAGTACCCAGTTGGGCCACCCGCCCTCGGGGATCGCGCGGTCGTACTCCGCCACCAGCGCGGCGAGGTGCGCGGCGTCCCACCCGGCGTGGATGAGCTGGAAGTTGAAGGGGAGGTGCGCGCCCTTCAGCTCGTGGCCGTAGTACGTCACCAGCCGCTCCACCGGCAGGTAGATCTCCCCGATCAGCACGCGCTCGTCGAACTCGTCGAAGAGCGCGCGCATCCGCGCGATCACGTCGTGCACCTCCGGCCGGTCGGTCGTGTAGACCGGGACGGTCGCCTCGAACGGGTTGCCGCCGGCGTGGAAGTCGGGGTTGGGCGGGTTGTCGCGGAACTCGTCGTCCTTCACCAGGTGCCAGATCACGTCCACCCGGAAGCCGTCGACGCCGCGCTGCAGCCAGAAGCGCAGCACGTCGAGCATCTCCGCCACCACCTCGGGGTTGCGCCAGTTGAGGTCGGGCTGCTCGGGGAGGAAGGCGTGGTAGTAGTACTGCCCCGTCCGCTCGTCGAGCGTCCACCCCGGCCCGCCGAAGTTGCTGAGCCAGTTGTTCGGCGGCCCGCCGCCCGGCGCCGGATCGTGCCAGATGTACCAGTCGCGCTTGGGGTTGTCGCGCGAGGAGCGGCTCTCGATGAACCAGGGGTGCTGGTCCGACGAGTGGTTGGGGACGAAGTCCAGCAGCACCTTCAGCCCGCGCGCATGCGCCTCGGCGAGGAGGCAGTCGAAGTCCTCCATCGTGCCGAAGAGCGGATGGATCCCGCGGTAGTCCGACACGTCGTAGCCGAAGTCGGCCATCGGGCTGGGGTAGATGGGCGAGATCCACACCGCGTCCACCCCCAGCCAGCGGAGATGGTCGAGCCGCGAGGTGATCCCCGGCAGATCGCCCACCCCGTCGCCGTTCGCGTCCATGTACGAGCGCGGGTACACCTGGTACACGACGCCGCGCTGCCACCAGAGATAGTCGGTCAACGGAGTTGCGAGAGTGCGAAAGTACGAGAGTACGAGAGTACGAGAGTGCGAGAGTGCGCGTGATCGCCCAGTCGCGTGCATGACGCGTACCTCGCAACTGCAATCTCACGCAGAGCCGCGGAGCCGTAGAGGAGACGCGGATACGTCTCTGCGGCTCCGCGGCTCTGCGTGCGTTAGATTTTCCTGGCGGAGGGACGGAGAAGACCCGCAGACGGAGGAGACGATGGAGGGAGCCGTGCACGAGACCACCGCGCACCGCCTGCTGGAACTGGCAGATCAGGCCGCCGACTTCGAGGAGGCGACCTACCTGGCGTCCGCCGCGGCGGCGCACGCCTCGCTCGCCGTGCTGGCGGAGCTCCAGGCGATGCGGAAGACGGGGGATGGCACCGCGGCGGAGCCGGGCGAAGATCAGGGCTGACCGTCGCCCGCGCGCACCGGGACGGTGGTGAGCCGGATCGGGCGGCGGGGGAGGAGCCAGACGAGCGCGGCGGCCGCGTAGACGGGGCGCGACACGCCGGCGAGCGGCGGCGCGGCCAGGAGCACGGCCCAGAGCGCCGCCGTCAGCAGCGCGAGGGCCCGCTTGCGGCGCACCGCGCCGACGACGGCCTGGCGCTCGGCCATCCCGGTGAGGTCGCCGGTGCGCACGCTGACGCGCATCATCCCGCCCACCGCGCCGGCCTCCGCCGCGGCGAGGCCCACGCGCAGCAGCGCACGCCCCAGCCGGTAGACCAGCGCGGCGACGCCGACGACGGCGAGGAGCCCGGTCAACGGGCTGGCGAGGATCGATTCGAGGCTCACGCCGACAGTCTCGCCGTCCGCCCCGTGGCGCGCAACGGAAAACGGGCGGGCCCGGCGACATCCGCCGGGCCCGCCCGTGTTTTCCGTACCGAGGGCCGGAGCTAGATCCGCTTGCCGATGTCGAGCACCTCGGCGACCACGGGGTGGCGTCCCCAGCGGCGGGCCTCGGCGCAGCTGTCCACGTACAGGTCGATGTCCATCCCGCGGATGGCGCCGCCGGTGTCCATGACCACGAAGATGCCGATCAGGTCGCCGTTGGGCCGCGACACGCGCACCACCGAGCCGAGCGGCAGCACCCGCGGGTCGCCCGCCGCCATCCCGTCGCGGGTGCGCACGCCGGTGCGCATCTCGCCCTTCAGGCAGTACATGGTGGAGCTGAGCTCCAGCGTGCGCGACACCGGGAAGGCCATGGACGCCGCGCGCGCCTCACGCTCGCGGATCATCGCCTCGGTCACCGCCGGAGCCGCTGGAGCGGTGGCTTCGGCGAGGCGGCGGTCGAGCGAGTCGAGGGGGGTCTGCGGGAGAGGGGGCTGCTGCGGCACCGGGGGCTCCTGGGCCGGGAGCGCCATCGCCAGCGCCGCGGACGAGCCGGGGTCCAGGAAGGCCGCGGCGAGCGGCCGGGTGCTGCGCGAGGCGGTGGTGGATGCCCACGCGGCCACCAGCAGGGCCGCGACCACCAGGGCTGCGAGGGGAAGCGCCATCCTCGCGTACTTCAGGCGCGGCCGCGGCGGCGCCTCGTAGACTCTGCGTTCGATCATCGTCCCTCCGGGAACAGGTTTCGGAAACCGTCGCGAGCGCCCCACACGCGGGACCGCGCGGTGCACCTCAATCCGTCCGGACCGGCCGGCCTCCATGCCCTCTGCGGGCGTGGAGCGAGGGCATATTACGCGCCTAAACTGTTGTCGCGCAACACCCGAAATCCCAAACTCATCATTTACAACGAGTTACGCTGCTACTTCCGAGCACGGTTCCTGCTACTAGGGGAGCCGAGCGAAGGATGGCAACTCGCAACGAGAGAGGCAGAATGTCGAAGCGGAAGATGCTGGTGCGGGCGGCGAAGCGGGCGGGGCTGACGTTCCTGGCGCTGGAGGGGCTGCAGGCCGCGGTGGTGGCGGGCGCCACGCGCTGGGCGGGCACGCGGCTGCGCGACCGCGGGCGCAACCGGGCGCTGCGGATCACCGGCCACGCGCTGACGACGGCGGCCGCGCTGTACCCCGCGAGCCGCATGCTCCGTCGCCGCTTCGGCTGAGCTGGCCTCACGCAGAGGCGCGGAGACGCAGAGAGAGCCGTGGCTTTCTCTGCGTCTCCGCGTCTCTGCGTGAGATCAATCCCGGCCCGCGGCCGCGGGGATGCCCGAGAGCGCTTCGGCGGCGAGGCGCAGGACCTCGCGCGCGTTGTCGTAGGAGATGGACTCGATCGCCTGCTGGAGGGGGAGCCACACGCACTCGGTGATCCCCTCCTCCTCCTGCGGGCAGGTCTCGCCGCAGGGCGACTCGATCAAGTAGAAGTGGCAGAACTTGTGGATCAGCCGGCCGCGGAAGCGGAAGTACCAGTCGATGGTCTGCAGCCGCGGCCCCAGGCG
>Ga0070685_10001123_pt1 | contig 14320 bp, 9 predicted proteins | sample KBSS13LmetaG_FD_65651 | JGI IMG/M metagenome (GOLD analysis project Ga0070685, IMG submission 65651) | Switchgrass rhizosphere microbial communities from Kellogg Biological Station, Michigan, USA - KBS S1-3L metaG | ecosystem: Host-associated > Plants > Roots > Rhizosphere ...
TTCTTCGAGGATGATCGCGCCGATGCGTTTGACGCGCCGGCCGCGCACGCGGCGGGCTACCGGATCGTAGCGGACTTCTTCCTTTGTCTCCGCCCCGCCGAATTGCAGCGCGTCGTCTTCCGACAGGCGCGCGGCGAGCGTGATGCGCAGGTCGGGGCCTGAACCGGTCATGTCGGCGACTGCCAGCCATTGTTCGCGGGCGAGCGGATCGGTCTCATCCAGCATCACGCCGCGCCCGCCGGAGAGCACGAAGCGGCCGGGGGCCCCGCCGCGGGCTTTGGCGATGCGTTCGGGGAAGGCGAGCGCCAGGACTGCGCCGGCGCTGGCGCCGGAGGGATTTCCGCCACCGGCTGATCTGGCCCAGCGTTTTGCGAGGTCCCGCATGGCGCGTGCGCGCTGGCCGTTTTCATTGCGGAAGCGGCCGAGGCGTTCGTCGATGTCGACAGAGCGGCCGCCAAGCTCTCTTTCACTCATGAGGGCGGCAATGTCGGCGGCGAGTTGCGCTTCGCCGAGTTCTGAGGCGCGCAGGACCATCAGCGCGAGGCGCGGTGGGAGCGCGAGATCGCCGAGGCGTTTGCCGAGGGCGGTGAGTTCGCCATCGGGGGACATCGCGCCCCCATGGGCGAGGACGCCGCGGGCGTGGCGCCAGGGGGCTTCGCGTGGAGGATTGAGCCAGCGCAGGTCGGCGGGAGATCTTGCGCCCCAGCGGGCGACGTCGAGGGCGAGGCCGGTCAAGTCCGCGTTGTCGATCTCGGGTGAGGGCGAGGCGGCGAAGCCGCGCATCTCCTGTTCGCGCCAGAGGCGGTAACAGACGCCGGGGCCGGTGCGGCCCGCGCGGCCGCGGCGCTGGTCGGCATTGGCGACTGCCAGGCGGACGGTTTCGAGACGCGAGGCCCCGAGTTGCGGATCGAAGCGCGGGACGCGGGCGAAACCGGAATCTACGACCACGCGCACGCCTTCGATGGTAAGCGCGCTTTCGGCGATGTCGGTGGCGATGACGACTTTGCGCTGGCCCGGCTTGGGCGGGGCGATGGCTTCGTTCTGCTCTTGCGGGGTAAGCGCGCCATAGAGCGGGGCGATGTGGACGTTGTCGGCAACGGGGCCGATGCGGTCTGCGGTGCGCTGGATCTCGGCGACGCCGGGAAGGAAGGCGAGGATGGAGCCGGTCTCCTCGCGCAGGGCGGTGCGGATGGCGGCTGCGACCTGGTCTTCCATGCGCTGGCGCGGCTCGTAGCCGAGATAGCGGGTCTCGACGGAGTGCGCACGGCCGAGGCTCTCGACAACGGGAGCTTCGAAGAAGGCCTGGGTGAGATTGCCGGGCAGGGTTGCCGACATCAGCACGATGCGCAGGTCCTCGCGGATGACGGACTGGCTGTCGAGGGCGAAGGCGAGGCCTTCGTCGGCATCGAGCGAGCGTTCGTGGAATTCATCGAAGATGACTGCGGCGATGCCGTCGAGCGAAGGGTCGGAGAGGATCATGCGGCTGAACACGCCCTCGGTGACGACTTCGATGCGGCTGTCTTTCGACGTGCGGACATCAAGGCGCGAGCGCAGGCCGATGGTTTCGCCTACGCGTCCGCCGATGGTGGCGGCCATGCGCTCGGCGGCGGCGCGGGCGGCGATGCGGCGGGGCTCGACGAGGATGAGCTTTTTGCCTTGCGGCCAAGCCTCGTCGAGCAGGGTGAGCGGCACGCGCGTTGTCTTGCCAGCGCCGGGCGGGGCGGAGATGACGAGGCGCGTCTTCTCCCGCAGCGCTTCGAGGATCTGCGGGATCACGTCCTCGATGGGAAGGTCCGACTTCGCTAGCATGTCCCGGACCTATCAGCCGCCGAGCCACGCGCCAAATGCGTGATGGTCGAACAGCACTTTCGCGCCGATCACGATGAGGACGATGCCGCCGATGATCTCGGCATTGGGGCCGATGACTTTCGATCCGGTGCGGCCGATCCAGACCCCGGCGAAGCACGTGGCGAAGGTGACGAGGCCGATGGTTGCGATGCTCAGGATGATCGGCGCGCCGAGGGTGGGGAGCGTGATGCCGGCGGCGGCCGCATCTATGGACGTGGCGATGGCAAGCATGAACAGCGTCCAACCTGCCGCGAGCTTTTCCTTGCCGGGGTCGCTGGCCTCGCCGGGCGGATCATGTCTGTTGCCTTCCCAGATCATCTTGGCGCCGATGAGAGCCAGCAGAACGAAGGCGATCCAGTGATCCCACGCCTCGATCAGGCCCGCGAAGGTGACGCCAAGGCTCCATCCGAGGAGCGGCGCTACGGCCTGCGCCACGCCGAAAGAGAGGGCGACTGTGAAGGCTGTGCGCCAGGGATGCGATTTCGAGACGGCGCCTTGGCCGATCGATACGGCGAAGGCGTCGGCGGCGAGGCCGAAGGCGAGAAGGATGAGGGAGACGGGCATTATCTCTCGAGGGCGGCAACGATCTCGATATGGGGCGACCAGAGGAATTGGTCGATAGGGGTGATCCGCTTCACTTTGTAGCCGCCGTCGATTAGCAGGCGCAGGTCGCGCGCGAAGGTGGTGGCGTTGCACGAGACCATGGCGATGCGCTTGACGCTGGATTGCGCGAGCTGGCGAGATTGATCCTCGGCGCCGGCGCGGGGTGGGTCGATCACTACGGCGTCGAAGCGCTTGAGATCGTCCTTGATGAGCGGACGGCGGAAGAGGTCGCGTTTTTCTATGGTGATGGGCTTGAGGCCCGGCGTCTTGCGCGCGGCGCGGTCGAGTGCGGCGAGGGCTGCTTCATCGGACTCAACGGCGTGGATAGTGGCGGTTGAGGCCAGCGGCAGGGAGAAGGTGCCGGAGCCGGAGAAGAGGTCGGCGATCCGGCGGGCGTCGCCTGCTGCTTCCTTCACGAGGGAGAGCATCGCGGCTTCGGAGGGCTCGCACGCCTGCAGGAAGCCGCCTGGGGGCGGCGTGAGGTGCGCGGCGCCGGCGCGCAGCGTGGGCGGGGTTTGCTCCATCACGGCCTCGCCATTGATCGAGAGGCGGGCGAGGCCGAGCTCTCCAGCAAGCTGGACGAGCCTCACGCGCGTGTCGGCGGAGAAGCCCTTCGGCAAGCCGGTGAGAGCGATGTCGAAGCCGGTGACGGTATCGAGGGCGGTGATGGTGAGCGCGTCTTTCGGCGGTGCGGCGATGGCGGCAAGGCGCTCGAGCTTGGGCAGCAGAGCCTGCAGGCCCGGCGTGATCACGGCGCAGTCGCGGATGGGGATGATGGTGTGGCTGCGCCGGCCGTGGAAGCCGACATGGATGGACTTGCCTGCGCGGTGTGCTGCGAAGACGGCGCGGCGGCGTGTGCGAGGCGGAACGGGGATCACGGGGTCGACTGGCGCGTCGATCTTCTGGAAGGAGAGCGCGGCGATGACCTGGGCGTGCTTGAAGGCAAGGTATTGCTGTTCCGGCGCGTGCTGCAGGGCGCAGCCTCCGCATTCGCCGTAGTGGGAGCATTTGGGCGGGGCGCGGTCGGGTGCGGGGTGGATGATCTCGATGAGGCGTGCGCGGTCGCCGGTGACGTCTGCGGTCACGGTCTCGCCGGGCAAGGTGAGCGGCGCGAACACCTTGCGGCCTTCGTGCGTGGCGACGCCGTCGCCCTGCGCGCCGAGGCTGTCTATGGTGAGGGTGACCATGGGCGGGGTGAAGCAGGTTTGGGGGGCGATGTCATCCCCGCTATCCGCGCCAAAAGCGAGCGCGCTTGAGCGGCGCTGCGGGGCGGGCTAGGTCGCAGGATGCTGAGCGCCGAGGAATGGCAGATCCTGGGGACGAGCCTGGGGGTGGCGGGACGGGCGGTGATCTTCTCGCTGCCGATCGCCATTGCCTTCGCCTATGCGCTGTCGCGGCCGAGGTTTCCGGGCAAGTCGGTGCTGGATGGCGTGGCGCACCTGCCGCTGGTGCTGCCGCCGGTGCTGATCGGTTTCCTGCTGCTGCTGACGTTCGGGCGGCGTGGGCCGGTTGGGTCGTGGCTGGAAGCGACGTTCGGGATCCATCTCGCGTTCACGGCGGAGGGGGCGGCGCTGGCGACGGCTGTGATGGCCTTCCCGCTGATGGTGCGCGCGATCCGGCTCTCGTTCGAGGCGAGCGATGGCGGGCTGTTCGAGGCGGCGGCTGTGTTGAGGGCGGGAGCGTGGGACCGGTTCATGTCGGTGGCGTTGCCGCTCGCGTGGCCGGGCGTGCTGGCGGGAGCGGTGACGGCGTTCGCGGCGGGGCTGGGTGAGTTCGGCGCGGTGATCACGTTTGCGTCCAACGTGCCGGGCGAGACACAGACGCTGCCGCTGGCGATCTATTCGGCGCTGCAGGTGCCGGGAGGAGAGGCGCTGGCGTTGCGGCTCGCGGGCATCTCGATGTTCGCTGCCGTGGCCGGGCTCGTAGTGGCGGAGATGATCCAGCGCTGGGCGCGGCGGAGGCTTGAGACATGAGCCTCGTTGTCGCCGGAGCTGTCGTGCGCCGTGGCGCGTTCACGCTGAACGCGGAGTTCGAGGCGCCTGCGCAAGGCATCACGGTGGTGTTCGGGCCGTCGGGCGCAGGCAAGTCGATGCTGCTGTCGATGGTGGCGGGGCTGCACAGGCTCGAAGTGGGCAAGGTGAGCCTCGGTGGACGCGTGCTGGAGGATGTCGCGGCGCGGGTTCGTGTGGCGACGCATCAGCGCGGCATCGGGCTGGTGTTCCAGGATGCGCGGCTGTTTCCGCATCTGAGCGTTCGCGGCAATCTCCTCTATGCCGAGCGCCGCAGGCCAGCGCATCGCAATACGCCGATTGTCGATGATATTGCAGAGCAGCTCGATATTTCCGGATTACTCGATCGCGCTGTGCGGAACCTTTCTGGCGGGGAGAAGAGCCGCGTTGCGTTGGCGCGGGCCGTACTGTCGGCGCCGGAGCTGCTGCTGCTGGACGAGCCGTTCGCGGCGCTGGACGGGAAAAGGCGGCGTGCGTTCCTTGCGATGCTGCGAGACCTGTCGGTGAAAACATCGCTGCCGATGATGGTGGTGACACACCAGATCGAGGATGCGGCGGAGCTGGCGGACCACGTCGTCGCTCTGAAGGACGGCAAGGTGATTGCGCATGGCTCGGCATCAGGCGTGATGCGGCGGCAGGAGTTCGTGTCTCTGCTCGATCGCCGCGACCTGGGCAGCCGGATCGATGCGAACGCTGTGGCAGGCGTGCGGCCTGGCGGGGGCGTGTGGGTGAGGGCTGACAGCGTTATCCTGGCGACAGAGCGGCCGAAGGGGCTTTCGGCCCGGAATGTCTGGCAGGGGCATATCGCAAGCATCCATATGGAGGCGGACGGCTCGGCGCTGGTTTCCCTCGCAACCGAACCGGGCTATATTTCATCACGTATAACGCCCGAGGCGCTTGCCGAACTTCATCTCAAGGAAGGCGCGCAGGTCTGGGCGGTGGTGAAAACGCACTCGCTCTGAGAGGCTGCACATGCTGACGATCCGGCGCTCTGTTCTGGCGGCGATGGCCGCGCTCGCGCTTGCTGCGTGCGAACCGAAGGAGGCCGAGGCGCCGGCAACGCCTCCGCCAGCGCCGGAAGCTGCGGTTCGGGTATTTGCTGCAGCGAGCCTCACCGACGTGCTGAAGACCATTGGAGACGCCTATGCCGCCAAAGGGCATCCGGCGCCTGTGCTGAACTTTGCGGCTTCCTCGGAGTTGGCTCGGCAGATCGAGCAGGGGGCGGAGGCGGACATGTTCTTTTCCGCCGACGAACAATGGATGGACTACCTGGCCGAAAAGAACCTCATTGATCCCGCTACGCGCGCGAGCCTGCTGACGAACAAGCTTGTTCTCATCTCGCCGGCCGACAAGCCGATCGCGATCGAGATCAAGGACGGCATGAACCTCAAGGCGGCGCTGAAAGGCGGCAAGCTCGCCATCGCCAACCCGGACAGCGTGCCGGCGGGCAAATATGCCAAAGAGGCGCTCGAACATCTCAAGGCATGGGTGGGCGTCGAGAAGGACACGGCGCGGGCGGAGAACGTTCGCGCCGCCCTGCGGTTTGTTGAAACAGGGGAGGCGGCGGCGGGAATCGTCTACGCGACCGACGCCAAGGCTTCGGGCGACAAGGTCGCAGTTGTCGGGGAATTCCCGGCCGACAGCCACACGCCGATCACCTATCCGGCGGCAATCATGGCGGGAAAATCCGAGGGACCTGCCAAGGGATTCAAGGAGTTCCTGGGATCTCCTGAAGCGAGGTCGGCCTTCGAATCTGCCGGGTTTGGCTTGCAGTGATAGGGACGGAAACGGGCGGGTACCTACCGCTAATGTGAAGATTTTTTCTGAGTTCCCGTCACGGATGACCCTGCGGCGCCTAGTTGCCGTTTGCGGCAACGAGGTACATCCTCCGCCGCGAAATCAGGTACTGTCTGTCGGACTCATGTCCGCAGCTGGGAGGGAATAATGAAACGGTCTCATAAACTCGGTCTGTTTGCGGCTGGCGCCATTTCGGTGCTGGCGGCTGCAGCGGTGGCGACGGTCGCCACGGCGGCGCCAACTGCCACGAAGCTGGTCGGCTCCAAGGTCGGCAACTTCATGCTCGCCGACCAGACGGGCATGGGCCACGAGCTCTACTACTACAAGAATTTCGACGCCGTCGTCGTGGTGTCTTCGGCTCAGGGCGACAAGGTTTCGGACAAGGCGGAAGCCGCCGTCGCCAAGCTGCAGCAGCAGTACAAGGGCAAGCGCGTCCACTTCATGATGCTCGACTCGGGCGCGAAGTCGGACTTCACCAAGTTCGAAGGCCGGCCCGGCTCTGCCGATGTCGCCGTGCTCTCTGACAACCTGCAACTCGTCGGCCAGAAGCTGGGCGTGGAAAAAACCGGCGAAGCCTTCGTGATCAATCCGAAGACCTGGACCGTCTCCTATCACGGCCCGATCGACGCCTCGTTCGCCGAGAAGAAGACCGACAAGGCCAGCGTCTCGGCCGCTGTTGATGCTCTGATCGCCGGCCAGTCTCCTGCGATCACCGAAGCCAAGGTCAACGGCTCGAAGATCGACTTCGCCGCGCGCAAGCAGGCGGCGACCTTCACCAAGATCTCATACTCCAAGGACGTGGCGCCGATCCTCGCCAACAAGTGCGTGGCCTGCCACACCGAAGGCGGCATGGGCCCGTTCAAGATGAACTCGTATGAGGTCGTGAAGGGCTTCGCCCCGATGATCTCCGAAGCGCTCGTCTCCAAGCGCATGCCTCCCTACCACTCCGACGATCACGGCTCGAAGTGGGGCGATGATATGCGCCTTACGGATGGCGAGCTGAAAACGGTCGTGAACTGGATCGATGCCGGCGCCCCGCGCGGCGAAGGCGAAGATCCGCTTCCCACCGCCGCCAAGCCCGCGCCGAAATGGCCGATGGGCCAGCCGGACATGATCAAGACCATCGAAGCTTTCGACGTTCCCGCCTCGGGCATCGTCGACTACCAGGCCCGCTCGCAGGCGACCGGCCTAACCGAAGGCAAGTGGCTCAAGGCCGTTGCGTGGGCCAACGCCACGCCGACCGTGCACCATGCGCTCGCCGGCTGGATCCCGAACGTCGACCCGAAAGGCCGCGGCTTCTCCTGGAACGTGGCGCTCGGCGGCTACGGCCCCGGCGGCGTGCCGAACCTGACGCCGGACAACACCGGCATCTTCCTGCCGCCCGGCGGCTCGTTCGCCTGGCAGATGCACTATACGCCGGTGGGCAAGCCGGTGACCGACAAGACGGAAGTCGGCTACTACTTCTACAAGGAAGAGCCCAAATACCTCCTGCGCCAGGCCTCGATCACCGACTTCTCGCTGGAAATCCCGGCCGGTGAACAGCGCCACCTCGAGACCGCCTACATCGAGATCCCGCAAGACATGCAGATCTTCGGGACGCAGCCGCACTGCCACTCGCGCTGCTACTCGACCAAGCTGCGCATCCGCTATCCGGACGGCAAAGAGAAAGTGCTGCTGAACCAGCCGCGCTACTTCTTCGAATGGCAGCGTGAATACCACTTCGACGGCATGCTCGACGTGCCGAAGGGCTCGCTGCTGATCGCCGACTATGTCTACGACAACTCCACCGACAACACCTTCAACCCGGATCCGAAGAAGCTCGTCACCTTCGGCGAGCAGACCTCGGAAGAGATGCTGTTCACCTTCTTCCGCTTCCGCTTCAAGGGCGAGACGGTGAAGGATCGTCACGACGACTGGTTCCAGGAACTGCAGGGCAACGTTGTCTTCGGCGCGCTGGACGACAATATCGACGGCAAGCTGGTCCCGGCCGAGTTCCGCAACGACCCGCGGTTCAAGTCGGTGGTGCAGTTCCTGCCGATGGTCGACGCCGACAAGGATGGCGCTCTCTCGAAGGCCGAAATGGCCAACGCGACGAAGATGATGGCGACCATGCGCGCCAGACCGGCCGCAGCTGGCGCAGCTCCTGCGGCAGCGCCGAAGGAAGATGCTGGCGCCGCTGCAATGCGCCAGGCAGCCACGGGCGAGACCCACTAGGGCTCAGCCGAACTGAAATACAGAACCCCGCCGGAACGATCCGGCGGGGTTTTTGTTTGTGGCCACGAGGAACCGCGCAGGTGTAGGCGCATTCCTATTCGTCCTCCGCCACGGTGAAGCTCCATGAAACTCAAAGTCCGCTCGGACCTGTTGTTTGATTTTCCGGCGGGGACGGAAGCGATTGTCTCGGTGCAGGCGGCTGCCTCGCCGGATCAAAAGATCATCTCGGAGAGCCTCACGATCACGCCGAATGCGCGGATCGTGCAGGACAAGGCGGATGAACGGGGCGAGCGGCGTTTCCGGGCTGCGTTCTCGGGCGAGACGCGGATCGTCTACGAGGCCGTAATCGACAATGGCCTGCGCATCTCTATTCCGCCGGACGTGCCCCAGCGCGCCTGGTGCGACCTGCCGCAGGAAGCGCTGCTCTATCTGACCTCCAGCCGCTATTGCCCGTCGGACAAGTTCGTCGCGTTCGCCAACCGGGAATTCGGCGCAATCGCGAACGGCGGCGCGCGCGTGCGCGCGGTGCTCGACTGGATCCACGAGCATGTCGACTATGTTCCCGGCGTCAGCAATTCGGAGACGACGGCCGAGCGCACCTTCGTGGACCGCGCGGGCGTTTGCCGCGATTTCAGCCATCTGGGCATCACGCTCTGCCGTGCGCTCAATATCCCGGCGAGGGCCGTCAGCGCCTATGCCTTCCAGCTCGACCCGCCGGATTTCCATGCCGTGTTCGAGGTCTATCTCGGCGGAGGCTGGTGGCTGGTCGATCCCACGCGGCTGGCGCCGATCGACGGCCTGGTGCGGGTGGGGATTGGGCGGGATGCCGCCGACATCGCCTTCCTGACCACCAACGGCCCCTGCCGCAGCATCGAGCAGTCCGTTGTAGTCGAGCAGGCTGTCGACGCGATGGCGGCCTGAGCGCCGTCTCTATCCCGTATTCCTGAGACCGGCCGCCACGCCGTTGATGGCGAGGAGGATGCCCTCGCGGGTCTCATCGCTTTCATCGCCCTTGCGGCGGCGGGCGATGAGTTCGATCTGCAGGTGGTTGAGCGGGTCGATATAGGGCAGGCGCGAGCGGATCGTGCTGGCCAGAGCGGGGTTCTTCTCCAGCAGCTCGGCCTGGCCCGTCACGGCCAGCAGCGTGTCGTGTGTTAGCTGCCATTCCGCGGCGATGGCGCCGAAGACCTGGTCGGCGAGCTTCCTGTCTTCGACCAGGCCGGCATAGCGTTTGGCGATGGAGAGATCAGACTTGATCATCACCATTTCCATGTTGCCCATGGCGGAGCGGAAGAACGGCCAGCTTTGGTAGAGGTCCTTGAGCAGCCCCACATCGACGCCCGCGTCCTTCACGGCCGAGCCAAAGCCGAACCAGCCGGGAACCATCGCGCGTGACTGGGCCCAGGAGAACACCCACGGAATGGCGCGCAGACCCTCTATGCTGCGCTTGGTCTGCCGCATGGCGGGGCGGCTGCCGATATTGAGGTCGGCGATCTCGGTGATCGGCGTGGCGGCGAAGAAATAGTCCACGAAGCCGGGCGTTTCATAGACGAGCGCGCGATAGGCGCGAAAGGCGGCCTGCGAGAGCTTGTCCATCGTCTCGCCCTGCTGGGCCGTGGCGTTATCACCCTGCCGCGCCGACAGGGACGCCAGCACGACGCCGGCGGTGAGCGTCTCCAGGCTCTGGCGCGCCAGTTCCGGATCGCCATACTTGTTGGCGATCACCTCGCCCTGTTCGGTGATGCGGATGCGGCCGTTGACCGTGCCCTGCGGCTGGGCCAGCAGCGCCTCGAAGCTCGACCCGCCTCCGCGCCCGACGGCGCCGCCACGGCCATGGAAAAGCTGCAACTTGAGGCCGGCGCCGGTGACCACGGAATGCAGCGCGCGCGAGGCCTTCTGCAGCTCCCAGATCGAGGTAAGATAGCTGCCGTCCTTGTTCGAGTCGGAATAGCCGATCATGATTTCCTGGAAACCGGCCTTGCCGTGCAGAGCGCGCACCAGCGGCAGGCCGAGATAGCGCTTCATCGTCTCGGGCGCGGCGCGCAGGTCGCCGATGGTCTCGAACAGCGGCTCGGCGAAGATCTCGGTCGAGGGTTCGGGGCCGGGGCGGAAGAGGCCGGCTTCCTTGAGCAGGAGGTAGACCTCCAGCAGGTCGGACACCGCCATCGTGTTGGAGATGATGTAGTTGCGGATCGATGCAGGTCCGTGCCGCTTGCGGACTTCGGCGGCTGCGGCGAGCGTCTTCAGTTCGCGCCGGGTCTCCTCGCTGTAGGCGGCGAAGGGAGAGGACAGCAGCCGGCCGTGGCCGAGTTCGGCAAGAAGCAGCTTGCAGCGCTTGTCCTCGTCGAGCTTTTCATAATCGTCGGCGACGCCAGCCGCCTTGAGCAGTTCGGCTACGACGCGGCCGTGGATGGCGGAGTTCTGGCGCAGGTCCAGCGTCGCAAGGTGGAAGCCGAACACATCGACGGCGCGGATGAGGTCGGGCAGCGGCCCCGTCTCGAACGCCTTGCCCTGATGCTTGAGGAGGGAGGCGTGGATGATGGCGAGGTCGGCCTTGAGGTTGTCGGGGGCAGCGTAGGGCTCGCCTTTCAGCGCAGGCGTTCGGGCGGGCCGCTCTCCTGTGAGGGAGGTCAGCGTGGCGGCAAGGCGCGCATAGATGCCGGTGAGGGCGCGGCGGTAGGGTTCGTCCTTGCGCTGGGGCGAGACGTCTTTCGACGAGTCAGCCAGCTTCTGAAGCTCCGGCGTGATGCCGGTGAAGCGCGAGGACAGCGATAGTTCGGCGCCAAGTGCATCTATGCGTTCGAGGTAGAGGCGGATGGCTGCGCCCGACTGCAGCGCGAGCGCGCGGCGCATGGTGGCGCCATCGACATTCGGATTGCCGTCCCTGTCGCCGCCGACCCAGCTGCCAACGCGCAGGAAGCTCGGCAGGTCGCAGCTGCCGGGCAGGGTTTCGCGCCAATGCGCATAGAGCGCCGGAAGGGCAGGCAGGAAGCTGTGCTCGAAATATGAGACCGCGTTCTCGATTTCGTCCTGTACGGCGACGCGCACATTGCGCAGCAGGCGCGTGCGCCAGAGGATGGCGACCTGGCGGCGAAGATCCGTTTCCGCTTGCGAGCGCTCTGTCGGCGATGCTGCGCGGTCTATGGCCTCAAGATCGGAGGCGATGGAATTCTGCCGGTCCAGCACGCTCTTGCGGCGCACTTCGCTCGGGTGAGCGGTGATCACCGGAACGATCAGCCCATCAGACAAGAGCGCCGCAACCTGGTCGGCCTTTACGCCCTGGCCATCGAGCGCGCGCAGCGCGCCTGCAAGCGTGTCGGGGCGCGTGTCGCCGTCGCGGCCGCGGCGGCGCTGGATGTGGTCTTCGGCGAGGTTGGTGATCTGCAGGAACGCCGCGAACGAATGCACGAAGCGAACGGCGTCTGCGATGGAGAGCTTCGACAGCTGCTGCGACAGCGATTTCGCCGCCTCGTCCGAATTCTCGCGGTGCACGGCGACGGAGGCGCGGCGGATATCCTCAATCTGGCGATAGACCTCTTCGCCATCCTGCTCCCGGATGACATCGCCCAGAACCGCGCCAAGCATGCGGACAATGGATCTCTGCTCGTCCGGATCGTCCTGCATTCACTGCCCTTGCGCCGCCACGACAGTATCTAGTGCGGCGCGGACCGATGGAACCTGTGGCGCTGGCGAAACGAAAGCGATGCACGAAACGCCCGGAACTCGGGCGGGAGCAGGGTCTGCGATAGGGGGAAACTGGCTCCCTGAGCTGGACTCGAACCAGCGACCATTCGATTAACAGTCGAATGCTCTACCAACTGAGCTATCAGGGAGCACGGTTGGGAGGCGGCGGTATAGCCTCCGCGGGTTAGCCATTCAATACCGAAGCGCGGTCGGGCGCCGGATTGTCGGGGCTAAGGTCTGGTTAGGGCTGAAAAGCCTGCATACTCAGAGCAATGCGGCCGATCCAAACGCAAAAGAAGAGGGCGGGAGCCAGAGGCTCCCGCAAAGGCGTTTGGGTGATGGTGGGGTGTCTTCAAGGGAAGACAGGGCGAAGATGCCCCCGTTCGGTAAACGAGTGGTTAACGCTAACGAGGCGTTTCGAATTTCGGGATTCATGCCCGCACTGGGCTGTGGAGAAGTTGCCCTTGGGTTTGCCCGGGCCGGGATTTTGGAGGCCTCGCCCGGAATCGAACCGGGGTGCAAGGATTTGCAGTCCTCTGCGTCACCACTCCGCCACGAGGCCTCATTTCCCATAGCCGCTGGCGGGGCGGCTGAGGGGCGCGTTGCGCCGGTTGGTCCGTATGCTAAGAGCCGGGGCCGCACAAGAGCCCGACTCTGCCGGGCTTTCGTGAAGATTTCCGGAGGAACTTCGCCTTGGACCTGCAAGCCCAGCGCACCGCCATGGTCGACAGCCAGGTCCGCGTCAACGACGTGACAGACCGCCGGCTGATCTCGGCAATGGGACAGGTGGCGCGCGAGGCGTTCATGCCTGCCGGGAAAGAGGCGATGGCCTATGCCGACATGGCCGTGGAAACCGGCCCCGGCCGGTGGATGCTGGCGGCGCGCGATTTCTCGAAACTGGTGCAGATCGCGGCGGTCCTGGATACCGACAAGGTGCTCGATATCGCGCCGGGCGCTGGATATTCGACGGCCGTGCTGAGCCAGTGCGCGGCCTACGTGGTGGCGCTTGAGGCCGACGAGGCCGCGGCGTCCACGCTGCGCGCCAATCTAACCAAGGTTGGCGCTGCGAATGTCGAGGTGGTTTCCGGCGCGCTGAAGGCCGGCGCAGTGGGCAAGGGGCCGTTCGACGTGATTATCGTCAACGGCGCGGTCGAGGAAATCCCGAAGGCCTGGCTGGACCAGCTGGCCGAGGGCGGACGGCTGGTGGCGCCTGTGGCCGAAGGCGGTATCCGTCGCGCCCGGATCTACACGCGCTCCGGGGGCAGGACGGCCTTCCGCACGCCCTTCGATTGCCAGGCCCCGGCGCTTCCGGGGTTTGAGCGGGCGGCGGAATTCCGGCTGTAGGCCGGTGGCCTTTTCGCTTTCCAGCTGAATCCGATGGCGGCGGCTTTGCCGCGTGGGGCTTTGTGGCGCCATTAACCCGCAATCCCTATCTTCCGGGACGTAACGCTGATTACCGGGACGGAGCCTGTCATGAGACTGCTTGTCGCCGCGATGCTGCTGGCATCCGTTTCGGCTCTTGCTGTGGCCCCGGCGGCTTTTGCTCAGGCGAGCCAGGACACGCTTGGAGATGCGGTGGCTTCCGCGATCGGCAACAACCCGCAGCTGATGGCCCAGCGCTCGACCCGCGCCGTGGCGGATGAAACGTTGAAGCAGGCGAGGGCAGGCACGCTGCCAAGCCTCAATTTCACCGGCAGCTACGGCACGCAGGACCTCACCATCGGCCGCACCATCACGACGCCGGCGGGCACGTTCCCGCTCGACGGCCAGCAGGACAAGGCGCAGGCGGGGCTCGAGGCGCGTCAGTCCATCTGGTCGGGCGGCACGTTGACGGCGAAGAAGAAACAGGCGCAGGCAGGTGTCACGGCCGCCGAGGCCCAGCTGCGCGGTGTCGAGCAGGATGTGATCCTCTCGGTCGTCACGGCCTACATGGATGTGCGCCGCGGAGAGCAGGAAGTCCGCATTCGCGGGACCAATGTGGATTCGCTACGCCAGCAGGTGCAGGCGACCAAGGATCGTTTCCAGGCCGGCGAAGTCACGCGCACCGATGTGGCGCAGGCTGAATCGCAGGAAGCTGCATCCGAAGGCGCTCTGGCGCAGGCGCGTGCGGGCCTTGCGGCGGCGCGCGCAAGCTATCAGCGCATTGTCGGACGAGAGCCCGTCCA
>Ga0070685_10001127_pt1 | contig 14294 bp, 2 predicted proteins | sample KBSS13LmetaG_FD_65651 | JGI IMG/M metagenome (GOLD analysis project Ga0070685, IMG submission 65651) | Switchgrass rhizosphere microbial communities from Kellogg Biological Station, Michigan, USA - KBS S1-3L metaG | ecosystem: Host-associated > Plants > Roots > Rhizosphere ...
GATACAATTATCCTTCGTGTGTTAAATGGTAACCGGAGATTAAAATGGATTAAGCAGCCCTGAAAACAAATTGTCCGCGTAAATGAAAGCAAAATCAATAAAAGGAGACTCGCCACAGGAAATTCAATCTGCCTTGCAGCAAAGCATGGCCGATGGTTTCAGACCGACACTTGCAATTGTTTTTATTTCTGTCAAGCAAGAAAGGAAATCGATTTGTGAAATTTTGGGCAACGAAGGAGTGGATATTGTAGCAGCAACATCATCCGGAGAATTAATTGATGGATACCAGGGAGAGGGGTCGATAGGATTTTTATTAAAAACAGCAGGCGATCCAGACGCATTGATCATGTTTCCCTGCCAGGGACGTGAGATCGCCTTCGGCTCTTATATGAGTGATGAAATAGACAGATTGAAGAAAATGTGGAATGCACCTATGATCGGGTTGTTTTCTTTTGGTGAGATCGGTCGTGGGGCAGATGGCAAATATGATTTTTATAACATGACCTGCTCGCTGGCCATGCTAAAAGAAAATGAGAATTGAATGGATCCGAAACTCCAGGTCATCGCGGATAATATTCAAAAAGCAACCGGGTTATCTGGCACGGAAAAGGAATTAATTCTACAATCTATAAAAGACGCGGACAAAGCGCAAAGTCTTTCGAAATTCAAACTTGAACGTCTCGAACACGATAAGCACACTCTGTCTGTGAAGCTGGAAGAAAGTATTGAAGACCTTCAAAAAAAATCCGCAGCGATCGAACAGCAAAACCGTGAGCTGGAAATTGAATCGTCATTGGAACGGGTCCGATCTGTTGCCATGGGAATGAAAAAGCCGGAAGACATGCTGGACGTGTGTAAAACGATCGCCGCGCAACTGGAAACACTGAAGGTACAAGAGATCAGGAATGTGCAGACGGCCATCTTTGTCGAAGCAAAGAGCATGTATTTCAATTATGAGTTTTATTCAAAGCATAATAAAACGCTTATCACCGAGGTCGACTACGCTGATCATCCCGTCTCGCAAAATTTTGCAGAGCAAATGCTCAGAGGAGCCAACCAGGTTTGGATGTATGCTTTTAAAGACCAGGAAGTAAAAGATTGGCTCAACTACCAGAAAAACACAAATGTATTCATTGATACTTACCTGGAAAACGCCAGGACGCTGGATTATTACTGGTATTCTTTGGGTCCCGTTGCAATTGGGATGTCCGCCTATGTGCCGTTGCGCGAAGAAGAAATTGAATTGTTCAAACGCTTTCGCAATGTATTCGAATTGGCATATCGCAGGTACCTGGATATCCAAAAAGCAGAAGCGCAGGCGAGGGAGGCAAGCATCGAAGCGGCATTGGAAAAAGTGAGAAGTAAAGCGAATGCCATGCATCACAGTGAAAACCTTCTCGAGGTGATCAAGGAGGTCCATGCCCAATTAAGACAGATTAAATTTCGGTTTGACAGTGCGGATTTTTTGACAGATTATACTGATAAGGGTTACAACATTTGGTTGGCTACTGCCGATCCATCTATACCCTCTCCGATCTTTGTCCCTTATTTTGATCACAGGATCTTTCACCTCTTAAATGAAGAAGTTAAACAAGGTCATGATTTCTTTACATTCAGATTAACAAAAGACGAAAAAAATGAATACTTCAGGCATGTGTTTGCGACTTCCTTAGCACAATATGAACAAGAAGAATCGAGGAAATTTGTGCTGGGTGCTGAAGGTATGGCAACCTCCTGCGTTGTTTTAAAGAACATTATCCTTTCTATTACAAATTTTGCTTCCATTCCTTACACAGAAGAAGAAAACAATATCATCAAACGTTTCGCCTATGTTTTTGAACAATCATATGTCCGTTTCCTTGACTTGAAGAAGGCCGAAGCGCAGGCAAGGGAAGCGCAGATCCAACTGGCCCTGGAAAGAGTTCGTGCAAGAACAATGGCGATGCATAATAGTAACGAATTTGGCGAGGTCGCCGCATTGCTGTTTGAACAAGTCAAACAGCTTGGAATAGAAACGTATGCCAGTGGGTTCAATATTTGGGATAAGGAACACAAAAATCTTATCTCCTGGATGAGCAATCCTACCGGTTCGATCAATCCTCCCTTTGAGATGCCGATCCACACCTATGATCAGCACGAAAGAATATATCAATCATGGAAGAATCATGAATCATTTATAGAAGACGATATTACAGGAGCCGCTCTTGAGAGGCATTATAAATTTCTCCGCTCATTTCCTTTGCTAGATGAAGCGTTTAGTAGATCTGAGAAGGCTGGGATTGAAAGTCCTGCCAGGCAGGTTCACAACAACGCACATTTTTCAAATGGGTATTTATTGTTCATCACTGGGGAGCCTCGTGCGGAGGCGCAGGAAATCTTCATACGATTTGCAAAAGTCTTCGAACAAACCTATACCCGCTTCCTTGATCTTCAAAAAGCAGAAGAGCAGTCAAGAGAATCACAGATTGAATTGGGATTGGAAAGAGTGAGAGCAAGGGCAATGGCGATGCAAAGATCTGATGAACTAAAGGAATTGGTCGCTACTGTCTCCGAAGAATTGGCCAAACTTGATTTTGCCCTGGACAGAAGCATCATTAGTATTATTGACTTGCAAACCCTTGGACAAACCTGGTGGATGTCGCATCCTGAATCTCCAACTCCTGTCGGTCTGTTCATGAAATACCATGAACACAAGCCTTACCTGGATCTGCTGCAAGCCTGGCGTGAGCGGCAACTGAAATTTCAATACATACTTGAAGGAGAACTTAAGAAAGGCTGGGATAGTTTTTTATTTGTAGAAACAGAACTATCACAATTGCCCGGAATTGTAAAAGACAGTATGAGATCGAAAGAAAAAGTGTACCTCTCTGCTTCTTTCAACAACTTCGGGTGTTTGTGCGTAGCTACACTTGAACCTTTATCAGAACAGCAGTTTGATATCCTGCTTCGGTTTGCCAAAGTCTTTGATAATACTTATACCCGGTTCAATGATTTAAAACAAGCCGAAGCACAGGCGAGAGAATCACAAATACAACTGGCATTGGAGAGAGTTCGCGCAAGAACAATGGCCATGCAGCGAAGCGAAGAACTTTCAGAGGCCGTTTATGTCTTATTTCAGCAATTCAAAGAACTGGGAGAAAATCCCGACCAGGCTACTATTGGAGTTGTCAACGAAGAAGAACGGGTGATCGAATATTGGGTGACAATGTATGGCAAGCAAATAGATCGTGTGTTCAAATTTTCAATTGATGAACCACATGTCACTAACAAAATTTACGAGGCCTGGAAGAAAGGCGATAGATCATTAGTGATCGACCTCAGTGGAAAGGAGCTTTATGAATTTACCACTTACCGCGAAAGCATGGGGGGAGCCAAACATAACCCCGAAGAAAAACGACGCGTTATCAATGTCGCTTTCTTTTCAAAAGGTTTACTGAATGTTCAATCCAATCAAACACGATCCTATGAAAGCATCAGGTTGCTGGAAAGATTTGCAGCAGTGTTTGATCAGACCTATACGCGTTTTATTGATCTGCAAAGAGCAGAAACACAGGCAAGAGAATCGCAGATCCAATTAGCATTGGAAAGAGTTCGTGCCAGAACAATGGCCATGCAAAAAAGTGATGAATTAACAAACGTAGCCGAATTGTTGTTTAAGCAGGTAAATGAACTGGGCGTCAGGGCCTGGACGACAGGTTTTAATGTTTGGAGTGAAGACAACACCTTTTATACAGATTACGTAACTGACCCGCAGGGTGGATTTATGCCACCTTATACTGTCGAAGTAAACAAAATGCCTGTCCTGGTTAAAGTGAGTGATGCAAAGAAAAGGGGTGATGATTTTCTTGTTAATTATGAAGAGGGGGAAACGCTGGCGGAAACCTATCGGCAATTAACCAGGTCCGGAGAAAGACAGTATAAATCAATATTGGAAAGTGGCTTTGAATTCCCTGCCCATCAATATGAGCATTTTGTATTTGGCGCTACCGTCAGCCTGATGTTTATTACTTACGATCCTGTTCCGGAAGCACATGAGATATTTAAACGCTTTGGAAAAGTCTTTGAACAAACATATACCCGTTTTCTTGATCTTCAAAAGGCTGAATCGCAGGCAAGAGAAGCGCAAATAGAAGCAGCATTGGAAAAGGTACGTTCGCGCTCTTTAGCCATGCACAAAAGCGGGGAACTGCAGGAAGTAGTCCATACAGTCTTTGAAAGGTTAAGGGAACTGAATGTCCAGGTTTACACCGCGATCATCATCATTTTTGAAGAAGGATCGAAGGATATAGTATGGTGGATGCAAAATAAGATCAATCAACAGTATTCAAGAATATTAATCAAATACTCAGGAATTCCCTACCTGGAAGATCTGTTTGATGCAAAGGAAAAGGGTAAAGAATTGTTTTCAAAATGCTATATCGGGGAAGAGAAACGTAAATTGTACGATTACCTGTTTCATCATACCGATCTTAAAAGTGTTCCCGAAGAGCAAAAGAAATTTCTTTTAGAAAATGAGTTTGCTGCGATATCGATAGCTTTTGCAAAAAATACCGCCATCCATCTTACCAGTTATTCGGAAAGATCTTTCTCGGAAGAAGACCGTGAAATACTCAAGCGGTTTGCAAAGGTTTTTGACCAGGCCTACACCCGTTTTCTCGATCTTCAAAAAGCCGAAGCACAGGCAAAAGAAGCGCAGATCGAAGCAGCATTAGAAAGAGTGAGAAGCAAAGCCATGGCAATGCACAAGGCCGATGATCTTAACCCGGCAGTGGCCATTGTCTTCGAGGAGCTTGATAAACTTAATCTCGGAATGTTGCGCTGCGGGATAGGGATTATTGACAAGCAAAAGCGGACTGTAGCGGTTTGGACAACCTCGGTATCGGATGAAAGAAATACAGTGCAGGCTTCAGGCACCATGCCCGTTTCAGGCACAGTGCAGGTTTCAGGCGCGGAACCCATGGATATCCATCCATTATTGCAAGGGGCTTTTGATGCATGGGCCAGGCGAAAAGATTTTTCTTACACACTGCGGGGCGAAGACTTGTTTCAATATTACAGCGCAGTCGGTGAAACCAATATCCGTTTACCGCAATCACAAACTGAGACAACGACGCAGTATTACCATATGGCCGCATTCGATTTGGGTGCTTTGTTTGCTTTTCGTGAAACTGAATTCTCTGACGAAGGAAAAGTGGTGATGAAGCGATTTGCCAATGTATTCAATCTTACCTATAAACGTTTTCTTGACCTTCAAAAAGCGGAAGCCCAGGCGAGAGAAGCGCAGATTCAATTGGCACTTGAAAGAGTTCGTGCAAGAACGATGGCAATGCAGCATAGTAATGAACATACTGATGCCGCTATGGTGATGTTTAAGCAACTTGAGGAACTGGGCGTAAATGCTTTCGCTTGCGGTTTTGTGATACTGGATAAAAATGAGACAGAAGGTGAATTTTGGATGAGTTCTGAGGGTGTATTCCAACCGCCTCATTATATTCCACACATGGAAGAGCCTTCTATCAGAAATATGTATATGCATTGGAAAAGTGGAGAAGAGTCCTATGCTGAAGATGTTGGAGGAGTAGCATTGAAATTGCATTATAAATACCTGGTGTCATTACCGAAATCTGGATCCAATTTTCAGGGTCTGCTTGATGCCGGCATAACCTTTCCGGAATGGCAACGGATGTATGCAGCATATTTTGCGCATGGATATTTATTGATCATCACCAAAGAACAATATAAGGAAGAAGAAATTTTTATTCGCTTCGCAAAAGTTTTCGAACAAACCTATACCCGCTTCCTCGATCTTCAAAGAGCGGAAGCGCAGGCAAGAGAAGGGCAAATTCAATTAGCATTAGAAAGAGTTCGTGCAAGAACTATGGCAATGCAAAAGAGTGAAGAGCTCAGAGAAGTAGTGGCTGTGATTTACGAGCAACTGCAGCAATTAGGATTTGTTCAGGAAGGATCGTGCAACATAAACATCATGGACGGAAGCACCGGCAACGTAGATTGGTGGATGACAGGATTTGGAAACCAAAAATATCCGCATAGGTATCACGTGGAGTATATTAATCACCCTATGCACACCACGCAGTTGGCGCTCTGGAAAAGCGGTAAGAAATATACAACTATTGAGGTAGCCGGCGAGTCGAAAAAAGAATTTGACAGGTTGATGTTTAGTCAGGCAGATTTTGAAAAAATGTCTGTGGAAACTAAAACGATGATAGCATCATTGGACAGGGTCATTTTTTCAATGGCTTTCATGAAATATGGTGCTTTGTCGTGGGCGGCTAATCCGATAACTGACGAGCAGGCGGATATACTTCAACGTTTTGCAAGAGTATTTGAACAAACCTATACACGTTTTCTCGATCTCCAGAAAGCAGAAGCGCAGGCAAGAGAGGCCCAGATTGAAACGGCGCTGGAGAAAGTTCGTTCAAGAACACTCGCGATGCAAAAATCTGATGAGCTTGCAGAAACAGCGACCGTGGTTTTCAGGCAGTTGATTCTGCTTGGTATTGAGCCCAATCGTTTATTCATCACCATTATTAAAGATGAAAATGGTGAATCCGAGTTTTGGGTTACGGATGAAGATGGAAGCAAAGTAAGTACCGCTTACACCGCAAACCTGAACGACAATCCTTCGTTCAAAAAGATGTATGATGGATGGAAACAGGAAAGAAAGTCGATGATGATTGATATGCAAGGGAGGGAACTCGATGACTTTTTTACACATTTGAGCAGTCTCAGGGTTCCCTTCAAAAGAGAACCTTCACAAAAAAAGCGATTGGAATACATCGCCTATTTTGCAAAAGGTTTCATCGGCATGGCATCACCAGAGGAGCAACCCCTTGAATCCATGCAACTGCTGGAAAGATTTGCTGCCGTATTCAATCTCACTTTTACAAGGTTCAACGATTTAAAAATTGCCGAGGCGCATGCATTAAAAGCCGAACAGGATCTTATTGAAATAAAAGCAGCAAGAAAACATGCTGAAGATTCGCTTGTAGAATTACAAGCTGCCCAACGGCAATTGGTGCAATCTGAAAAGATGGCAAGTCTTGGCGAACTCACGGCAGGTATTGCCCACGAAATACAAAACCCCCTGAACTTCGTCAATAATTTTTCGGATGTGAGTAATGAATTGCTCGCAGAAATGAAAACTGAATTGGAAAAGGGAAATACAAAAGACGCAGCTTCCATTGTTGACGATGTAAGACAGAACCTTGAAAAAATTCTTTATCACGGCAAGCGTGCCGATGCAATCGTAAAAGGAATGTTGCAGCATTCAAGAACCAGTGGCGGTCAAAAAGAACTCACCGACATAAATGCATTGGCCGATGAATACCTGAGATTGGCTTATCATGGTCTTCGCGCCAAGGACAAATTCTTCAATGCAAAATTCATCACCGAGTTTGACGATGGAGTCGGGAAGATCAGTATCATACCACAGGAAATCGGGAGGGTGATTCTTAATTTGATCAACAATGCTTTTTATACGGTAAGTGAAAAACAAAAACGTTTGAACGGTTCGTTTGAACCGACTGTTTCTGTAAGCACAAAGAAAGTTGACGATAAACTATTAATAACGATTGCGGATAATGGAAATGGAATCCCTCAAAAAAACCTGGACAAGATCTTTCAACCTTTTTTTACCACCAAACCTACGGGACAAGGAACAGGATTGGGACTGAGTCTGAGCTATGATATCGTAAAGGCACATGGAGGAGAGATAACAGTGAATACAAAAGAAGGGCAGGGAAGCAGGTTTGTTATTCAGCTGCCGTTAAATTACTCCCCTTTAGAAGATAGGGGCTGAGCCATTTTTTTACCACGAAACCGACGGGACAGGGAACAGGTTTAGGGTTTCCCTCGCTTATGATATTGTTATAAAGGCACACAACGGCGAGTTTAGAATCGAAACAAGAGAAGGAGAGGAAAGTAAAATTTATAGTTATCATTCCATCGACAAAATAAAATATGCGCAACCTCCGCTCGCAAAAAGAACTGCTAAAAAGAACGGCAAAACTGGAAAAAGAACTTGCAGTGAAACGCCGCGTGCTGGAGATTGAAGCCGCTTTGGAAAAAGTAAGAACCGTTGCCGTCGGGATGCATCAGCCCGGCGACCTCCTTGATGTATGCAAAGTGTTATTTAAGCAATTGTTGTCAATTGGGTTTGTCGAGATCCGCAATGCCATGATCAATATTCACAACGATGCCGACAAATCATTTATCAATTATGATTACTCAGACCAACTTGGAAAAAGTACCAACCATTTAACATACAGTATTCATCCTCTTATAGAAAAACAAATCAAAAAGATCCGGAGCACCAGTGATGCTTTTTCGGAAACATATTTCACAGGAAAGGATTTAACTCAATGGAAAAAATTCAGAAAGAGAATTGGAGAAAAAGATGATCCAAGACTCAGGAACGCCAAAGGCCTGTATTATTATTTGTACTCCATTGGGACAGGCTCGATCGGTATTTCAACGTTTGGTGCGATAAGTCATGAGAAAAAAGCAGTGCTTAAGCGCTTCAGCAGCGTCTTTCAACTTTCATACCAGCGGTATGTTGATATTACAAATGCAGAAGCGCAGGCAAGAGAGGCAAAAATTGAAGCCGCGCTTGAAAAAGTTCGGAGTCGTTCTTTGGCAATGCATCAAAGCAGTGAACTCAAAGAAGTCGTTGCGGATTTATTTCAAAAGTTGCAGGAATTGGAATTTGGAGTTGATAAAGGTGCCGCGGTTGTAGTGACCTATTCTCCGGGTTCCAGCGACCACACTCAATGGATTGCTGATGCCGGCCAGGCGTATCCGGTTCCGTTTTATGTAGCGTATACCGATCACCTTATACCAAAGGACCTCTGGAATGCACGGGTGAGTGGGCTTGATTTTTTTTCAAGGCTGTATACACGGGGTGAAAAGAATAACTACTTCAGATACCTTTTTAAAAACACTGATTACAGGCAAGTACCTGAACATGTAAGACAAATGATCCTGCAGAGCAAAAGCTATGGAGTATCTATAGCCTTTGAAAAAAATTCTGCGATCCTGGTCCCCTCTACGTCGGGCAGATTAGTTTCAGAAGATGAAAAGATCATTCTAAAAAGGTTTGCAAAAGTGTTTGAACAATCCTATGTACGTTTTCTTGATCTTGAAAAAGCAGAAGCACAAGCAAGAGAGGCCCGAATTGAAGCCGCATTAGAAAGAGTTCGTGCAAGAAGCATGGCAATGCACCATAGTAGCGAGGCACATGACGTAGCCAAGGTCCTGTTTCATCAACTCCGCAGTTTTGGCGGCAACATAATGAACGCCGGAATTACGTTGTGTAAACACGATGCCGATGAAGACGAGTACTGGCTAAGCTCCGACGCGGGGCCTCGTCCCGTTATATCCATACCGCACACAGAAGATCCGATACAAAAGAAGTTGTATGAAGGTTGGAAAAATAAGTCGGAGTTCTTCTCTGCGTCGATGGGCGGACCCGAATTAAGAGCTCACTACGAATATATGTCCTCGGTGCCAACTTTAAAACCATTCTTTCAGGAAACCGGTGACTGGTCAATCCCCACATGGCAAAAATGGCACGCCGCCTATTTCAGTCATGGCTATTTGTTTATGATAACGCTTGAACCGTATGCGGAAGAAAGAATTCTTATCAGGTTCGCCAAAGTATTTGAACAAGCGTATACGCGTTTCCTGGATCTTCAAAAAGCAGAAGCACAGGCAAGAGAAGCACAAATTGAATCTTCATTGGAGAGAGTAAGAGCAAGTGCCATGGCAATGCAGTCTTCTGAAGAATTAAATGCCCTGATCGGGACAGTATTTACAGAGCTGACAAAGCTTGATCTTGTACTTACCCGTTGTGTGATATGGGTTTTCGAACCAGCAACAAACGGTGCACGATGGTGGATGGCTAATGGTGAACAACCATCTGACCCGATGAGCTTTTACATAAAATATCATGAACATCCTTCCTATCTCACATTTGTAAATGGATGGAAAAATCAGAATGTAAAATTTGTGTATGACCTGAAGGGCCAGGACAAAATAGACTGGGATAATATTTTATTTAACGAAACAGAATTAAAAAATCTTCCAGACGTAGTAAAGAATGGCATGCGGGCGCCCGCACGGGTATTGCTATCTGCATCATTCAACAATTTTGGTGGTATTAATGCTGCAAGTCTCGAACCGCTGTCAGATGAACAATTTGATATATTGTTGCGCTTTGCAAAGGTTTTTGATCTTACACATACCCGTTTCCTGGATTTAAAAAATGCGGAGGCGCAGGCAAGGGAATCTCAAATTCAACTTGCGCTCGAAAGGGTTCGTGCAAGTACGATGGCCATGCATCGAAGTGAAGATCTGGCGGAAACAGCACAGATCGTCTTTCATCAATTGCAGGAACTAGGCGAAATGCCGGACCGTATGTCCATCGGTATCGTCGATGAGGCTAACAGCTTAGTAGATTTTTGGTCAACTGACCAATTGGGAAGCCATATCAATAACAGCTTCAAAGCAAGATTGGATGAACGCACGGTAATTTCAAAAACATACCAGGCCTGGAAAGAGAATAAAAGATCCCTGGTCATCGAATTGCATGGAGAAGAATTGAAAGAATGGATACGATTTGCACGTGACGAAATGAATATCCCCGTAAAGGATGATTTTATAAAAGACCGGCGCGTTCACAACCTCGGTTTTTTCTCGCATGGCTGGTTACTGGTTACGACACATGAATTGCAATCAACGGAAACGATCCAAATATTAGAACGATTTGCCTCGGTCTTCAATCTTACTTACCGGCGTTTTCTCGATCTTAAAAAAGCAGAAGCGCAGGCAAAAGAGGCACAAGTCGAAGCTGCTCTTGAACGGGTGAGGAGCCGCTCGATGGCCATGCACCAAAGCAGCGATCTTCATGAAGTGATTAAAGTAGTGACTGAACAACTTTGCGGACTCGGCATAAAATTTAATGTTTCAAATTTTGCGAAGATTGATTCCGAGGGAAGCTGGGATCTGTGGCTCTCGACACCAGAGCAAGCATACCCGTCTCTTGTCCACGTGCCCTACATTGATCATGGACTTTTCAACAACCTGATCGAAGTAATTAAGCATGGCGGTGATTTCCTGGTGGACGTATATGATGAGCATGAAACGAAGATTTTTTTCAAGCACTTTTTTGAAAACACCATAGCAAGGACTGCTACTCCTGAAGCGCGAAAACAAATTGTGATGAAATCCACGGGATTTGCCCGCTCCGTTTTCTTAACGAAGAATATCTGGCTTGCTATTTCCAATTACAATGGTATTCCTTTCAGCAATGAGGAAAATGCGATCTTCAAACGTTTTGCAAATGCTTTTGAGCAAACCTATACGCGGTTCCTTGATCTTCAAAAAGCAGAAGCGAATGCGAGGGAAGCGCAAATTGAAGCATCACTGGAAAGAGTACGAAGCAAAACCATGGCCATGCACAACAGCAATGACGTCGGGGAAACCGTCGCTGCGATGTTTGCTGAGTTCGTGCATCTCGATATTCATACCCATCGCTGCGGCATCCTAATATTTGATGATGACCATACAGCCGAAGTGTGGACGGCAAGATCAACGCCTGGAGGCAATGCTAAACTGATTGTTGGAGAATTAAATTTGGATGCACATGTAATGCTCAGGTCTGTATATAACGCGTGGAAGGCAAAGCAAACGTTTTACCAGTATGATTTGTTGGATGAAGACCTGTTGCGGTATTACACGGCTATCAATAATTCAAAATTTTATCCCACTCAATTTGACCTGGATGCACTCCCATCAAAGGAATTTCACAGCGACTTCTTTTTCACGGACGGTGCTGTGTTTTCATTTACAAATGAACCGGTAAGCGAAGAGCATTCAAGGATCATGAAACGCTTCGCCGGTGTATTTGGTCAAACCTACCGGCGTTATCTTGATCTTCAAAGAGCAGAAGCACAAGCCCGGGAAGCACAGATCGAAGCTGCCCTGGAAAGAGTCAGGAGTCGATCTATGGCCATGCACCAGAGTGGTGATCTGCAGGAAGTAATTAAAGTTGTGGCAGAGCAGTTCATAGCTTTGGGCTTACGGTTTGATACGACAAATTTTGCAGATGTACTACCAGACGGTAGTTGGAATGTTTGGATATCTACGCCGATCCAGGCCTATCCGGCACAGATATTTGTCCCTCACTTCAAGCACAGGATCTTTACTGAAGAAGATGAGATGATTTCTTCGGGCAAGGACTTCCTGGCCAGGCAGTACACAGTAGAAGAAAAAAATTCTTTTTTCAGGCATTTTTTTGAGAATACAGTTGCCAGAAGCATACCACAAGCCAGGAAGGAATACGTGTATGGTGCAAAGGGGTTTATAAGATCGTCGTTCCGTTTGAAAAATATCTGGTTTGCTATCGCTACTTATGACGGTATTCCTTATAGTGTTGAAGAAAATGCAGTGTTCAGGCGATTTGCAACCGTTTTTGAGCAGGCATATACCCGTTTCCTCGACCTGCAAAAAGCCGAAGCACAAGCAAAGGAAGCACAAATAGAAGCAAGCCTGGAAAGAGTTCGCGCAAAGGCGATGGCCATGCACAGTTCTCAAGACCTTGTAGAGACGATCCAGGTCTTCTACCGCGAATTGAAATCATCAAGCGTGACGCCAAGAAGATGCGGTGTAGCATTGATGGATAAGAAAACTAAATTGGCTGAGCTCACAACGATGAATACAACTGAGGAAGGCGACTCTATTGAGGTGATGGGTCAAATAAAAATGTATGGCCACCCTGTGTTGGATTGTGTTTTTGAAAATTGGCTGATACAAAAGGAATATCATGCCGTTTTAAGGGGCAATGAGATCAAAGAATATTATAAGGTGCTTCGACCACAGATATCGATACCGGACTATCCGCATGACATGGTGCAGTACGGTTATTATTTTATGTTTAATGAAGGGGATGTTTACGCCTGGACAGACTCGGAATTGCCAGAAGAACATCTGAAAATTTATCGAAGGTTCGCATCTGTGATTAGTCTTACATATAAACGTTATCTCGATTTGAAACAAGCCGAAGCCCAGGCAAGAGAGGCACAAATTGAAGCAGGTCTTGAACGAGTGCGTGCGCGAACCATGGCGATGCACACCAGTGATGATGTGAGTGCGGCAACAGCGACGATGTTCACAGAATTGGAAAAATTGGGGATCGAAAACTTTCGCGGCGGTATTACGAATATGTTTTCAAACCGGACACAACATGTTTGGTCCGTAAACAATCTTGCAGAAGCTCGCCCGGTCATGAATTCAGAAACTGGCGAGTTGGAGACGGTCGGACAGGGAAAGGTGGTGAGGGCAGTGGGAACATTTAATATGGATGATCATCCGTTCTGGCAAAAGATGTATAAGGAATGGGAGGAAAAAAATGATTTCACACATTACTTCCTCGCCGGCCAGGAAAAAGAAGATTACATTAAAATATTAAATACGACCCAGGGGTATTTAACGCGGGCCATAGAAAATTTTCCAGATGTTCATTTTCACGTTTACTTTTTTAACGAGGGTGGGGTATGGACAAATTCATTGCATGCGCATACTGATGAAGAACAGCAAATAATGAAGAGGTTCACGGCAGTGTTCTCATTGACTTTTCGTCGTTACCAGGACTTAAGGAAAGCCGAAGCCCAGGCAAGAGAAGCGACTATCGAGGCGGCGTTGGAAAAAGTGAGAGGTAAGGCTATGGCGATGCACAATAGTAATGACCTTTCTGTTACCGCAAGCATGGTGTTTACAGAATTAAGAAAATTAGGAATCAATCCCATTCGATGTGGTGTAGGCCTGCTTAATAAAGAATCACGAAAAGCTCAACTCTATTCTGCTACATCATCGGGCGATGGTGACAGCCTTGCATTAGTTGGATGGGTGATCTTGTCTGACCATCCCGTTTTAGAAAAGATATATGAAACGTGGCTGGATAGCGAAGAGTATTATCCCGAATTGCAGGGTGAACAAATGAGATCGTATTATGAATTATTGCTGAAAGGTTTGCCTGTGGCTATTCAGGAGGTAGAAGCCAACAAAAAACAATATGGCCATTTCCTTCCTTTTTCCGTCGGATGTTTATATGCATGGTCGGAAACTCGCTACAATGAATCAGAGATAAAAATATTAAAGCGGTTTGCTACGATTATAGATCTCACGTTCCGGCGTTACATGGAACTGCAGCAGTCAGAAGCCAATGCAAAAGAGGCAGTCAAGCAGGCTGCGCTTGATCGCATTCGTGCTGACATTGC
>Ga0070685_10001129_pt1 | contig 14280 bp, 10 predicted proteins | sample KBSS13LmetaG_FD_65651 | JGI IMG/M metagenome (GOLD analysis project Ga0070685, IMG submission 65651) | Switchgrass rhizosphere microbial communities from Kellogg Biological Station, Michigan, USA - KBS S1-3L metaG | ecosystem: Host-associated > Plants > Roots > Rhizosphere ...
CTACTCCTTACGTCAGCCCGCCCAACTGGCCGCAGGCGGCCCAGATCTCGCCGCCCTGCGTCTGGCGCACGGTCACCGCGGGCGCGTGCGGCATGAGCCGCGCCGCGAAGGCATCGATCGCCTCCCGGCTCGGACGCTTCCACGCGAGCCCGGGCACCGGGTTGTACGGGATCAGGTTCACCTTGCTCGGCAGCTCGCGCGCGAACGCCGCGAGCCGGTCGGCGTCGTCCAGCGAATCGTTGACGCCGCCGAGGAGCGTGTACTCGAGCGTGACGCGTCGGCCTACGGAGTGGCCGTACTCCTTCGCCGCGTCCAGGAGCTCGCGGATCGGCCAGCGCTTGTTGACGGGCACCAGCTGGTCGCGCAGCTCGTCCGTGGTGGCGTGCAGCGACACCGCGAGCCCGAGCTGCAGGTCGAGCTTCGCCAGCGCTCGGATCTGCGGCACCAGGCCGCTCGTGCTCACGGTGACGCGCCGCGCGCCGAGATTCAGTCCGTGCTCATCGTGCAGCACGCGGATGCTGTCGCTCACCGCGGCGAGGTTGGCGAGCGGCTCGCCCATGCCCATGTAGACGATGTTGAAGCGGTCGTCGTGCCAGCCGTGGTACTCGCCCATAGCCATCACCTGCGCCATGATCTCGTGCGCGCGCAGGTTGCGCTTCAAGCCCATCAGGCCGGTGGCGCAGAACGTGCAGCCCAGCGCACAGCCCACCTGGCTCGAGATGCAGAACGTGAGGCGCCTGGGCGTGCGCATGCTCACGCTCTCGACGCGCGCGCCGTCGGCGAGCCGGAACACGAACTTGTGCGTGTTCCCATCGGGGCTCTTGTGCACCGACGCCGTCTCCGGAAGCGCCAGGTCGCAGATCCCCGGCAGCGAGCGGCGGAACGCCAGCGGCAGGTTGGTCATGCCGAGCGGGTCGCGCACGTGCTTCTGGTAGACCCACGAGTACATCTGCTCCGCCCGGAATCCGGGCAGGCCGTGGCCGAGCAGCGACTCGCGGAGGCGGTCGCGGCTCAGCCCGAAGAAGCTCGGGGCCGGCGTGTCGAGGACGGAAAGCTCGTGAGGAGTCATGATGGGGGCTCGTTTGGGAGGGCGCTGAACGTTAGCAACGATGCGGGATTGCGGTCAATGCTCGGGACATGATATGCATCGTCATGCAATGCATACCCGCCCCGACAGACTGCGAGGAGCCCTCGCCACGCTGGCCGCCCCCAGGCGGTTCGACCTGCTCGTGCTGATGCTCTCGGGCGAGGACCGGAGCGTGAGCCAGCTCGCCGAGGCGGTGGGCCTATCGCAGTCGTGCACCACGCGCCACCTGCAGGCCCTGGCGCGCGCCGGGCTCGTGAAGGGCGTGCGCGACGGCAAGCGGGTGGTGTTCCGGATCGCGCCGCGCGATGCCGAGGCGCGCACCGTGCTGGCCTCGGTCTCGGGCGGCGCGGCTGCCCCTTTGATCGCCCGCGAACCCGCCCACCAGCGTCCGCGACCAAGTCCGCCCCGAGACGCCCGCAACGGCGATGCGCGACGGAGGCTGCTCGGGGCCGCGGTGCGCATCGAATCCTCTGCCGAGCTGGAACCGATCGTGGCCGGCGAGGGCCCCGTGGCCGATGAGCCCAGGGGAATCCAGCGGTCCGATCCGGAATCTGGTAGAACCTCCGAGCCCGAAGCGGCCCCCGCCTGGCGGCGCTCCGACCTCGAAGATTTCCTCCTCTAGGCTCATCACAGGTCCCAGCTACCTATGCGTGTTGGTGCAATAGATATCGGGTCCAATTCCGTCCGCCTCCTGGTTGCCGACGTGCGCGATGCGGCGCCCTGGGGCCCGGGGCTCGACACGGTTGCGCGGGCGGGCGAGCCCTGCAGGCTCGGCCGTGGGCTCTTCGAGACCGGGCGCGTGGAGGACGAGCTCGTGGATCGCGCCGGCGTGCTGGTGGGCGAGTTCCTGCGCCGTGCCCGCTCGCTCGGCGCGCGCAGCATCGTCGCCGCGGCCACGGCCGCACTGCGGCGCGCCAGCAACGGCGCCGCCGCGGCCGAGCGCATCAGCGAGGTGGCGGGCGTGCCGGTGCGCATCCTGAGCGAGGCCGACGAGTCCCGCCTCGTCTACCGCTCGGTCATCCTCGGCTCCGGCGAGAGCGTGCGTGGCAGCCAGAGCGTGGTCTTCGACCTGGGCGGCGGCAGCACCGAGATCGTGAGCGGCCTGGGCGAGCGGCTCGGGCGCTGGACGAGCCTCGCCTTCGGCGCGGTGACGCTGAGCGAGCGGCTGGTCGCGAGCGACCCGCCCACCGACGACCAGCTGTGGACCGCACGGCAGTGGCTCAAGGACGAACTTATGCATGGTTGTGCATTGTTTCCCAAGCGCACGGCCGTTCTCGCGGGCGTGGGCGGCACGGTCACCGTGCTCGCGGCCCTGGACGCCGGCATGTCGACCTACGATCCGGGCCAGCTCGAGGGCATGTTCGTCCCCCGTGAGCGGGCGCTGGCGCTGGTGGATCGCATCGTCCGCTCCACCCAGGCCGAGCGGCGCAGCATGCCGGTGATGGGCGAGGGTCGGGCCGACATCGTCGGTGCCGGAGCGCTCGTCGTCGAGGGACTGATCCAGCGCTTCCAGGCTCCCGGCCTGGTGTGCTCGACCCAGGGGCTGCGCTACGGCCTCGCCCGCCTTGCCGCCGAGGAGTGGCGCGCGACCCGTCCCACGGGCGACTGACCGGCTGGGCCGGTCAGAGCCCTGGAGGCTGTGGCCGGCGGCCACAACGCGCAGGGAATCCCGTATTTATTGGCCGGCGAGACCCGAGGATTACCCATTGACGGCCATTTCACAGGAGCAGATACTGCGCTACAGGAATTGGCAGGTCCCCTCAAAAACGCATCATCCGACCGGCGCCTCCATCTGGTCGGCCGCAAATTATTTTCCACTGAGGGAACCAGTGTCGGAGGGAGCTGTCATTCATGTCCTTCAAGCGTAAGAGCATCAGACTCCTGGGCACCTGGATCCTCGCAGTCGCCGTGCTGTCGGCGATCGGGGCTGAAGCGAGCGCGCGCTCTGGACCGCGGACCTGGGGCCGCCAGTCCGTCACCACGCGCAGCCAATCGCTCAAGCCCCTGCCTCGGCCGCTGAACGGCGAGCCGGACGTCCCGCAGAATCCTGTCCCCGGATCGCTATCGTTGATCCCGGGCGACACGAATCTTCCGTGGGCACTGCGGATCCGTTACTCAGCGCAAGTCGTGCTCAATTACATGCCGAAGCGTCTGCCCTGAGGTAACCGCAGAGCAGGCGTTTTCTCGATGAGGCTCGGGCACATCGGAACGAACCGCCGATGTGACCCACCGGGTTTGTGACAATTCGAGGGTTCGGACTGTGCAGAGAGCGATCCCCCCTGATCCCACTGCCGCGACGCCCCGCCCGACGGGGATTTCGCAGCAGGAGGCGATCGGCGACCTTCACCTCGCAGCGGACGCGTACGCGAACGCTCTCGAGGCCTATCGGAGTGCGCTGAGCGAGACGGGCCGCAACGCGCTGGACGACCGCGTCCGGCTCCTGCTCCGGATCTCCAGCGTGGAGCAGCTCCGCGGGCGGCTCCAGGAATCGCTCGCGGTCGCGCTCCAGGCGCGCGACATCACGCGGGGGCTGCCGGGCGACCGGCTGCGCGCCCGCACCGCCGCCCACATCGCGTTCCTGTGGATCGAGCTGGGTGCGCCGCGCCGCGCGCGTCGTTACGCGCTCTACGCGTACGCCAAGCTCCGCGACACCGACGACCACCAGACCGTGGCCCGCGTCTCGCTCACGCTCGGCATCGCGCTCGCGCGCTCGGGCCGGCCGCAGGAGGCGATCGACTGGCTGCAGAACGCCGCCGCCACGTTCCGCCGCGTCGAGGACGCCGACGGCCTCGTCACCGCGCTCAACAACCTCGGCCTCGTGCACAAGAACCTGCGCGAGTGGCGCGAGGCGACGCGGTTCCTCGAGCAGGCGCTGGAGATCGACGAGCGCAAGGGCCTGTTCGGGCGCATGCGCGCGCATCACCAGAACCTTGGTCTGATCCGCTACCGCCTGGGGCAGTGGGATCTCGCCGATGAGCACTTCCGGCAGTCGTTGCGCATCTCGCGCCAGATCTCGCACCCCGCCGGCGAGGCGAGCGCGGAGCTGGCGCTGGGCATGCTCGCGAGGCGCCGCCGCCAGTGGGACAAGGCGGAGGAGTTCTATCGACACGCGCGCGAGCTCGCGAACCAGGCCGGCGCGCGCCGCGAGGCCGAGCTCGCGGGCGAGTTCCTCGCCGAGGTCGAGATCGACCGCGGCAACGGTCCCGCCGCGCTGGCGCTGATCGAGCCCGCGCTCGAGGAGGCGCGCTCGCAGGCGCCGCAGGGCGACGTCGCCATGGAGCTCACGATCCGTCTCGGCATGGCGCTCCGCCTGGTCGGACGGCAGGACGACGCGCACGGCCAGCTGCTGCGCGGCCTGGCGATGGCCGAGGCCGCGGGCGACCGCATCGAGCACTCGATCGCGATGCGCGAGCTCGCGCACCTGGACGCGCTCCGCGGCCACGCGAGCGGCATGGAGTCGCGGCTGCGCGCGGCGTCGCAGGTGTTCGAGAATCTGGGCGAACTCTACGAGCTCGCGACCACGCTCGCGGCCTGGGCCGAGTACCTGGCCGAGATGCCCGCGAGCGTGCGCAATCGCATCCCGATCGAGCCCGTGGCCGACGCCGCGCGTCGTGCCGCGCTGATCTTCCGGCAGTTGAGCGTGGTGCCGCGCGCCGCCGAGGCGCTGCTGGCACTGGCGCGGCTCGAGAGCGAGCGCGAGCGCTTCGACCAGGCGCTGTCGCTCCTCGAGCAGGCGGAGCAGTGGCTCACCGAGTCGGGCGACGCCGAGGCCGAGGGCCGCGCGGTGTCGCTGCGTCGTGAGATCGAGCGTCAATACGTGGCGGTGTCGCTCTCGACCTGCAACGAGTTCCGTGCGCTGGAAGAGGCCAACCGCCTGTTCCGCGAGACCTCCGACGTGGACGGCCTGCTGGCCCAGATCGTGAAGCTGGCGGTCGAACACGCCGGCGGGGATCGCGGGTTCGTGGCCTTCAGCTCGAGCCCGGGGCGGCTGGACGTCGTCGCCCAGCACGGCCTCGGCCGCGATCGCGCGCGGCGCATGCTGCGGGTGCTCGAGGGCGTGGCCGGCAACCGGCTCATGGAGGCGGGGCCGATGTTCTCGAGCCGCGTCGCCGCCGACCCGCGCTTCGCGGCTGCGCTCGCGGATGCGCTCGAGGGCGTGGGCTCGCTGGTGTGCGTGCCCCTGAACTTCCCGTCGCAGGCCGTCGGCCTGGTCTACGTCGACCGGCTCAACGACAATCTGCTCGGCGCGTTCAAGCAGCGCGAGCTGAACCTGCTCGCCGTGCTCGCGAACAGCGCCGCGGTGGCCGCGGTCGAGGCGCAGCGGAGCCTGCTGCTCGTCGAGAACCAGCAGCTCCGCGACCAGCTGCGCCCGGTGCCCGGCTCCGAGCGGGTGATCAGCCAGTCGCGCGACGTCGCCAGCATCCTGAACCTGCTGCGCAAGGTCTCCGACAGCACCGCGACCATCCTGTTCATGGGCGAGACCGGCACCGGCAAGGGGCTGTTCGCGCAGGTGGTGCACGAGATCTCGGGCCGCCGCGACCGTCCGTTCGTGCAGGTGAACTGCGCCGCGCTGCCCGAGCACCTGCTCGAGAGCGAGCTCTTCGGCTACGTCCAGGGCGCGTTCACGGGCGCCACGCGCGACAAGGCGGGCCTGTTCGAGGAGGCCGCGGGCGGCACCATCTTCCTGGACGAGATCGAGAAGATCCCCGAGGCGGTGCAGGCCAAGCTGCTCCAGGTGCTGGACCGCGGCGAGATCCGTCCCGTGGGCGCCACGCGCACGCGCAAGGTGGACGCGCGCGTCGTGTGCGCGACCGGCGGCGACCTGCGCGAGCGCATCCGCGAAGGGCGCTTCCTCGAAGACCTTTACTACCGTTTGAACGACATCACCGTGCGTGTCCCGGCGCTGCGCGAGCGGCGTGAGGACATCCCGGTGCTGGCGCAGCACTTCCTCGCGGTGTTCTCGCGGCAGATGGAGAAGCCGGTGCGCGGGTTCTCGCCCGATGCGATGCGGCTCTTCCTCGAGAGCGAGTGGCGCGGCAACGTGCGCGAGCTGGAGAAGACGGTGAAGCGCATGGTCGTGCTCGCCGACGAGGGCGACGTGCTGGGCGTGGAGCTCCTGCCCGCGGAGCTGCGCGAAGCGCAGGCCGCGGCGAACGAGCACCGCGGCAACGGCCACGCGAACGGGCACGCGAACGGCGAGGAGAGCGCGCGCCGCCCCGGCCGCACGCTGCGCACCAGCGTCTCCGAGCTCGAGCGCAAGCTGATCGTCGAAGCGCTCGAGCGCTTCCACGGCAACAAGGCGCGCGTGGCGCGCGAGCTGGGGTTGAGCTACCCGACGCTGCTCTCGCGCATCCGCTCGTACGGTCTGGAGGCTCCGCGGTCGTAAAAGTTCTTACTAGCTGTCACTGTAAAATTGGTTGTGTCGCAATGAGGCCCCGCGCAACGAGTTAGCTGCGCGGGGCCGAATGCTTGATGGACGTTTTCCAATTCCCGCTCCAACACGCACCTGGTTGCCCCGCGGCGGCCGCCGGGTGGCCCGCCCGGTACACATAGGGTGACAACAAGTTAGGAGAATGTTCCCGGCATTCCTCGACGCTGGCATGGCGGGTGCTCTAACCCACCGTCGGAGGGGGGGACCTCCAAGAAGCCCGAAACACCGGCAGAGCACCGCCGCCGCAGCAGATCTGAGCTAGCCGGTTCGTCGGAGAACGGTCGAGGGTACGAGCCCCGTCTGAAACGACAACGCACCGTACTCTACGACCGGCTAGCTTGGACATTTTCAGAACCTCCACAACTTGGATTCAGATTCCTCCGTGGGATGGAGGGACGGCTCTCGGCAGGACCGCCATTCGAACCCGGTCAGCGGTTCTGACGCATAGAGATCCATCCCCGGGGGTCTTGAGGACACCGGTCAGTCGCGAGGTAGGCCAACACTGGGGGATGTCCAGGCTTAGGTCGCGACACGCATTGACCGGTGTCCACTTATTTCAGACGGTGTTGCGCCGGCCCCACACCTGAGTCCGCCGCGCACACCGCACCGCCGCCGGGGTCGCCCCCCGGCGGCGGTCCCTTTTTCAGCTCCTTGGCGCGAAAGTCGTTATCCTGGCGTAAGATTCGCCCATCGCGCCCGCGGCCGTCCGGACGCCATCGCCATGGCACGGGCATTGCCCTCTACCGGGGTGTCCAGTTCCGCTCCGTCCCACGAGGAGGAACCCCGATGCGCAAGTTGATCCCCATCCTGCTGGCGGCCGCCGCGCTGGGTAACGCGGGCTGCAACGACAGCACCTCGCCGCGCGACGTGTCGCCGCCGGCTGCGCCGCGCGGGCTCTTCAGCGTCACCGGGGACGGATCGGTCAAGCTCTCCTGGCTCGCGAACACCGAGGGCGACCTGGCGGGCTATCGCGTCTACGAGGCGGGCTGCGCGAGCGGCTCGAACTGTCCCTACGACCGGATCGGGGCCACGCAGGCGACGCAGATGGTGGTCGCCGGCCTCACGAACGGGACCACGCGTTTCTTCGCGGTCTCGGCCGTGGACAACGACGGGAACGAGAGCCCGCTCTCCTACGATGACGTCTACGACACGCCGCGGCCGGCGGGCAGCACGGCGCTCAACAACTTCGTCAACGGCCTGGCGGGCGCCGGCTGGGACTTTTCAGCGTTCGCGAAGGTAGCCGCGGACGACCCGAGCGCCGACATCTTCTACGGCAACAACGGTCGCATCGGGCAGATGTTCGCGACCCTGGTTGTGGTGGCGCCCGGCGACACGATTCCGAACGACATCCAGGACGCCGGCTACGCGCCGGACTCCCCGGGCCTCGACGCCGTGGACTTCTCCCCGGTCGGCTTGCACGCCGGCTGGTCGCCCACCGGCACCGTCGAGCTGATCCCGGGCCACAACTACATCGTGTGGACCTGGGACGACCACTACGCGAAGTTCCGGGTCACCAGCATCTCGAACAGCACCGTGAGCCTCGACTGGGCCTACCAGGTCGCGGCCTCCAACGGGGAATTGCATGCGCGACCGGTGCACACGGCGACGAATTCGCCACGCCGGATCGTGTGGTTGCGATAGAGTTGAAAGCAAGAAGGAGCGCGACATGAACCCCACCCCGAGCACCACCGCCCGCGCACTCGCGTTCGCGTCGCTGTTGCTCGCCGTCGCGGCCGCCCCCGCGTTCGCCAAGCTGGACGTGGAGATCTGGACCGACCGCGGCGACGACGCCGTCTACCAACCCGGCGATGCGATGCACCTGAAGGTCCGCACCTCCGCCGATGCCTACCTGCTCGTCTACGAGCTCGACACCCAGGGCAACGTCAACCTGCTCTACCCGCTCAAGCGCGGCACGGGCTACATCCAGGGCAAGGACACGTTCAAGCTGCCCGAGGACGTCACCCAGGACGAGCTCGTGGTCGAGAAGGAGACCGGCCAGGGCTTCCTGGTCGCGATCTCCTCGACGGAGCCGTTCAAGGACCTGCCGTGGTACCTGAGGCCGTTCGATCCGCAGGCCGCGAGCGTGGGCTACGCCGAGGATCCGGACGCGAGGAAGCAGGATGAGGAAGGCTTCGACGAGAACGGTCGCGCCGTGGGCGACCCGTACGTGGTGATGGAGCGCATCCGCCGCCGCGTCCTGAACACGCCCGATGACCTCGAAGCGTTCGGCACCGCGTACACGACCTACTACGTGCACGAGCAGGTGAGCTACCCGCGCTACGTGTGCAACGACTGCCACCGGCCGGGAGCCTGGTCGTGGTGGTCGGGCTTCGACCCCTATTACACGCACTGCAGCGTCGTGGACTTCCGCGTGAACTGGGGCTGGGCGTGGGGGCCGAGGATCTGGAGCGCGTACGTTCCCTACTACTATTACGTCGTGCGCACCGACTGCCCGCCCATGTACCGCACCTGGGCCACGACCAACTGGCGCTTCTCGTCGTGGGACGGCCGCGCACGCTGGGCCAACCTGTGGGGCGGCCAGCTCACGCGCTACAAGCCGGCCACGGCTCCTGCCGGTTACGTCCCGCCGCCGGCCCCGGGCACGCAGTGGAAGGGGCAGGGCACGCCGCCCGGCTTCGTCCCGCCGGACGTCCGCCGTCAGGGCGGGGTTCCCGGAGTGCGCCCGGTGACGTGGCTCCAGCGCGATCGTGGCGACGGCAAGCCCGTGTGGCGGAGCCCTGGAGCGACGCTCGGGGGCACGCGATTCCGGCCCGATCCCAATGGCGGCGTGGTGCCGCGCGTCGACGGGCAGAGCACGCCCACGCGCACGTGGCGGGGCTGGAACCCGCGCGGCGGGAACGAGCCCGTGACCTCCGGCGGCCAGCCCGGCGAACGCAGCCGGCCCCTGTGGCGGCCCAGTGGCGACTCCCCGGGCAGCACCCCTGCCCAGGGCGAGCGCGAGCGGCCGGCGTGGCGGGGCGGCGATTCCCCCCGGAGCGCGCCTCCGAGGCAGGAAGCACCGCAGAGACAGGAAGCACCGCGGGGTGAGCCGGTGTATAGACAGGCACCGCCGCCTTCGCAGGCGCCACCGCAGCAGGCCCCTGCGCGGGGAGGGAGCGAGTTCAGGGGCGGCGCCGCGCGGCCGAGCTCCGGGGGTGGGAAGACCCGCGGATAGGCCGGTCTGGCCGATGCCCTATACTGCCGCGTCGCTCGGGCGACGGTGACCCGCTGAACGGTCACCGTCGCCCGGGTGTTTGAACCACCCGGAGAACTTCCAGCATGCCGTCTCGCCAGCCGCGCGCGCCGTGGCTCCTCTTGGCACTCAGCGCGCTGCTCGCCACGCCAGCCGCCGCGGACCCTCCGGGTTTCGCTTTCCTCGAGGTCCCGGGCGGCGCACGCGCCGCGGCCATGGGCGGGGCCTATGCCTCGCTGGCGAGGGGCGCCGAGGCCGCGTTCTGGAACCCGGCCGGCCTGGGTCAGTTCGAAGGCTCGCAGTTCACCGCCACGCACACCGAGACCTACGACCACCTGAGGAACGACCAGGCGGCACTCGCCGGACGCTACTTCGGCGGCGGCATCGTGGGCTCCGTTCGCGCGCTCTATTCAGAGCCCATTCCCGAGCGCGACGATCTCGGCAACCAGATCGGCACCTTCGGCTCGCACGACCTCGAGTTCCTGGTCGGCTACGGCCGCCACCTCGAGAGCGGCGTGAGCTGGGGGCTTTCCACGCAGGTGGTGCGCGAGCGCATCGCCGACCTGGGCGCCACGACGTGGGCGGTGAACGGCGGCGCCACGTACGACATCCGCGACCTGGCACTGCTGCCCGAGGGCCGGGTCAGCCTGAGCTTCCACAACGTCGGCCGGAACGCGCACTACGTGTTCAATGGCGAGGACGGTGCGCCGGTCAAGCTGCCGACGGCGCTCCAGGCCGGTGTCTCGATCGGCCACGCCACGTTCCAGAACCTGACCGCGCGCGTCGCGCTCGAAGGCCGCGCCACGAACGGTCGCTCGCCGATCCTGTCGCTGGGCGGCGAACTGGACTCCGCGGTCGGCGCCGCGGTGCGCTTCGGCTATCGCGCCGGCGACGACGTCGCCTCGTGGAGCACCGGCGTGGGCTGGACCACGCGTGGGCTGCGCATCGACTACGCGTTCGTGCCGTCCAGGCTCGAGTTGGACGACACGCACCGCTTCTCGCTCACCGCGCAGTTCTGAGCGAAACGGCGTCTAAGCGGGCGCGGGCCAGGTCTTCATCTCCACCCGCCCATCGCTCAGCTCGAGATAGGTGAAGCGATCGATCCAGTCGCCGAGCACGAAGAACTCGCGCCCCGGCTCGCGTCGCTCGTACGCGTGGTGGAAGTGGCCGATGATCACGCCGTCGTAGCCTTCGGCGAAGCGCGGCTCGGCGATCTCGTGCCAGAGCTTGTCGGGCTTCAACAGTCCATCGCCGCGCGAATGCCGCGACCAGCGCGAGACCACGTGCGCGAGCGGGATGCCGATGTCCGGATGCAGCAGTCCGTAGAGCGCGATGCCGGCGCGCGAGCGCAGCACGCCGCGCAGCACGCGATAGCCGAGGTCGCCGCCAACCAGGCCGTCGCCGTGGTGCACCCACAGCTTCCGCCCCTGTGCCTCCACCGCGACGCCGCCCTCCACGGTGCGGATGCCGAGCGAGTCACGAAAGAACGTGCCCAGCCAGAAGTCGTGGTTGCCGTTCAGGTACGCGATGTCCACGCCCGCCTCGCGCAGGCGCGCGAGTGCCGCGAGCGTGGGGAAGTGGCGGCGCGGGATCGCGGTGCGGTACTCGAACCAGAAGTCGAACAGGTCGCCGACGATGTAGAGCGACGACGCGCGCCCGGGCAGCGAGTTCAGGAAATCGTGAAGCCGTGCGGTCCGCGCGCCCTCCTGGGCGGCCGGGTCCACGCCGAGGTGCGCGTCGGACACGAAGAACACGGATGTCGCATGCATGACCTGCGAGCATAGTCGGTTGCCGCCGTGCGCCGCCAACGCGGTGCGGTCCGCAGCGGGGATCGCTTTCCCCGCGCCGGTGTGCGCCGCGCGGGCGCATTGCAACTTTCCCGTGGACGTTCGTATCGAACGGGTAGACGAGCGGCGGGGGACCGCGTCTTGACCCTCATCTGACAGCAAGGGTCTTCCGTAAGGCCTCGGCCGCCGGATAAACTCATCGGTGCTCGTTTCCGCCCCCCAACCTGCCGATGAAGTCACCCAAGAGCACCACCAAGGAGCCTCCCAGATGAACGGCAATCGGGTCACCTCCCCTCGTAGCTACTACCTCGGCGCCGCGGCCCTGATCGCCGCGGGACTCGTGCTCGGCATCGGCCTGAGTGCAGGACTCGACCTGCCGCGCATCTCGCGCGCTGCAGGCTCCGACGTGCAGCTCGCCGCGGTTTCGAACTCGGCGCCGATCCCTGACAGCCCGTTCGTCCCGGTCGTGGACCGCGCGCTGCCCGCGGTCGTGTTCATCGACGTCACGAAGAAGGTGGGCGGTGACGGCGGCGACGGTTCGGATGAGTTCATGCGCCGCTTCTTCGGCCAGCCCATGCCGCGCCAGCAGCGCGTGCCCAGCTCGGGCTCGGGCTTCATCATCGACGACCAGGGCCGCATCCTCACCAACAACCACGTCGTGCGCGACGCCGAGAGCATCAAGGTGACGCTCAACGACGGACGCACGTTCAAGGCGACCACGGTCGGCACCGACCCCGCGACCGACGTCGCGGTGATCAAGATCGAGGGTTCGAGGCTGCCGGTGCTGCCGCTCGGCGACTCGGACAAGCTCCGGATCGGCGACTGGGCGATCGCGATCGGCAACCCGCTCGGCGACCTGCGCGGCTCGGTCACGGTGGGCATCATCAGCGCCCAGGGCCGGAGCAACCTCAACATCTTCGGCGGCACGCCCGACTACCAGGACTTCATCCAGACCGACGCCAGCATCAACTTCGGCAACTCGGGCGGCCCGCTGTGCAACATCCGCGGCGAGGCGATCGGCATCAACACCGCGATCAACACCAGCGGCCAGGGCATCGGCTTCGCCATCCCCATCAACCTGGCGAAGCACGTGGCGGAGCAGCTCGTGGCGCATGGCACGGTGAAGCGCGCGGCGATGGGCGTCACGCTCGCGAACATGACGCCGGAGATCGCGGAGGGCTTCGGGCTCGGCGACCAGCAGGGCGTCATCATCCAGAGCATCGTGGATGGCTCGCCGGCGGCGAAGGCGGGCCTGCGGCGCAACGACGTCATCGTCGACATGGACGGCACGCCGGTCACGGACCTGAGCAAGTTCCGGCTGAGGATCGCCGACACGCCCGTGGGCACGAGGGTCAAGCTGGGCCTGCTGCGCGACGGCAAGCGCCTCACCGCGGACGTCACGCTCTCCGACCGCGACCTGACCATCGCGAACAATCAGCCGCAGGTGAAGGGCGAGGACGACACGGCCGACGACATCGGCATGACCGTGCGCGACATGACGGCGAGCGAGCGCACCGAGCTCAAGGTGGATTCGGGCGTGCGCGTGACCGACGTGGTCGACGGCAGCGAGGCCGAGGACAAGGACATCCAGCCCGGTGACGTGATCGAAGAAGTGAACCGGATGCCGGTGAAGAACGCCGCGGACTTCAAGGCCCAGGTGGCCAAGGTGCGCAAGTCCGGCAAGCCGCTGGTGATGATCATCAACCGCAACCAGAGCACGCGGTTCGAGACTTTGAAGCTGGACAAGTAGCACCCCGGGGCGGTACAAGGGGCAGGACTCGGGCGGGAGGCGGCGAGGAGTCGCCTCCCGTCACGCCATGGACGGCAGAGGGGGACAGGGAGCATGTCGCACTGGCGTCGATCGTTCGCCGCGATCCCGATCGCGGCCCTCGCGTTGGCAATGGCCATGTCGGCGACGGCCCTGGCTCCCGGCAGCGCGCGCGCGCAGACGCCGGCCGAGCCCACCGGCCCCGTGCAACTGACCGGCATGCGCACCTGGGTAGCCCCGGCGGGAACGCGCCTGGTGCTCGAGTTCAGCGCCGAGGTGGTCCCCGTGGCGCCCGATTCCGGCGCCGGGCCGCAGCTCGTGGTCGCGGTGCCCGTGCCCGGCATCACCGCGGCGGCCGGGGTGCCCGCCTCGCTGGCGGTGAACGACAGCGCGGTGACGAGCGTGCAGGCCATCTACGACGCCTCCGGCGTGCGCTTCTGGGTGAAGCTCGCCCCCGGCGCCACGTTCAAGGTGCTCACCGTGCCGCCGGGCGACGACCAGCGCTTCCGCATCGTCGTCGAGGTGTCGCGTCCCGGCGCCCAGGCGGCCGAGGATCGCCGTCTCGCCTCGATCGCCGCGGCGAAGAAGAAGAACCGCACCCGGCTCGTGGTGATCGACGCCGGCCACGGCGGCGAGGACATGGGCGCACGTGGCTACGGCGCCGCGGAGAAGAACGTCACGCTGTCGATCGCCCGCCAGCTCGCCGACGCCCTGAACGGCATCCCGGGCGTGAAGTCGATGCTCACGCGCGACCGCGACTTCTTCATCCCGCTCCACGAGCGCTACAAGATCGCGGAGAAGGCGCACGCGGACATGTTCATCAGCATCCACTGCAACTCGTCCAGGCGCCGCGGGCACGGCAGCGGCACCGAGGTCTACTTCCTGTCGTTGAAGGGCGCGTCGGACCAGGCGGACAAGGACCTCGCCGACATCGAGAACGCGGCCGACCTGGTGGGCGGCGTGGCGCCGCAGGCCGAGGACGACATGGTGAACGTGCTCTACGAGGTGCGGCGC
>Ga0070685_10001132_pt1 | contig 14271 bp, 13 predicted proteins | sample KBSS13LmetaG_FD_65651 | JGI IMG/M metagenome (GOLD analysis project Ga0070685, IMG submission 65651) | Switchgrass rhizosphere microbial communities from Kellogg Biological Station, Michigan, USA - KBS S1-3L metaG | ecosystem: Host-associated > Plants > Roots > Rhizosphere ...
GAAGTGCTTGGAGAGCAGCGGCTGGATCGTTTCGATGACCTCGCGCCGGTAGGCCTTGAAGGCGTTGGTGGTGTCGTTGTAGCGGTGGCGGAAGAGGATGCGGATGAACTGGTTGGCGAGGCGGTTGACGATGTACTTGACGCGCGGGTAGTCGTAGACGTGGGCACCGGGGACGAAGCGCGAGCCGAAGGCGCAGTCGTAGCCCTGCTCGAGCACCCGGTAGTAGTGGATGAGGTCGTCGGGGTTGTCGGAGGCGTCGGCCATCACGATCACCACCGCATCGCCGGTGAAGACGTCGAGGCCGGCGCGGATCGCATTGCCGAAGCCGCGTTCGTTGTGGGAGCGGTGGACGCGGACCCGCGGGTTCTCCTCGCCAATCGCCGCGACGACGGCTTCGGTCGAGTCTTCGGAGTCGTCGTTGACGACGACCACCTCGTAGTCGATCCCCTCGCGCTCGAGCACGGCGACCACGCCTTCGACCGTCTTCCCCACCGACCCCTCCTCGTTCTGGGCCGGCATCACTATCGAGAGCTTCATCGCCTCCGCCATGAGGCGGCGACGCTATCGAAAGTCACAGATTCGCCACGAAGTCGCGCGTCAAGCTTTTGTTGCTGCGCGTCTTCTGTAGCAGCTAAAACATTACGTTAGGATCCATGGCGGTGTTGGCTCCCAGAGAGAAGTGGACCGACGAGCGCCTCGACGACCTCAACGCGACGGTCGACGACTTCAAGACGGAGATGCGGGAAGGCTTCGCCCGCGTGGACGCCGACATCCGCGAACTTCGTGCGGAGATCGCTGCCGTGAACCGGAACATGATCGCCGGCTTCTTCGTGATGATCGCCGCCATCATCGGCAGCAACGCCTTCTAGCGCCTCAGGCCGGCGCGGCCGTCCAGCGCTCGAGGTTCTGCTCGTACATCTCCTGCAGGATCTCGTCGATGCCGTAGCGGAGCTCGAAGTCGGGGTAGTCGGCTTCGAAGGGCGCCAGGTCGGAGATCCACCAGCGGTGGTCGCCGATCCGCGGCTCCTCGCCCATCTCCCACTGCAGCTCGCGCCCGGCGATCCGCTCGCAGGCGTCGATCGCCTCCAGCATCGAGCAGTTGGAGAAGCGGCCGCCGCCGATGTTGTAGACGGCGGCGGGACGCGGGGCCCTGCGGAAGGCGTCGAAGGCGGCAATCAGGTCCGCGCTGTGGATGTTGTCGCGAACCTGTTTGCCCTCGTAGCCGAAGACGGTGTAGGGCGTGCCGGTGACGGTGCACTTCATCAGGTAGGCGAGGAAGCCGTGCAGCTTGGCGCCGGCGTGCTGGGGTCCGGTCAGGCAGCCGCCGCGGAAGGCGACGGTCGGCATGTCGAAGTAGCGCCCGTACTCCTGCACCAGCAGGTCGGCCGCCGCCTTCGAGACCCCGAACAGCGAGTGGGTCGAGGAGTCGATCGACATGCTGGTGTCGATCCCCTTGTAGTAGGGGTGGTCCTCCGGCAGCTCCAGCCGTTTCTCCAGGCTCTGCAGCGGCAGCCGGTTTGGCGTGTCGCCATAGACCTTGTTGGTCGAGCAGTGGACGAAGGGCGCGTCGGGGCAGTGGGCGCGGGCCGACTCGAGCATGTTCAGGGTGCCGTTGGCGTTGACGCCGAAATCGGTCTGCGGCTCGCTCGCGGCCCAGTCGTGCGAGGGCTGGGCGGCAGTGTGGACGACCAGCTCGATCCTACCGGCGTGCTCCTTGAAGATGCGGTCGATCTCGCCGGCGTCGCGGATGTCGGCGTTCTCCCAGCGGAACTGCGAGGGATAGGCCTCGACCAGGCGCTGGGTGACGTGCGAAGTCGAGGACTCGGGCCCGAAGAAGCGCGCCCGCATATCGTTCTCGATCCCGACGACGTCGAAGCCCTCGCTGACGAAGTGGTCCACCGCCTCGGAGCCGATCAGGCCCCCGGCACCAGTGATGATCGCGACCGGCATGCGTTCAGTTGCTCCTTCCTTGATGGCTGTTGACTACGTATCTATTCCAAGCGCCTGGGCGATGCGCTCCTCGTCGGTGGCGATCCACTCGTTGATGTCGGCGAGCACCTGCTCGGCGCTGCGCCGCGGCCGCCACTCGTCCAGGCCGAAGAGCCTCGTGCAGTCGGACAGGTATATCGGGACGTCCCCCTGGCGCGTCTCCTCAACCGGCGTCATCGCCACCTCGTTGCCGGTCAGCCGCTGGCATATCTCGGTCGTCTCGCGCAGCGAGAGGCTGCACTCGCGACCGCCGCCGACGTTCACCGTGCGCCCGTCCCAGCCCTGCGGGTCGAGCAGCTGCCGCTCGACCAGATCGACCAGGTCCTCGACGTGGAGAAGGTCCCGCACCTGCTTGCCATGCCCCCCGAACCCGATGTAGCTGAGCGGGTTGCGAAAGCGGTGGGCGAGCATCCAGTGGGTGAACACCCCCTGGTCGACCTTGCCCATCTGCCAGGGGCCGGCGATGACGCCGCAGCGATCGATCACCGCGGGGACTCCGAGCGCCTCGCGGTACTCCTCGATCAGCATCTCGGCGGCGAGCTTGGTGGCACCGTAGAGCGTCCGCGCCCCCTCCAGCGGGAAGTCCTCGGAGATCCCCTTCGGTCCCACCCCCCGCACCGCCTGCTCGCCGGCGATCTCGAAGCGGGTCCCGGTCTCCTCCAGCTTCAGCTCCACCTGCGGCGCTACCGGGTAGACGCGGCTGGTCGAGAGGAAGACCAGGAAGGCGCCGTCGCGGCGCGCCAGCTCGAGGCAGTTGTAAGCGCCGGTGAGGTTGGTGTGGACGAGGTAGCCGGTGTCCCCGTCGATCCCGCTCATCACCGAGGGCTCGGCCGAGCACTCGATCAGCGCCGTCAGCTCCGGCAGCGCCTGCAGGTCGGTGGGCTCGCGCACGTCCCCCTTGACGAACTCGACGCCGGCCTCCTGCAGCCGCGGCAGGTTCAGTTCCGAGCCCTTGCGGTAGAGGTTGTCCAGCACCAGGACCTCCCACTCGGGATGCCGGGAGGCGAGCGAAACGGCGAGGTTGGAGCCGACGAACCCCGCGCCGCCGGTGATCAGGAGGCGAGTCACGGGCTGCGACGCTATCAATTGCGTCGAGGTGATCGACGGGGTTCACATCTGGCGCGCCGCGCTCGACGAAGAGGGGTGGCCGGGGCCCGAAGCGCTCCCGCCCGAGGACCGCGAGCGGGCCGCGAGCTTCCTCCGCGACGGGCCGGCGCGGCGCTGGGTCGCCGCCCGCTGGGCGCTGCGGCGGACGCTGGCCCGCCACCTCGACCGGCCGGCGGCGGAGATCTCCCTGACGACCGACGAGCGGGGCAAGCCGCGGCTGCGGGACGGAGGCGGCGGCGGGCTCCAGTTCAACCTCTCCCACTCCGCCGGCCTCGCCCTGGTCGCCGTGACCGAGGGGCGGGCGGTGGGAGTCGACGTCGAGACGATCGCGCCGCGGCAGGATCTCGTCGCCCTGGCGGAGCGAGGCCTGTCCGCCGAGGAGGCGGCGGCGGTCCGAGCCGCCGCTCCCGAGCGACAGCTCGAGGTCTTCTACACCGCCTGGGTCCGCCACGAGGCGCGGTTGAAGTGCCTGGGGGTCGGCCTCGGCTCCCCCGCCCCGCGCATCGCGACCGCAGTCGCGCCGGTCGACGCCGCCCCCGGCTACGCCGCCGCGGTTGCCGTGCTCGGCTCGGACATCGGTCCGCTGCACTGCCGAACCCTCCGTGCCGGCTGAGCGACCGCTACTCAGCGGCAGGGGACGGGTTAGCTACCTTGTCCTCGTGTTTCGGGCAGCGGGAAAACTCCTACCGGCGATGCTGTTGGCAGCGATGCTCTGGGCGAGCAGCGCCCAGGCCCTGACCCTGCAACCGATCGGCTCCTTCGAAGAACCGATCTACGTCACCTCCGATCCCGGCAATCCCGAACGGCTCTTCGTCGTCGAGCGCAGCGGGTCGATCGTGCTCGTGCAGAACGGCGAACAGAAGCCGTTCGCCGACATCAGCTCGCGCGTCTCCGGCGGCAGCGAGCGGGGCCTGCTCTCGATCGCGATGGCACCGGACTTCGACAGCAGCGGGCGCTTCTTCCTCGACTACACGGGCACTCAGGTGCCCGGGGAGATCCACGTCGCCGAAATGGTCGCCGGCGCCAACGGCGCCCCCCTCTCCACCCTCCGTGACGTCATCCCCCCGATCCCGCACCCGGGAGCCGGCAACCACAACGGCGGCCAGCTCCAGTTCGGCCCGGAAGGAGCCCTCTTCATCTCGACCGGCGACGGCGGCGGCGCCAACGACGAGTTCGGCAACGCGCAGGACCTTGGAAGCGAACTGGGGAAGATCCTGCGGCTGCCCGCACCCGGCCCGCTGAAGGAACCCGAAATCTGGTCGCTGGGCCTGCGCAATCCCTTCCGCTTCTCCTTCGATCTCAAGACCGGCGACCTCTGGATCGGCGACGTCGGCCAGGGCGAGGAAGAGGAGATCGACTTCGCCGCAGCTCCCGAGCTCGGCAAAGGGAACAACTACGGCTGGAACTGCATGGAGGGGAGCCAGATCGGCCCGTCCACCGACGAACCCGAATGCGCGGAAAACGCCGACAGCTTCGTGCCGCCGGTCTTCAGCTACCCCCACCCGGTGGAAGGCGAAGCGATCTGCGGCGGCGCGATCATCGGCGGCTACGTCGTCCGCGACCCCAGCCTGAGCGAACTCGCCGGCCGCTACCTCTACGGGGACTACTGCAACGGCAGCATCCGCTCGTTCTCACCGCTAAACCCGGGCTTTACCGACCGGTCCGAGGCCAAGCTCGCGAAACTGACCTCCTTCGGCGAGGACGTCTGCGGCCGCCTCTACGCAACCTCAGAAGACGAATCCGTCTACCGGCTGGTCGGCTCGCAGGCAGCGTCCTGCTCCACCAGCGCCGGGCCGATCTACACGCCCCCTGCCCAGAAAATGCAGGCGCCCTCCTACATCGCGATCCGCGCGGTCAGCCGCAAGGTCCGCCGCCACCGCCGCGGCCTGATCACCGCCTGGGTCACCCCCTGCGAAAGCCGCCGCGGCGATCCGGTGACGCTCTGGCGCGGCCGCCGCAACCTCGGCACCCGCTACCTCGACCGCGTCTGCTCGGTCCGCTTCCGCCCCCGCATCGACCGCCGCTCAACCTTCCGCACCACCGTCAGGGCAGACAGCCAGTACCTCTCGGCGATCTCCCGCAAGCTGACGATCAGGCCGGTCCGCCGCCACCGCTAGCACGAGACCGCGAGAACCACGATATTTGTGGTTCCCCGCGGTCTCGCGAAGGTCTAGTAAGTGCCGCCGAGCTTGCGGTGGTCCCAGGTCGCGATGCGCAGCGCCGGGAAGCTGATCGCGACCCGCTTCGGCGCCTGCGCTTCCAGCGCCGCTTTCGCGTCGCCCTCGACCGTGGAGATCCCCTCCGCGTAGCGGACCGTCAGCTCTTCGGCGAAGCCGAGCACGGTCTCGAAGTCGCGGTGGATCACCGCCTCGGATTCGACCATCGCCCCCCGCAGCTCCTCGTAGGAGCGGCCCGCCTCGACCAAGACCGTCGCCCGCGGGTCGCGTTCGAGGTTGCGCACCTTCTGGGACTTCGCGTAGGTCCAGATCCAGATCGTCTCCTCGCGGGGCACGAACCAGAGCGGCATCGAGTGCGGCCAGCCGCGCGGCCCGAGGCTGGAGACGACCGCGATCCGCTCCTCCCCCAGCAGCTCCCGCAGCTCCTCGTCGCTGAGCTTGATCTGGTCGCGCCGGCTCACCGACCCCACTCTATGGTCAGTTGGGCACACCATCCTGTGCTCAAGTGACCAACCGTGCGGCTAGGCGGGCTGGAAGGAGCGCCGGTAGGCGGTCGGCGTGGTCGCGGTGGCGCGGCGGAAGTGGTCACGGAGCGAGGCGGCGGTGCCGAAGCCGACCCGCCAGGCGACCGCGTCGACCGGCAGGTCGGTCGCCTCCAGCAGCCGCCGCGCCTCCAGCACCCGCTGAGCGAGCAGCCACTGCAGCGGCGTCGTCCCGGCCTCGGCCCGGAAACGACGGGCGAAGGTGCGGGGGCTGACGCCGGCGTGGCGCGCCATCGCCGCGACGTCGAGCGGCTCGGCTAAGCTCTCGAGCGCCCAGCGGCGGGTCGGCTCCAGCGAGCCGGATGCGGGCGGCAGTTCGGGCTTGAAGAACTGCGCCTGGCCTCCCTCGCGATGGGGCGCGGCGACCATGTGCCGCGCCACCCGCTCGCCGGCCTCGGCGCCGAAGTCGCGGCGGATGACGTGCAGGCTGAGGTCGATCCCGGCGCTGAGGCCGGCCGAGGTCAGGACCTCCCCCTCGTCGACGAAGAGGGCGTCGGGATCGACCGCGACGGCGGGGAAGCGGCGCGCCAGCTCCCCCGCCCAGGCCCAGTGGGTGGTCGCCCGGCGCCCGTCGAGGAGGCCGGCGTGGGCGAGGCCGAAGGCGCCGGTGCAGACCGAGAGCAGGCGAGCTTCCCTCGCGGCCGCCGCCCGCAGCGCCTCGAGCGCATCGGCTGGGGGCGGGTCGAGGATCGCCGCGTAGCCGGGCACAACGATGGTGTCAGCACGGCGCAGCGCGCCGAGGTCGCTGTCCGGGGTCACCGAGAAGCCGCTGGTCGTCCGCACAGGGCCGCCGCCGGGCGAGCAGGTCGAGAGCTCGTAATGCGGCGCGCCCGAAGGCTTCGCCGCCAGCTGGAAGGCCTGGGCAGCTGCAGTCAGGTCGAAGGCAACCAACCCGTCGAAGCAGAGGACGACCACTCGGTGGCGCATGGCAGGAATCTAGCGAACATTGTCATTCCTGCCTCTCGCGCAGTGCCCGCGGCTGCGCCAAGATCGTCCTCATGGAAATCGCCCTGCTCCTCTACGACGGCCTCGCCCCGCTCGACGCGGTCGGGCCCTACGAAGTCATGCGCAACGTCCCCGGCTGGACCGTCCGCACCGTCGCCAAGCAGCGCGGACCGGTGCGCGACGAGAGCGACACGCTCGGCCTCGTCGCCGACTACGCCCTCGCCGAGGTGACCGCTCCCGACCTCGTCCTCGTCCCCGGCGGCGCCGGCAACCGCCCCCTGCTCGGTGACGAGGAGCTGCTCGAGTGGCTGCGCGAGGTCGATCGCGCGACCAAATGGACCACCTCGGTCTGCACGGGCTCCCTCCTGCTCGGCGCCGCCGGGCTGCTGCAGGGGAAGCGCGCCACCACCAACTGGGTCGTGCTCGAGGCGCTGCGCGAGTACGGCGCCGAGCCGGTCGGCGGCCGTTTCGTCGAGGACGGCAAGCTGATCACCGCGGCCGGCGTCACCGCGGGGATCGACATGGCCCTGCACCTTGTCGCCCGCGAGCTCGGCCCGGAGGTCGCGCAGGCGGTCCAGCTGGGGATCGAGTACGACCCTGACCCGCCCTTCGACTCGGGCTCGCCGGAGAAGGCGGCGCCGGAGATCGTCGAGCTGGTGCGGCGGGTCGCTACGCCCATCTGACTTCAGCGCGCGAAGCTGACGAAGGCGCGCCAGGCCGGCTTCGGGCGGAAGCTGACGCCGCGGCGGAAGAAGCCGGTGGAGTCGCAGAAGCTGCAGCTGCCGGTCGCGTCTTTCCAGGTGAACCAGTCGACCTGCTTGAGGTTGAGGCGGTGCCGACTTGAGAGCAGGTAGCGGTAGGCGCCCCGCAGTTCCCGCGCCTGGCCGTGGAGGCCGACCTCGAAGGAGACGACCGCGGGATCGTTCTGCGAGCCCCAGCCGAGCTCGGTCAGATAGAGGCCGGAGCGGCGGTCGCCGTGGCGGACCATGGTCCGGCGCACGCCCTCGACCAGGGCGGCAAGGACGCCGGTGTCGGCGGCGTAGGGGTGCAGGGCGACCCCGTCGAAGCTGGCCTTGATCCCGCGGACGCGGTAGAGCCGGTCGAGGAAGTCGACCGCGTCGTAGGCGCGGGGCGGGCTCTCGCCGGGGTCGCCGAAGAGGCCGCCGAGGACGAGCTCGGCCCGCGGATCGGCCCGGTGCATCGCCTGGTGGGCGATCACCAGCAGGCGCGCGTAGCGGTTCGGCGAGACCGGGTTGGCGAAGTAGAAGAAGTTCTCCTCGTTCCAGATCTGCCAGGCCCGGATCGGCAGCTTCGGCAGCGGTCGCTTCGAGAACGGACCGTGTTCGATCCAGAATTCGCCGTGGCCGCCGTAGCGTTCGACCGCGGCGCCGACGAATTCGGCCCAGGCCTGTCGCTGGCGGCGGCTGTCGACCGGCATCCGCCGGAAGTCGTGCGAGAGCCAGCGCGGCGTCCCGTAGAGGAAGGGGAGAAGTTCCAGGTGGTCTTCAGCAGCGAGCGCGACCTGCTGATCGAGCCCGCCCCAGTCGTAGCCGCCGCGAGGGCTCGACTGCACGGCCCCCCAGGAGACCATCGTCCGGATCGTGTCGACACCCCCCGAACGCATCCGCACCACGTCCCGCACCCCGATCGAAGTTTGAGGAACGATCCCGAAGAACCCCCGCGGCAGCGCCTGCGCCACGGAGGGCGCGAGGACAAGCAGGGCCAAGCAGAGGGTGATGACCGGGGCGGCGCGTCGCATTCCGATCCCTAACCCCCCAGCCGCCGCGAAGTCGCGGCTCAAAGTGTTCCCGGCTCGACCAGCCAGACGCTTTCGAAGTCGAGGCTGGTCTGCTCGCGGATCAAGTCGTAATCGCGGTCGTAGTGCAGGACGCCGCCATTCACAGCGGCAGCACACGCGGCGATGATCAGGTCGTTCGGGGAAAGGCGGTGGTGGCCACTTTTCGCCAGCTCACGCTGCGCCCCCTGCGCCATTCTTTCCACCTCGCGATCGATCAGAACCTTGGGAAGCTGCTCGAGCCGGCCCATGTTCAGGCGATACTCCTGCTTGGTATTTGCGGAGTACCCCGCCTCGAGCAGAAAGGGAATACAGGTGCCCAACCGCCCCGCTCCAATCCAGTCGAGGACGGCCTCCTCTCGCTCCTCCGGAACCTGATCCCCGATTAGCCGCGACCAGGCGGAGTGATCCAGAAGCAGCAAGCTATTCGTCGGGGTAGTTAGCTTCCAGTCCCAGGTACTTGACCTCTTCGGCCGCCTTGCGATCAAACGAGGGTCCATTGCCCGACCGAATCCACTCGGCGATCTCTTCGCGCGCCCGCCGTGCCACCTCAGGGCTAGACCTGAGCTCCCGAAGTTTGTCCTCAGCGCCACGCATCACCAAGTCGCCGAAGTCCACCTTCTCTCCCCCCTGCACGCGACGAAGTTCATCGAGAGTCCATTGCAAGGGCTCAGTTTCGGTGATCATGTGGCGCGGTCGCTTCGTCGGCACGGCGCGAGTGTAGCACCGTGCAGCACCTACGCCGTCTGGCTCTATCCAGCGGGTACGAGCTCCAGGTCCTGCCACGGCCCCTCGCCGCTCATCGGCTGGGTCCGGCCTTCGAGCCAATCGGGCTGAAGGTCGTCGTAGTGGGGGCTGGCTGGGTGGCCGGACTGGCCGGTGAACATCTGCCAGCGCGAGCGGTCCGGGTCGGTCGGATCGGCGATCATCCGCCAGCTCGGCGCCCAGACGGCGTTGTAGGGGTCGTTGGGGTCGTAGGCGATCTGGCTGACCGTCTCCTGGGCGCCGCCGGCGCGGAGGCGGCGGTTGAGCAGGCGGTCGAAGAGCGGGTTGGCGTCGCCGAGGGCGTGCGGGAACTTCATCTCGTGGACGCGGCCCCAGCGCCAGCCCTGGGGGTCCGGGCCGAAGCGGTCTTCGAGGTCGTCGAGCGCGCCGGCCAGCGCCTCCAGCACCAGGTCTTCCCAGGGGCGGCCGATCAGCCGCGGGTCTTCTTCGGCCCAGAGCGCCATCAGGTGCGAGTGCCAGCGCCAGGGCGAGGTGCTGTGGGCGGTGAAGCCGTTGTCGTTGCGGTCGAGCCAGCGCTCGCAGAGGTCGCGATCGCCGATCGCCGCCCGCGCCACCTCGCGCGCCAGCCGCAACAGGAAGGCCTGGTAGATCGTCCCGGCGATCGTCTCGCGGTCGAGGTGGCCGTCCCAACTGCGCAGCCGCTCGATCGCGCTGCGCTCGCGCTGCCTGCGCGGGTGCAGGCGGCAGAGGCGCCGCGACGCCTCGGCGCCGGGGATCGAGTAGTTGTCGGTCTGGATCGCTTCGAAGCTCTCGAGGTCGTGCTTCTCGCGCGCCTCGAGCAGTTCCTCGATCCGCTTGGCCCGGTAGCCGTCGAGCCATTCGCTGGTGATGTGGTGCGGGTAGTCGTCGCCGACGATGCGGTTGTTGGCGGTGACGAGGTAGCCGCTCTCGGGGTCGACCACCTCCGGCAGCTCGTCGTAGGGGACCGTCCCCTCCCACTCGAACTCGCCGGTCCAGCCCGGCTTCGGCAGGTCGGGACAGCCGCCGCGGCGCATCGGCAGACGCCCGATCAGCTTGTAGCCGATCGAGCCGTGGCGGTCGGCCCAGATCATGTTCGAGGCGGGCGAGGTGTGGCCCTCGAGCTTCGCGACCAGCTCCGGGCCGGAGTCGATCTCCAGCAACTCGAAGATGCCGGCGAAGGCGGTCGGTTCGGCGAGCGCCTGCCAGGCGAGCGCCAGCGGCTCCCCCTCGTCGGCACCGAGCGCGGCGTTGACGATCGGACCGTGATGGGTGCTGCGGACCTCCAGCTCCACGGGCTCGCCGCCCTTGACGACGATCTCCTCGCGTTCGATCTGCAACGGCCGCCACTCGTCTTCGAACCGGTAGTTGTCGCCCTCGATCCGCTCGACGAAGAGGTCCTGGACGTCGGCCATCACGTTGGTGATCGTCCAGGCGACGTCGTTGTTCTGGCCCATGTAGATGCCCGGCATCCCTGGCATCGAGGCGCCGCGGACGAAGCGGCCGTCGTGGCGCAGCTCGACCTCGAACCAGATGCCCGGCATGCTCGGCGGCAGATGCGGGTCGCCGGCGATCAGCGGGCCGCCGGTGGCCGAGCGCTCGGCCTTGACCGCCCAGTTGTTGGAGCCCGAGGCCTCGGCGGCGAGGCCGATCGAGCGCCGGACCGCGTCGATCTGCTCGACCAGCGGCAGCCCTTCGCCGCTGAATGCGGTCTGGTCGACGACAGGGTTGTCGGCGGGGTAGACCGGGTCGAGACGCGCCGCCAGCTCGGGGCCGAGCTCGCGGACCATGTCGGAGCGCAGAAGCTCCCGCTCCCAGTTGGTCGAGAGGCCGAAGGCGAGCAGCTTGCCGAGGCTGAGGATGTCGACCGGCGTCCAGGGCTCCCAGCCGAGCCGCAGCACCTGCATCTCGAACGGCAGCGCCCGGGCGTCGGCGGCGGCCTTGTTGACGCCGGCGCAGAAGCGCTCCAGGCGCGCCCGCAGCTCGGGGTCCAGTTCGGTCTCCTCGCGGCGGGCGACCCGGCGGATGCCGAAGGTCCGCATCAGCCGGTCGACCGCGATCCCCTCCTCGCCCGCCATCTCCGCCACCCGGCCCTCGACCACGCGCCGGTAGAAGTCCATCTGCCAGAGCCGTTCCTGGGCGTGGCAGTAACCCTGGGCGAAGAAGAGGTCCTCGCGCACGTCGGCCTCGATGTGCGGGACCCCCCAGCGATCGCGCCGGACCCGCACCGGCCCGTGCAACCCGTCGACCTCGATCGTCCCCTTCACCTTCGGCAGCGGCCGCCGCAGCAGCCGGTGCCAGAGGATGGCGGCAGCGGAGCCGGCGACGCCGAGCGAGACAGCGCTGCCGACCAACCCGGCCTTCTCAATCCTGCGCATCTCCCGCCGCCCACTCATGAACCACTGTGTATCACGCCTGGCCAGCTAGCCAGGATCTACTCGCGAAGATCCTCGGGTAGGCGGCCTTCGGACTCGAGCTTTTCGAGGTGGGCCTCCATTGCCATCGCCGCCATCGGTAAGAGCTCGATCGGGATGTCGTCCCAGACGGTGGCGAGGAGGCTGGCGCGGGAGCGCTCGCCGGTGTCGAGGGTCTCGAGCAGGCGGCGCTCGCGCATCTGGCGGTGCTCGACGTATTCGGCGAGCTTGGCGGCTGGGTCCGTGATCCAGGGGCCGTGGCCGGGGGCGATCAGCTCGATCTCCTGCTCCTGCAGCAGGGCCAGCGAGTCCATGAAGGCGGCGAGGGAGTTACCGCCCGGGGGCACGATCGTCGAGCCGAGGCCGAGGACGAGGTCGCCGCTGAAGCAGACGCCGGTTTCGGTGAGGAAGCAGACGTGGTCCTCGGCGTGGCCGGGGGTGGCGAGGGCGCGGAGGCCGAAGTGCTCCTCGCCGCCGCTCGGCAGTACGACCTCGGCCTCGAGCTGGTCGGCGCCCTCGGTGTGGTCGCCATGCGAGTGGGTGAGGAGGACGAGGCCGAGCCCACCGCGCTCGGCGGCGGCGCTGCGGATCGCATCGAGGTGGCCGCTGTCGGCCGAACCGGGGTCGATCACCACGCACGGGTCGGAGCCGAAGACGTAGGTGTTGGTCCCTTCCAGCGTCATCGGCCCCGGGTTGGGGGCGACGATCTTCAGAACCTCGGGGTGGCCAGGGGCCTGGTTCAGGCTGCCTCGGCTTCTTTGGCAATCGCCTCGCGGGCGTCTTTGGGCTCGAGCACGACCAGGTCGCCGGCACCGCGGAGGATCTCCCGGACCAGCCAGGGCTTGCCGGCGTAGGGCAGCTCGACGACGACGGCGCCGTCGGCCAGCTCCTCGACCACGGTCCGCTCCTCGCGCAGCCAGCGCGCCCGCTCCGGCGAGACCCAGACCCGCGCCACCTCGGCGGTCGGGACCTCGCCGTGGGTCATCCAGCCCTCGACCCCGGCGAACTCCTCGACTTCGGGCCGCGGCTCGAACTTCTCCTCGGAGAGGCGCGCCTCCTTGACCCGGTCGAGCTTGAAGTGGCGGACGCCATCTTTGGTCAGGTCGTAGCACTCGACATACCAGCCCTCTTTGCCGTTCTCGAGCCGGTAGGGCTCGACCCGGCGCTCGGTGAACTGGTCCTCGTTCTCCTTGTAATAGGAGAGCTCGAGCACCCGGCTCTCGGCGATCGCCTGGTTGACGATCCGGGCAACCTCGGCGTCGCCGCCGCCGGCCGAGGCGATCTCCAGCCCCTCCTCGGAGGGATCGTGGCCCAGCGCCTTGACGATTTTCGCCCGCGCGGTCTGCAGGTCTGACTGCGGCAGGTGGTCGCCGAAGAGGTCGATCGCCGCCACCAGCGCCTTCGCCTCCAGCGGCAGCAGCCGCGCCGGGCGAGCGAAGTTGTCGCCGTAGGGCTGCGAGTCGACCTCGATCTCGTCGCCGATGATTTCGGCGTAGAGGACGTAGGTGCCGCCGCCGAAGTTGACGACGTTCAGCAGGTCGATGTCCTCGCGCAGCTCCTCGGCCGTCAGCTCGAGCCGGTCGCGCAGGTCCGCGGTCTGCAGCCGCTCGCCCTTTTTCGCCGCTTCGATCAGCATCCCGGCGAGGGTGACCAGGCGGGCGAAGCGCTCGGGCCGGATCGCCGCCTCGCCGCGGCCGTTGGAGCGACTGCGCTTCGGCTGCTCGTCGAGCGGGCGGTCGACGATCTTCGCCGGGCTGAAGCCGTTCTCGTGGCGGGCCTTCAGCAGCTCGCGCCGCTTCTCGGTCTCCTCGCGCAGGTCGTCGGGGCCGAGCACCTCGGCGTTCGCCCGCCAGCGCAGGACCCAGGCGATCAGCTCGCGCTCGGAGGCGTAGCTGGTCTCGAAGACGCGGCCCTTGCCGGGGGCGTTGTCGGACTTCTTCGCATTGCGAAGCTCGCCGTAGGTGCCGTAGTCGCGTTCGATCAGCCAGGCGATCCGCTCGCGGATGAAGACCTTCGCCGTGCCTTTGGTCTCCCCGAGCTGCCAGTCGGCGCGGCTGCCGTAGTCGCGGCGGTCGAAGTCCTCCGGGGGCGAGAAGTCGTGCTCGGCCTTGGAGGCGTAGCCGACCTTGCCCTGGATCCGCGAGAGGCGGAAGACCCGCACCGCATCGCGCTCGTGCGCGTGGCCGATCAGGTAGAACTGGCCGCCGCGGAAGACCAGGTGGTAGGGGTCGACCTTGCGCTTTTCGGTCTCGCCCCGCTCCATCGTGTAATAGGTGAACTCGATCGTCTTGCGGCGGCTGATCGCGGTCTCGATCTTCGAGAGGCGCTGGGAGAGGTCGCGGCCGCCGGCCGAAGCGGTCATCGCCATCTCGACCGGCGCGCGCTCGCCCTCCTGCAGCGGGTTCGGGTGCCCCCAGGCGACCTGCTGCAGGGCCAGGCGCAGCGGCTCGGCGTAGGCGAAGCCGCCGTCGGTCAGCAGCATCAGCGCCGTCGAGAGCGCCGCCAGCTCGTCGTCGGAGAAGGAGATCGGGTCGAGGTAGAAGTTCTCCGGCGGCAGC
>Ga0070685_10001133_pt1 | contig 14266 bp, 16 predicted proteins | sample KBSS13LmetaG_FD_65651 | JGI IMG/M metagenome (GOLD analysis project Ga0070685, IMG submission 65651) | Switchgrass rhizosphere microbial communities from Kellogg Biological Station, Michigan, USA - KBS S1-3L metaG | ecosystem: Host-associated > Plants > Roots > Rhizosphere ...
AGGTACTTCTCGGCGATGTTCCCCAGCCCCAGCGAGCGCTCGCCCAGGAAGGCCGCCGCCACCTGCGTGTCGAAGAGCCCCGCGAGGGAGAGCCTCGCGTCGCGGTCCAGGATGCGCAGGTCGTAGTCCGCGTCGTGGAACACCTTCTCCACCGCCGGGTCGGCGAAGAGCTCGCCCAGCGGGGAGAGGTCGGGGACCGCCTGCGGGTCGATCAGGAAGTTCTCGGTGCGCGAGGAGAGCTGCACCAGGCTGAGCCGGTCGAAGTAGCGGTGGTACCCCGCCGCCTCGGTGTCGGCGCCGATCAGCGGCTCGCCCCGGAGCCGGTCCACCACTCCGCGCAGCCCTTCGTCCGTCTCGATGTATTCGTAGTCCATTCAATCTCCGAAAGATATGCGCGCGGCAATGTCGCCGCCGCGCCCCCTCCATCGCAAGATCCGGTAACAGATTGCCTCACGCGGAGACGTGGAGAGGAGCCACGGCGCCTCTCGAGCGGCATCGCGACCATTTCGCGATCGCGCGGCGGAGGGTACGATGGAGATCCGAACGGCGGCGAGGCGGCGTACCATGGAGAATCGCTCCGCCATCCCACGCCATCTCCCCACCAGGACGATGCTATCGACGCCCCCAGGCCCGCCGCGGCTCGCCGGGTACGACCTGCGAGAGCCCACGGAGGACGACGTGGCCGCCGCGCTGCGGCGCGTCTTCGGCACCACCCGCGGCACCGAGCGCTGGACGCAGGTCTGCCGCGACGCCGGCCTCGCTCCCGGCGAGGTGGGCTCCACGCTCCTGCTGAACCAGGTGATGAAGGTGCTGTCGGCGCAGGGCGGCGCGTGCGCCATGGTCGCCCGCTCCGTGGAGATCCGCCAGCGCACGTGGGCCCGACTCGCCGCCACAGCCGGGAGGCAGGGATGACCGTGGATCCACTCTACCACGAGGCGCGGCTCCAGGAGATCTTCGACCTGGACCTGCTGTCGCCCGACGTCGATCCGATCCTGAAGGACCTCGCGGAGAAGGCGGCGGAGCGGCTCGGCCTCCCCGTGTCGCTGGTCAGCGTGGTGCTCGACGAGGCGCTGCACGTGGCTGCCTTCCACGGCCCCGAGGGGCTCTGGCTGGAGGAGACCCGCGGCCACCCGGTGGAGTGGTCGTTCTGCGCCACCTCGGTGCGCACGCGCGAGCCGTTCCTGGTGGAGAATGCGCCGGTCCATCCCTACCACGCCACGAACCCGCTGGTCACGCAGGACGGCGTGCGCTGCTACGCCGGCGTGCCGCTCATCTCCGCGCGCGGCCACGTGCTGGGCAACCTGTGCGTGGTGGGGCTGGAGGTGCGCGAGTTCTCGGACGACGACGTCGCCGTGCTCCGCTCCCTGGCCGACGAGGCCGTCCGCCGCATCGAGCTCCGCCGGATCGCGCCGTCGGCTTCGTAGCCGCGGGTGTGCGTCGACGCCGAGGGGCACCCGCCGCTGCCGGCGGGTGCCCCTCGCGCTTCGTCCCGACAGGCGGCTCGGGCTACCTCCCCGCCACGCTGTCGGTGCGGAACTGGGCCCGCGTCACCGACCAGAGGAAGTCGAGCTTGGTGAAGCCGGCGAAGGCCGAGTCGCCGGGCTGTACCAGGCCGTTGTTACGGTAGTCGGCGCCGGTGGGGAACTGCCCGCTCCCCCGCGCCAGCACCCCCCAGGTGGCCATGCGGTGGCAGGTCATGCAGTTGGTGGTCACCCCCGTCCAGCTCACGCTGTCGCCCGCGGTGGTGGTGAAGGTGCCGGAGAGGTTCGTCTCCAGGTACGGGTTGAAGGAGATGTTCGGCGCGCCGCTCGGGTCCTCCGGCGGGTTGACCATGGAGTAGGCGACGTTCATCAGGTAGTTGCGCCACACCCCCCGTACGGAAGCAGGTCGTCCCACCGCCTTGATCGAATCCCCCGCGTCCGGCGACCACCAGAAGGTCTGCCAGGTCCAGTTGGTGATCTCCTTGGTGGTCACGTGCATGGCCACCAGCAGTGCGAGGTTCCCCGGCCGCACCATGGCCGCCACGCTGGCCGAGTCGCCCTGGTTCCCCTGGCCCACGTCGTCGCCGGAGGTCTCCGCGAACTCGCTGTAGCTGGCCGAGTCGGCGGCCGTCAGGCGGATGTGGTAGAAGGTGGCCAGCGGCACCACCAGCAGCGAGTCCGCCGGCTGGCCGTTCACCGACATCCACACCTTCGTCCCGGGCCGCAGCTTTCCGGTGGGGTCGACCACCACGCCCTGCTTCCAGCTGTCCGGCGTGGGGTTGAGCGAGTCGGTGCTCACGGCCGCGCCCGCGCCCGCCCAGTAGGGGACCGCGCTGGCGCTGTCGCCCGCGATGAACTGGAAGACGGGCTTCAGCGCGATCTCCGACGGGTCCACCGAGTCGCGCGAGAGGGAGATCTGCCGCTCGGCGATGGGGGTGTTGGCCGAGTCGAAGTGCGCGTTGACGGCGTTCAGCACCGCGGCGTCGTTGTAGCGGTGGTTCCACACGTATTCGGCGAGCGAGCGGGTGTAGCGATTGAACGAGGTGATGGCTTCCGCCCGGTCGATGGGGATGTGGCCGGCGCGCAGGCGCCCCATGCGGGCCACGTGGTGGAACTGCTGCGGCCGCTCGAAGTCGCGCACGGCCCTGCGCACCGCGTTGGCGCCGAGGGCGGGCTGCATCTCGTACACCTCGTGGCCGGAGTACCACGTCTCCCACACCGGCAGGCGGCCCTGCCCCGAGGGCGAGGTGATGGAGGCCCACACGTCCCACCCGTGCGCGCGGATGGAGTCCACCTGCTGCCGGGCGATCCACCCCTCCACCCGCGCGGGCGGGGCGGGGTAGGTGCCCACGGGCGGCGGATCGACCGGCCCGCGCACCGCGCCGAGCGCGTCGGCCTCGGCGCCCTCGGTCTGCAGCCCGGCGGCCAGCGCCGTGATGTCTTCGCGGGGTGCCGCCGGCTTCTGCTCGGCGCAGGCCGAAGCCACTGCCAGGAATGCAACGATCGCTGCCGCTCTGGGTGGGAGCATGGGTCCTCTGGCGGGGGAGAGGTGGGACCACGTGGGGTGGCGAAAGCTACGCGCGGATCCCCGCCGTTCCAAAGCTTTTGTAACCGCCCTCACGCAGAGACGCGGAGACACGGAGAAGGCTGTGGTGCCCTCTCCGTGTCTCCGCGTCTCCGTGTGAGACCTGTCGTTATGCCGTCAGCGCGTCAGACGCCGTAGCGGCTGCGGGCCTCGCGCTCCTCGGCGGAGCACTGCTGGCGCACCTGCAGCTGCCAGCGCAGGTCCAGCGGACGCTGGCGCGACAGGTCGCGGCACTGCTGGTCGTGCCAGCGCTTCCACTCCGAGTACGAGCCGGTGTTGCCGTAGCTGCCGTACGTGCCCGTGCTGCCGCGGCTGGAGCCGTAGTACGGGTCGTAGCGCCGGTCGTAGCGGTTGTTCCCGGGGCCGCAGTTGGCCACGGTGTTGTGCGGGTTGCCGCGCCCGATGCACCACCCCGGCGGCACGCGCCGCTCGAGCCGGTTGGTGCTGCGCACCGTGGTACGGTTGCGGCGCTGCTGCTGCAGCACGCGCTCCTCGCGCTCCCGGCGGTCGTCCCAGCGGTCGTCGTCGTCGCGGTCGCGGTCGCGGCGCACCACCTCCGCGTGCTTGCCGCTGTTGCCGTGACCATTGCCATGGCCGTGGCCCTTCTGCGCCACCGCCGGGCTGGCCGAGAACGCAGCGGCCACCACCAGCGCCAGGGGCAGGCTCAGCTTCTTCATCATCTTCTGATACTCCTTCTTCGGGAAGGTGCTACGTCCGATTGCCCTTTCCGAAGTGCAAGCCCGGTGCCAAGTGCCATCATCCCAAGAACCTAGCCGTGACGCTTCCAAAACGGCTGTTTGCCTCATCCCGTAGACATTCTGGTTCGTCCCCGTGGGGGGACGTACCCCCGTCCGCGAGGGGACAGGCGGCGGTGCCCGGTGGAGGCGCATCGGAGATGGAGGCGGCCGCGCCGTGGGCGGGACGAACGGGGCCCCTCTGCGCTCTCTCCGTTTCTCTGCGTCTTGGCGCGAAGCGCCCTTGCCGCCGCGGCGGGAGGCCGTCTACAATGGCCTCCCACACGCTTCTCCAACGTCCCGACACCCTCCGCCCTCCGAGCAGGAGCCAGAGCCCATGAGACGTGCGCCGTACGCGCTCGTGCTGGCCGCGGCCGCCGCCTGCGCGCAGGGGCAGGCACGGCCGGCCGCCACGCCGCCTGCCGCGCCCCCCCGTCCGCAGGCCGCGCCGCAGCCGCGCGCCCCCGCGCCCTTCCCCTCCACCTACCGCCCCTTCCCCTCCACCGCCACGCTCATCCGCGGCGGCACGGTGATGACGGCGGCCGGGCAGGTGATCCCCAACGGCCAGGTGCTGATGGTGGACGGGAAGATCGCCGCCGTGGGCGCCACCGTAGACGCCCCCGCCGGCGTGACCGTGGTGGACGCCACCGGGAAGTACGTGACGCCGGGGGTGATCGACACCCACTCGCACCTGGGCGTCTACCCCTCGCCCGGGGTGCAGGCGCACAGCGACGGGAACGAGGCCACCAGCCCCAACACCGCCGAGGTGTGGGCCGAGCACTCGGTGTGGCCGCAGGACCCCGGCTTCATCCGGGCGCTGGAGGGCGGCGTCACCACCATGCAGATCCTTCCCGGGAGCGCCAACCTCTTCGGCGGGCGCAGCGTGGTGCTCAAGAACGTTCCCGCGCGCACCGCGCAGGAGATGAAGTTCCCCGGCGCCCCCTACGGGCTGAAGATGGCCTGCGGCGAGAACCCCAAGCGCGTGTACGGCAACCGCGGCGGGCCCTCCACCCGCATGGGCGAGATCGCGGCCGACCGGCAGGCCTGGATCCGCGCGCAGGCCTACCGAGAGAAGTGGGACCGCTGGGACCGCGAGGGGCGGCAGGCCGACAAGATGCCCGACCGCGACCTGGAGCTGGAGACGCTGGCGGGGGTGCTGCGCGGCGAGATCCTGGTGCACAACCACTGCTACCGCGCCGACGAGATGGCGCAGATGATGGACATGGCGCGCGAGTTCGGCTACCGCATCCGCTCCTTCCACCATGGCGTGGAGGCGTACAAGGTGCGCGACCTGCTGGCGCGCGACTCCATCGCCGGCTCGCTCTGGGCCGACTGGTGGGGGTTCAAGATGGAGGCGCTGGACTTCACCCGCGCCAACCTGGCGCTGGTGTTCGAGGCCGGCGCCCGCGCCATCGTGCACTCCGACGACCCCACGGGGATCCAGAAGCTGAACCAGGAGGCCGCCAAGGCCGTCGAGGCCGGGCGCGAGGCGGGCGTGACCATCAGCGAGAACGACGCGCTGCGCTGGTTCACCGCCAACCCCGCCTGGGCGCTGGGGATCGACCAGTGGGTGGGCACGCTGGAGCCGGGGAAGAACGCCGACGTGGTGATCTGGTCCGGCAACCCCTTCAGCGTGTACACCCGCGCCGACCGCGTCTACATCGACGGGGCGCTGATGTTCGACCGCTCCGACCCACGCCGCAGGCCCCGCACCGACTTCGAGGTGGGCCTCTTCCCCGCGGAGGCCGGACGATGAGACGCCTGGCACTGAGCGCCGCCGCCCTGCTCCTGGCCGGGCCCGCCGCGGCGCAGACGATCGCGATCACCGGCGGCACCGTCTATCCCGTGACCGGCGCCCCCATCCCCAACGGCACCGTGGTGATCCGCGACGGGCGGATCGTCGCCGTGGGCGCCGGCGTGGCCATCCCCGCGGGCGCGCAGCGCATCGACGCCACGGGGAAGTGGGTCACACCGGGGCTCTTCGAGTCGTCCACCAACCTGGGGCTCACCGAGGTCTCACAGGTGGACGACACCAACGACTTCCGGCTGAACCAGTCGCAGGAGGGGGGCGACCAGGTGGCGGCCGCCTTCAACGTCTCCGACGGGATCAACCCGCGCTCCATGGTGATCCCCGTCACCCGCATCGCCGGGGTGACCACCGCGGTGAGCCGGCCCAGCGGCGGGCTGATCGCGGGGCAGGCGATCGCCATCGACCTGCTGGGGAACCGGGTGGAGGACATGACCATCGCCAGCCCGGTGGCGATGTTCGCCTCGCTCGCCGAGAACTCGCGCGCCGCGGGGAACGGCGCCCGCGCCGGGCAGACCATGCGGCTGCGCGAGGTGCTGGAAGACGCCCGCGCCTGGGCGCGCAGCCGCGAGGCGTTCGAGCGCGGCGACACGCGCGACTTCTCGGTGAGCCGGCTGGACCTGGCGGCGCTGCAGCCGGTGCTGGCGGGGCGCCTGCCGCTGGCGGTGGAGGTGCACCGCGCGAGCGACATCCAGTCGGTGCTGCGCATCGGCCGCGAGTACGGGCTCAAGCTGGTGATCGTGGGCGGCACCGAGGCTTGGATGGTGGCCGACGACCTGAGGCGGGCGAACGTGCCGGTGCTGGTGAAGGTGCTGGCCAACCTCCCCGAGAGCTTCGAGGTGCTGGGCGCCACCTACGAGAACGCCGCGCGGCTGCGGCGGGCGGGGGTGCAGGTGGCCATCACCAGCGGCGAGACCTTCAAGGCCTACAACATCCGCCAGGAGGCCGGCAACGCGGTGGCCTACGGGCTCCCGTGGGAGGAGGCCTTCCGCGCGGTGACGCTGGCCCCCGCGCAGATCTGGGGGGTGGCGGACCGCTACGGGAGCCTGGAGGCGGGGAAGGTGGCGAACGTGGTGGTGTGGAGCGGCGACCCGCTGGAGCTGCTCACGCGCGTCGAGCACGTGATCATCCGCGGCCGCGAGGTGCCTCTGGTGTCGCGCGAGACGGAGCTGCGCGACCGCTACCGCCACCTCGACCAGAACCGCGCGTACCGACCCTGAGCCAACTGCCGTCTCGCGCAGAGACGCAGAGGAACCGAGAGAACGCAGTGGTTCTCCCGGTTCCTCTGCGCCTCTGTGTGACGGGGGGGAACGGGAATGCCTGAATCGCTTCGAACGCGGCTGACGCGCATCGCGTACACGTACTTCTTCCCGGCCTACCGCGGGACGGGCGGGCGGATCGCGTACGTCTCCGCCGACTGGCGCGAGGTGCGGGTGGAGGTGCCGCTCAGCCGGCGGACGAAGAACTACGTGGGGACGATCTTCGGCGGGAGCATGTACGGGGCGGTGGACCCCATCTACATGGTGATGCTGATCAAGCTGCTGGGCCCCGGCTACGTGGTGTGGGACAAGGCGGCCACCATCCGCTTCCGCAAGCCCGGCCGCTCCATCCTGCACGCCACCTTCACCCTCGACGACGCCGAGCTCGACGCCATCCGTGCCGCGCTGGAGGATGCGCGCTCCACCGAGCGCACCTACACCATCCGCCTCGTCGACGCGCAGGGCGTGCTCCACGCCGAGGTCGAGAAGGTCATCCACATCCGCAAAAGAAAATTGACCTGAGTTTCACACGGCGACGGTAGACGCCGGCGGCGCACCGGAGCGACTATCTTTTTCAGCCCTTTAGCGCTTGTCGGGTCAGGCTTGCGCGGTTATCATCTCTCCGCACATCTCTCCGCGCGAGCCCGCTCCGCTTCGCGCGCCAACTGCTTCAAGCCATCGCACAGCAACATCATGGCGTTCGGCGGCCGATCTGGGGCGGCGTCGTCGGTTCGGTCATCTTTCCCCGGAAGCACACCCTTCTCAGGAGGCCCCCAATGGCCATGATCAGCACCGAGCTGTACACCACCACACCCAGCGACCCGACCGACCCCAAGTGGGATCCGGCCTGCCCGGGCTGCCGCTCCGGCGTCGATCCCACCTGGGATCCGAACTGCCCGGGCTGCCGCTCCGGCGTCGATCCCACCTGGGATCCGAACTGTCCGGGGTGCATGTCCGGCATCGGGCCCTCGGATCCGAGCGACCCGGTCAAGTACGACGGCGGCCTGGCGACGGCGTGAGCCTCCACGCTCCGGGCGGGGCCTTCCCGCCCGGAGCGTCTCGTCTTTCCCTGTACCGTTCACCCGGGGCAACCCCGCAATGACCCTCTCCGAGCTCAGCCCCTCAGTGGGCGCCGAGCGGCTGGCCGCCCTGCCGCGGCTGGGCGTGAGCGTGCTCTACAACCCCTCGCTCCGATACTTCATCCGCGACCACGCGGACGAGCTGGACTACCTGGCCATCATCCCAGACCGGGCCTGGTCGGACGAGGGCCCGGACGCGCCCGTGCGCTATGAGGAGAGCGCGGCCCAGATGGCGCTCTTCGACCGCGCGGCCGAGCGGCTCCGGATCGTGGGGCACAGCGTGGGGCTCTCGATCGGCAGCGCCGACCCGCTGGACACCGGCCACGTGGAGCAGCTCGCGAAGTGGCAGGCGCGCTACGACATGCCCTGGCACAGCGAGCACCTGGCGTTCATCCGCCTGCCGGGTGTCGACGCGCACACCGAGCTCCTGGCGGCCATGGCGCTGGCGGTGCCGTACGACCACGAGGTGCTGGACATGATCGTGGAGCGGGTGAATTACGTGCAGGACCGCATCCCCGTTCCCTTCCTGCTGGAGAACAACGTCTACTACGTGGACCTCCCCGAGCAGGACATGACGGAGCCGGAGTTCCTGAACGCGATCGCCCACCGCACCGGCTGCGGGATGCTGCTGGACGTGCACAACGTGGTGGTGAACGCCACCAACCACGGCTTCGACGCGGGCGAGATGATCCACGCGCTGGACCTGAGCCGCGTGGTGGAGCTGCACGTGGCCGGGGGAAGTGACCTGGCCGGGATGTACACCGACTCGCACGCCGGTCCGGTGGCGCAGAAGGTGTGGGACCTGCTCCCCGGCGTGGTGGCGGCCTGCCCCAACCTGTGCGCGATCACCTTCGAGTTTCACGAGGGGTGGTACGAGACCATGGGTGCCGAGGGGGTGCTGCGCGAGGTCCGCATGGCCCGCGACGTCTGGAACCGCTACCACTGACATGTCGCTGATCGCCTTCCAGCTCGCCCTGGCCGACCTGTCCACCTCGCCCGACTTCTGCGCGCGCGTGGCGCGCGACCCCGACGAGGCGCTGGCCGGCCGCGACCTGACGCCGCTGGAGCGGCGCCGCATTGTGGCGGCGGCGGGGCAGCCGGGCGTCGCGGTGAACCGGGCGCTCTACCGCTACAACCGGACGATTCCCCTGACGGGGGTGCTCCGCGGCGCCTGCTTCCTGCTGGGGCCGGAGCTCAGCGCCCTCTCCGACGAGTTCTGGGCCGAGGGCGGCCTCGACCGCAACCAGCGCCGCGAGGCCGAGCGCTTCGTGGACTTCCTGCGCCGCGCGCTGGCGCGCGGGCGATTGCGCTCGCCCTACCTGGCGGAGGTGATGGAGTTCGAGCTGGCGCGCTACCAGGTGGCCACGCGGCCGCGCGAGCCCCTGCTCGCCGCGGTCGACGAGGCGGCCGAGCGCTGGCCCGACGGGCCGCTGGTGCTGAACCCCCTGCTGCGCGTGGCCTCGTTCACGCATGAGCCGAACGCGCTGCTGGGACTGGTGGTGGCGCGCCGCCCGCCGCCGTATGCCGACCTCCCCGAGGGAGAGTTCCACCTGCTCCTGAGCTTCCACGACGGGACCTACAGGCAGGAGATGCTCGACCCCACCTGGGCCGCCGTGATCCTCGACGTGGTCGAGCGCCGCGGCACGCCGGACCCCGATGCGGTGGCGAGGCTCGTCTCCGACGGGATCCTGGTGCGCACGGCTCCCGAGGGCGAGGGGGAAGAGGCGCCGCTGGCGGAGTCCGCCGCCGCGGGAGCCGTGTAGCGCCGGACCCGCAGGAATCGGGGCCGGACCACGCCCGGTAAAAAGCGCCTCACGCAGAGACGCAGAGCCGCGGAGAGCCAGGTGGCGCTCTCCGCGGCTCCGCGTTTTTGCGTGATATGGTTTCGGCCGATCGACTGTGCGTTCAACCTGAACGCGCTGGCCCTTCGAACGCACCAGTGATCGCCGAACACGGCCGCAGCTTCGGAATGTGATGAGTGATCGAAAATTTTTTTCCAGGCACCCCGTCCAGGTAACGCCGCGGTGCCGAGGCGAGTTCCTCTCGATCCAGCCGATTTACCAAAAATGGACAGGTGGGGATCATGTCTCCGAAGAAGAAAGCCCGCGGGGTAGCGGTCGCGGGTGGGCTGGAAGACACGCCGCCGGGGCCGATCCTCTGCGCGGGCAAGTCCGAGCAGCACGTGGAGCTGCTGGAGCTCGAGCGCAGCGGGATCCGGGTCGCCGAGTACACGACCGAATTCCCGCCCCGGGAGCTGCTGGCGGCGAAGCTCCATGCCGCGGTCGCGGCTGCCCGGGAGCGGATGGATGCACTGCCCCGGCACGCCGAAGTCCAGAGCGACGACTGACCGCGACGTTTGCACCGGCGCGGCGCGCCGCGCATCTTCCGCGTCCCGAACCCTCACTGTTCCACGGAAGATGAGCGCAGCATGCCGCGGAGTGCACTCCCGCCCGACCTGATCGTCCGCGCGCGGCGCATCCACCTGCTCGGTGACCGGCCGCCCGCCGAGGCGCTGCTGGTGCGCGCGGGAAAGGTGGCGTTCGCGGGGGCATTCGACGAGGCGCGCTCGCTGGCCCTGCCCGGCGCGCGTATCGAGGACCTCGGCGATGCCGTCGCGACACCGGGGCTCACCGACGCGCACGTGCACCTCACCACCTGGGGGCTCTCGCTCCGCCGGGTGGACCTGAACGCGGCGCGCACGATCGACGAGGCGCTGGAGGCGATCGGCCGCGCCGCTACGACGGGCGAGGGATGGGTGCGCGGGATCGGATGGGACGCGCACCGCTGGGGGAGGCTGCCGACACGCCAGGAGCTCGACGCCGTCTGCCCCGCTCGCCCCTGCTATTTCCAGAGCCACGACATCCACGGCGCCTGGCTCAACTCCGCCGCCCTCGCCGTCTGCGGCATCACCGCCTCCACGCCGGACCCCGAGGGCGGGCAGATCGTGCGCGACGCGGAGGGCGAGCCCACCGGCGTGCTGCTGGAGAAGGCGATGGGCCTCGCCGAGCGCCATCTCCCGGTCGAATCGCCGGCCGAGCGCGCCGCGGCGCTGGCCGAGGCGCAGCGAGCGCTGCATCGCCTCGGCCTTACCGGCGTGCACTCGGTGGAGGTGACGGGGGTGGAGGACTTCGCCGCGCTGGAGGCGGAGGGCGCGCTGCGGCTGAGGGTGCTGCAGGCCATCCCCCTCCCGCGTCTCACCGCGGCGATCCAGACGGGGCTGCGCAGCGGGTTCGGCGGCGATTGGCTGCGGATCGGCGGGGTGAAGATGTTCCTGGACGGCGCCCTCGGCTCGCGCACCGCGTGGATGCGCGAGCCGTACGTGGGGACGGACGGCCGCGGCATCCAGACGCTGCCGCCCGACGAGTTCCGCGCGCACGTGCGCCGCGCCGCGGAGGGGGGAATCGCCAGCACCGTGCACGCCATCGGCGATGCGGCGGTGGAGCTCGCGCTGGACGTGCTCTCGTCCGTCCCGCCGCCGCGCGCGATGCCGCACCGCATCGAGCACCTGCAGCTCTGCCCGCCCGACCTGTGGGAGCGCGCCGGCCGCTCCGGCGTGGTGGCGTCGATGCAGCCGGTGCACCTGATGACCGACATCCCCGCCGCCGAGCGGCACTGGGGGCACGAGCGCTCGCGCGGCGCGTACGCCTTCGCGCCGGTGCTGCGGGTGGGCGCCACTCTCGCCTTCGGCTCCGACGTTCCCGTGGAGACCGCGGACCCGCGGCTGGGGCTCTTCGCCGCCGTGAAGCGCGTCGGCTGGGATGGCGAGCCGCGCGAAGGGTGGCATCCCGAGAACGCCGTTACCGCGGAACAGGCGCTGCGGGCCTACACCGAGGGGCCGGCGCTCGCGGCGGGCGTGGCGCACCGCTCCGGCCGCCTCCTCCCCGGCTACGACGCCGACCTCGCCGCCTGGGACCGCGACCCGCTCGCCTGCGAGCCCGACGAGCTGCGGGAGATGCGCTGCGTGCGCACCCTGGTCGGCGGGGAGACCGTCCATGGATGACGCGGCAGACGGCGTGACGGTGCTCTATCGCCCGGTGGGAGAGGCGGAGCTGCGGCTGATCGAGGCGAGCGGGTGGCGCGCCTTTCCGCCGCGTCTCGCGCACCAGCCGATCTTCTATCCCGTGCTGAACGAGGAGTACGCGGTCCAGATCGCCCGCGACTGGAACACGAAGGACGCGGCGAGCGGATACGCCGGCTACGTGACGCGCTTCCGCGTGCGCGCCGCCTTCGTCGCGCGCTATCCGGTGCAGACGGTGGGCGCGCGCATGCACCAGGAGCTGTGGATCCCCGCCGAGGAGCTGGACGAGCTGAACGCCAACCTCGTCGGCCCGATCGAGGTGACCGCCGAGTTCCGCGGCGTGGAGCCTTCGAACCCTGGGAGCCCCGGATGACGCCGGAAGGGCTCGCCCGCGCGGCCGAGTGGCTGGCGGATGCGGAGCGCGTGGTCGCCTCGACCGGCGCGGGGATGTCGCGCGAGAGCGGCATCCCCACCTTCCGCGACGCGATGGAGGGGCTGTGGGCGCGGTTCGACCCGCAGGCGCTGGCAACGGAGGAGGGGTTCCGCGCGAACCCGCGCCGGGTGTGGAGCTGGTACGCCTGGCGCCGGCGGAAGGTGATGGAGGCCGTGCCGCACCCCGGCTACCACGCGCTGGTGGAGCTGGAGGGGCTGATCCCGGACTTCACCGTCGTGACGCAGAACGTCGACGGGCTGCACGCCATCGCGGGGTCGCGCGACGTGATCGAGGTGCACGGCAACATCCGCCGCGCGAAGTGCCTGGACCGGCACCATCCCTATCCCGGCGACCCGCCGCTCCCCGACGCGGAGGAGGCCGACCCGCCGCCCTGCCCGGTCTGCGGCTCGCCGCTGCGCCCCGACGTGGTCTGGTTCGGCGAGATGCTCCCGGAAGACGCCGTCGCGCGCGCCTGGCGGCTGGCGAAGCGGTGCGACATCCTCCTCCTGGTCGGCACCTCGGGGACCGTGTGGCCCGCCGCCGAGCTTCCGCACGTCGCCAGGCGCTCCGGCGCGCGCGTGATCGAGGTGAACCCCGACCCCAGCGAGCTCACTCCCCTCGCCGACGTCTTCCTCCAGGGCCCCGCCGGCGAGGTGCTCCCCCGACTCGTTCGCGGAGTGGCGGAGCTGAAGCAGGCGCGATAGAAATGTTCCGGCTGTCAGGATTGCGCCGGGATGTTACATTGCGATGCACCGCGAAACCGGGAGGTGATCTTGTCCACGAATGTCGTCGACCCTCCGTACCGTGTCGATCAGCAGGGCAAGGAAATCGTCGTCCGCGTGAGCTCTGACCTGATGAGCCGCGAGGAGATGGTGGACCTGCTCGATTACATCTTCCTCGAGAACGTGCGTCAGAAGGCGTCTCTCAGCCCGGAAGAGATCGAGGTGCTTGCAAAAGAGGTCAAGCGGTCCGCCTGGGAGCGGCTTCGCCCCATGGTGGAGGAGAAGCTGCGTGGGCGCTGACCCACCGGTGGTCATCGACACGAACATCCTCTTCTCGGCCTTGCTCGCCGCGGACGGCCGTATCCATCAAACGCTGTTTCGCTCCGGAATCCGGTTTCACATCTGCGAGACCACACTCGTCGAGCTGTTTGAGCACAAGGAACGAATTCTCCGCCTGACCCGGCTTACGGCTGACGACGTGACAGGAATGTACTACCGGGTGCTGCGCAGTCTCACGGTCTTTCCGGAAGAGCTGATTCCTGTACAGGCCTGGGACCGAGCCGTGGACCTCTGCAGTGGGATCGACCCCGACGACGTTCCGCAGGTGGCCCTGGCGCTCACGCTCGACGCCGAGTTGTGGACGGGTGACGCAAAGCTTCGCCGCGGTCTCGAAGCGAAGGGATTCACCCGTTTCTTCATGCCATCCGAACCCCGGTAAACAGCAATCTCACGCAGAGACGCAGAGGCACGGAGAGAACAGCGGCCGTTCTCTCCGTGCCTCTGCGTCTCTGCGTGAGATTGGCAGTTTCCTACGTCTCGGCCGGCGCGGGCTCCGGCTCGGGGAGGGGATCCGAGGTCTCCAGCAACACGATCTTGCCGGTGTCGGAGAAGCGGTAGAAGCGGTCGAACACCACCTGCAGCACCGCCGCCACCGGCACCGCCACCAGCGCCCCCATGATCCCCTTCGCCTCGGCGCCGATGAAGAGCGCCAGGATGATGGTGAGCGGGTGCAGCCCCACCGCGTCGCCCACCACCTTGGGGTAGAGGACGTGGCTCTCCACGTTCGCCACCACGATCTCCAGCACCAGCACTCCCAGCGCGTGCAGCGGCGAGATCGTGAGCGCCACCAGCATGGCGATCGCCGTCAC
>Ga0070685_10001136_pt1 | contig 14217 bp, 12 predicted proteins | sample KBSS13LmetaG_FD_65651 | JGI IMG/M metagenome (GOLD analysis project Ga0070685, IMG submission 65651) | Switchgrass rhizosphere microbial communities from Kellogg Biological Station, Michigan, USA - KBS S1-3L metaG | ecosystem: Host-associated > Plants > Roots > Rhizosphere ...
GAAGGGTCGCAAGATCGGTATTATCGGTGGTGCCGGTGTCGGCAAGAACGTGATGACCATGGAGATGATCAACAACGTGGCTGTTGGTTCGGGCGCGCTGAGTATCTTTGCCGGTATCGGTGAGCGCATCCGTGAGGGCCATGAGCTGTACAAGACGCTCGAGGATAACGACCTGCTAAAGACCACAGCCATGTTCTTTGGCCAGATGAACGAGAACCCGGTGCAGCGTTCGCTGATCGCCCTGAGTGCCATTACGCTGGCCGAGCACTTCCGTGACGACAAAAAGAAAGACATTTTGCTGTTCGCCGACAACATGTATCGCTACATCCAGGCCAAGAACGAGATGTCGACCATCATCGACCAAACGCCGGCCGAAGGTGGTTACCAGCCGACCATATTCTCTGATGTAAAGGCTATGGAGGATCGCCTGACAACCAACCAGAACGGCTCTATTACGGCGCTGCAGACCATCTACGTGCCGGCCGACGACATGTCCGATCCGGCGGTGCAGATGATCCAGCATGAGTTGGACAGCACCATTGTGCTTTCCCGTGCAGTCGCGGCGCAGGGTATCCGCCCGGCGGTTGATATTAATGCCTCCAGCTCCAGCCTGATGACGCCGGAAATTGTGGGTGAGCGCCACTATATGCTGAATGTGCGGGTGCAGGCCATCCTGCAGAAATACAACTCGCTCAAGGGCATCATCGCCATTATCGGTGAATCCGAACTTTCGGCGGAGGACCGCGATGACTACAACAAGGCCAAGAAGCTTATACAGTACTTTAGCCAGCAGTTTAACGTGATGGAGAAGATGACGGGCATCCCCGGCGAGCATCACACACGCGAAGACACACTAAATGGCATCGAGGAGATCATAGTCTAATGGTTAAACGGCAGCTGGCTAGCACCGGCGAAATCGTCGATGTCGAAAAGTCGCAGATGACTGCCGAAGAGCTGAAGCAACAGGCGGATGCGGACGGCAAGCCGATCATGGCTATTAAAGTCTATGCGCCGTTCCAGATTTATTTTGAGGGGAATGCCTACAGCTTGACGGCGGTGAATGAGACGGGCCCGTTTGATATCTTGCCGCGCCACCACAACTTTTTGTGCATGCTGGTACCGTGTGATCTTGTGATTAAGACGCCGGAGGAAACCAAGACAATCAAAATTTCTCGTGCATTGATGCATGTCAAAGCCGAAAAAGTCACCGTTTTTGTTGACGTGTAGAGTTTGCCGCTAACCACCACCGTTCCTATGTCACCTCGACCCCTGAACTTGATTCAGAGGTCAAGGTGACAGGGGGTAGGTAGCGTTTAGTGTGTAGACGGCAAAGTATGAGAGACTATTGACTAGATGCCGGCCTGCGCTGGAATGAGATGTGGAGAGACTAGGCTGAGTTTAATTCAGGGGTGGGATGGCAGGAAGTAGGGGCTCAGTCCGTGATGAAATAATCGAACGCGAAGACTTGGTTGGCCGGCGCGGCATTAACGGTACACAGGCTAAAGGCGGTAGTGTTGCGAGTGACGTAGTAATCTGTTTGCCCAGCGCCCGCATTTATCGGCGAAACAATCACGTGGGGTGTGTTGGTAAATGGCCGATTGAAGGTTACTGTAACGAAGCAGCCAGCTTGGGGTCCGCTGCCGGTGTTGATGTTAATCGTCCCGGTAGTGTCGCTGCCGTTTACCGATGCGCTGCCACCGGCTCCCAGTGTTGTGGGGTTGATGGTACGGCCGGGTGAAGCACCCGTGAAGGCAATGTGGTTTGGAACTTCTAGCGTGGCATTGCCGCTCATTATTAGCTTAGTGACGGTAATCTGTCCGGCAGTTACGGGGCCACTGAAGGCAGTACTACCGCTAACGTTCAAGCCGTTCTGTACGGTCACGATTCCCTGAAAAGTACTGGCGTTAGCAACTTGCAGAGTGCCTATCTGTGTGTTTGTCAGGTTGGCGGTATCGGATACCGTGATCCGCGGTACCGAAAAGTCACCACCCAGCTGAATGGTGCCGGCCACGTTCAAGTTGCTGCGCACTAGCACCTGGCCCGAGAATATGGCGTTACCTTGCACGGTCAGCGTTTGGCCGGTGTCACCTACGGTGGCGTCGGAATTCGCCAATTGCTTCAGGTCGTCCTGGCTCAGCGTTTGGGTGGCGACAGCAGGGGCCTTGGGTGTTTTTTTGCCATCTAGGTAGTCCACTACACCTACTATCACAGCTATCACCATTACCAATAGGAACAACAACAGGTAGACATTGAACCGGCGGAGGAATTTCTTGATGGCGCTTGGCTGCTTGCCCGGTTTGCCATCGGGGCTTGTGGTGCCATCGGCAGAGGTCGCGCTTTCACTGGCGGCGGCTGCACCCAACTCTTCGTTGGTTTTTTCCAATGCATCTTGGGGTGCGGTCTGCGTTGCCGAAGGTGTGGCTCCGGCTGCAGGTTCTGCTGGCTTTTTATCTGGTTCCATTACGACCTATAGTCTGTTTCTCTATGTTTACGCTTATGGATATCATACTATAGGTACTGCTCATTTCGCCAGAAGCAAGCGTAAGCAGTTTGTCTTTTACGGCCAACTCTATGATAATAGTAGGCAGCTATGTCAAAACAGAGGTTGGTAGGAAGTTTGCATTCTGCGCTGCAGCGGGCTGGGCGTCTGCGGCGATATGGCCTGGTGATGGTGCTGTCTTTGGCGCTTTCATTAGGCATCGTGGGTACGGCCGTGGCGGCCCAGTCATCCTCTACTAATTACAGTGTCACCGAAACGCAGTTCGGCATTGGTTCGTCGCTGCACGATTGCTCCACCAATTATTGCGCCAAGACTTCGGCGGGGGATACTACCGTGGGCAGCATGAGCAGTACTAACTACTCGGCAGAGACAGGTGCCAATACTACGGACATACCGCTGCTGGAAGTTACGGTGGATGGTGGTAATCAAGATCTCGGCGTGCTGGATAGTGATCACACGGGGACCGTAAATGCCGGCATAAAGGTCCGCAGTTATCTGAGTAGTGGGTACTCAATGTATATAACCGGTGAACCACTCAGCCAGGGTACACATAAGCTCAAAGCTCTCAGCCTGGCAGATAGCTGCCCGTGCACCTCACATCCGGGTGCCGAGCAGTTTGGTATAAACATGGTGGCCAATAACACGCCGGCAATCGGTGCGGACCCGGTGCAGGTGCCATCGAGCAGCTTTAGCTTCGGCACGGTCGCGGATGATTATATTACGCCAGACTTATTTCTATACGACCAAAACGAGCCGGTTGCCTCGAGTGCTACGAGCAGTGGCGAGACCGACTACACGCTTTCTATGATAGTTAACGTGTCAAATGTTACGCCGGGTGGCCGCTACAGCGGTGTATATTCTGCGGTGGTTGTTCCGGTGTACTGATCCGCTTATCTGCTGCGATTTTTGGCTGCTCCAGTGCTAAACCAAGTTCAGTAAGCCCGGCCGCAAGCCGGCTAATGGCCTTTATTTTTGCCTGCTGTCCTCTGTTTTTCTATGCAAATTAAACCTGTGGATAAGCCTCTTGTGATTACAAAAACTGCGTGTTACAATCACGCCTGTACCCCCCCCAAAACAAACACAATTCAAAAGGAGAACCTCTACTCATGTATAAACTTAAAGAAGTGGCCAAACGTGGGTCCGCTTTGCTCGGCGCAGCCAGTCTGCTGGTCGGCATCGGGTCTTCTGCGCTGCCGGCGCTGGCATCAGCTGATGCGCTGAACCCGCTGACTGAGCGCAGCTTGACACTATCTAGCTCATCGCCAGGTTGGTCATACCTCGACGGTTCCGGCAACACATTGTATGCACCGCCAAACAGTGGTGCCAATGGCCAGAAGACCGGTAACACCTTTAGCTTCAAAGTAAGCTCTACCAGCCCGCCAGACATCAAAGGCTTTACCTTCCAATACTGTACTTCTGCAGCCGGTAACTGTACTGCCCCGGGCAATGATGGTCACACGGCAGGTGTTCGTAATGCAAATAGCACTTCAACCAGTGACCTTAATATTGTTACGGGTGATGGTACTACAACTGTGGCACCATCCGAGATTGACGGAGCTTTCTGGAGCTCGACTTTAGCAGCTCCTGGCGGTAGTCGTGCCAGCCATACACCAAACGCAGATGGTAGTGAAGGCAACTTCATAGTTCTTATTAATGGTACTCCAAGTGCTGGTTGGGGTATGACAGCCGAAAACAACGAAACTGGTGGCACTATCTCGGCGGGAACGGCTACCGGTAAGAACAACTACATTAAGCTTACAAATTCTACTGGTGAATCTCTCAACTCTGGTGATACAGTGAAGATCATCTTCTTTGGTACGGATGATAACTACATGACCAACCCTGGCGCTGGTGCGTTCTTCGTTCGTATTAATGACTACAGCGACGACACAACACTAGACGACACCACTATAGTAGATGGCGGTGTGACCGTAGCGAACGTCATGAACCAATCAATCTCCATTCAGACCAAGGTTCTGGAAACTATGGACTTCTCGGTTGGCGTGCACAACCCTGACACTGACGATATTGCTGCAGGTGGTGCGAACTATACCACGAACACCGGACTGAGCGCTCACGGTCAGTGTGATCCTATCCTCACTAGGGATAATCCAGCAGCATCGCCCGCAACCTATGCGGCTACACCACAGAACGTGTTGAGACTCGGTGACTCCGGGGCAGAGTATTCGCTGCGGACCGACACTGCCTACGACGTGTTCTCGTACTTGCGTCTGTCATCCAACTCTAGTGGTGGTGCCACGGTGTACTACACCGGCCATACGCTGACCAACACCGAAAACGACCAGGTTACGCCCCTAACCGATAGTGGCTCCGGTACTGCCTCACAGACCGGTACAGAACAATTTGGTCTTGCAATTGACCATGACTCAGACACAAGCAGCGGACATGACACATACCCCGTTTTTGGTGATACCTATGACAGCGCTTTCACCTCATTAGTGAGTAGCAATCCTAAATACCACAATCCACAGCTTTACCCGCTTGTCGCTACAACTCCCTACGGCGGCGGTAATGGTAGTATCACCAGTGGCGGTACGGCAAAGTTCTCTTTCAACCCAAATGCAGATACCTACGCGATACCTATTGCCACTGAGGGTACCGATGTTGTGAACTGTGTGACTGCAAAGATACGTTACGTAGCAAACGTCGCTGCAACGACGCCTGCAGGTATCTACACCACTAAGGTTAACTACGTAGCTTCTCCTCGGTACTAAGCATAGACTTAGCAAATAACACGCCACATAGTTTGGCGGGAAACTCAATACTAAAGCTGGCTCCATCTCTGGAGCCAGCTTTAGTATTTAGACTATTTACTGTACGTTTGAAGCGCTACATTGCCGTCCGGACTTGCTCCGCTGCCTGTGTCAGGCATTAGGTTGGTAGCTGGCGAGGAATGTGCCACGCCTTTGCCGTCTGCGCTTCGGCTGGCATATCACTAGACGTATGGATTCCGGATTCAGTCCGGAATGACGAGGGAAAACGGGAAGATCTCTCCGGTGGAGCCTGCCCGGGCTTGATCCGGGGGTCAAGATGACGAGGACAACTTGCTTACGGTTTAGTACAATGTACTCATGCAAAGGTTGAAGCGGCTCTATGTTGGCCTGCTGCCGCACCGTTTGGCTATTGCGCAGACGGTGTTACTCTTGCTGTGCAGCTTTGTAATCTTTACTTCGCAGGCCTCGGCGGTCATTCGTTTTTATAACCGCTCACTCTTCATTTACGATATCAACCCAGGTGCTACTACCAAATATACCATCTCGCTTACCTACCACACACTTACCACTGTAGGGTCTATAGACATACTGTTCTGTGGTGACCCAATTCCTACAGATCCGTGTGACGCCCCGGCCGGACTAGACGTGTCTAATGCAACACTGGTCGACCAGACTGGCAATACCGGCTACAGCATACTGTCGCAAGATACGAACCACATAGTGCTGACTCGTACGCCTGGAGTGGTGGATTCTACCCCGTCGACCTACACATTCGATAATGTGGTGAACCCAATCGACACAACACACTCATTCTCGGCGCGTCTGAGTGACTATGCTAGTACCGATGCCAGTGGGCCGATCATAGACCTGGGTTCGGTACTGTCTGAGACCAATGTGGGCATAAGTATAGAGACGCAGGTACCGCCGATATTAGTATTTTGCGTTGGTGGGGCAGTGAGCCAGGACTGCACCAGTACAACAGGTGGCAACTATACCGACATGGGGACGCTCAGCCCAGACCATACGCTTACGGCAGTGTCGCAAATGGCGGCGGGCACAAATGCCTCGGGGGGTTATAGTATTGCGGCGTATGGTACCACCATGCAGGCCGGTACCCATGTGATAGATGCGCTTACTTCGCCAACGGTAAGTGCCGCTGGCAATAGCCAGTTTGGCATCAATCTCGCCGCCAACACCACGCCGCTTTTGGGCAGTGACCCGGATGGCGCGTCTACCGACACTAGTGTTGATCCAGGGTATGCGACGCCGAATGAATTTATGTTCCATGATGGCGACGAGGTGGCAAGCGCATCTAATGTGAGTCTTATAAAACGCTATACCGTTAGCTATGTAGTGAATAGTCCGCCTGACCTTCGGGCCGGTGTCTATACTACAACGATAACTTACATATGCACCGGTCGGTTTTGAGGACGGAGGAACGGAGTCAACTGAGCCCCTTTCATATCTTTTCCAGCTTGCGAGAGCAAGTCTGGTGAGTATCAGACGTTTGGAACAGGAGGAGGCATAACTGTAGTTATGGTGACGAGTGATCCAGGCGGCTGGTGCCGGCAGGGTTGGTCGTAGCAGGGGGAAAGATATGAAAGGGGCTCAGCATGTATATGTACATAATTGACGAGTACCGTTCGTCTTATCAAAGTTGATATGGTACAATAGCGCTTATTGTTAGAAACTAATAGAGGTGACAAATAAATAATGAAACGTCTTTTTAGCTACCTTGGCGCCGCTCTAGCGGTAGCGGCCGTTGTAGTAAGTGCTGTTCCTGTGCCGGCTTCGGCGGTAGGTTCTTCTGGGCTGAGTATTACGCCTCGCAAGAATTACATCATCAAACCCGGCGAGACCATCACCGATAAGCTGACCATTGGTAACCTGGACAATACACAGGACTTGGATTTATCACTCAGGATGATAGATTTTACGTTTACCGATCAGTCTGGCACACCTAAGCTCAGCCTTGCCGCCAACGCACCGCAAACTCCGTGGTCGCTCAAGTCGTTTACTACTCTGCCTAAAACCGTAATAGTGCCTGCCGGTGGCTCCAAAACCGTTAACTACAGCATAACCATACCAAAGAGCCAAGGCGCCGGCAGCTACTATAGCGCCATTATGTACCAAGCTGGTGGCGCTAATGGTGGTAACGTGGCCCTGAACGCTTCGGGTGTGACGCTCGTCTTCGCTTCCGTACCAGGTACGGTACGCGAAAACATGGCCCTGCAGAAGTTCGGAGCATATACTTCGGAGGACAACGGCGTTACCGGTGGGTTTACGTTTATAGCCACTAACGGTGCGCCAAAGATGCTTGCGTATGCGCTTAAGAACGAAGGGAATGTGTTCGAGAGCCCAGCTGGCAATATTGTGTTAAAAGATATGTTCGGCCACCAGGTGGGAAACATAACTACCAACCCTAGCTCTTCACTGGCACTCCTGGGGCAGACACGCCTCTTTACTAGCTGTATCAAAACGGTGCAGCAAAAAATCCAGCTAGAGGGTGGTACCAGCAAGGACACCTCTTGTGTCAACCCGGGCCTCAAGCCGGGTAAGTACACTGCCAGCCTTGACGTCTTCTATGGCCAAAATGGTAACCAGACACACGAAATCGCTAAGGTTGCTACCTTCTGGTACCTGCCATGGTGGTTCCTAGTGCTGCTCGTCATCATCCTGGGTGCGCTCATCGGCGGTGGCTTCTGGGCTAAGCGCAAGATCCAGGCTGCAATCAAGGGTACCACTTACCACGCCGGCCGCGGTGTCCGCCGCAAATAAACAACACCGGGTAAACCCGTGGCGTTTGAAAAATACCCTTACGAGGCTGCTAAAACAGCCCAGAAGGTATTCATAGGCTACATAACCCATTACATAAACACTAAACGTAGCCGAAGCCTAGGCGGCCGAAAGTTTTCAGGGTAGAATAAGCATAAGTTATGTGGGCGATACTGCAAGGTGCCAAACAAAAATATCGTAGCTCGTGGGGCGCTGCACTAGCGCTTGGCTGCTTGCTGGCCATAGCGTCGCCGCTCCATGCATACGCCATTACACCTATCCCCAACCCACCGCCAGCTCCCGGGTCGTATGGTCTGGAGGCGACTAAGCTGCAGCCCGCACCTACTACCGCAGCAACCATATCTACGCCAAGCAGCGGCGCGTCGTTTACCGATTCCCCCATTACGGTTAGCGGTCTTTGTACCGCCGATCTGCTTGTGCAGGTGTACGATAACGGTGTGTTGGTGGGTGCCATAAACTGCGTGGGTGGCAGCTTTAGCATCCAGGTGAGCCTCTTTACCGGGCAGAACGACCTTACCGCGACGCAGTTTGACGATTTGGGGCAGGCGAGCCCTGATAGCAACAAAGTCACCGTCACCTACAATAACGCCAATTTCTCGGCCTTCGGTTCGCTCATAACTCTCACTACCAATTACGGTCGCCGCGCAGCCAACCCAGGCCAAACGCTCACTTGGCCGTTGCTGCTTTCGGGTGGTTCTGGGCCGTATGCCTTTAGTATCAACTGGGGTGATGGCACGCCGGCCGATCTCAAGAGTCAGGCATTGGCCGGGGAAGTAGACATCACGCATGTGTATAGCCAAGCGGGTATTTACCACGTCACGGTCAAGGTTACGGATGTGAATGGCGTGAGCGCCTTTATCCAGCTGGTTGCCATAGCTAATGGTACGCCCGGAAATACAAATAGCGGTAGTACTGGCAAGGGCGGCACCACGGCCGTCACTAACGTGATGTGGTGGCCCGCCGCCACCTGCTTGATATTGCTCCCGCCGGCCTATTGGCTTGGCCGCCGCAGCGAGCTGGTGACGCTCCACAAGCAGTTGGAGCGTGACATGGCCAACTACAAAGAATTGTAGTCCTCTCTGTCCTTGCCATTCCAGCGAAGGCTGGAATCCGGCCAATTACCCTGGCTCTGCCGACGTTTAATCCCTAGGGCTTTATGCAGAGAAAACTTTTTACCCTATTGTCGTTCCCGCACTGAATCACACGCCAATTATGCACCGGGCTGTTCAGCACAGGCTGCTGCGGGAGTCCATTCTCCTATTGTGTGCTATGCAGAGAGCTCGTAGCCAATTTTCTGTGCCAGCTCATGTGTCCAGTGGTCTAGGCGATCCAATTGGTGCCCCATCACCAGCCGCTCATCGTCCGATATCTCAATACGTCTGGCGAGTTCATCCAGCAACCCCAGGACTCTTTGCATATCTTCGTTACTTGCTTTTGTCTCGAGTACCTTATCGATACGGTCAAAGCCTTTTATCATTGCAGTCGCCAGGCGATCAAGTTGAGCGTCTATTTTGTCGAAGCGTGCATTTAATTCGGAGTCTAAGCTCATGATTTTATTTTAGCACTGTAGCTGCGGGTATCGATCAAGAACTCTGGTGTTAAATTTACCCTGTGCCTAATAGCATTCGTACGTATTCTTTTATGTCACCCTAGCCCTGAAATAAATTCAGGGTAAATTCCGGTAGGGATCTAGCTGCTAGCTCACTTGAGCGTCCTTGTTAATCGTGCTGAAGATTCGTCCTGTGGAAAACTTGTCAAGTGGGAAGCTGCAAAATACTTGCGTCACGCAGCATAAGCGTGTATAAACAGGAGTGTTATAAACAAAATAAATATAATTAAAGATAAAAAGGAAAGAAACATGAAATCTTTAAGATTCTTGGACAGACGGGCTGGCTATAGCTTGGCTTCCATAGGTTTGTTGCTGGGCATGGTGGTCCCCGCTGTTTTCCCGGCTTTTGCTTCAGCTTCGGGCCAACTAGATGCTAGAAGCATTACAATGAGCAGTTCTGTAGCGAGCGCTACGGCTACAAGCTACATGCTGCAGTTTACAACCGAGACTGCTATACCGGCCGGCGGCGGTTTGGTAATGCAGTTCTGTGATAGCTCAAGTGGCCCACTTATAGGTAACAGTACCTGTGCAACACCAACGGGACTTGATATAACTACTAGCACCGGCTCTGCGCCAACTGCCGTACAGGTAGATAGTGGTAGTGGATTTACTAACGCTCCGGCTTTGGGTACACTTTCACACTCGGGTACTACTGGTAACAACCTATATCTGAAGTGGATATCTGGTACAGGCGACGACTTAGCCATTGGTGATAAGTTAAAGCTTACAATTGGTGGTATCGTCAATCCGTCAACGGTAGGCACCTTCTACGTCCGTGTTTACAGTTACGCAGCCGCCCCTGACTTTACTAACTCGGGTACCTTAGGTACGGTTGCTGACAGCGGTGCAGTAGCTCTAAGCACCACTAGCGCTATCGGTGTCACTGCCTACGTCCTGGAAAGCATGACCTTCTGTGTCTCTGGCTCTGGATCTGACGGATTGACCCCTGCTCCTGGTCCAAGCTGTGGAGCCTCTGGTCAAGCTGTCGTTACCCCAAGTATGACTCTCGGTGAGGTAGTAGGTAGTCAAAAAGTACTAGACACGGGGCATGTAAGTACTGGTGTTGACTACGCTCAGCTATCCACAAACGCCTCTAGTGGTGCAATAGTGAACCTAAAGAGTAACGCTACAAGCTGTGGTGGGCTCTTCCGAAACAACAACACCGCAAACTGTAACATCGCACCACAAACCACCGCTGCTACCGGTATCACAGCAGGCAATGCCCTGTTCGGGTTAACTGTAGGCTCATCTACTTCCGTATCTGGTGCAACCAACCCAAGCGGTACGCTCTCTCCTGCGGGTAGCTATGATGGCAGCCACTACTACATGGATTACGCTGCAGGTAACGCAACCGGCGTGACAAGCAGCTACGGAAGTCCGGTCTTTTCTTCTACCGGAGCCGTGAACCAAAAATATGTGCCCATTACATTTGGCGCTAGTATCGCTAACGATACTCCCGCAGGCATATATGGCGCGACCCTAAACATGATCGCTGTTGGCACTTACTAACAGACTTGTGTTCTAGCTCAAAAGATCCTCGATGCATTGCGAGGATCTTTTGTGAACTAGGTAAAAGTGGATAGCAAAACTTTTTGCCTCTATAAGCATTCTCTGATACTATTAAGATAACGAAATGAGGGAATAAAAGACAGTGAAATCGGCTAAGCTCCGCAGCGTTCTTTTGGCGATAGCCAGTACGCTAGCGCTGGTTGTAGGACAACTTGGTGGTTCTGTGTTTGCAGCAACTTCTAAATCCTCGACCTCTAGCGACGCAATTAACAATAATGCGAATAGTCTAAAGATTTCTCCCCTTCGGACTGACATAACTTTAGATCCGGGCGAAAGCGGTACGGTAAAGACGTATATAACAAACCTCACCAAAGCCCCGATTGTTCTTAAGGCCATTGAAAACGATTTTGTGTCCGGTGATGAAAAGGGTACTCCGAGCATTATTCTAGACGAAAACAGCTACGCGCCCGCGCATAGCCTGAAACGTTTCATGGTGCCTCTGCAGAATGTCTCGGTTGCTACGGGCGCAACGCAAGAGGTGGATGTAAAAATAACAGTTCCTAAAACGGCGCAAGCCGGGGGGTACTATGGTGCGCTTCGTTTTGCGCCAGCAGGTAATACTAACCAGCCGGTTAGTTTAAATGCTAGTGTGGCCTCGTTAATACTGTTGACGGTACCTGGTCCTACTATAGAGCAGTTGACACTTACCAACTTTGACGTTCAGCAAAACGGCGGCACCGCAACAAACTTCCGTACACCGAATGATCTTGCTTTGTTGGTCCGTTTCCAGAACAAGGGTAACCTACAGGAAGCTCCCTTTGGTCAGATAAATGTCCAAAAGGGCAAGAAGGTTGTCTACACTTACAATTTCAATCAGGATGAACCTAAGGATGAAGTTCTTCCAGATAGTGCTCGTCGTTGGACGGTCCCGATTAAAAATCTAGGCAAGTTCGGTAAATATACGGTAAGTGGCACATTCGGTTATGGGGCCAAGGGCACGACCATTAATATCCAGAAAACAGTCTGGATTATTCCTACGGTTTACATTCTGATTGTAGTTGGCGCCATCGCATTCATAGCGATTGTTATCGCAGGCTTCTGGATGTTTATTCGCTCCTACAAGCGCAAGATCCTTCGCTCCTCCCGCCGCCGCTACTAGAACTAACTAGCGATACCTAGCGTCATCCCGAACTTGTTTCGGCATCTCATGTGGGATCCTGACACGCGCTGATTGCGCACTGAGCTGTTCAGGATGACAGGCAAATTTGCTATAATATAAATATTATGTCACAGAAAGTATACGTCGGGATGTCCGGCGGTGTTGACTCGTCGGTTACGGCAGCCATGCTCGTGCAGCAGGGCTATGACGTCACGGGCGTGTACATGAAGAACTGGAGCCAAGACTTGCCGGGCATGGTTTGCCCGTGGAAGCAGGACTATCAGGATGCCAAGCGTGTAGCGGTGCAGCTGGGTATACCGTTCAAGATGTACGATTTCCAAACAGAATACCGCCAAAAGGTAGTGGACTACATGATTGCCGAGTACCAGGCCGGCCGCACGCCGAACCCGGATATCATGTGTAATCAAGAGGTGAAGTTTAGGCTCTTCCTGGATGCTTGCCTCAACGACGGCGCAGATCTAATCGCCACCGGCCATTACGCCCGCGTCCGGCACGCATCTGGCGAACATCACGTTGTGGCAGACTCCAGTGCTCCTTCGCCGTACCAGGCGTACGACTCAGTCCGCGCTTCATCTGCGCCTAGTGCTGCTTCGCCAGATGCGCGCCAGCCGGAAGCTCGCTTACTGGTTGCAGAGAACGTAGAAAAAGATCAGACCTATTTCCTCTACCGTGTTACCGAAGACGCTCTCAAGCACAGCCTGATGCCCATCGGCGACTTTGCTACCAAAGCAGAAGTGCGTGCCAAGGCCAAGGAGCTCGGCCTGGCCACGGCAGAGAAGAAGGACAGCCAGGGCATCTGCTTTGTGGGCAAGGTTGGCATCAAGGACTTTTTGCTGCACGAACTGGGTGAGCAACCGCATGGCCGCATCATTGATCAGAACGGTGCGACCGTGGGCGAGCATGATGGCGCCATCTTCTACACCATCGGTCAGCGCCATGGCCTGCAAGTGGGGGGTGGCTTGCCGTTTTACGTAGTGGGCAAGGACATGGCCAAGAACGAGGTGTATGTGACCACCGACCTGCAGGATGACCGCCTATGGCATCGCAATCTAAAGTTAACTGATCTGCATTGGATAAACGCTGCACCCACGGCTGGCAAAACTTACCAGGTCCGTACCCGTTACCGCGCTCCACTAGTCGACTGCCAAATCCACCTAGAGGACGGACCTATAGATACTGCTACAGTCCAACTCACCGAAGACATCCGCGCCATAACCCCTGGGCAATCCGCAGTCATCTACGACGGTGACCGCGTAGCTGGCGGTGGCATAGTGGTGTAATACAAGTAAAGAAAAAGTCGTGCAGGTTAGGGTGATGAAGTAGAAGTGGAAATAACCGCGGACGGTTAACATCACAAGCTACTTGCACGCTATCTGCACGACCTATCCCTCCGAGCATACGGCTACGTAGTTGCCATAAAGCAAGTGCCGTAGGCTGCTGCCCGGAGGGCGGTCCGTTAGGCCACTAGATTGGATAAGAAATCTCCGAATCCTATGGCAATGTCCACAAGCGCACTGCCGAGTGACTTGAACGCATTTGCGGCTTGCAGCGGCCGATAGGCCACAAAGAAAACGAGGAACGCAATGCCGAACCAGGTAAGAGTCTTCTTGAGCATGATCCATCCTCCTAAAAGAGCGAACAGTCTAACGAACATACTTTAGTATAGACTCTGAGCCGAAGCGCAGCCAGCCTTGAGACATTACGGAGTAGATTCAGATGTTGGGTAACGATTTCCCGACTTTCTTGGGCAAGGGCTGGGTGGATTACACGTTCCTTGATCGTCAGCGCCAACGCAAGGATTGATTATAGCTAAAATTATGATATAGTGGCACAGTTCTAAACAGTCTGTAATGAACAGCGACAATTGAGATAGGAGGTAGAGCGAGTT
>Ga0070685_10001137_pt1 | contig 14208 bp, 9 predicted proteins | sample KBSS13LmetaG_FD_65651 | JGI IMG/M metagenome (GOLD analysis project Ga0070685, IMG submission 65651) | Switchgrass rhizosphere microbial communities from Kellogg Biological Station, Michigan, USA - KBS S1-3L metaG | ecosystem: Host-associated > Plants > Roots > Rhizosphere ...
CTGGTAGGTGTCCTCGATGCTGTACTCGACCGTCGCCAGCTCGCGCCGGGGGAAGAACTGGTGGTTTCCCCCCACCAGCACGTAGGCGCGCCGCCGCCCGCTCGCGTACTCCGCGAAGCGCGACGGGTCCAGCGGCCGGTGCGTCTCCGCGTCGTGGCCGTACCAGCGCAGGATGTGGCCCCGCGTGCGGCGGATGAGGATGTTCGAGAGCAGGTCGGGGAGGCTGCGCTCGCCCTTCTCCACGCGGCGGAAGTAGTCGCGCAGGAGCGGCGGGTCGATGGGGAAGTCGGTGCGCTCGTCGGGGTGGAAGAGCTTGATCTGGTGATAGAGGTCCCACGCGCTCCGGTTGCGCGGCGTGGCGGTGAGCAGGCAGCAGCGCCGGCCGGTGGCGAGGAACGCCTCCAGCACCTTGTACCGCTGCGTGTCGGCGTGGCGGAAGTTGTGGCTCTCGTCCACCAGCACGAAGTCGCGGTCGCGGTAGCGCACGTCCTCCAGCAGCGAGCGGACGCCGTCGTCGCCTCCGTCCCGCAGCATCCCCATGGAGAGCACGCGCGCGTTCAGGTCGTACGCCTCGTTGTAGCGCTCCCACATGTCCACCAGCGGGGCGGGGCAGACGATCAGCGCGCGCGCGTGGTCGTTGCGCTCGAAGTGCTTCACGATCGCCGCGCCGATGAAGCTCTTCCCCAGCCCCACCACGTCGGAGACGAAGGCGCCGCCGAAGTCGCGGACGATCTGCACCGCCTGGCGCACGGCGACCCGCTGGAAGTCGGCCAGCCGGCGCGTGATCTCGTCGTCCCAGAGGAGGTCGGTCTCCTCGCCGGCCTCCAGCCGGTCGCGGACGAGCGCGTGCAGGGTCTTCATGTACACGTCGTAGGGCCGCGCCAGGTCGGCCGCCCACGACGCGCGCAGCTCCCGCATCAATGTCTCTTCGAAGTCCTGCGCGTCGTCCCAGAGCGCGTCGAACCAGCGCCCCAGCGCGGCATGGTTGTCGTTGCCGTGGACGACGACGTTCAGCTCCGTGTTGTGGGTGAGCCCCGCGAGGGTGAGGTTGCTGGAGCCGACGATGGCGACGCCCTTCTCGTAGTGCCCCTGCGGCGGATAGTCGAAGATGTAGGCCTTGGCGTGCAGCCGCCCCTTCGTGTGGACGCGCACCTTGAGCCGCTTCTCCTCGATCAGCCGGACGAGCGTCTTCACCAGCCGCTCGCCCTCGTCCGTCTGGTCCATCAGCGCCACGGCGCCGCGCAGGTTCTCGCCCGCGTGCTCGGCCATCTCGCGCATCTCCGCGCGCCGGGGATACGCCTGCGCCTCGGCCGCGTCGGCCACCAGCTCCAGCCGGCGGTATCCCTCGGCGATCTGCTCCAGCGTCTGGCGGTTGGTGGTGTTGCCGATCAGCAGGCGGAGCTCGCGGATCCCCTCCAGCTCCGCCGCGACCGCGTCCAGCCCCGACACGAAGAAGTAGCCGACGGCGAAGCGCGCCGCGTCCGCCGTCTCCAGGATCCTGCGGACGTGGTCGCAGAGCGTCTGCTCGCGGTTGTCGATGATGTCGTGGGTGGGCATCAGCGCGTGCGGCGAGCGTCTGCTCGCGGGTAAGGGAAGGCGCGGAGGCGAAGACGCGGCCGCGGTTCAAGCGGCCTGGTACTCGCCCCCGGCTACCCCAGCCGACGCGTACAGCCGGGCCACGCGATCGTCGATCTCTGCCTCCAGCTCGGCCAGTCGATCCTCGCTTCGCGCGGATTCCACGCACCGGGCCGCGAGCTCCGCGATCAGGTTCCGGTCGGTCTCCGCTGCCTGCGGGATCGGGATCTGTGCGATGTACTGGTGGATGAAGCGGAGGTACCCGCCGCGAACCTGCGAGCTGAGGTCGGCGTAGAAGGCCGCCACCGGCCTGGAGTTCAGAACGCCCAGCAGGAAGAGGTCTTCAGAGACCAGGGCGTAGGCCGAGTTCAGCGGGTAGGTGCCCGTCCGGTCGAGCGCGAAGCGTGGCCCGCGCGCGATGTCGGGCACCAGGAGCTTCACCTGGCCATACCCCGTCTCATATCGACGCTGCGGCTGCTGGAGCTCGTACCACTCCTGACGAGTGGCACGTCCCTCCAGCTTCGACCGGAAATGCCGCAAGTGCTCGATGACTGCCGGATATGCCGCGGGATCCACGCCGTGGTGCATGTAGAGCAGCCAGGAGGCCGTGGGGTCGAATCGCCAGCGGCGGATGTCACGCCCGCCGGCCGCCGGCCTGATGACCTCGGCGCTGTTGGGATCCTCGCGCAGCAGCCGGTCACGGGTAGTGGCGTCGATCACGAAGGCCCGGTTCCGCCCCGTCTTGATCCCGTAGAGGATCTGGCCTTTCAGGTAGGCGCGCAGGGGGACGCTTCCGCTCCGCATCCGCGTGAGCCCGCCGGCCGAGAAGCGGTTGGAGAGGCTCCACTCGGGCCCCTTCACCGCGGACGCGGAGAGACGCGCGCCCTGGGTGGTGACGACCGCACGGATGTCGGGGTAGGGCGGCTCCAGTGACCGGGGCTCCGTGACCCATGGCCCTGGCGTGGCGGGGCCCGGCTTTTCCTTGCGCGCCACGAACACCATCGGGTAGGCCGTGGCGCTCTCGAACACCGGGAGGTCGCCGAAGTCGGTGATGCTCTGCACGGTCAGCTGCTCGCCGAGGTGACTGCGCAGCTTCCCGCCGTATCCGGCGCGCAGCCACTTGTTGGGAGAGATGAACACCAGCATCCCCCCGGGGGCGAGGAGCTCCACTGCGCGGGCGTAGAAGTACACGTACAGGTCGGCGCGGTCGGCGTGGACCTCGGGAAAGTTGCGCCGCAGCGTAGCCTTCTTCTCCTTGAACAGCTCCATCCGGAGATAGGGAGGATTGGCCACCACGATGTCGAACCCGCCGGGCGCGTTCGCGGCCGGGCCCGGGACGGTCGCTCCGTCGAGCGCCACCGGGGCGGGCCTCGGCATGAACGCGGTGGAGAAGTTCACGGTCCAGTCGAACCCCTCGATCCGGGTGCGTCCGTGGACCCACATGGCCAGCTCGCGGCTCTCCGCCTGGATCTCCGTCTCCAGCACCCGCTTGCGCGAGCTGCGGGCGAGCAGGTGCTCGTGCTCCAGCGCCGCCTTGCGCCGGACGATGGGATCGATCAGCCGATACTGATCCCCGAGCGGCGCGGCGAGCGAATCGCCCTGCTCGATCTTGAACTCCAGGTTCGGGAGCGGCGGCACCCACCCGTCGTCGCCGCGCTCGAAGTCCACCACCAGCGACAGCCAGAGGCGGAGCCGCGCCGTTTCGACCGCGTGGTCTTCCACGTCCACGCCATAGAGGCTGTCGCGGATGATCTCCAGCTTCCGGTCGTAGGCCGTCTTGGCGTCCAGCCCCTGCGTCTTGAACAACGCCGCCCGCAGGTCCAGCAGCTCGTGCATCATGCCGAGCAGGTAGGCGCCGCTGCCGCACGCCGGGTCGCACGCCTTCACCTCTTTGAGCGCCTGGAGCACCGATTCCCCGTTCCGCAGCCCCGCGGCGTCGTGGTCGTCCACGAAGCGCGCGACCGCGTCCTCGTCTTCGTGCGGCAGCGCCTTGCGGAGGTAGCCCTTCAGGGCCTCGCGGCACATGAACGAGACCACGGGCTTGGGGGTGTAGTAGCTCCCTTTCTCGTGGCGGTCGGTGACCAGCTCCTCGAACACCTTTCCCAGCATCTCGGGGTCGACCGCCACCTCCACCTCGAGCGGGCTCGCCTCGGTGATGGTGAAGTTGAAGGCTCCGAGCAGGTCGTGGAGGATGAAGTAGATCGCGTCGTCGGGGACCACCACGCCGGGCGTGCGGTCCAGCTCGTCCTCCTCGAACAGCCCGCCGTTCAGGTACGGGCCCGTTCCCACGAGCATCTGAACGAACCCGTCCGGGCTGACCGCGAGCAGCTCGGGATCGCGGTTCAACACGTCCCGGAACAGCATCAGCAGCCGGTCGCGGTAGAAGTTGTCGTCCTCTCCGGGGTGGGCGGCCTTCTGGCCCAGGTACGCGCGCCACACCGCGTGCAGGAAGTCGCCGCCGGTCTGGCCGCCGAATTCCAGCCAGCGCTTCTTCTGCACGAACCCGATGAAGAGGAGGCGGTTGAACAGCCGCTGCGTAAAGCGTCGCTTCCGCTCGGCACTGTCGTCCAGGCCCGTGATCTCGCGCTCCACGGCCTCGAAGACCTGGCGGTAGCGCCGGTAGAACTCCTTCGTGACCGCCTCGACGTCGAACGCTTCGTCGTGGCGCTGCTGGATGGCCAGCGCGGATGCGCCGTCGGCTCCCTCGATGCTCTGCAGGTCGAGCAGCGCGACACGCTCTGCCCCCGTCCGCATCAGCTCGTCCGGCGCGACCGTGATCCGCCGGAACACCTTGCGCCGCTCCGGGTTGGGGCTCGCGTCCGGGTGGACGACGATCTTCACGTTTACGAAGTGCCAGGCATGCGCCGCGACGTCGGAGAAGATGAACAGCGCGTACGGATGGTCGCGCAGCAGGCGCGTGACCACCTGCCTCTCGTCTCCTAGGGCGAGGCGGTCCGCCTGCAGCCGGCAGTAGATCACGTGGAACTCGCCGCCCTCTCCCGCTCGCGCGAAGAGCACCGGATCAGCCGCCAGCAGGCTGCGAAGGGACTCGGGCCACGACTGCCGCGTCAGGCTGATCGCGGCCCGGTGGTAGTTCAGCTCGGTCCAGAACAGCGTTTTGAGCGATTCCAGCCCGTGGAAGTCCTCGAGCAGGTCGAGAACGCTCTGCTTGAAAGCGAGGTTTGACGCCATGCGCTAGCCGCGAAGATGCAAGGATGAACGAAGTACACATGAAAGTAGCGGACAGAGTAGCCAAATAAAAGGACAAAGAAGACATGCCGATTTGGTTCGGGATGCCGGATGCGAAAAGGGGGCGCAGCGGGGTCGCTACGCCCTCTTCTGTCGACCGTCGACGCCCACGACTGCGTGGAGCTCGCGACTCTTCGGGGCTCGCAGGACGGGCACGAAACGCGGAGCCGCGGAGAGCATCCTTCTCTCTCCGCGGCTCCGCGTCTCTGCGTGAGGCGCTGTCTACAGGGATCGAGGCTCGATCAGGCGCTGGCCCCGAGCGGCGCGAGCCGGGTCTGCTGCACTTCAGCGAGCTGGCGCTGGAGGCGCTGGAAGTGGAACTCCTCTTCCGCCGTGCGCGTGTAGCCCTCCCAGGCCAGGTTCTTCGTTTCCAGCGGGTCGCATTCCAGGTCGTACATCTCCCACTCGCTCGGCTCCACGCCGTCGGCGTCGAAGTACTGGGCGAGCTTCCACCGCGGCTCGCGGATGCTCACGATGTGGTTCGGCGCCGGGACATAGGGCGGGTTCGCCTGGCCCGCCTGCCAGTCGTCGAAGGTGAACACCACGTAGTCCTGCGGCGGTCTGGCCGCGGAGGGATGCAGGACGACGTCGGAATAGTCCATCCCCTGCCAGTCGGCGCGGGCGCCGCGGGGCGCGCCGAAGAGGCTCGCCAGCGTGGGCAGGAAGTCCACGTGCGAGACGAGCGCCTCGGAGCTGCGCGCCTCCGGGAAGAGCCGCGGGTTCGAGTAGACCAGCGGCACCCGCAGCGACTCTTCGTAGAAGTTGAAGTTCTTCTGGCGCATCCCGCCGTGCGCCATCCCCATCTCCCCGTGATCGGCCGTGCGGATCACCACCGTGTTCTCGCGGAGCCCGGTCTCCTCGAGCAGATCGAGCACCTCCACCAGGTACTGGTCGGACACCTTCATCAGGTTGGCGTAGAAGTTCAGGTAGTTCCGCTTCCGCTCCGCGGTGAGCAGCGGGCCGGAGAGCGCGAAGAGGTTGCGGAAGTGCTCCTGCGCGCTCGGCTTGGTGGACAGGTCCTCGTCCACCGTTTCGGGGAGCTCCACCTCGCCTTCCAGCCAGCTGTCGTCGTAGCCGGCGTCGATGTAGGTCTTGGGATAGAAGAGCACGTCGTGCGGGTTGACGAGCGAGATCACCATGAAGAACGGCTGCTGCTGCGCCGCGACCGAGCGCAGGTAGGCGAGCGCCCCTTCCTCGCCCGCGGCCATGTCGCCGTCGGCGGTCATGAAGCGGCCGTCGTTGTCCACCGAGCCGCCTCCGGCCTCGGGGATGTCCTGGTTGGCCCCGGCGTCGTCCGGGTTCCAACGTGTGAAGCCGTACTTCCCCACGTCCGACGGGGCCCAGCCGGCGCCGTAGGCCGGCTTGCACAGGTGCCACTTCCCCTTGTAGACCACGTTGTATCCGGCGGCCGACATCACCGTGGCGAGGTTCTCCAGCTTCAGCGGCAGCTCCACCTGGGGATACTGGTCGGCCGGCATGTCCAGCTCCAGCGTGTACTTCGCCCCGTGCTGGGCGGGGAAGTAGCCCGTCATCAGCGTCGCCCGCGCCGGCGTGCACATGCAGGAGTTGGTGAAGGCGTTGTCGAAGGTGAGGCCGCTGCGCTGCAGCCGGGTGAGCCCGTGGAGGTTCTTCTCCACCCAGTGCGGGGGGAAGTGCTGGATGGCGCGGTCCTGGTCGGTGATGAACAGGACCACGTTCATCCCGGCCATGGCGCGCGCCGGTTGGTGATCGTCGTACGTGGACATCGAAGGATTTCCTTTCCGCGAGGGGCGCGAGGCGGGGCCGGGTGAAGCGAGGCCATGTTTCGGTGGAGCAATTAATGTCGACCGGGACATCGTCGGCAAGCATGATCGCGGGCCGCGGCTGAAAGCAGGCCAATCCTCGCGCGGCGGGACTTGTGGCCGCATCGCGCGCGGGACTATCGTGCCGCACGGTCGTTCGTCGGCGCGCCGTCTGTTCCCCTCCCGCATCCACCGCCAACTGCATTCCGATGATTCCGATCCGACACACGGCGCACGTGGTGCGACAGATCACACGCGGCGCATGGGTGATGGTGATCGCGGCCGCCGTGCAGGGCTGCGGCGCGGCGCCGAAGCCCACGTCTCCCGATGCCGCGACGGTGGTGACGGCGCTGTACCGGGACCACTTCGCCCACGAGCAGAACTGGGGTGGCACCTACCCGCGTCAGCGCGCGCTCTTCACCCCGGAGCTCGCCGCGCTGCTCGACGCGGACGACAGCGCGTCCGCCGCGAACGCGGACGAGGTCGTCGGACTGGACTTCGACCCGCTCACCGACGCGCAGGAGACGATGACCGGCTTCCAGGTCGGCACCTCGACCCGTGACGGCGCCGACGCCATGGTCCCCGTGACGCTGCGCCTGGACACGGCGCGCTCGGAAGTGCGCATCCGCCTCGCGCGCTCCGGCGACGCGTGGCGCATCGCCAACATCCACTACTCCCACGGCGACCTGGCTTCGCTCCTCCGCCGCCTCGCAGCCGACCGGCGGCGCGGCCCGTAGGAGTCCTGTCGATCGATCTACTGCATGACGGACGAAAGGCGATCCCGAGGGATCCGCCTTTCGTCGCTTGGATCGTGATGACCACCGTCCCTACCCCAGCCGCAGTTCGCGGCGGTGCCGGCTCGTACAGTCGAACTGGTTCCCCAGCCAGCTTCCGGACCCTATCCGCGTCAGCGCGAGCCCTGCAGCAGCTTATCGATCTTCGTCCATTCCTCGGCCAGGTCGGCGCGGTCGTCGGCATCGAGCTGCTCGCCACCGGAGCCATCGCTCTCCTTCATCAGCTTCATCAGGCGGTCGCGGCGCGCTTCCAGCTTCGCGCGCTCCGCGGGCGTCATCGTTCCGTCTGCCATGCTACCCCCTCTGGATCGTGGTACGTGGACTTTCGGCGCCATTCGAGTCCGGCGCGGGCGTCGTCTCTCAGTGATCGGGGTCGATGCGCACCTCTCGCTCCACCATCACGGCGGGGCCGGGGCCCAGCGGCACGCGCACGAGATAGCGCTCGTGGCGGTGGCACGGATCGCGGCAGTCGGACTCCAGGCGAAAGTGGAACAGGTCCGCATCCGGTAGAGATGTCCAGACGACCGAGGGATAGAACCAGGTGGTGAGGTTCCGGAACGGCGCGTAGGTGAAGAACCCGGCCGCTTCGTAGATCGCCTCGATCCGCGCGACGTTCATGGGTCGCGCGTACTCCATCGCGATCGTCTCCGCGAGCTTCGAGCCCGTCGCCGAGTCGACCTGGGCGACAACGCGCGCAGCGCCGAACCGCCGGCTCAGAGAGTCCAACGTGGAGGAGCCGGTCGAAGGGATCTCCACCCATCGCCGGCCCCACGCACGGCGGCGTTCGCGATGCTCCGCGACCTGGGCGGCGATGAACCGCGCGACGGTGTCCGGGAGCGAAAGCGCCGGCAGGTAGAGCACGACGCCGGCGCCTTGCGCCTGGATGCGGCGCAGCTCCGGAAACGCCGCGCGGCTGCGCTGAAGCCGACCTTACGCGCTCCAGCCGTGCAGAATCGAGGTAGAATCCAGTATCTACCTGCGCGACCACGTTCGCCGCCTCGTCGAAGCGCGACCAGTCCTGCGCGTGTCCCTGCCCCGCGACGGTTCCCGCCACCAGGGCGGCGAAAAAGCATGCGGCGTCCAACCCGGACCGGGTCAATTACTCGTGTGGTCCTGCGAGTCAAATCGTGCAGTTCACGCGCGTCCGCCCTGCTGCCGAGCCGACCGTTCAATCCGCCGCGACGGTCTCCTCCGCCTCGACCTCCGATTCGTCCACCACGGGGAGGTACACCTCGCTCCCGCGCTCGCGGAATTCGGCGCTCTTCGCGGCCATCCCGGCCTCGGCCGCCTCGAGCTGGGCGGCGTAGTCGCGCACGTCCTGCGTGATCTTCATCGAGCAGAACTTGGGACCGCACATGCTGCAGAAGTGGGCGATCTTGGCGCCCTCGGCGGGGAGCGTCTCGTCGTGGTAGGCGAGCGCCGTCACCGGGTCCAGCGCGAGGTTGAACTGGTCGCGCCAGCGGAACTCGAAGCGCGCCTTGCTCAGCGCGTCGTCCCACGCCTGCGCCCGCGGGTGGCCCTTGGCCAGGTCCGCCGCGTGCGCCGCGATCTTGTAGGTGATCACCCCCGCCTTCACGTCGTCGCGGTTCGGAAGCCCGAGGTGCTCCTTGGGCGTCACGTAGCAGAGCATCGCCGTGCCGTACCACCCGATCTGCGCCGCGCCGATCGCCGAGGTGATGTGGTCGTATCCCGGTGCGATGTCCGTGGTCAGCGGCCCGAGCGTGTAGAACGGCGCCTCCTGGCACCACTCGAGCTGCTTGTCCATGTTCTCCTTGATCAGGTGCATGGGGATGTGCCCCGGCCCCTCGTTCATGGTCTGGACATCGAACTCCCACGCAATGCGGTTCAGCTCGCCCTGCGTGCGCAGCTCCGCGAACTGCGCCTCGTCGTTGGCGTCGTAGATGGAGCCCGGGCGCAGCCCGTCGCCCAGCGAGAAGCTCACGTCGTACGCCCGCATGATCTCGCAGATCTCGCGGAAGTGCGTGTACAGGAAGCTCTCGCGGTGGTGCGCCAGGCACCACTTGGCGATGATCGACCCGCCACGGCTCACGATCCCCGTCATCCGCTTCGCCGTCATGGGGATGTAGCGCAGCAGCACGCCGGCGTGCACGGTGAAGTAGTCCACTCCCTGCTCCGCCTGCTCAATCAGCGTGTCGCGGTACAGCGCCCAGGTGAGCTCCTCGGGGACGCCGCCCACCTTCTCCAGCGCTTGGTAGATGGGCACCGTGCCGATCGGCACCGGCGAGTTGCGGATGATCCACTCGCGCGTCTCGTGGATGTTCTTCCCCGTCGACAGGTCCATCACCGTGTCGGCGCCCCAGAGCGTGGCCCAGCGCAGCTTCTCCACCTCCTCCTCGATGCTGGAGGCGACGGCCGAGTTCCCGATGTTCGCGTTGATCTTCACCTTGAACGCCCGCCCGATGATCATCGGCTCGAGCTCGGGGTGGTTGATGTTGGCGGGGATGATGGCCCGCCCGCGCGCCACCTCATCGCGCACGAAGGCGGGGTCCATCCCCTCGCGCAACGCCACGTACTCCATCTCCGGCGTCACCTCGCCGCACCGCGCGAAGTGCATCTGCGTCACCGGGCCCTGGCCGCGGAGCGTGGGCCGCCGCAGCGTCTCCGGCAGCTCGGCCGTGCTGGTCCTCGCGATCGGCCGGTAGCTGCGCTCCACCGCGGACACCTCGCGCCCGCGGATCCACTCGCCGCGCACGTCGGGGACGCCCAGACGCACGTCGCCGCCCTGCGGCCCGCTGGTGTCGTACACGCGCAGCGGCGGCTCGCCGCCCGAGAGGGCGATCTCGCGCATCGGCACTCGGATGCCGTGGCGCCCCTCCACGTAGACCTTGCGGGAGTTCGGGAAGGCGTCGCCGTAATCGCCGGCGGATGGGGCGGCAGTGCGTGCGTCGGGCATGAGGCTATTCTCCGGTGCTGCGGCTGCGGGCGATCGAACCGGATCCATCGGTTGGGGCGACGCGAAAAAGCGCCGCCCGAAACCCGGGTGGCGCCTGGAGACGGTGGACCTTCGGCAGATGGAAGGCCCGGCCGCCGTCGACGACACGCCGCGCTCCCTCCGCCGGTGTGATCCGGATCAGGTTCCAAGGGACTGTCTCAATCCCGGTCAACGGGATACCCCTGGCGGCTACATCACCAAGCTACCGAATGTCTTCCGTGCGCACCAGTGCCCCGTTACGGGGCAGATGCACCGAAAACGAGCCTGCTGCTGCTCCTGACGCTGCAGGAGGCCGAATGTTCAGCGCCGCCGTACCGGCCGTCCTCAGTAAGAGACAGGCCGTCAGTTCACGCCCACGCTCGTCCCACCCGTACGGCCAGCCGACTCGTCCGGGAGCTCGGTCGTCCCGGAGGATGTCGTCGACGAGGTGTTGCCGGAGGTTTGCGTGCTGTCAGGGGGTACGAAGTTGGTCCCCACCGAAGTGCCGCCGCCGTCGTGGCGCGCGCCGGAGGGCGAGAGCGGCGTGTCTGACGTCCCCTGCCCGCAGGCCGCGAGGATCAGCGCAACTGCGAATGCCGGGACGAGGCGGGTCCAACGGGCCATGCGATCCTCCACTTGCTGCAGGGTTTCCTGCCGCCCTGCAAAGCAAGCCGCATGCCGCCTCGGCACCAGCCCCCGGATTCATCCCGGGCTCTGGAACTTTTCAGCGAAACGAGGTGCCGCCGTCCGGCATCCTCTTTCCCACTCGGAACTTACTTCGCGGCCCATGGGTCCTTCGGGTACGCGGCAGGCGGCTCCGTAGAGGGGTGCCGCGCTCGGCGTACTCAGGCCTGCGCGTGGGCGACCGCCGGTCCGGCGGAGCTTCCCCGCAGCATTTCGATGCGGGCGTCGGCCTCCTTCAACTGGGCCGCGGCGGCGAGGGACCGCGAGAGCTCACGCGAACGCAGGTAGGCGGCCTCGGCCTCGGCGATCCGTCCCTGCTGCGCGTGCTGGTCGCCGAGCTCCAGCAGGATCTCGGCGCGTTCCAGCGTCGGCTCCGTCGCGAACGAAAGGGCCCGTTCCACGCAGCGCTCCGCCTCGCCGAAGTCGCTGCGCAGCCGGGCGAGCGCGGCCCGCCAGCGCCAGACCACGCCCAGGGCGACTCGATCGCCCACGGCGGTGGCCGCGCCCTCGGCGCCGGCGAGCGTCTCCTCCGCCTGGTCGAAGTCGCCGATCTCGATCAGGGGCTCAGCGCGGTTGCCGTAGAGCTTGGCGAGCATCGGGATGTTGGACAGGCGCTCGGCGATCTCGATTCCGCGTGAGAAGAAGACGTCCGACTCCAGCCACTCACGCAGCTCGGCGCTGGCGATCCCCAGGTTGTTGTAGGCATGCAGCGCGTTGACGGAGTTGCCCGAGCGCACGAACGAGCCGATGCTCTCGAGGTAGGCCGTTCTCGCCTCGCGCAGGTCGCCCAGCCCGTACGCGATCACACCCGCGTTCTGGCAGGCCAGCCCCACCAGCTCGTCGTCCCCGAGATTGAGCGCCAGCTCGACCGCGCGGCGATAGTGCTCCCGCGACGACACCCAGTCGCGCCGACTGTAGTGAATCGCACCGATCACGTTCACCGCGCGGGCAGCGCTCTGCCACGCTCCGGCCAGCTGGGCGATCTCCATGCTGAGCCCGGCGAGCTCCTCCGCCTCGTCGTACCGCTCCTCGCGGATCAGCACGCGTGCCTGGCCGCGGAGTGCATCCGCCGCCTCCTCGATCCGTCCCGCCAGGGTGGCGCTGCGGAACGCGGCGGCGTACAGGCGCGCCGCGGCGGTCCAGTGGCCGAGCTGCTCCTCTTCGCTGGCGCGCGTGAGGTCGGGTAAAGCCGCGGCGGCCGCCTCAGTCGTCGCCATCGTTCCGCACCGGAAGACGCAGGATGAAGGTCGAGCCGTGCCCCAGCTCGCTGTTCACCGTCAGGTCGCCGCCCAGCAGGCGCGCGAGCTTGCGCGAGATGGGGAGGCCCAGCCCGGTTCCGCCGCGTGCGGTGGCGCCCACGATCTGCTCGAACTCGTGGAAGATCCGCTCCTGGTTCTCCGCCGCGATCCCCGGCCCCGTGTCGGCCACGCGCAGCTCCACCCATCCGTGCGCCGTCCCCTCGCCCGCCGCCGCCCCGTCCCCGTGCGCCGCGGAGACCGTCACCCGTCCCTCGTCGGTGAACTTCACCGCGTTGGAGAGGAGGTTGATCAGAATCTGGCGGACCCGGTCGGCGTCGGTGTGCACGGCGGGGAGCGGTGGCCAGGGCTCCACCTCCACCGCGATCCGCCGCGCTGCGGCCAGCGGCTCGATGGTCGCCAGCGCCTCTTCCACGATCGCGCGCATCCGGGCGGGAACGACGACGAGCTCCAGCTTCCCGGCCTGGAGCTTGGAGAGGTCCAGCACGTCGTTCACCAGGTGCAGCAGGGTGCGCGTGGAGCGCTGCGCCCGCTCCAGGAACGACCGCGCCGGCGCCGGCACGTCGCCGACCACGCCTTCGAGCAGGAGGCTCTGGTAGCCGAGGATGGAGTTGAGCGGCGTGCGCAGCTCGTGGCTCATCGAGGCGAAGAAGCGGTCCTTGGCCTCGGTGGTCCAGCGCAGCTCCTCGTTGGCCCGCTCCATCTCCCGGGTGCGCTGCGCCAGCGCGCCGTGCAGCCGCGCGTTGCTGATGGCGACGGCGGCGTGCCCCGCCAGGGTGAGTGCCAGCCGGGTGTCGCGCGGCGCAAGGTCGTACGGCCGGCGGTAGCCGATCACCAGCGCGCCGAAGGTCTCGCCGAAGAGCGCCAGCGGCACCCCCAGCCCCACCCGCATCCCCTCCGCCGCGTGGTAGGGCTCCGGGACGGTGCCGGAGGCCGGGTCCGCCTGCAGCGTCAGCGGTTTCCGCGCTTCGGCCACCCTGGCGGCGAACGGGTCGTCCGCTGGCGCGTCCGCGTGCAGCCCGACCGCGGCCACCGTGCGGATGCGCCCGTCTGCCAGGGTGTTGACGGTCACGTAGTGCGCGCCCAGCAGCGTGCGGGTGAAGCGCGCGACCAGCGTAAGCACCTCGTCGGGATCGAGGGTGCGGTTGGCCGCGAGACCCAGCACGTGCAGCGCCTCACTCTCCTCCGCGCGCTGGCGCAGCAGGTCGCGCTCCTCCACCACCTGTCGAAACCGCCGGTCCCGTTCCGCCACCTCCGCGAATGCCCGCGCGAACCCTTCCCACGCCCGGACATCCCCGAACGCGCCCGCGGGCCCGGTCAACACCAGCACGCCCGCATCGCCGCCCAGGGGGGCGATCAGCGCCTCGGCGTCGGGCGCGCCATCGTCGCCTCCGTCGGGAAGCGGACGCACGGCGACCCTGGACGTTTCGGTCGCGGCGGCGGACAGCGGAGGCGGGAGCTGCGCGTCCTCGGGCCATGCGCCCGCGGTGGTTCCTTCCGGTGTAAGCCAGACGAGGGTCCGCACTCCAGCGCATTCGGACAGCCAGCCGCCGGCGCCGCGCAGGGCGGCATCCGGACCGCTGCTCTCGTACACCAGGAGGGTCGCGTCCCGAACGTCCATGGAGGCGGGAGGATGAGGGACGGGCGCGGAGTTGCTGCGTGGATCCGCGAGATAGGCAGGGCGAAGAACAGAAGGTAGCACGTGACCCGCGTGGGAACAATCGGCGGGAAAGCCCGCGATGTCACGAACGACTCGCACGCGACCCCGTTCACACCCGGCTGGCCCTGAGCGGTGTTGCGCGGGCGTCCGTCAGGTGTTCGTCTTGTGTGGTTTCGGGACGGCGATGCAGGGCCGATCTCTCTGCGTCACCCAAGCGCCAGCACACACACCTATCGGCGACTAAGGCTCCAAACTGCAGCACAACTTTGGTGCAGTG
>Ga0070685_10001139_pt1 | contig 14205 bp, 16 predicted proteins | sample KBSS13LmetaG_FD_65651 | JGI IMG/M metagenome (GOLD analysis project Ga0070685, IMG submission 65651) | Switchgrass rhizosphere microbial communities from Kellogg Biological Station, Michigan, USA - KBS S1-3L metaG | ecosystem: Host-associated > Plants > Roots > Rhizosphere ...
GCGCGCAGGGCGATGGCCGGGCCGCTGGCGTACTGCTCCAGGCACCCGTAGTTGCCGCACTTGCAGCGCCGCCCGTTGCTGTCGATGGTCATGTGCCCGATCTCCCCCGCCACGTCGCTGCAGCCGTGGAAGATCTCGCCGTTCAGCACGATCCCGCCGCCGATCCCCGTCCCCAGGGTGATGCCCACCAGCGTCTGCGTCCCCCGCCCCGCGCCCAGCCACCACTCGCCGTAGGTGGCGCAGTTGGCGTCGTTGTCCAGCGTGCAGGGGAGATGGAGCGCGTTCGCCATCAGGTCGCGCAACGGGAAGTTGCGCCACCCCAGGTTCGGCGTGTTGATCACCGTCCCCGTCTTGCGGTCGAGCGGCCCGGGCGAGCCGATCCCCACCCCGGCGACGGCGTCGCGGGTGGTGCCGGCCTCGGCGGTGACCTCGGCGATCGCCTCCTCCACCATCGCCACCATGCCGTCCACCACGTGCTTGGCGCCGCGGGTGGCGTCGGTCACGCGGGTGCGCAGCCCCAGCACCTCGCCGCCCTCGATGGGGATCAGCCCCACCACGATGTTGGTGCCGCCGAGGTCGACCCCCGCGATCCAGCGCTTCTCGGCCGTTCCTGGGGTCATGAGCTCTCCTGGAGCACGGGTTCTCCGTTCAGGCGCAGGGTTGGGTCGGGGGCCAGCTCGGCCAGCCCGCGATGCGCGCGGCTCTCGCCGCCGCCTTTCAGCGCGGCCAGGCGCGCGCGGTTCTCGCGCAGCACCGCGGGGTCCTTGTACGGCCGGTCGTGGTGCAGGTGCAGGCAGACGGCGCGGTGCCGGGCCTGCACCCCGCGCACGCCCAGGTTGCGCAGCCGGTAGCCGAGCGCCTTGTCCAGCCCGCCGTAGCCCATCTCCCCCTCGAAGCCGTTCACCGCGTACAGCGCCTCGCGCCACGCCGACGCGTTGTTGCCGTGGAACTCGGCCGCGGTGGGGGTGAGCGCGTCCAGCGCGGCGCCCATCCGCCGCGAGCCGGTGAGCCGCAGCGCCCGCCGCCCGGGCCGCCATCCCTGCGCGCGCAGCCATCCCAGCTCCGCCACGCGGCCGCTGACCACGTCGTCCACGGTGATGCGCTCGCTCACGCGCGCCGGGAGCTTCAAGTATCCCCCGGCGATGAACCGCCCCGGTCGCGCCAGCGCGCGGTGCACGGCGACGAGGTCGCGGCGGGGGATGCAGTCGCCGTCGCTGAACAGCAGGTAGTCGCCGGAGGATGCGGCGATGGCGCGGTTGAGGATCTCCGTCTTCCGGAACCCGCGGTCCTCGTGCCAGACGTGCAGCGGCTCCAGCCCCGTCTCCCGCCCGACGCGGCGGACGAGCTCCGCCGTCTCCGGCCCCGACCCGTCGTCCGCGATCACCAGCTCGAAGCCGCGGTCGGTCTGCGCGGCGTAGCCCCAGAGCACGCGCTCCAGGTCGGCGGGGCGGTCGTAGGTCGAGAGGATGACGGAGATGCGCATCTACGCGCCCGCCGGGGTGCAGAGCAGCTCCGTCGCCCTGTCGACGCTGCCGCCGACGATGGGGGTGAGCGCGTAGCCGCGCGCCCGCAGCCAGGCGACGCAGCGCGCGTGCTGCTCGGGACCGTGGGTGGAGAGGAAGATCACCGGCCGCGCCGCCTCCACCGTCGCCGCGAAGCCGTCGAGCACCGCCGCCTCGGCGCCCTCGACGTCGATCTTCACCGCGCGGGGGACGATGGCGTTCGCCGCGCAGAAGTCGTCCAGGCGCAGCGTGCGGACCTCGATGGCGCCGTCGGACGAGAGGTGTCCCGTCCCGCTCCCCGTCCCGAAGTCGAAGCGCGCCATCCCCGCCGCGTCCGACACCGCCGCCTGCTCGACGCGGACCTGCCGCAGCCCGTTGATCTCGGCGTGGCGGCGGAGGAAGCCGGCGTTGCGCGGGTTCGGCTCGAACGACCAGACGGCGCCGGAGGGCCCTGCCAGCAGCGCGCTCAGCAGCGTGTAGTACCCCACGTTCGCGCCCACGTCCAGCACGGTGTCGCCGGGGCGGATGGTCTCGGCGAAGAGCCGGGTCTGCTCAGGCTCGTAGCTGCCCAGGAGGATGCGCGCCAGCTTGCCGCGGCTCTCCAGCAGCCACCAGCGCCCTCGCAGCGGTCCGGCGAGGATCGGGGCCCTCACCGGCGCGTCCGGATCACCGGCGGCGTCACCAGCGCGGCGCCGCGAGCACGCCCGTGGCCGGCTTCCCCTCGGACAGGAGCGACCAGCCGCGCACGAGCCGGTAGATGGGCCAGCCGACCAGGCCCAGGCCGAGCACCACCGCGAGGAGTATCCCGATCGGGAAGAAGACGACGAACCAGAAGAGCATGAAGGCGCCGCCCAGGATCCCCGCCACGACCGCGGCCCAGAAGGTGTCGATGAGCCAGTCGTAGTGCGACTCGAGCCAGGTCCCGCGAACGGAGTCGCGGTTGACGTACGCCAGGATCACCGCCGCCAGCACCAGCGGCCCGACGACGTACGAGCCGGCGTACAGCCCGTAGCCGACCTGCACCGTCTGCCTCGCCTGCGCGATGCGGTCGACGGGTGCCAGTGCGTACCCGTACGCCGGCGCCGGCACCTGCGCGAACGGCCGCCCGCACGACGGGCACACGGGCGCGAGCGACGAGACCTGCTGCGCGCAGTCTGGGCATGCGATCAAGCTCATCGATACTCGTGCTGCGGGCGCGGATGGATGGTGGATGACGCGGTCTTCGGGCGTTGGATCGATGCGGCTGTGACTCCGGTGTGGCTTCCGCGGCGGGCCTCGTGGTGGCCGCGGTTAGATCCTTCGGCCCGGCGGCCTTTGGGGCGAGGGCCGGCTCCTTCGGGTTCGGGCCTCAGGATGACACCGTGTGGGGCCGTGGCGCTGTGCTACGCGTACTTGGCACTTAGCACTTAGCACTTAAGCACTTCCGTCCTCAATCCCCCACCTGCAACACCGCCAAGAACGCCTCCTGGGGAATCTCCACCGTCCCCACCTGCTTCATCCGCTTCTTTCCTTCCTTCTGCTTCTCCAGGAGCTTGCGCTTGCGGGTGATGTCGCCGCCGTAGCACTTGGCGGTCACGTTCTTCCGCATCGCCTTGATGCTCTCGCGCGCGATGATCTTGTTGCCGATCGCCGCCTGGATCGCCACGTCGAACATCTGCCGGGGGATCAGCTCGCGCAGCTTCTCCGAGACGTTGCGCCCGTACTCGTACGCCTTGTCCCGGTGGATGATCACGCTGAACGCGTCCACCGGGTCGCCGTTGATGAGCATGTCGAGCTTCACCAGCGGGTTCTCCTGGTAGTCCGCGAAGTCGTAGTCCAGCGAGGCGTAGCCGCGCGTCGCGCTCTTCAGCCGGTCGTAGAAGTCCAGGACGATCTCGGCCAGCGGCAGGTCGTAGGAGAGCTCCACCCGCTGCGGATCGGGGTAGGTCATCCCCTTGAACTCGCCGCGCCGCTCGTGGCAGAGCTTCTGGACCGCGCCGATGTAGTCCGCCGGCGTCATCACCCGCGCGCGGACGTACGGCTCCTCGATGCGGTCGATGGTGGTGGGGTCCGGCAGCGCGCTGGGGCTCTCGATCCAGCGCTCGTCGCCGTCCGTCATGTGCACGCGGTACTTCACGTTGGGGACGGTGGTGATCAGGTCCAGGTCGTGCTCGCGCTCCAGGCGCTCCTGGATGATCTCCATGTGCAGCAGCCCCAGGAAGCCGCAGCGGAAGCCGAAGCCCAGCGCCAACGACGTCTCCGGCTCGTAGCTGAGGGAGGCGTCGTTCAGCTGCAGCTTGGCCAGCGCGTCGCGCAGCTCCTCGTACTGCTCGGCGTCCGTCGGGTAGATCCCGGCGAACACCATCGGCTTCACCTCCTGGTAGCCGGGGAGGAGCTCGGAGGCCCGGTTCCCCGCGTCCAGGATGGTGTCGCCCGAGCGCGTGTCCTGCACCCGCTTGATCCCGGCGATCACGTACCCCACCTCGCCCGGGCGCAGCTCCTTCAGCGGGTAGCGGCCCAGCATCAGGTACCCCACCTCGTCGATCGGGTAGCTGTTGTCGTTCGAGCCGAAGGCGATCCGCATCCCCGGGCGGAACACCCCGTCCACCACGCGGATGCTGGGGACGGCGCCCACGTACTTGTCGTAGTAGCTGTCGAAGATCAGCGCCCGCGCCGGCGCGTCGGCGTCGCCCTCCGGCGGCCGCACGCGCGCGACGATCGCCTCCAGGATCTGGTCGATGCCGATCCCCGCCTTGGCCGAGGCCAGGATCACCTCGTCGGGATCGACGCCGAGGAGGTCGACGATCTCGGCCCGGCGCCGCTCCGGTTCCGCGCCGGGGAGGTCGATCTTGTTGAGCACGGGGATGATTTCCAGCCCCGCGTCCATCGCCAGGAAGAGGTTCGAGAGCGTCTGCGCCTGCACCCCCTGGCTCGCGTCCACCACGAGGATGGCCCCCTCGCACGCGGCCAGCGAGCGCGAGACCTCGTAGGTGAAGTCCACGTGCCCGGGGGTGTCGATCAGGTTGAGCTCGTAGCTGCGGCCGTCGCGGGCGGCGTACTCCATCCGCACGGCGTTGAGCTTGATGGTGATGCCGCGCTCGCGCTCGATGTCCATCGAGTCGAGCACCTGCTCCTTCATCTCGCGCCGCTGGAGCGTGGCCGTGGCCTCGATCAGCCGGTCGGCCAGCGTGCTCTTGCCGTGGTCGATGTGGGCGACGATGCAGAAGTTCCGGATGTGATCTATGCGCAACGTGAACTGCCTTCAGGTCGGGAAAAACAGGCGCTGGAAACCGCTAAAGCTAGCCCCAAAGCCGCGTCCGGGAAAGCCGCCGCCCCGCGCCGCCCGCTTCCGCCGCGCGCCGGGAAGGGGTTATCTTCCTGCCGCCGCGCTTCTGCAACACGATTTGGCCCCGGCTGATACACCGCAGCCGGCCGAAGCGGCCACGTACATCCGTCGACACGCCCGTCGGCTTCGGCGATCCGACACTTCGAACTGAGCAGGTAGATGATCCGACCCCGTGTCTGCACCCTCGCCGCGCTGGCGGCGCTCGCCGCGGCGCCGGCGGCCGCGCAGGTCCCGCTCGTCCCCCGCGCGCTGGGGATGGGCAACGCCTACGTCGCCGCCGCCCGCGGCGAAGAGGCGCTCTGGCTGAACCCGGGGAACCTGGGGCTCCCCGGCACCCCGCACTGGAGCTTCGGCATCCCCACCCTCTCCGTGGGTGCCGACGTGCTGGGCCTCGGCGTGGGCGACATCCGCGACGTGATCGAGTACCGCAAGCAGAGCGACGCCCGCAAGCAGGCGCTGCTGGCCGAGATCCCCGCCGGCGGCACCGCGCTGCGCGGCGACATCCGCCTGCCGCTGGTGGCCGCGCAGGTGCGCAACTTTGCGGCGGGGCTGTCGTACAACACCATCGGCGGCCACAGCATCGACCGCGACTTCGTGGACCTGCTCTTCTTCGGCTTCCAGGCGCAGCCCGGCCGCTACACCATCACCCCGGCGGAGACGCAGGGCTTCCGCGCCAGCTACTGGGACGTCGCGGCGGCGTACGGCCGGCGCCTCCCGCTGCCGCTCCCGGGGCCGCTCAGCGTGGGCGCCACGGTGCACTGGTACAAGGGCGGCGGGGTGGTGCAGAGCGGCGTGTCGTCGGTGGACACCGTGCGCAACGCACTCGGCGTCCCCACCGACATCCGGGTGACCTACTCGGGGGTGAAGGACGAGGGCGGCAGCGGCTTCGGGCTCGACCTCGGCGCGGCGTACAAGCCCGTCCCGGGGCTCACGCTCAGCGCGTCGCTGAGCAACGCGCTCAACTCCTTCGAGTGGGGCGGCGACCGGCGGATCAAGACGGTCACGCTGACCAGCGCCGACTACGAGAACGGCGACCTGGCGGATGTGCTCGACCGCTACGACCAGAGCGAGACAGGGTACGACAGCGGGTTCGCCAACGCGGTTGTGCGCACGATGGCGGACAACCTCTCCGTCGGCACCGACCTGCCGCGGGTGCTGCGCGCCGGCGCCGCGCTGGAGCCGCGCGCGGGCACGCTGGTGTCGGCCGCGTTCCAGGACAACCTGAACGACACCCGCGTCGGCGGCGTGTGGGACCGGAGCCTGGGCATCGGCGTCCAGCAGAAGGTCGCGTTCGTCTCCGCGCGCGTGGGCCTGTCGAGCAACCTCGACAGCGGCACGCTGCTGAGCGGCGGCCTCTCGCTGGGTCCCCTGCACCTCGGCGTCGCGAAGGTCAGCGACTCGCGCGACGGCGCCGACAGCCACGGCTGGATCGCCACCGTCGGCCTCGCCACCGCCAGCCCCACGCGCATGCCGTAGCCGGGCCAGCAGGCGATCGATGAATGCAATCACCCCCGCGTCGGCCACGGCGCGGGGGTGATTTAACGGCTCCTTGCACCATTGCGGAAGTCGGTTCAGGCCGCGAGTTCGTCGTCCTCGTCGTCTAGATCGTAAGGATTCTTCGGGAGCATGTCGGGATAGAACTTCTCTATCAGAAGCTGTTTGAGATCCTCAATCTCGCCCAGGTAATCGCTTCGAATGTTGTACTTCTTCAAGGCGTACTCTTCGGATATTCTCGTGATATCGACCCCACCGAAATCGTCGCCCAGGCGTCTACGCAGACGAGCAGCCGCTGACTCTCGAGTCGTTAATAGTTTGCGAATTCCAAGCGTGACGCTCTCGCGGTCGCTGATGCGCCGTTTGCTCTCGACCTGCATCACACCGAGGGTATGGGAACGCCCGAGCGGAAACAGCACGTATGACTCGATGATCCTGGCGATCCTCGGTCGGTTGAATGCCTCGTAGATCAGCACGGCGTACACCAGAACCTGGAATTCGCGGTCCGGTGCCTCACGTTCGATGATGTCACCGAACTGCGTCTTGAAGCGGAGATACCGCTCCCGGATATACCTGATTCGGCGGCGCCGGGCAGCGATTGGCTCGACCACCACGCTGTTGGCCGTGGTGTATAGAAAAAGCAGAATGATGATCCAGAGCTCATTCGAGATCGTGGACAGGTCAGGAAGGATGTTCTTCCGATACCGGATCAGGCGGTCGTACGCCTCATATGAAAGGGCGATCGTCACGGCCGCGACTACGAGCTGCAGTTTCCAGTTCATCAACGTCGCCCGCTCCGCGGCGACATTGTAGAACCATCGAATCGCCACGTAGTAGATGGTGACCCAGTAAAGTTGATGGACCAGGTCGTCGCGGTTCACCGCATACAGGGCGGTACCAAGCAGAAACAGGTAAACGACGGGCGCGAGCACCCGGAACACGAAGTTGAAAGCCGGTGCCTCGTCGGCCTTGGCGAAGAGCGACAGTGACAGGTAGCCAGCGGAGATCGCGTGACGCCCGATCCAGTTGACGATGTAGAACAAAGCCACCGCGAAAAGGAAATGCGCAGCTATCAACGATAAGGTCATGATCATCCTCCGGAGGCGTTGACTTGGAAAACGTGGATCTGCTTGGCGACAGACTCCACGTGGCGATTACCCATCGTTATCAAAGAGACCCACTTCCGTGCTGCACGGCCGTCCTGGTAGCTCCGGCTATCGCCCCTGCTTCCACGCACGATACGCCTCGCGCATGCAGTTGCCGCACGGACGGCATCCGGCTGCGACGTCCGTGGCTTCGTCCGCGACGACGACGCGGTGCGCCGCATAGTCGCGTGACAGCGCCGCGCGGGCCGAGCCGCGGTCCAGACGGCCATAGATCCGCGCCTTCCGATTGGCGCCCGGCGTCCCCGGCTCCGCGCGGTCGAAGAGCTCGCCGTCCGCGCCGAGCGACCGGTAGCCCCTCATGGATTTCGCCCGAGCACCGTCGCGGCCACCGCACTGAAATGAAGTCCGCGAAGGCGGACTGCGTGCCGTTGTAGCCGCGGGCTTACTCGCATATTCCACACGATAGCCCGTCCAGCTCCGAGCGAGCAGTCGGACTCAGGCCCGGGTGAGCAGGAGATAGCCGGAGAAGCGCCGGTAGTCGTCCGAGCTCTTCGCCAGGAAGAGCTTGATGACCAGGCGCCGGAGCCACATCCCCCGCATCTCCCGGTGCAGCCGGCGCGCCTCGTCCAGCGTGCTCCGCCAGTGCACCTCGCGCCAGCCGTAGCGCTGGAAGAACGACGAGCCTTCGGCGGGGGCGAAGCGGAACGGGGCGTTCCCCTGCCCCACGTGCTTGCTCCACCGCTTGTGCATCCACTTGAGCAGGCGCGGGCTGGCGAGATCGGTGAGCCACCACTGGAACGCCGGCTCCGCGTGCAACGCCTGCGCGAGCTCACCCACCTCCGCCACGCTCAGGTACACGAGCAGCCCCTCGCTCACCACCAGCGCCCGCTCGGCCTCGCCGCCGAGCCGCGAGAGCAGCTCCCCGCGCACGGCCGCGTCCGTCAGGTCGGCGGAGACGGCCTCGTAGCGGCAGCGTGGCTGCTCGCCCTCCATCACACCCAGCTTGTGGTCCAGGATCTCCGGCAGGTCCACGTCCACCCAGCGCAGCGACTCGGGGAGATCGAGGCGCCAGGCGCGCGTATCCAGTCCCGCCGCCAGGTTCAGCACCAAGTCGACGCGGTGCTGGCGGATGGCGGTGAGGATCATCTCGTCGAAGACCGCCGTGCGCACGATCATCGACCACGCCGCCCGCTCGCCGTCGGGCATGGCGCGCATGATCGCCTCGCCCTTTTCCCCCGCCAGCCGACGCGCCCACGGGTCCTGGAAGTGCGCGTCCGGCCGCTCCGTCTCCATCGCCCGGTAGACCGCGACCCAGCGCGCGGTGTCGGACACGTTCTCGATGTTCATGGAGCGCAACCTACGTCCCCGCGCCACGTTTCGCGATGCGGCGGAGGGAGCGCGTCAGGCCGGCTTGAGCAGGCACCAGGTGGTCATGCACCGCTGCTGCTGCACGTTGGTCGTCTTGATCGGGTCCAGCAGCCGCCCGCCGAGCCGCTCCGTCCACGCCAGCAGCATCGCCTCGTCCACCACGAAGCGCTCACTCCCGTCCGGCAGCCGCACCCGCCTCCCCGCCGCGCCCACGCGATCCTCGATCCCGACGTTCGACGCGAGCCGCGCGAAGAACAGCCCGCCCGGTACGAGCACCCGCCACATCCCCCGCAGCATCCGCCCGAAGTGCGCTTCGTCCGCCGCGAAGTGGAGGACGGCGCTGCAGAGCACCGCGTCCATCGTCCCGTCGCCCCAGGGCAGCCCGTCCAGCTCGCCGGCGACGAAGCGGTCTGCGGACGCGTCGCCCGAAAGCCGCGCCGCCAGCGCCCGCACGTGCTCCACCGCCGCCGGATCGCGGTCGATGGCGAAGCACTCGAAGCCGCGCTGGAGGAGGTAGACCAGGTTGCGCCCGTCGCCGCACCCCGCGTCGAGCACCCGCCGCCGGCCGTCGAACCGCCCGCGGAGCAGCTGATCGATGAGATAGATGTCCGCCTGGCCGAGCAGCGATTGCAGCTCGGCACTGGGGCGGAGGGGTGCTTCGGGCACCGGAATGTCGGGTCGGGGGGAATGACGGGTTCCCGGCATCGAGGCGCATCGCCCAGGCGAAACCGGGACGGCCTCGACGCCGGAGAACACGCGGAATCAATCGCCGGTCACGTACCGCGCCGCCCAGGCATACGCCTTTCGATCCTTCTCCAGCAGGTGCGCCGCGGCGCGCCGCCGCGCCTCGCCCTGCGCGCCCTCCACCGCGCGTCGCAGCGCGCCGCGGTTGTCGCCCGCGCCAAGGCCGGCGGCTTCCGCGAAGAACTCGTCTCCCTTCGTCGGCTCGCCCATCTGGTAGTAGACCGCACCCAGCAGGCTGTACGGATACTGGTTCGACGAATCGAGCCGCACCGCCTCGAGCCCGCACCGCTCCGCGCTCGCCAGGTCGCCCAGGTCGCGGTAGGCGCCGCCGCGCGTGGTGAGCACCTTGGCGCCCACCCGGCGCTCGACCGTCGGCGGAAGCGGATCCAGCGACGCCGTGGAAGCCAGCGCGCGTTCGGGCTTGTGGACACGGCGCCAGAGGCTGCTTGCGTTGGCCGCGGCGTTCGCCGCGACATCGGGGTGTTCGGCGGAGCCGGCTTCCGCGTCGTAGCGCTCGGCCTGGCGCTCTCGGCTCAGGTGGACGAGCCGGTCGAGCTGGTTCAGCTCCAGCCACCCTTCCTGCTCTGGGGAGAGCGGCTGGCCGGCTTTCAGCACCAGCAGGATCGAATGCAGCTCGTCCGGATGCGACAGGTACCTGTGATCGTCCACTCCGTACTCCTGCCGCAGCGACGCATACTCGCGCAGCATCTCCGCTTTGCGCCGTTTCTTCTCCGCCTCGCCCTGCTTCTTCGCCGCGAGCACCACGGCTTCCTTGCGCCGCTTCTCCAGCGTGGGGAGCATGGCCTCGAGAAGGTGCGCGGCGCTGTCGTATTCCGCGGGATCCGTGACCTCCTCGATCGCCCCCGGCAGGTACGAGTGACTGGTGCCGGCGGAAAGGCTGAGGTACTGAACGCCCCCGCCCAGGTTCGGAACCGGGTCGGGCGTCATCAGGGCGCCGTTCGCGCGCACCCGGTAGAGCGGAATGCGCGGCTGGGAATCGTTCATGTCTGTCCGGCTGAGAAAAGGAAAGGGATGCGAAGGCGGCGCTCAAGGCGTGGCGGGCGCGCGCCAGTCGCTTCCGAGCACGACCGTGACGTCCAGCAGGAGGCCGGGATCGCGGCGGGTCTCGACGCGGGTGATGCCGAGCGCGTCCGCGGCCTGGCGCGCGGCCTCGAGGTTGCCGACGCGGTCGATGACGACGGAGGCCGGGAGCGTGCCGCGCGGCGCGTTGCCGGTCTCCACCACGTCGAAGCCGCGGTCGCGCAGGACGTTCGTGGCGACGCGCGCGAGACCGTGCGTGGGCGTGGCGTTCAGCACCTGCACGCGCACCCGCCCTGCCGGCGCCGCCGCGCGGCGCGTGCTCTCCGCCGGCGCGGGGGCGGGCGCGACCGCGGAGGGCGCGCGGAAGTGCTCCCACACGCCCCACGCAAGCGAGCCGACCAGCGCCGCGACGGCGAGCAGCGTCACGAAGAGGCCGAGGGTCTGCCAGCGGCTCGCCTTCGCGCCGCCCTTGCCGCCGCGCGCCCGGGGCGCGGACGGGGCGCTAGCGCGCTTCGGCCTGGACCTGGGCATGGAACGCCTTCGTCTCCGGGTGCAGGATGCCGCCGTTCTCCTCCACGTGGCCGATGCGCGCGTCCACCACCTCGCGCAGCACGGCGTCCATGTCGCCCGGCATGCGGCGGCGCAGCGACTCCGTCCACTCGGGCGAGAAGGTGCGGCCGGGCTCCAGGAAGTCCGCCAGGTACAGCGCCCGCCCCAGCGTCCCGAAGCGCGGACACCCCAGCGTGTGGCAGCGGATGGCGTCGAGCATCTCCTCGTCCGCCTGGCCGGCGAGGCGCGCGGCGGCGGCGGGGCCGTGCAGCAGCTTCCCCGGGAGGTCGCGGAAGTCCGCGGGAACGTGGGGGCGCAGCTCGTCCCCCGGCGCGTCGCGCAGGGCGTCGTGCAGGTACCCGGCCGCGGACCAGCGCGCGACCTCGTCCGCCGGCAGCCCGAGCGCCTCCGCCCACGCGCGCATCAGCGCCGCGACGCGCGCCATGTGCTCGCGCCGCGTCGGCTTGGCCACGGCCCACGCCGGCAGCCGCCCCTCCGCCGCCTCGCGCACCAGGGTGGAAAGCCTATGCTCGGCCTGCTGGAGGGAAGACATCGGATGACATGGAATCGAAAAAGGAAAAACAAATCGGCCTCACGCAGAGCCGCGGAGCCGCAGAGAAACCGCAGCGGCTCCTCTGCGGCTCTGCGGCTCTGCGTGAGATATCTTTTGCCGTTGCCGTTCAGGCGCCGACCGCCCGCACCCCGTCGCGGCTGATGCGGTTCTGGTCGTCCACGAAGATGAAGACGGGGCGATACGTCTCCATCTCCGCCTCGTCGTACTGGCCGTAGCTGATCACGATCACCTTGTCGCCCGGGTGCGCCAGCCGCGCCGCCGCCCCGTTCAGGCAGATCTCGCCCTGGCCGGGCTCGCCGGGGATCACGTACGTCTCGAAGCGCGCCCCGTTGTTCACGTTCACCACGGCCACCTGCTCGAACTCCAGCAGGTCCGCGGCCTCCATCAGCACGGGGTCGATGGTGATGGACCCCACGTAGTTCAGATCCGCTCCGGTCACGGTGGCCCGGTGGATCTTCGACTTGCACATCGTGCGGTACATGAGTCGATCCTCTGGGTCGTCGTGATCACACGTCCGGGGGAAGGAGCGCGTTGTCGATCAGGCGCGTCTTCCCCACCCGGGCCGCCACGGCGCACAGCGTGCCGCCGCCGGCCCTCTCCACCGGCCCGAGCGTGCGGGGGTCCACCACCTCCGCGTACTCGGGCTCCACGCCCGGGACCGAGATCCCGGCCCACAGCGCGCCGCGCAGCACCGCCGCGTCGCGCTCGCCCGCGCCGTACAGCGCGCGGACCCGCTCCAGCGCGCGAGAGAGCGCCCGCGCGGACGCCCTCTCGTCGGCCGAAAGGTACACGTTGCGCGAGCTCATCGCCAAGCCGTCGGCCTCGCGCACGATCGGCGCCACCTCCACCTGCAGCGGCATGTCCAGGTCCGCCGCCATGCGCGCGATGAGCGTCGCCTGCTGCCAGTCCTTCTGCCCGAACACCGCCACGTCGGGGGTGAAGATGCCGAACAGCTTGGCCACCACCGTGAGCACCCCACGGAAGTGCCCCGGCCGGCTCCCCCCGTCCAGCCGCCCGCCGATCTCCTCGTCGGGGAGCACGGAGACGCGCGGCTCGCCCTCCGGGTACATCTCCGCGGCCGAGGGGGCGAACACCAGCGCCGTCCCCCGCCCCGCCGCCATCTCCAGGTCACCCTCGAGGTTCCGCGGATAGCGCTCCAGGTCTTCGGACGGCCCGAACTGCAGCGGGTTCACGAAGATGGACATCGCCACCACGTCCGCCAGCTCGCGCGCCCGGTCCACCAGCGACAGGTGTCCCTCGTGCAGGAACCCCATCGTCGGCACCAGCCCGACCGTCCGCCCCGCCGCGCGCTGCGCCGCCACCCACGCGCGCACCTCCGCCTTGGTGCGGACGAGCAGCAGCCCCGCCTCGTCGGCGCACGCCGCGGCGGCCTCGTCGATGCCCTCCAGGGCGGCGATCGCCTCGACGCTCATTCGAAGGTGTGCTCCGCGCCGGGGTAGTCGCCGCCCTTCACCGCCTCCACGAACGAGCCGACCCCCGCCGTCGCCAGCTCGCCCACCTCGGCGAAGCGGCGCAGGAACTTCGGCTGGAAGCCGGCGTTGAGCCCCAGCATATCGTGCAGCACCAGCACCTGCCCGTCGCACCCCACCCCCGCGCCGATCCCGATGGTGGGGATGTCGATGGAGGCGGTGATCTCCTCCGCCAGCGCGCCGGGCATCAGCTCCAGCACGATGGAGAAGGCGCCGGCCTCCTCCAGCCGCTTCGCCTCGGCCAGCAGCCGCTCGCGGCCGTCGCCGTCGCGCCCCTGCACCTTCACCCCGATGACGTTCACCGCCTGCGGGGTGAAGCCCAGGTGGCCCATCACCGGGATCCCCGCCTCCACCAGCGTGCGCACCGTCTCGGCCATGGCGGGCGAGCCGCCCTCCAGCTTCACCGCGGACGCGTACGTCTCCTGGAGCACGCGTCCTGCGTTGCGGACGGCGTCCTCGCGGCTGACCTGGTAGGTGAGGAAGGGGAGGTCGACGACGAGCAGGGCGCGCTCCACCCCACGGCGCACGGCGCGCGCGTGGTGGATCATGTCGTCGAGGGTGACGGGGAGGGTGCTGTCGAGCCCGAGCACCACCTGGCCCAGCGAGTCGCCGACGAGCACGACGTCTACCCCCGCGCCGTCGACCAGTCTGGCGAAGAGGTAGTCGTATGCGGTCAGTACGGCGATCTTCTCGCCACGCCGCTTCATTTCGCGGAGGTCGGGCACAGTGACCCTCCGCACGCCGTTCCCGCTCTGTGTGGACATTTCCCCATCTCCCGGGCCCGGCCTGAAGGGCGCCGCCGGGCCGAAAACCATGTCCGTGGTCAGCGGGTTGACGTGCCTCAAAGCTACCGAGAAGTTCCCCGGGTGTCAAACGCCCTCCGCTTCGATCCCCCCCTGGTCCGCGCCCTGGCGGCCGAGCTCGGCGCCCTGCTGGCCGGGCGCGCGGTGCATCCCAACCCCATCTTCGACGCGGACCTCTCGGCCACGCTCCTGCTGGACCGCGGCGAGGC
>Ga0070685_10001140_pt1 | contig 14200 bp, 15 predicted proteins | sample KBSS13LmetaG_FD_65651 | JGI IMG/M metagenome (GOLD analysis project Ga0070685, IMG submission 65651) | Switchgrass rhizosphere microbial communities from Kellogg Biological Station, Michigan, USA - KBS S1-3L metaG | ecosystem: Host-associated > Plants > Roots > Rhizosphere ...
AAGGTCTTCACCCGCGAGGAGATGGAGCTCGTCGCGGGCCTCTGCATCGAGCACGACGTGCTCTGCCTCTCGGACGAGATCTACGAGCACATCCTCTACCCGCGGCCGGACCGCGCGGTGGAGCACGTGTCGATGGCGCAGATCCCGGGGATGCGCGAGCGCACGGTGGTGATCAACTCGATGTCGAAGACCTACTCGGTCACCGGCTGGCGGGTGGGATGGGCCATCGCCCCGCCCGAGATCACGGTCGCCATCCGCAAGGTGCACGACTTCCTGACGGTGGGCGCGGCGGCGCCGCTGCAGGCCGCCGGCGCCTTCGCCCTCTCGCTGCCGAAGAGCTACTACGACGAGCTGCGGGCCGCCTACCGCCTGCGCCGCGACTTCATCGTGAAGGTGCTGCGGGACGCCGGCTTCCGCTTCGCCGAGCCGGACGGCGCCTACTACGTGATGACCGACATCGGCGCCTTCGCCCACCTGGGCCACGCCGACGACGTGGAGTTCACGCGCTTCCTGGTGCGCGAGGTGGGGGTGGCGGTGGTGCCGGGGTCGTCGTTCTACTGCGCCGACCACGTGCGCGAGCTGGGCGGCGACCGGCAGGTGCGCTTCTGCTTCTGCAAGACCGACGCGACGCTGCAGGCCGCCGCGGATCGCCTCGCCAGGCTAGCTTCGTAACGGCAATCTCACGCAGAGACGCGGAGACACGGAGAGCCCTCAGAGCGGCTCCCGTGGCCCCGCGTCTCCGCGTGAGCGCTTTCTGCAACCCTACAGGGCCAGGCAGTCCACGGTCTGGGTGAGCTGGCCGCAGTTCTCGGGACAGTTGGTGAAGTTCGAGCAGCCGTAGGTGCAGTCGAAGTTCGGATCGGTGGGACAGGCGAACATCGTCTCCGGACAGTTGCGGAGGGTATTCGGTGCCGGCTTTGCCTGCCCGTTCACCGTTCCGCGCGCCTGCGGCCCGGCCGGGCCGGTCTCGAACGAGGTGACCTCCAGCGACTCCAGCTTCAGCTTCTTCATGACGTTCCTCGCGGGTGGGTAGTGATCTGCCGGCACAGGGAGCTTCAAGGGAAACGCATGCTGTCCGAAAACGCAAGGCTCCGGGCCCGTGACCGAGAGCTGAGGCACGGAGAGGACCACCCATCCTCTCCCTGCGCCCCCGCGCCTCTGCGCGAGATTGGTTTTTCCATGCATTTGCACTAGATTCGCGGGCATGAGCGACTTCTTCGCAGAGCTGCGCGGGCGCGACTTCAGCCGGCTGGACGCGCTGGGGCACGTGTACCTGGACTACACGGGCGCCGGGCTGTACGCCGAGACCCAGGTGCGCGCCCACGCCGAGTACCTCTGCCACAGCGTCCTGGGGAACCCCCACTCCCGCAACCCCACCTCGCAGGCGGCCACGGAGAAGGTGGAGGAGGCGCGCGCCAGGGTGCTCGCCTTCTTCAACGCCGACCCCGAGCAGTGGGAGGTGGTGTTCACCCTGAACGCCAGCGGCGCGCTGAAGCTGGTGGCCGAGGCGTACCCCTGGGAGCCGGGGGTGCAGCTCCTGCTCACCGCCGACAACCACAACTCCGTCAACGGGATCCGCGAGTACGCCGCGGCGCGCGGCACCGACGTGCGCTACGTGCCGCTGGGCCCCGGCCTGCGCGTGGACGAGCTCGAGCCGCACCTGGACTGCGCGGACTGCAAGAAGCCCAACCTCTTCGCCTTTCCCGCGCAGTCGAACTTCTCCGGAGTGAAGCACCCGCTGGAGTGGATCGAGATCGCGCGCGCGCACGGCTACCACGTGCTCCTCGACGCGGCGGCCTACGTTCCCACCAACCGGCTGGACCTTGGGCGGTGGAAGCCCGACTTCGTCTGCCTCTCGTTCTACAAGATGTTCGGCTTCCCCACCGGCGTGGGGGCGCTGCTGGCGCGCAAGAACGAGCTGGGCGAGCTGCACCGCCCCTGGTTCTCGGGGGGCACGGTGCGCTTCGTCTCGGCGCAGAACCAGGTCTTCCTCCCGCACGTCACCGGGCGCGCGTTCGAGGACGGCACCCCCAACTACCTGGGGATCGCGGCCGCGGCGGCGGGGCTGGACTTCGTGGGGACGATCGGGATCGAGGCGATCCAGGCGCACGTGATGCGGCACACGGCGCTGCTGATGGAGCGGCTGAAGGGGCTGCGCCACTCGGACGGCACGCCGATGGTGCGCATCTACGGGCCCGACACGCTGGAGGGCCGGGGCGGCACGGTCGCCTTCAACCTGCTGGACCCGGCGGGGGAGCTGGTGGACTTCCGGGTGGTGGAGCAGCGCGCCAACGCGGCGAGCATCTCCATCCGCACCGGATTCTTCTGCAACCCCGGCGCGGCCGAGTTCGCCTTCGACTACCACGACGAAGAGGCGTTCCGCTGCATCCAGACGCTCACGCCCGAGACCTTCACCCTGCAGCAGTTCAGCGACTGCATGGGCGACCAGGCGGTGGGCGCGGTGCGCGCCTCGCTGGGCATTGCCAGCAACGCGACCGACGTGGAGCGGCTGATCGAGGTGCTGGCGACCTTCCGCGACGAGGAGGGCGCCGTCCCCACCGCCGCAACGATCGCCGCCGTCGCCACGATCGACTGAACGGCATTTTCACGCAGGGACGCGAAGGGCGCAGAGAGAAGCCGCGGCTTTCTCTCTGCGCCCTCTGCGTCTCCGTGTGAGAAACGCCGTTACAGCGGCGGCGGCTCGTCGCGGTAGTCGGGATCGCGCGTGGGTGGGGGACGGTCGAACTCGGCGTCGCGGATCTCCAGCGGAGGAGGCGCGTCGCTCTCGGGTGGGAGCGAAGGCGGAGGGGGCTCGGCGCCCACCGCCGCGGCCCCGTCGGCGCGGTAGTACGAGGTGTTGAACGCGCGCTCCGTCTCCTGCTCCAGCACCGGGTCCACCGGCCCGCCCAGGTATGCCGGGAGCCGCGCGATGTCGGCGCCGGTGAAGGCGGGCACCCACACGTCCTGGCTGCGCTCGCGCAGCTCCACCACCTCCAGCGGCACCAGCACGTGCCGGTCGTCGGCCAGGCCGAACAGGTCGTCGTCCACGTCCACGTCGATGTAGCGCACGTTCATCGCGACCGGGTCCACCAGCATCTGCGTGACCGTGCCCACCTTCTCGTTGTCCCGCGCGTAGACCGTCCACCCCTTGAGGCTCGGCGCGCCCTTCGACAGGCGGAAGTCCTTCGCGTCCTTCAGCGGCACGATGGTGGCGCCCTCCGCCGTCAGCGGATCGCCGATGCGCGAGCCGTAGTGGCGCGGATACACGCGCCGCAGCTCCTCCAGCACCGTGCCCGTGAGCGCGACCCCCGAATCGAAGGGCGGCAGCGCGCGGATCTCCTCGACGCTCCAGGCGGACTGGAGCGAGCCCTCGCCCCACTCCAGCGTCTCCACCGGGAGCAGGTACGGCTTCTTGAAGAGGCCGGGGTCCACCGCCAGGAAGCGCACCTTCCCGCCGCGATCGATCAGGATGTCGGAGACGGTGCCGACGTTGGCGCCGTTCGCGCTGGTCACCGTCCACCCGATGAAGTCGCGCGAGCGGAGGATCTCCGCCCGTGGCGCGTCGTCGTTCGCCATCTAGGGCTCCGTCGTGGCGTGGTCGCGTTCGTGCCCCGGCCGCGTGCGTGCGCCGGAAAGGAAGCGGAACGCCATGGACGCAAGGAAGGCGCCGAGGACGGCGATCGTCGGCCGCGACAGGCCCCGTCCGCTCACGGGGAGCAGCGCGACCAGGATGAATCCCGCCATCACCCCGACGACGAACTGGACCCACCAGCTCCTCTCGTCTCCGCGGCCGAGGGGGCCGCTGGCCTGCAGCAGCATGGCGAACGAGGCACCCATCGCCGCTGCCGACAGCCAGAACAGCTCCGAGGCGAGCAGAACCATCCCCGAGCTCCCCTGCACCGTCAGCGCCTCGTTGACGTACGGCGTCGTGCTCAACGCGATGAACGCAGCCGTCGAGATCCCGGCCGCGAACATCGTTCGCCGCACCGGAACGAGCGGCGCCGGCGTGAGCTCTCCACGCGCAGCGAGATCGCCTGGAACCGGCTCGGGCGCGAGCTGCTCGCGAACGGGTGGAATCGTGGAAGGGGAGGGAGAGGTCATGAAGCCGCCTCCGGGAGAAGATTGGCGGGAAGGGACATCGACCGGGAGGGCAGTCTAGCGGCGTCGATCCGGGAGGTAAAGCATCTCACGCGGAGACGCAGAGCCACGGAGAGGCCGGGCGGCGGCTCTCTCTGTGTCTCCGCGTCTCTGCGTGAGGACAGGTCTTCTTCCGCGTTCGCTCAGCGCGGCGGGGCGGCGGGGATCGTCAGCGTCTGCCCCACGCGCAGCGCGTCGCCGGTCAGGCGGTTCGCGGCCTTGAGCGCATCCACCGTCACGCCGTAGCGGCGGGCGATGCCGAAGAGCGTCTCGTGCGCGGCCACGGTGTGCGTCCGCCGCCCCCGCGCGGGGGTGCGCGTCTCCGCCGCGGGCCGCCGCGCCGGCGCCTCCTCCGCCTCCGCCGATGCGCGGCGCCGGGTCTCGGTGCGCGCGGAGTCGGCCGCGGGCGCGCGGGCGCCGGCGGGGAGCCGCAGCACCGTTCCCACCTCGAGCTCGCCGGGCTCGAGGTCCGGGTTGAGCGCGCGGATCTGTGCCGTGGTCACCCCGTACCTCCGCGCGATGCCGAAGAGCGTCTCGCCCTCGGCCACGCGGTGCGTCCGCCCCCGCGTGGTTCTCGTCCGCCGGGCCGTGCTGTCGGCTGGGGCGGAGCGCCGCGTCGTGGCCGTGTCGCGCGCGGCGGTGCGGCTCGTCCGGCGCGGCGTGGACGCAGCCGTGTCGCCGGCGGCCGTGCGGGTCCGGCGCGGCGTGGAGGTCGTCGTCGAGTCGGCCGCGGCGCGGCGAGTGCGGCGCGGGGGCGCGGCGGCCGTGTCGGGAGCGGCGGCGGTGTCGGTGTCGGCGGGCTCGGCGGAGGCGGAATCGCCGGCGGCGCTGTCGGCGGCCAGGCGCGCGGCGCGGCGGCGCGCCCGGACGCTGTCGGCGTCCAGCCACACCACGTCGCGCGGCGTGCGGCCGGGGGCGGCCTGCCCGCTCGTCTCCACCGCGAACGGCGTGGCCCAGCGCGGATTGCGCGCCGGGGCGATCGCCGTGTCCGCCGTGGTGAGCGTGACCGTATCGCGCGGCATCCCCAGCCGGATGGTGTCGCGCTGCGCCCACGCGGGCGATGGAGCCAGCGCCGCGGCGGCGAGCAGGAGGAGGGCAAAAAAGATCGACTCACGCAGAGACACAGAGACACGGAGAGAACCACCTGCCGCTCTCTCTGTGACTCTGCGCCTCTGCGTGAGCCGCTTTGACCAGGTTTGATTCACAGGGATTTCCGGGTGAGGGCCCTACGCCGGCTTCTCCGCGCGGCGGTGCCGGACGAGCTCGATCACGGCCGGGAGCACGGAGATCAGGATGATGGCCACAACCACCACCATGAAGTTCTCCTTCACCACCGGGATGTTCCCGAAGAAGTACCCGCCGAACAGGAACAGCGTGATCCAGACCAGCGACCCGCCCGCGCTGAAGGCGAGGAAGCGTCCGTACGGCATCTTCGACGCGCCCGCCACGAACGGCGCGTAGGTGCGCACGATGGGGATGAAGCGCGCGAACACCACCGCGCGGCCGCCGTACTTGGCGTAGAACGCCTCGGTGCGGTGCAGGTACTTAAGCTTCAGGAACTTCGCGTCCTTGCGGAAGACGCGGCGCCCCAGCCGGTACCCCACCCAGTAGTTCACGTTGTCGCCGCAGAACACGGCCGCCATCAGGCACGGCCAGAGCCAGTACACACTCAGCCCGCCCCCCGCCGCCGCCAGCGCCCCCGCCGCGAAGAGAAGCGAGTCGCCCGGCAGGAAGGGCGTCACCACCAGCCCGGTCTCGCAGAAGAGGATCAGCGAGAGGATGCCGTACGCCCACGGGCCGTAGCGCGCCGTGAGGTCGGCCAGGTGGGTGTCGAGATGGAGGATGAACTCAATGAAGGTCTGCACCGCGCGTCGTTCCTTCCCCCGGCCGCGGGGCCGTAAACGGGTTCAGCGGCCGCGGGAGGGGATTGCCCCGCCGCGATGGATCACCGGCCGGAAGACTATCCCCTTCGCCACCCGCATTCAAGGGCGCCGCATGGCTTTGCGAGGCTTCGCGGGGTGATTAGCTTCGGTAGATGCGGTGCCGGTGCAAGCGGATTTTGGCGCGCGTCCGGGGCGTCGACCCCTCACCCCGGTTCGGGCGGGCCAGGCTTCGGCGCGAGCGACGAATCGGTGCGCCCGCCCGAACCGACCCTCTCCCAACCGCTGGGAGAGGGTGGGACGAAAGCAGACCGTCGCACGTACCCGAAGTTGCCGTTGTTGTTGCAGTTAACCTCTCCCATGTGGTTTGGGGGAGGTCGAAAAAACATGTGAGACGGGGGTTTGTCTCACATGTTTTTTCGGGTGAGGAGCTCAGCCGAGGGCACACGAAATTCCGGGCAAGGGCGTTCTGATGACGGATCCCACCACCACCTTCGCCCTCTCCCCCGAGGAGAGCCTGCGGTACGCGCGGCACCTGACCCTCGACGGCGTGGGGCCCGGCGGGCAGCGCCGGCTCAAGGAGTCGCGCGTGCTCGTCGTCGGTGCCGGGGGATTGGGGTCGCCCGTGGCCCTCTACCTGGCCGCCGCGGGGGTGGGGACGCTCGGCATCGCCGACTTCGACGTGGTCGACGTGACCAACCTGCAGCGGCAGGTGATCCACGGCACCCGCGACGTCGGCCGGCCCAAGCTGGAGAGCGCGCGCGACCGCATCGGTGAGATCAACCCGCACGTGCGGGTGGAGCCGCACGCCGAGCGCCTCACCAGCGCCAACGCGCTCGACGTCGTCCGCGCCTACGACGTGGTGGTCGACGGCACCGACAACTTCCCCACCCGCTACCTGCTGAACGATGCCTGCGTGCTGGCCGGGAAGCCGAACGTCTACGGCTCCATCCTGCGCTGGGAGGGGCAGGCCTCGGTGTTCTGGGCGGGCCAGGGCCCGTGCTACCGCTGCCTCTTCGCCGAGCCGCCGCCCCCGGGGATGGTGCCCAACTGCGCCGAGGGCGGCGTGTTGGGGGTGCTCCCCGGCATCGTCGGCTCCATCCAGGCCGCGGAGACGCTCAAGCTGCTGCTGGGGGCCGGCGAGACGCTGGTCGGGCGTCTCTTGATCTTCGACGCGCTGCGGATGAAGTTCCGGGAGATGCGCCTGCGGCGGGACCCCGCCTGCCCCGCCTGCGGCGAGCACCCCACGATCCACGAGCTGATCGACTACGAGCGCTTCTGCGGGCTCGCCCCCGAAGCGGCTTCGGACCGGAGCGACATGCACGACCACGGCATCCCCGCCATCACCCCCGCCGAGCTGAAGGCGCGGCTGGACCGCGGCGACCGCATCTCCATCATCGACGTGCGCGAGCCGTTCGAGTGGCAGATCGGCAACCTGGAGGCGCACGGCGCGCGGCTCATCCCCCTGGGCCAGCTCCCCGAGCGCGCGGAGGAGATCGACCCCGCCGACGAGGTGGTGCTGCAGTGCCGCTCCGGCGCGCGCAGCGCGCAGGCGCTCGAGTACCTGCGCGCGCGCGGCTATCCGCGGCTCTGGAACCTGGAGGGCGGCATCCTCGCCTGGGCGGACCAGGTGGACCCCTCCATCCCCAGGTACTGATCCATGCCGCCGCGCGCCGCGCCTCCTCCTCCCCCGCCCATGCCGGTCGGCTACATGCTGCTGGGAATGGTCGTGGTGGTGGTGGGCCTCGGCTGCGTCGCCACGGCGGCGAGCGTGGACGACGTCATGGTCCGCGCGGTGTTCGGCCTGGTCGCCATGCTGTCGCTGGTGCTGGTGGAGGCACTCTGGTGGATGCGGCCGTGGGTGGCCCGCGCGGTGGACGCGTGGGCGGCGGCGTGCGTGGGATCGATGCTCATCGGCATCTTCGCCGCCGCGGTCAGTGGGGAGGGGCTCGACCTCTTCCTGTCGGTCGCGCTGGTGTCGGTCACGCTGGTGGGAGCCCCCTGCGCGGGGGCCCGCTGGTACGTGCGCAACCGCGCGGCGCGGCTGGGGCTCCTGCCCGGGCGCGCCCCGTGAGCGGCGGCGCCCCGCCGGCGAAGGCGCGGCCCACGGGCTACGCCCTGCTCGCCTTCTACCTGGGGTTCAGGGCGCTGGGCGGGCTGCTGCTCGCGCTGGGCAGCGAGATCGACACCTTGGGCCACCACGGCCCGGACGGGTTCCCGCTGCTGGTGGCGGTGTTCGCCGCCGTGGCCGCGGAGGCGCTCTGGAACTGCCGCCCGTGGGTCATGCGCGCCACGGTGGCCTACTTCTGCGCCTCCACCCTGGCCCCGCTGGCCGGCTCGGCCGTCGACCACGGCCTGATGCCGGGCGAGGCGGTGGCGTCCGTCATCGCCAAGCTGGTAGTCGTCGCGCTGCCGCTGATGTACGTGCAGCACCGCGCGGCGCAGCTCTTCCCGCCGGCGCCGGCCCCCGCCGCGGCCCTTCCCCCGCAGCCCTGACCGGAGGCGAGCGATGCGTCCCCCACGACCCGCCGGGTTCGGGTTCCTCACCGTCTGCGCGCTCGCCTGCGCCGTCCTCATGGCGGCGGCGCTCGACCTGGACGATGGGTCTCCGATGGTGCGCTTCGCCGTGGGAGCCACCGGGGCGCTGGCGCTCGTGGTGGCCGAGGCGCTCGCATGCGTGCGGCCGTGGGCGTTCGGCGCGTCGATCGCGTTCGCCGGGACGTTCATCGCCATGCTCGTGGTGGTGTTGCGTGACTTAGAGGGCGTGGTGATCGCCGTCGGCATGACCGCGATGTTCATCCTCGTCGCGCTGTCCATCGTCTACAACGGGGTGCACCACGTCCCGCCGGCGCCAGGTATGCGCCGCAGGTATCCGCGCGCGCCGTGACGCCATCCAACCCGATCCATAAGATGCGGACGACTCTCGATCCCCCCACGGTCGTGCTCCCCACCGCCGACGACGTGCGCGCCGCGGCCGAGCGGCTGCGCGGCATGGCCCACCGCACGCCGGTGCTGACCTCGCGCACCCTCGACGCGATGACGGGCGCCACGCTCTTCCTCAAGTGCGAGAGCTTCCAGCGGGGCGGCGCCTTCAAGTTCCGCGGCGCGTTCAACGCGGTGTCCAGGCTCTCGGACGAGGAGCGGGCCCGCGGGGTGCTCACCTACTCGTCGGGGAACCACGCGCAGGCGGTGGCGCTCTCGGGGCGGCTGCGGGGGGTGGATACGGTGGTGGTGATGCCGGAGGACGCGCCCGCCGCCAAGATCGCCGGCACCCGCGGCTACGGCGCCGAGGTGGTGCTCTACGACCGCCACGGCCGCTCGCGCGAGGAGATCGCCGACGAGCTGCAGCGGGAGCGGGGGATGACGATCATCCCCCCCTACGACCACCCGGACGTGATCGCCGGCCAGGGGACGGCCACGCTGGAGCTGCTGGAAGAAACGGGGCCCCTGGACGTGGTGATGACCCCCTGCGGCGGCGGCGGGCTGCTGAGCGGCACCGCGCTCGCGGCCAGGTCCGCCGCCCCCGGCGTGCGCGTGGTCGGCGTGGAGCCCGAGGCGGCCGACGACGCCACGCGCTCCTTCCGCACCGGCGAGCTGCACACGGTGCACAACCCGCCCACCATCGCCGACGGGCTGCGCACGCCTTCGCTCGGCCGCTACACCTTCCCCCTCGTACGCGCCAACGTCGACGAGATGCGCACCGTCTCCGACCGCCAGATCGTGGAGGCGATGCGCTTCCTGTGGACGCGGATGAAGGTGGTGGTCGAGCCCTCCGGTGCCGTCCCCCTCGCCGCCGTGCTCGCCGAGCCGGAGGCCTTCCGCGGCCGCCGCGTGGGGATCGTGATCACCGGCGGCAACGTCGACCTCTCCGCCGCCTGCGAGCTCTTCGCGCAGCCCTGACAAAGATTTTTCTTACACAGAGACGCAGAGGCACGGAGAGAACCGCTCTCCATGCCTCTGCGTCGTTGCGTGATATGAGAGGCTGTTTTCAGTTGTAGGCGGGCGGAGGGAAGTGGCGGACGTGCTCGGCCAGGGCGGCGAGCGCGCCCGCCAGCGCCGAGGACAGCTCCGGGTCCGCGGCGATCTCGGCCGCGTCCATCCTCCTGCCGGCGAGCGGGAGCGCGACGCAGGCTCCTTCGACCAGAACGCCCGACATCGTGGCGACGGTCTCCGCGAGCTGCGCCTGCGCGTGCACCGAGCGCGGCGACGCGTTCACCAGCGCCACCGGCTTGCCCACGAACTCGGGGCCGCCCACCAGCCAGTCGAGCGCGTTCTTCATCGACCCCGGCACACCGTGCGCGTACTCGGGGCTGCAGATCAGCAACGCATCCGCACTCCCCACCGCCGCACGCAGCTCCGCCACGGGCGGCGGGAGCACGCCCATCTCTACGTCGGGGTTGAAGTGCGGCAGCTCGCCGAGGCCGCGGTAGATCACCACCTCGACGTCGGGAGGCGCGAGCAGCCGCGCCGCCTCCACCACCGCGGTGTTGGACGATGCGGCGCGGAGGCTGCCGGAGATCGCGAGGATGCGCACGGGTGGAGGAGGAAGAGGTGATTGGATCGGGATCGCCCGTGTGAATCTACCTCGGCCGTTCTCTCCGTGCCTCTGCGTCTCTGCGTGAAACGTTCTTCGGCGGGTTGCCCGTCCGGGACGGCACGGGTAACATCTGGATGTGACCCACACACAGCACTGGAGACGAACGTGGTACGATCCATCGCACTTCGCCGCGCGGCCGCCGTCGCCGCGGCACTGGCGGCGCTCGCCGCGACCGACGCGGGCGCGCAGCAGCAGGGGCAGCAGCGCCCCATCCTGAGCCCGCGCGACACCGTGAGCCTGGAGCTCGGCACCGGGCGGCGGGTCTACATCGACTATGGGCGGCCGTCGATGCGCGGCCGCCGCATCATGGGCGGGCTGGTACCGTACGGGCGCGTCTGGCGCACCGGAGCGAACGCCGCCACCACGCTGGTGACCGACGTGGACCTGGAGATCGGCGGCACCCAGGTGCGGCGGGGGACGTACACCCTCTACACCATCCCCACCTCCCAGGGGTGGACGCTGATCGTCAACCGGCAGACCGGGCAGTGGGGCACGCAGTACGAGCCCGCCCGCGACCTGGCGCGCATCCCCATGCAGGTGAGCAGGCTACGCGCGCCGGTGGAGCAGTTCACCATCGACCTGGAGCAGGGCCGCGCGGGCGCCGGCACGCTCGCGCTGGAATGGGAGACCACGCGCGCCGTGGTGCCGTTCCGCGTGGCCGCCCCCGCCGCCCAGCCGCGCCGATGACCGACGCCGCGGCGCCCGCCGGCGAGCCCGGCACGGCGGAGTTCTCCGAGCCTTTCCGCCGTTTCGGCGAGCTGCTGGAGCGCGCCATGGCCTCCGACATCCGCGAGCCCACGGCGATGGCGCTCGCCACCGCGTCGGCGGAGGGGCGCCCCTCCGCGCGGATGGTGCTGCTGAAGGGCTTCGACGAGCGCGGGTTCGTGTTCTACACCAACCTGGAGAGCCGCAAGGCGGCGGAGCTGGCCGCCAACCCTTTCGCCGCGCTCTGCTTCCACTGGCAGCCGCTGGAGGTGCAGGCGCGCATCGAGGGCCGGGTGGAGCAGGTCAGCGACGCCGAAGCGGACGCCTACTACGCCAGCCGCGCGCGCGGCAGCCGCATCGGCGCGTGGGCGAGCCGGCAGAGCATGCAGCTCGACGCCTACGAGACGCTGGTCGCGCGCGTGGCCGAGTACGAGGCGAAGTACGAGGGCGCCGAGGTCCCCCGCCCGCCCTTCTGGTCGGGGTACCGGGTGGTCCCGGACCGCATCGAGTTCTGGTTCGGCCGCCCCAGCCGCCTGCACGAGCGCGAACTCTATCTCCGCGCCGGGGGCGACCCCCCGCGCTGGACCCGGGAGCTGCTCTATCCCTGAGCGCTCTGAGCGGCTGAGTGGAGGAATACGGGGGGAGAAACGGTTGCGGAGGCCGGGTTTGCTGTCGCGGCGATGCGGATGAATCCGCGGCTACAAAATCACGAAGTCCGCCTTCGCGGACTCCCGTCTTCGTGAGACCTCCGTCCTGGCGCCCGCGACGGAGCCTGTTGCAGCCGAGGTCCACAAACCTCGGCTGACGGGAAGCCGGCCGCGGGCTACGACACCTCGTTCGCACCGCAGCCTGTAGTCCGCGAAGGCGGACTTCGTGTAGTTGTAGCCGCGGCTTCAGCCGCATCGTCGCGGAAAATTCTTCGCTTCTACGCCGCGGATCCACCGCTCGCGCGGCGCACCCGGGCCTGAACCCATGTCCATCCCCCGATCCGCCCGAATCGTCCCGTTCGCCGCCCTGGCCGTGCTCGCCGCGGCGGCGTTCGCGTCGTGCAGCCGCAACCCCGGCCCGGCGCGGCCGGTGACGGCGCGCGCGGACGAGCCGCACCTGCGCAACATCCGGCAGCTCACCTTCGGCGGCGAGAACGCGGAAGCCTACTTCTCGTACGACGGCGAGCGGCTGATCTTCCAGGCCACGCACCCCGGCGCGCACCCCTGCGACCAGCAGTACACCATGCGCACCGACGGCAGCGACGTGCGCCGGGTCTCCGGCGGCACGGGGCGCACCACCTGCGGCTACTGGTTTCCCGGCCGGCAGAAGCTGCTCTACAGCTCCACCTTCGCGCACGACACCGCCTGCCCGCCGCGGCCGGACTACAGCCAGGGCTACGTCTGGCCGCTGGACGAGTTCGAGATCTACACGGCGGACGCGGCGGGCGGGAACCTGCGCCGGCTCACCAACTCGCCGGGCTACGACGCCGAGGCCACCCTCTCGCCCGACGGCAAGACGATCGTCTTCACCTCCACCCGGGGCGGCGACCTCGACATCTACACCATGGATGCCGACGGCGGGAACGTGCGGCAGCTCACGCACGAGCTGGGGTACGACGGCGGCCCCTTCTTCTCCCCCGACGGGCGCCACATCGTCTACCGCGCGAATCATCCCTCCACCGAGCGCGAGCAGGCGGACTACCGCGCGCTCCTCGGCCGCAAGCTGGTGCGGCCGACCACGCTGGAGATCTGGGTGATGGACGCCGACGGCTCCAACAAGCGCCAGGTGACGCGCCTCAACGCCGCCTCCTTCGCCCCGTACTACCTGCCGGACGGGCGGCGGATCATCTTCAGCAGCAACCACGGCGACCCGCGCGGCCGCGAGTTCGACCTCTTTCTGGTGAACGACGACGGCACCGGCCTGGAGCGCGTGACGCACAGCCCCGACTTCGACGGCTTCCCCATGCTCAGCCCCGACGGGAAGCGCCTCGTCTTCGCTTCCAACCGCAACGCGGCCCAGCGCGGCGACACCAACATCTTCATCGCCGACTGGGTCGACGCGCCGCCGTCCACGGCGGGAGGGGGGCGATGATCTTCCGCGCCCTCGCCCTCTCCACCGTCGCCACGCTGACTGCATCCGCTGTTGCCGCACAGGCATGCCCGGATGCGCGGGCGATCACCCGCGGGGTGGCCGCGCCGCTCTCGCACGTGCGCTACCTGGCCGACGACGCGCTGCAGGGGCGTCTCGCCGGCTCCGCCTCCGAGCGCTGCGCGGGGGACTACATCGCCGCGCAGTTCCGCGCGCTGGGGCTGCGGCCGGGCGGCGACGCGGGGACCTACTTCCAGAGCCTGCCGCTGGTGAGCGCCGTGAACCCGCACGCCACCGGCGGCACCGGGCGCAACGTGGTGGCCGTGCTCCCCGGCGCGGACCCGGCGCTCGCTGGCGAGGCGGTGGTGGTCGGCGCGCACTACGACCACCTGGGGCACGGCGGCTCGTTCAGCATGGCGCCCGGCGACAGCTCCATCCACAACGGCGCCGACGACAACGCCTCGGGCGTGGCGGCCATGCTGGAGGCGGCGCGGCGGCTGTCGACCGGGCCACGGCCGGCGCGCAGCATCGTCTTCATCGCCTTCACGGGGGAGGAAGAGGGGCTGCTCGGCTCGTCGTTCTATGCCGGCCACCCGGCCATCGCGCTCGAGCGCACGCGTGCGATGCTGAACCTCGACATGGTGGGGCGCCTGGGCGGCGGTCCGCTGATCGTCTACGGCACCGACACGGCCGACGAGTGGAAGGCGCTGATGGACAGCGCCGCCGCTCGCGAGGGGATCCAGGTGCGCGGCGGCGGCGACGGCTTCGGCGCGAGCGACCAGACCTCGTTCTACGCGCGCGGGCT
>Ga0070685_10001141_pt1 | contig 14191 bp, 17 predicted proteins | sample KBSS13LmetaG_FD_65651 | JGI IMG/M metagenome (GOLD analysis project Ga0070685, IMG submission 65651) | Switchgrass rhizosphere microbial communities from Kellogg Biological Station, Michigan, USA - KBS S1-3L metaG | ecosystem: Host-associated > Plants > Roots > Rhizosphere ...
TAAACCGGAAACGCTCGATTGCAACAGCGAGTCAGAGCTATCGACAAAGATTGCCGAAATCCAGGGCCGCGATCAGGTTCTGCGCATCGGTGTGTTCAAGTGCGACTACCACATTGAGCGCACCGAGAAGTGGATCAGCACCCCTTACGCCATGACACAACAGGAGACAGCAACATGAACACCTACCCATACGGCGACGCACGCCCATCCCTCGTCCGCGCGCTCATCGTCGCCACTGTCGCGCTCGCCGCGGCGTGTGCCTACTACAACGCATACGCCGCGTCCTACGTCCAGCCGCTGCAATGTACGGCCACCAGCATCGCGCTCAACAGCCCAAGCACGTCAGCGACCGTGCAGTGTCCCGTAGTTCCACCGCCTCCAGTATGTACAGCGCCATTTGTAGTGCCTAATTCAGCAGGTGGTAACTTCACGCGTTGGGCAACCACTACGACCATTAATTATTTTGGCATGGGCAACATCGTGGTAGATACCACGAAGTACGATTCGATCTTCGGGCAGAAGCCTACTGCCGAACCGTGGCCGGGGAACAGTGGCATCACTGCAGTACTGCCGGTGCCGATCAACAGATATCTGTCGGCGGTTTTCACTGTACCAGCAGGTTATATGGCAAGTGCGCCAGCGAATCGTCTCGGCGAGTATCTTGTGAATGCTTCGGCGTTCAGTGGTGCAGGGATCAGCGCAACAATCAGCACTTGCCCCGGAGATTTCAGCAACCCTGCTGCGCCTACTAGCACTGTCGTCGCAGGCTGTTGGGGTAACAAGCTTCGCGGCGGTGCTCGCCTGTTGTTTTGGGAACCGCCGCAGCATGTGTCACCTAGCTGCGTGCTTAACGATGGTAAGACTTATTACCTGAATATCATTAATGCGGACATCGGTGCTGTACTGCCTCTTGGTGGGGGCAAAGCAACGAGCACAGCGCCAGGTACTCACTGTACGACTTCGTGTAACGATCCAGTTGCGAACTTTATTTTTAATTGACCGCACCCCCTCGCGTGTTCGGCGTAACGGCAACAAGGGCTAAGGAGTATTAGATGAGCACACTTTGCATTTATCACGGAAATTGCGCGGATGGATTTAGCGCTGCATGGGCTTTGCGGAAGGCGCTTGGCGATGACGTTGAGTTTCATCCCGGCGTGTATCAGGAGCCGCCTCCGAACGTCGAAGGAAAGGATTTGTACGTGGTCGATTTCTCGTACAAGCGGCCAGTCATGGAGCAACTTGTCGGGTCGGCGCGCAGCGTGGTTGTTTTGGATCACCACAAAACTGCTGCAGAGGACTTGGCCGATCTGAGAGGCGCGCAAGTTGTGTTCGACATGAACCGCTCCGGCGCGACGATAACGTGGGATTACTTTTTCCCCAACACGCCGCGTCCGCCGCTTTTGCTGCACATTGAGGATCGCGACTTGTGGCGCTTTGCGTTGGCTCGCACGCGCGAGATTCAGGCCAACGTGTTTTCGCACCCATACGATTTTCAGGTGTGGGACGAACTCATGCACGCCAACTTGGACGATCTGGCCAAGGAAGGCGAAGCCATTGAGCGCAAGCACTTCAAGGATGTTGAGGAACTAACCGGCGTGGTGACACGGCGCATGGTCATCGGCGGCTATAACGTACCGATCGCCAACCTGCCATACACGTTGGTAAGCGATGCGGCGCACAAGCTCTGTAAAGGCGAGCCATTCGCCGGCTGCTATTGGGACACGCCACAAGGCCGCGTGTTCGGCCTGCGCTCAACCGACGAAGGCGTGGACGTTTCCGAGATTGCCAAACAATACGGCGGCGGCGGGCACCGCAATTCCTCTGGCTTCCGCATCGCTTACGACAAGGCGGCGATGCTGGAAGTACAGCAGTGAACCTCGTGTTCTGCATCCTCTCGGTCTGCCATCCGCTAACTTTGTGGTCCTTCGTGCCCGAGGCCGCGCCGCCGCACTACATCCACGTCGTCGCAAATGGCGTTGAGTACGGGAGAGTGGCGCCGGGAACGTACTTCGATGTTCCGCAAAGCGTGATCGTGCCGGACACGGTTTTCAAAGGAGGTTTTCAGCAGTGAATGACAACAAGCGCTTAGCAGTTCAGGCTTTGGAGAACATGAAAGGCGATGATTCGTATCGCGCTCGCATGGCCTTTCGCCACTGCACGCCGGAGCAGATGCAGGAACAGCACGGCGCCAGCGGCAGGACGCGCGCTCAGGTGTTGGCCGAATACGAAGCCAGCGATGCGCGGATCGACGCTGCAATCGCTTGGGTGCAGGCCCAGCCATGAGCACCAAGAAGCCAAAGCCGCCGCATGTATACGTGGTTGAGGAATTGCTCCCAAAGGGCCGCGTGCGGATCATAACCGGATGTAGGACAAGGCTCCAGGCTCAATGCCTATCTAAGTGCTACAGAATCCCAACGCGCATCCGCAAATACGTGAGGGCCGAGAAGTGAGCGAGCAGACGATGACTCCGAAAGAAGTTGTAGAACGCTTCGTTCGCGCAAACGAGTTTCCTGTCAGCCACGAAGCGCAAGAAATTGTCCGCGCGGCGGTTGCGGAGCTGGCTCAGGAAGTCGAGCGGTTGAAGACTGAGAATAAGGAGATTTACCAGCGCAACATTCTGGTGCGCAACGCTCACACGAAAGCCGACAGCGAAGCGCGAAACCTGCGCAGGCGCGTGGAGGAGTTGGAGCAGCGGTTGCAGTGGGCGAAAGACAATCTGTCCGAGGAACCGACATGAGCACCAAGGCTGAGCCACAAAATCTGGTAAGCGATAAATTGCGTTTATACAAAGTCACTACACCAGAAGGTAATTCTATCTATTCGGAACTGGCCGAAATTGAAAGCTGCTTTAACGGCGACCTGTGCTATTCAAATGTTGGCGACAAATTCCAAGTAGAGATAGTGGAGTTGACGCCAGAAGAATATGAAGCTCTCCCGGATTACGAGCCATGACCAAGGATGAGCAAGTTAGGCAACGCGCAGATGCAATCGAAAAAGAGTTGCCATTTTGGGGCGCGTATAACGAGACGATTAAGCATGGCGTTGCGTTGCTCCGCGAATACGCCGACCGTCTTGATGCGGTAGCGGTGAGCGATGCGATGGTGGAGCGCGCCTGTCATGTCTATGCAGAACTTTCGTTAGGTGGTGTAGACATCAACGCTATGCGCTCCGCGCTCGAATCCATCCTGCCGATAGCCGATGAGCAGGTAAAGGATGCGGAGAGGTATCGGTGGTTGCGCAGCAATCAAGTGTCAGAACGGCAATTGTCCGATCTGCACCAACGAGTAAACGACGACTGCAACCCGCCGTACCTGGAACTGAAACACGGCGAAGATTTAGACGCTGCAATCGACCGCGCAATCGCCAGTGCCAAGGGAGACGCCAGTGAATAATCCCATCGCCGCGAAGCTAGCGGAGGCAGCGAGAGAATACAAGGATATGTCGCGCAAGTTTCCTTTCCACGGAAGCAAGGAAGATTTGAAGCTCGTGGATAGAGCGACTAACAAACTGGACGCAGCCCTTGCTGAGTACGACACCGCGAAAGTGGCTGAACCTACATCGCCAGCGATGGAGCAGTGGACGGATCAAGTGCGCGATGGCGCGTTTGTGTTTTTAGACTGCGCGCGAAACTACATGGCAGCAGTAGCTCATGTGTTCAGCACCAAGGATGGCAAGTGCCTAGCCGAGTTGTCACCAACCAAAGATCAATATTGCTTCGATGCGTTTGTACGGCTTAATAGCACTGGTAAGAAACTAACTCAGTGCTGTAACAAGTTGGACGAACTTGTAAGCGTAGGACCGCCACAACCACCCCACGTAGCGCCGGAGGCGCAGGATAAATGAGTCTATGGTGGCTACAACCCGGATGGGGCGATGCGTGCTGCGCAAGTTGTGGCACGAACATTCAGTCTACTGGCGGCGATCCTGATTGGGGTTTTTGCTGGCCGTGTATGCGAGCGCGAGTTGAGGAAGGTAATCGCCGCACCGTTCTTATACAGCAAGACGAAAAAATAGAGGACCGACCATGACCGCCGCCCCCGCGTTGCTGCCGTCGCTACATGCGCTTGTGGAGAAGTGGCGCAAAGGCGTTAAGGCTTGGAATGTTCAGCCCGGCGGTTACTTCCTAACGCAATGCGCCGACGAACTCGAAGCGCTACTGAGCCGCGCCGCAACGACGCAGGCGGGAGAGACCGCGATTTTAGTTTGTAACGATCAGGGATTCCGCATGCAGATCGAACGCCTGCCTGGCGGTGAGTGGAAAATTAGCCCTACCGTATGCGGACAACCAAGAATTGATCGACCCTCGCAGCCTGTCGCGCCAGCAGAGTGCGCGTATACGCCTGTAGGCAACGGCGATACAGAATGTGCGGAATGCGGCGAATCGTTCAGTGCTCACCCGGCGGTCGCGCCAGTGGTGCCGGATGGCTTTGAGATTCGCCGTTCGTATGGCGAGAATGAGCCGCTGACAGTAAGCCATCGCGACGGTAGTGGCGTGGTCGTGTTCAATGATCCCGCGCGCAACAGCATCGCTGCCGTGATACTCCACAAGCTGGCCTCAGCATTGATCGCACCCCACCCAGCGCAGCCGCAGCCGAGTAGCGAGCAGGAGAAAGATGCATGATTATGACGTGCGCCAAGTGTGGCGGCATTTTTGAAAGCGACTCGCGAGTGCCTATATCCATTTTCAGCGGCCTGATTTGTAGATGCACGGCGCCCACATTCCAGCAACCGTATCAAGGCCCAATTTCTCCGGAGCAGGAGCCGACAGCGGCGGATTGGCGGAAGGCGATATGCCAGTATAAAGCTCCGTATAGCGACGGTGAATCATCCGACTGGATCGAGATCAGAGCGCGCGAGATAGCCAGGGAGCGAGTTCGCCAGCAGCTTCCCGCGACGAGATTGCCGAGCTGACGCGAGCACAGATTTATGCAAACGCGTAAGCCGAAGCGCGGTTAGACGCAAAATTTTGCGAGACAGACACGCCGTACAGAATCTTTGCCGCAGATGCCATCGTCACACCCGACCCGCCAGCGATCAGCGATTTGGTTACCACCGTCAGCGTCAGGCTTGAAATCACCGTGATTTGTCCGTTCAAGATGTTCGTGCCATCGGTGATCTGGATGTACTGATTGACCGTCAGCCCGCTCACATCAGATGCGGCCACGCTCTGGCTTGAGCCGATCGCTGCCGTCGTGAACGACCCGGTAGTAGTAGGCACTGAAACAACGACGGTCCAGTACTCACCCGTTCCGCTTGTCGCAATCGTGTATGTACCGTCGTCCACGTCGTAGAAATAGATCTCCCCATTGGATGCAATACCAACCTGATCGATGATCGCGGATTTCTGCAGCAAATACGCCTGTCCGCTAGAAGCCGACGACGTAGCATGAATATTCAGCGGCGCGTCTGGATTGTTTTTGTGGAACGAATTGTTCGCGAACTGCACGACATTCGCCACTGCAAGACACTTCCCAACGTCTCCCAAATCAGACACTTGGCGCACTCCAAGTATTTGTGGTTTCCAATACCTCGAATTCGGTATTGTTGGTGTTTACAAACGCCTGGAACAATGCCGCAGCGTTATAGGAAGAATCAACGAATGTTTTGGAGTTAAGGATCGTGCCAACCCTCTCCAGCGGCACCCATATATTCGGCAGCCACCCGCGACAGTGGATGGTCTTCGTTGCGCTCAACGTTCCGCTTTGAACGCCCCCATCGCCAATCGCGATTTTGGCAAGATGCAGTTTGCTGTCCAATGCATTCGGATAAGGCACTGTATTGGGATTGCCGACTGCGCCGCCGCCCGGAGTAATCAGCGTAACGCACGGAGAAAAAACGGAGCCGTCAAGCGTTCTATCAGCCCACAATCTTGTGTTGCCGACCGGAGAACTACCAACGGCGTTCGTAAAAGCTGACCCAGCACTCACGCCGGAAGCGGCATTGACGCTGAGCACAGTGTTGTATGAGTCAGAAGAAAATGCCTTGCTGAATTGGCCGTATATATGGGCGTTGGACGACGTTGTTGTCGTGTTGTAATTTGACGTTGTATACAAATACCCAAGCCAAATGTAAATGAACGAATCGGTGATGAGTATGTAGTAAGGGCGAGCCGTCGAGTCAGCAGTATTTGAAACCGTCCAGCTCGACAGCGCATCGCTGTTGAGCGCAACCGTAGGGAATGGATTGGTCAGATTGGCGCTGCCTACTGCGGTAGCTGACTCCCCTGCGCGCACCGTCGCCTTTTGCGCCGCTCCGCTGATCGCGCTGTCATGCGCAACATAGAGGACGGTGTTACCCGTTACGGGCGTGAAAACGGACGAATTTGTCGCGGTAAAGGATTTTGTCCACCCTGCTTTCGTCACCAGCGCCCAATCGAGGACCCCCGTATTTCCGCTGTTCGTGAGCGATCCATTCTGGCCCGTCAGTGTCGGTGCGCCTGAGTCCAGGAAAGTCAGATAGTGGAATGCCATGTTAGCTCGGGGTCACTTCAAGAGTCAGGCAGCAACGCGTGAAATTCGCGAAGCCGCTGGCAGAATAGCGCAGGATGTCGCCTGCGGCGAAGGAGTAGCTAAGACCTGTTGCCTGCGCCTTCTTGGCGGATGCGCATGTCGCAGTAAACAAAGCGGTCATCGTGTCGTAGTTGGTGTAGGTCGAGTGCGAAATATCGATGCTGACAGAACCCGTCACGTCACCGACGATGGTCCATCCGCTGATTGCGCCGGCATATGGCATTGGTCGCTCATCAACGAGCGTCCCACTCAGCGGAGTTCCCAAGCCTTGCGTGAAGAAATCGCAGCCAGGGCCGACCAAATGTGTAGGCCCGATTGCGCCTTGAACTCCCTGAGTGCCCTGCGGGCCTTGTAGGCCGGTTGCACCTTGCGCACCTTGTACGCCCTGCAGTCCTTGTGGGCCCTGGACGCCCTGCAAACCCTGAGCGCCTTGCGCTCCTTGTAGCCCTTGGACGCCTTGTGGACCTTGTGGACCTTGTGGCCCCTGCGATCCAGGCGTACCAGGGGCGCCTGTTACGCCCTGTGGACCCTGCGCTCCCTGCGCGCCACGCGCCTGTGGGCGCAATGGATTCTCGGCCACATCTTGCGTGTATGGCGCGGCTACTCCGTACGGGGTGCGGTCGCCGGTGGGCATTACGGCAGAGTGACATTCGACCAGGACGAGCCATTGGTGCTGTACTGCAATGCGCCCGAATGCCCGCGCAGCCACAATCCGGTACCGAACTGGATCGACATATCCTCTGCGAGGATCATCGCCGGGGCGCCGGTCGCTGTTGGCGTCAACGGAGTTGCGTCATCGAGCGTGCCGGCAAAGTCGATGCCTGTCTTTGCCGTGCCGGACATCTTGATGATGGCGTGCGGCGCATTCGTTGCTGCGCTCGCATTGATGCCGCCACTACGTGTACTGAATGTGCCGTTGCTGCCCCACAAGCGTAGTCCGTAGCCTCCGGGGGCGATGCCATTCTGATCGATCAACAGGCCAACCCAATTCTGCGGGTAGAATCCATCGCTACCGGCGGACGCGTACCCGATGGCCGTAGCCCACTGGGCGTTGTACTTCGGATAAGTCCCATAGCCTACGCCAGAAATAGTTCCCGGCAGGTGATCCGGAAAGAACTCCATACCGATGACATGACGCGTCGGCAACAGGCTGCCACGGTTTTCCGCGAGTCCAAAGTCAGCCCATGCGTTACCGTAGTTAACTTCGCCAATACGTGTGCCGCCGGCCGTCCATGAATGGATGATTCCATTGGCATCGGCCGATGCGGAGAATTGCTGCATCGGACTCCATGCGTTGAACCACAGCGCATCGGCGCTAGCGCCACCATTGTTGATGCGTCGCGGCTGCGTGATGACGGTCTGTCCAATCCAGAACCCGCCGACATTCAAATTTGCTCGAATGTCCAGCACGTTCTTGATCGCGTTGATACCTGAGTTGGGAACACTCGTCAGGATGTAATCTGTGTCGATCACGGAATACGCACCATCCGTGCCTTGCATGTTCACCATGAGTCCGGAAAGATTGCCGTCCGTAGGCTGCGTTCCGTTGATTTGCGAAGTCGACGTTACCGGCACCGACGTATTGACCGAACTGATCAACGCATTTTGGAACGTCTGGTTCGCTGTCCACGTGTACGCGGTCGCAGGACTGAATGTGCCGCTGCCGCCCGCCGCGCTTACGTTCAGCACGCCTATGCCGCCATAGCTGCCAGTGATGTTCGATACGAAATTGATTGTCGTAAATGGACTGCCGCTGATTGCGACGCCAAGATTTTGCGCGGCAATGCCGGCGCTTCCGCCAGCAGGGGCAGTGAAATTGCCGTTGCCGTCCATGTACACCGTACTGCCGCCAGGTAGCACGAGTTTGTTGGTCGGAATTGAGTTGTTGGCGTGCGCCGCTGCGGGAATGACGCTCGATCCGAACAACGATGACGAATTGATGCAGCCGGCGGCAAGCAGACTGCCGGTGATGCTGCTGTTTGGGATGAATGGCTGCGCCGAGACGCCTGCAGAGATGTTCCACTGCACCGACGAACTGTTTATGAGATACGTCGAATTGAGAACCGCCGAGCGCGCCTGTGCGTCGGTGTAGGTCGAACTCGATGGATTCTCTGCGTACCCAATCCACTGCGTCTGCCCTTGGCGCCGCACCAGACGGATCAGGTTGACGCCTGTCGCACTCAGTGCTGGTGCGCTAATCCCGTTGGCCCATGTGACTGTACCTGGCCATGTGAACGTGTTGGAGCCGGGCGAGTTTATTTCCAGTGTCAGCTCACTCGCAAACTGCCAGCCACCGACAGATGGAGCCGGAGTCGAATCAGCCAGCGTGATCGATACCGCATTGGCAATGCTGGTGATGCGCTGGTACGAGCCGTTGGCCAGGTCCACCGTAATGCTGCTGGCCGGCGCGTTGATCGTGTACGCGAACTGCCATGGGCCATGCGTCGTGCGTAATCCAACCGCGCGCATGATGGAGTTTATGGCAAGTCCTTCGACCTGCTGGCCGCCACCACGGCCGACGTCGGTATCGATGAAGTTGACGGTATAGCCCACAGCCAGCGTGGCGGGGAAATGCGCGACCATCGACACGTCGTTTCCAGCACTGGCATTGGCCGGAATCAGTTGCATGCCCGGTACGGCGCTCAGAGTGCCTAGAATGGAACCATTACTATTTTTAGCTACAGCCGAAAATTCCGACTGCGCTCCCGTCGACAACACATGGCGGAAGCCATTGCCGTCGATCAGCGAGTTGGACCATGTCGCATCGCCCACCAGGAATTGCGCTGTCGTGCCGCCGCCGGGAACGCCGCTCGATGTGTTCGGCACCCACTTGAAATGCGTCGATGCCAGGTCGTAGCTCAGTACGTAGGTGTCGGTCGGCGAGTTGGTGGCGTTGAGTAGAGAAGGCGTCAATGTGGCGGTGGTTATGTTGCTTGCGCTTATCAATCCGAAAGTAAAACTAGATGAAGTGCTGAGCAGTACCTGTCCAGAAGACGCGCATGTATACCGTGACGCGTTAGTCGCCAACGCGTCAAACCCCAGCAACGCCGGGTGAGACCCCTGGTGACTTGCTGACGGAATTATGTTTGAGTACAAAAGAGTGTTTACATAACCTTGGATAGTCGCCACGCCAGAAGAAAGCGTATTGATGTAAAGATCTAGGTTGCTTATTTTTGTCGCAGCGATGGTCTCACTTCCGGTAAATTGTAAAGTGCTTGCTGGCGACGGAGAGATTGCAAAATCGGTTACATTGACTGTAGCCGTCCCTGCCGGCACGCTCGCCAACTGCACCGGCGACCCCACCGGCATGTTATTGCCAGCAAGCCCTGACGTGATCGCGAGCGTCGTTACAGTAAGAACCAGCGCATTGATCGCCGTAATCTGTCCGTACATCGTATTGATGACGTTGCTGATCTGGATGTTGTTGCCGACGTATAGGCCGGTCGTCGAATTGACCGTGACATCCTGACTCGCGTTCACTGCGGCGATCGTGAATACGGCCGTGGTAACAATGCCTGTCTGCGGCGCGAGCTGGATGTTCTGAATCTCTGATTCTAAGTCCTGACAAATCATCGTCAGCTTGTCGACCGCGTTCATCGTCGAGGTAGACGGGTTCGGGTCGTTCGGCACCCAGGTCGTGTTCTGTGTCAGCGGCACGGCGCGGGAAATGAGCAGGTCTGTGCCCACCGGCAGCGCGCCGGTCAGTAGCGTCACTGTGCCGGTGCTTGCCGGCGAGTTCTGTGACGGTGACTGCGCTGGCGTCACGCTGTAGTCGGTGCCGAGCGTCAGTGTTGTAATCGCGTTGGTCGACAGCAACTGCGTCTGGACCACAAGGTCCGTTGGCAGTTGGAACAAGAACGTGACCGTGAAAGCATTGGTCACACCATCGCCCGAATATGCGTCAGGGGTATATGCGGATTGGACAGGCATTTTAATGCTTCCCGTATGGGCCGAGCGCCGTACTCAAATCCGGCGTTGTCGGCGGCGTTACGCCTTGTGCTCGACTAGGTTTCCACCACATTGTAGACCCAAAATTCGTCTGCGCGCGCTGCTCGCTGCGCTGCGCGTATCCCGGCGAGAAATAGTCCTGCAGGCGCTGGAACACGAAGTGATCGATCGTAGCCTTCGTGTAAAACAGTGTCGCGAACGTCGACAGGCCCGGCGTGTTGCTGCGAACGAACTTCGCCACGTCGCCGCCGACGTCGACCTTTTTGTCCGGGTTGCGCGAGTTGGCAACCGTCTGTCCCAGCTCGTACAGATCGCTTGCCGAGGAGAACATCGGTCCGAGCTGGTCGGCGATATGCTGGCGGTACGGACTGATCAGCGGGTTGATGATCATGTCGCCATAGAGGCCGCCTGATCCGCCCTGCACGAACGCGCGCCCGGCGAACTTTGCCGTCGTCATGTCCTGCGGATTCTGACCGGACACCATCGACTTCATTTGCACTGACAGCGCACCCAGGATCGTCGACGTCGCGATGAGTTCGGCGGCGTACAGTGCCTTGCCGCCTGGCGTCGGCATCGACTGCAGACGCTGCCAGTGGTTACTGATCATCGCCAGCGGGAAGGATTTGAACTGCAGCGCGCTGCGTCCAAGTTCGCCTAGCACATTGCCGCGCATGCTGTGCGTGGCGTGTTCGATTGACGCCTGCGCCTTGAGTGTGGGCATCGGGACGACGGTGTCGATGTCGGCGCTGATGGTGCCGATGAGTTTCTGCGCCGCGTCACGCAGCACGCGATCGTGGACGCCATCGATGCGCTTGATGCCGTTGGGCGTAAGCAATCCGCCTTCTAGTTCCGCCTTGCGCCACACGTTCCACGTGGAACCGTCCACGCCCATCGCACGCAGTCGCGCCGAGTCGTCCGGATGCATGGACTCGATCGTCTCGTGGTCGCGTGTCAGTTGCCCTATGCGCTCCATGAGCATGGCACCGGTGGCGGTGCGACGGACGTTGTCGACGAAGTTGAGTCCGGAGATGCGGAACGTCGTGTTCGCCCACGCGCCGCTGATGCCGTGCCCGAACACTTCCTCACCGAAGCGGCTGATCGCGTGCGTGATGGCCTCGACGCCTACGCCCTGCCCGCGCATGAACTGACGGAACTCCGGCGACGCCCAGGCTTTCGACTCCCAGCGCGCCCACGACCGATACGCCGGCATGTTCCACGCGCGCGCCACCATGATCATGTTCGACGAGTCGGTGACTGCCGACAGCGCCGCCGACCCGAGCCGCATCGAGGAGATGGTCGAACGGATGATCTGGAACGCGTGCGCGACGGCAGGGCTACCCATCGTGCCCATACGACCGGTGGCCATCTTGAATTGTGTCTCGATCAGTTGCGATTTGTCCTTGATCTTATTCGCATCCTTGCCGGCGCCGGTGTCGCCGCGCGTGGCGCCGTCGAGCAGCGCTTGGAATCCGGACACGTCATTGGGGCCGAACGTCTGCATCGCCGCGATCTGCCGTGCCATCGCATGCACGTGCGCCGTCATGCCCTCGACCAGCGACCGCTCGCCGTACTTGGCCTGATAGTCCATGTACGCGTCGCCGTCCTTGAAGTGCAGAACGCGCGACTGTGTGCCGCGATTCTTGATCTGCCCGACGCCTTCGCTGCGCTCGAAATTCCATGCGCCGTCCGTGCTGATCGACAGGTACGCGTCGCCGAGCAACTGGCGCATCTGAGTGTCGTCCATCAGCGAGCCGTCGGCGTTGACGTACGCATCGCGGTTCAGACGCGGCAGCACGTACTGCATCCAGTTCTCGGTCGACTCGCGCGCAACCTTCATTTGCGAATGCGACTGCGGCGCAGCCCAGCCGGACAGGCGCTTGATGTCGCCGCCGATTTCGTTGGCCTGTCTACGTAGCGGTTCGGCAATCTCGTCCTGCCACACGCGCGCCGCCTCTTTCGCCGCCGCATTGCTGGTGTCATGGCCATATAGTTCGCGCAGTATGTCGCGCACGTTTTTACGGTTGGTCCAGAACCCCAGGTACTTCTGCGTCGCCTGCGCCAATGGACCAAAGCGCCCCAGCGCCTCGCGCGCGACGCCGTTGAAGCGTGACTCCAGCGACTGCGCGCCGGCGCGGTTGTCGAGCGTGTTGACAATGAGCTGCTGCACCGCATCCGTGCGCGATATACCGCGTTTTGCTTGCTCGTCGATGTAGGACTGGTTGCGATCGTGCGCGATGACCTGCCGCGCTACGTTCTGCACGGCGCGCGCTTTCTCTGCTTCCAGTTCCTTGGCGACGCGTTCGGCGCCAGCGGCCAAGCGTTCGGCCGGCGTCTGCTGCATTGCCGTGGCGCGATCCTCGCGCGCGTTAGCGCGCACGGCCTGCAGCAGGCGTCCCTCGATATCGCGGATTTCCGGCGCGGTCAGGCTGCGGCCGGCGGCGCGGGTGACGGCATCGATGCAGTCGCTTCTCACGCGCCCCTCCCAAAACACGCCGCGGCGATCTTTGCGAGTTCGCCTTCGTTTTTGGCCTGACTCAGATCCTTGACCGCCTGCGTCAGCGCGTCATTGGCGTTGACCGCAACTCCGGTAACCGGGTCTGCAATGCTGAGTCCGGGGTTTCGCTCAATGGCGGATTGGGCCTGCTCGACGGATTCTCGTGTGTCGGCGTCGAGGCTTCCTGTGGCGGCTGCGGGCGTGTCGCGAACACGCGCAGCCTCAAGTGCTCTTTCAGCGCCAGGGCCTGCACGTTCGACAGCGGCACGAGCAATGCCTGCCTCGTCCCATCCGGCGTCTGCACTATGTGCCAGAATGGCACGCGCAGTTTCATGTGCGTTTGCGTCTTGGCCATTGGATTCCTGTAAGCGTTTGAGCGCCTCGGCAAGTTTGGACGCCGCCTGCTCCGGCGTCTTTACGCCCGCGGCTTGGGTCCCGGCGGTTTGATCACGCGCAGGCTGACGATCGGGTGCGGGTGGCTTCTGATCCACTGCCCCACGGTCTGACCGGAGCCCGCGTTCTTTTCGGAGCTGCTTGTCGACGTAGGCGGCTTGCTCGGCGAGTTCTGCGGTTTTGCCTGAGCCATGACTGAACCCTATCCCCTTGAGTTGTCGGACGGTGCCGACGGTGTCCACCGATTCAAGTACGTGGTTTTCAAGATGGCGCCGTGCTGCCTCGATAGCTGCGTCATGCGCAGCCTGGTCGGCGGATTGAACCAGGAACTCGTCTCCAGCTCCGCTTGATGACCGTCGGAAAACGTTACCCTCGCCAGCATAGTGGGCGAGCGTTTCGCCGAGAGTTCGTATCGCCTCGTCGCCGGTCGTGTGGCCATAGACGTCATTCAACGCCTTGAGCATGTCCATGTCAACAAAACCCTGCACGGGCTTGGCCTCGCCGCGGGACAGCATTTCGGCGTAGGCATCGTCGTTGAGCACGCCCTGCATGCGCCGGCCGCCGACCTTGGCTGCGAGCCTATCGCGCTCGAGCAGTGCCGCATATTCGGTCGTCTCGGACGGCGTCAGGTTCGACAGGCCCTTACCGCGCAGTTCTGCCATGCGCGCGGAATCGAGCGAGTCCTGCCGGCGCTCGCCTTCCCGTGCCACTTCCGGCGCCGCCGTAGCCACGCCATGCTCTGCAAGCACCTCGGCCTGTGCGTCGGCCACACCAGCAGCGTTTGTCGCCCTGAGCGCGTCCTGCGCAGGATTTGGCACCGTCTCCGGCATGCGCAGTTGCGGTGGGT
>Ga0070685_10001142_pt1 | contig 14183 bp, 12 predicted proteins | sample KBSS13LmetaG_FD_65651 | JGI IMG/M metagenome (GOLD analysis project Ga0070685, IMG submission 65651) | Switchgrass rhizosphere microbial communities from Kellogg Biological Station, Michigan, USA - KBS S1-3L metaG | ecosystem: Host-associated > Plants > Roots > Rhizosphere ...
GACGGCTCGATGGTCGATCTGAATACCAACACGATCATCGAGACCAAGTTTCAGACGCGGCGTCGCGATATCGAGCTGCGCAAGGGCGAAGCGCTGTTCAAGGTTGCGCACGACACGCAGCGTCCGTTCTACGTGCATGCCGGCAACACGATCGTGCGCGCGGTCGGAACCGAATTCAACGTGCGCCTGCGCGATCGTGACGAAGTCGAAGTCACCGTTGCCGAAGGCCGCGTGGAAGTGGTGTCGGGCGATTCGTCCGCCACCATCGTTGCACCCTCCGATGCGACGCCGGTGAAACCGAAGGCGGCGGCGCATGAAACGACGCTCGACGTCGGTCAGCGGCTGTCCACGAAAGACGCTGCGGCCCCGGTGGAGACGATCAATCCGGTACGCCTGCGCAACGCGCTGGCCTGGCGCGAAGGTGCGATCGTGTTCGACGGCGAGCGCCTGTCGCGTGCGGTCGAGGAGCTCAATCGCTACACCGATATGCGTCTGGTCGTCACCGATCCGAGCATTGCCGATCTGCGCATTGGCGGCCGCTTCTCCGCCACGGATGTGGACGATTTCCTGCGCGCCTTGAGCCGCGTGCTGCCGGTGCAGACGCGTCGCGCGCCGACCGGCCGGGTGGTCTACATCGAGCCGCGCAATCGCGGCTGAGATCACGTTCTGCGGCCACCGATGGCGGTAATTTCGTTCTGCCCCGTCTTCGACGGACAAGTTCCGAAACTTCACCGCGTCGAACGGGGCACAGAGCATTATGGATACGCTGGCAGCGCTGCGTCGGTTCGTTCCGGCTGCCTTTCTGATCTTTGCGGTATTCGCCAGCGCTTGCCAGGAACGCAGCGGACTGCGGCACTTCGACATTCGACGGCAGCCGGCCGCGGAAGGCCTGAACGAATTTGCCCGGCAGGCCAATATCACGCTGGTGTTCTCTTTCGATCTGGTCGCACAGGCCGATACGCACGAACTGCACGGCGAGTATCCCGTTGACGGCGCGCTGCGCCTGTTGCTCGACGACACAGGCCTGGGCTTCCAACAACTCGGACCGGGCACGTATGCGATATGCGATCGCGTGCGTTGTGCTTCCGCAGAAATGGCTGATGGGCACTGAAGGGACGCGATGAGCGCAGAGCGCGGCGGTTAAAACTTTTTCATTTTCGGCGGGGGATGGCGGAAATCGCCGCATGCCCCGTCTTGAATGACACTTGCGGTTTACTGCAAGACAAGAACAACGAAAATTCGGGAGGAGATGGGGATGCGAGATTTCCTTGCGGTACACGCTTTGCGCCGCAGCGCATTGACGATGGCCTTGGCGCTGTGCGGCGTGGTACACGCGCAGGACGCGAAGAGGAAATTCGACATCCCGTCCAAGCCGGCGGCGACCGCGCTGAACGAATTCGCCGAGCAGGCCAACATCACTCTCGTATTTTCCTCCGAGCGAGTCGCTCGCCTGAAGACAGCGCCGCTGAATGGCAACTACTCGACCTCCGAAGCACTCACGCTGCTGCTGGCCGATACCGGACTGACATTCCAGCGCGTCGGTGAAAAAACTATCGCGATCCGCGATGCTGCCGAGCAACCCGCCGCGGCGCCGCCGAAAACCGCGGCGCAAAAAGCCGCCGTTGCGGCGAGCGCCAACGAATTGGAGACGATCACGGTCGTCGCGCAGAAAAAGGAAGAGAACATCCAGAAGGTGCCGATCGCGATCACCGCGTTCAGCGGCGAGGAGCTGGCCAATCGTCACATCGAAACCGGCGGTGATCTGGTCACCGCGACGCCGAACGTGACCTTCAGCAAAACCAATTTCGCCAGCTACAACTTCCAGATTCGCGGCATTGGCACGCAGGCACTGTCGGTCACCACCGACCCAGCGGTCGCGATCAGCTTCAACTCGTCACCGATGATCCGCAATCGCCTGTTCGAGCAGGAGTACTTTGACGTCAGCAACGTCGAAGTGCTACGCGGCCCGCAGGGCACGCTGTACGGCCGCAACGCGACCGCGGGCGTGGTCAACATGATTCCGAATCTGCCGAGCTTCGACGGCTACGAATCCTGGGTCAAAGCGGAAACCGGAAATTACTCGAGCAAGCGCATCAGCGGCATGGTGAACGTGCCGTGGAGCGACACGCTGGCGTTGCGCCTGGCCGGCGCCTGGACCGATCGCAGCGGCTACGACAACAACACCGTCACGGGCAACGACGTCGACGGACGCAATCTGTTTTCCACGCGCGCGAGCTTGGCTTGGAAACCGAGCGATACCTTCAACGCGAATATGATCTGGGAACATTTCAACGAGCATGACAATCGCGCGCGTACTGGCAAGCAGCTCTGCCACACCGATCCGGGGCCGGACTCCGTCGACGGTGTCGCTCCCAATTCGGTCGATCGCAACTATCTCAGCCAAGGCTGTACCGACGGTCCGCTTTACGGCGCCGGTGCGTACGGTGTGCCGAACGGCGCGAGCCTGCCGTACGTGCTCGCGGCGGAGACCTTTCCCGGGCTGCTCGGCTACACGCTGCCGGATTACACCGGCGTGGCCATCGTCGCGCCGGGAACCAACCCCTACGCCGGCGATGTGCAGTCGAACAATCTTCGCCAGATCGCCACGACATACGACCCGCGCTTCAAAGCCAAGAACGATGTCGTGCAGTTCAACTTCAACGCCGATGTCGGCAAGAGCTTGAAGCTCGTTTCCCAAACGCTGTACACGCGCGATCGCTATTACTCGACCCAGGACTACTCGCGCTTCCAGTCCAATCCGATCTTTACCAACACCAATCCCGACCAAGGCATCTACAACAATCTGCCGGACGGGACGCAGGTGTCGGTGCCCAACATTCTGCCGAACGGCGTGTTTTGCGATCCGCAGCTCGGCTGCTCCAACCGCATGCTGATGGTCGACCTGGTCAACTCGTACAGCTACCAGTGGTCGCAGGAATTTCGTCTGCAGTCCGACTACGACGGGCCGTTCAATTTCAGCGTCGGCACCAACTATCTGTACTACAAGGTCGACGAGAGCTATTACGTTTTCAACAACGTATTTACCGCGATCGCGGAGAGCTTCTACAACCGCCCCGACAGCAAGGGGCTGCCGCCCGTCGATTGTCCCAGCACCGGCCAAGTGAATATCCCCGCTGACGGCGGCAACGTGCCTTGCGTCTACATCGATCCGAATCCCTTGAACCGGATCAACGGACAAGGGCACAATTATTTCCGCAGCTGGAATCTGGCCAATACGCGTTCCGCGGCCATCTTCGGCGAAACCTATTGGAAACTGGCCGACGACTGGAAGTTGACCGCCGGCCTGCGTTTTACCGACGACCGCAAAACCACCACGCCGGTGCCGAGCCAGACCCTGCTCGCGGGAACGTCGCTGCCGGCTTATCCGTTCGGCGGCGGCTACGTCGGCGCCGGCTATCCCGCCGAGCCGAACATCCATCAAAAGTGGACCAAGCCGACCGGACGTCTGGTGCTCGATTGGACGCCGCACACGCCGTTCACCGACAGCACGATGATCTACGCATCGTACTCGCGCGGCTATGTCGCGGGCGGCACCAATTCACCGGGCATCGGCGCCAATCCGGACTTCCTCACCTTCGCGCCGCTCAATCCGGAATTCAAACCCGAATACGTCAACGCCTTCGAACTCGGCACGAAAAACGTGCTCGCCGGAGGCACCTTCACCCTCAACGCCGACGTGTTCTATTACGACTACAAGAATTACCAGGTGTCGCAAATCGTCAATCGCCAGTCCTATAACGAGAACTTCAACGCGAAAACCTGGGGCTTCGAATTGGAGGCGGCGTGGAAGCCGATGCGCGAATTCCAGTTGAGTGGCAATTTCGGTCTGCTCGGCACGCGCATCGGTCCCAATCAGTACTCGATCGATGTGATGGATCCGACCGCCGGCAATTCGAACTGGACCGTGGTGCGGCCGTGGATGCAGCTCACCGCCAATTGCATCGCACCGAAGAATCTCGTCTCCACGATATTGCAGAACGCGTACGCGCAGGGCTACACCTACGCCGGGCAGATATTGAACAGCCTCTGCGCGCTGAATATCCCGATCGCCAACGCGCCGTTCATGCCGGGCGGAGCCTATACGTCTCTGCTGCCGGTGGATGCGAATGGCAATCCGCAGTACTACGACCCGAGCAGCGCACCCGGCAACGGCATGGGCATTGCGAAGAACGTCGGCGGCAACAGCTTGCCGAACGCGCCTCACATCACCGTCAGCGTGAGCCCGCAATACACCTTCTTTTTCGATCGCAGCAGCCTGACCCTGCGCGCCGATCTTTATTACCAGGGTAAGAGCTGGGCGCGCATCTACGAAGATTCGATCGACCGTCTCCACGACTGGGGCAACGTCAATCTGTCCGCGACCTGGAGCCGGCCGGACGACGACTGGACTGTGCAGTTCTATGTAAAGAACGCGCTCAACGGCAAGGCGATCACCGGCACCTTCCTCAACAGTCAGGACACGGGCCTGACCACGAATGTGTTCATCCAGGACCCGCGCATCATCGGTTTGAGCGTGCGCAAAGGATTCTATTGAGATTCGATTCGACGATACGGCTAACCGTCATCGCTGAAGCAGCGTGCCACGACGCGGTGTTTCTCGTGGTCAACCGTCCAGGCCGGTCGCGGCTGGACAAGTCTCTTACTTGCATCGAGAGGAAACGATCATGCTGAAAGTCAAATCAACCCTCATTGCGGCATTGCTGGTGGCGAGCTCATTCGCCGCTCCGTCGGCGTTCGCCATAAGCAGTTGGACGGTCGGTGGCAGCGGCAGCGGCTCCGCCACGATTAGCGGGCCGACCACCGCCACGGTGTTGGGCAATCCAGTGCCGTGCACGGCCTCCTTTACGTTGACGGTGACGAGCGGCACGGCAAAGGTGACCGCCGCCAGCTTCAGCGGCAGCTCGGCCTGCACCGCCATCACCTCGGTCCTCCCGTGGACGGTGTCCGCGCCGACGGCGATCAGCGGCAGCACCTCGGTCAACCTGACGATCAGCAGCATCAACGTGAAAATTAGCGGCCAAACCTGCACGGGCAGCGCCTCGGGAACGTTGACCAATGCCAATCCGAATAACGGAGGCACCAATACGTTCACGTTCACCGGCACGCTCGGCGCATGCACGGTCAAGTCCAACCCGAGCCTGACGAGCAACGCCGCCATCGGCACCATCTGATTCGCACGACGGACGTCGTTTGATCGCCCGGAGGCGATGCTCGGTCGAGGAAACGATCGCGTAGCAGGGACGCGCGCAGGGAAGCGAGCAAGGATGCATGCAGGAAGCGAGCACGGACGCGCTCAGGGAACGGTCGCTCCATGCGTGGATTGATCCGCGCATGGAGCGATTCCGGAGCGCACGCGGGGCGATTTGAAAGCCTTCAACCAGTCCAGGAGTCTAGCTATGCGCAAAACGTCGTTGTTCTTCGTTGTCGCCGCGGCGTTGAGCGGCGTGGTCGCGGTATCCGACGCGGTCGCGGGCACGCCGTCGGGCCCTTACGTGATGTTCCAGTATTGCCCTTACACCAATCCGAATGTCGCCAGTTGCGTTTACAGCGTCACCTCATCGGGGACGTTGAGCATCGGCAACACCTCGTTGCCGATCACCCAGCCGATCGTGCTGCAGGGTGGCCTGGCCGACCTCGGCCCCGGACCTCTCTACGACGCCGTCGGCGCGCCGACTCTGATCGCACCCGCGGCAAACGTCCCGGGCGGCCTGCTCGGCATCGTCAATCCGGCACCCGATTGGCCCGGCCCGTTGTGGACTATTTTCTGGACCATCGTCGGCACGGTGAACAACGTCAGCGCCACAATGGAACTCGTCGGCACGACGCAGACCAATTTCGGCAATGCGCTGAATCCGCCGACGGACGGCAGCGATCCCACTGCAGTGCGCTTGGCCGCGCGCGTGCATCTGCAGAATCCGTTTCTCGGCGACACCTGCTACATCGGCTCGGCCGCCAACCCAATCGTGATTCAACTGCAAACCGGCACGACCAATCCGCCGCTGCCGAACAAACCGATTTCGGGCAATCCGGGAACGCTCAATTTTATCTTCACCGATCCAGTCAACTACATCGGTTATCTCGAGGAAGACGGTGTCTCGCTGGTCGACAATTCGTTTGCGGTGCCCGGAGCCAGCGGATGCGGCAACGTCGCTCTGGGGCTGCCTATCATCACTCCGGTGCTCGAGACGTTGGTGTCGGCCGCGGTCAATCTCAAAGTAGGTCTGCCGTCGGCCGGCGGGAAAAATACCGCGATCCTCAACGGCACCACATCGATTGCCGCTGCCGCTTACGTGCTGGCGAGCGTGCCGTAGCTTCAAGGGTGTTCTCGTCAGTGTAAGTTACAGCCATGCTGTTTCTTCCCCCTCTCCTCCACAGCCTGGAGGAGAGGCTTTTTTTGGCGAACGCTTCACACCGCGTGCTCGTCGCTCCTTTTGGAGTTAGATTGATCGTCGGTTCTGACTCTTAAGTGATGATCGTCCATCGCCGCCGATATGTTTTTCTGTTTGCGCTTGCGGGAGTAATCGGCGCGGGTTTCTTCCTGGCGCAGAGTCTCGGATCCAAACTGGCGGGCCGTGCCGCGTCAGGCGAGACCGGAGCCACTGATACCTCTACAACAGGTGCTGACGGCGTGCCTCAGGGACATGCGAAAGCGGCTCGCTCGACCCGGCAACGCGCCGCGCAAGCGCTTGCGGATTCACACATTCCATTGAAAGATCGTTTTGCTGATCTGCAAGCGCTCGCCAACGCGGGCGACGTCACCGCGGCGCGGCGTCTGTATCACGACCTCAATCTTTGCACCCTGTTGGCCGGCGTCGACGCGGACAATTCGCGTTTGGCGGACGAATTGCTCGGCACGGACGTCGGCAAAATGGACAGCGGGCAATTGCACGACTATCAAACTCAACTCGACGCGATCGAAGCGCGCGGCACCAACATGCAAAAACTGCACACGCTCTGCAACGGCACGAGCCGGCAAATGTTCGATACGCTGGTGCCGAGTCTGCAGCAAGCCGCCAAACTCGGCGACGCGGACGCTCGCGCCTGCTACTTGAGCCGCGGGCCGAATCTCGACATGCGCGGATTCTTGAACCATCCGGAATTTCTGGAAGAGTATCGCAGCAGCGCCGATGCCATGATCAAGGCCGGTCTAGCGTCGGGAGATTGGAAAATGGTGGATCTGCTGCGCAACGCATATCAGCCCGGCACGCAGAGTCTGCTTGCCGGCGTCGTCGGCAGCGATCCACTACAGTACTACCGCTATCTCAAGCTCTACCGGCTCGGCGCGGAAGCGCAACGCGCGGACGAACTCGACTCGCAGCTGAAAGCCGCCGCCGCCAAACTCGCGCCAGCGCAGATCGCCGACTCGGATGCCTGGGCGCAAGCCACGCTGCGGCAGAATTTCTCCGGCACTTCGACCGAGACCACCGTGACCGGATGGGATCCGTGTTCGTTCGCCTATGATCTCGCCGAGCCATGAACTACCGCTCTCCACTCATCGTCTGCGTCGGACTCGTTGTCGTGTTGGCGGCTTATTTCCTCGGCCGTGCACAGGCGCCGCTGCCGCCCGCGGACGCGAAGTCTGAAGTCGCAGGCACGACTGCTTCGGCGGGAAACAAGGAGCCAAAGAAAACATTTGCGGCCACGAACAAAACTATCGCGCGAGCAACCAGCAGTAGCGCGCTGCCCGCCGTCGACGCGCCGCTCAAGAACACGTTCGCCGATTTGCAGGCGCGCGCCGCCGCTGGCGACGCGGCGGCCGCGACGAGACTCTCGCGCGACCTCGGCCGCTGCAGCCGCTTGCGCAGCTCGCTGTGGAAAAACGGAGGTGCCGCGAACGATCTCGTCGGCCGAAAGACCGACGGCATGACCGAGGCGCAGTTGAGGACCTACCAGATACTGCTCGACTCGATGGTGCAGCGGCAGCAGGAAACGCAGAAAACAAAAGACCTGTGCGCCGACGTGGACGACGCGATGCTCGCCGCGCTGGTTCCTAGCATCGCGCAGGCCGCGCAGCTCGGCGACGTGGATGCGCGCGCCTGCTACCTCAGCCGCGGACCGAGCTTGGATGCGCGCACACTGCTCGATCACCCCGAATTTCTGCAGGACTACCGCAGCGCGGCGTCGTCGATGATCGACGCCGGCCTCGGCGCCGGTGATTGGCGCGTCGTTGGTCTGCTCACCAGCGCCTACGAACCGGGCGCACAGGGCTTGCTTGCCGGGCTCGTCGGCGCCGATCCGGTGCAGCACTATCGCTATCTCAAACTCTATCGTCTCGGCGCCGAGCCGTTCCGCGCCACCTCGCTCGATCGGCAACTCGCCGCGGCCGCGGCCAACCTCACTCCGGCACAAACCGCCGATGCCGACGCGTGGGCACAATCCACCTACGAGAAGAATTTCAAAGGGCCGTCGACCGCGGCGGCTCCTCCTGGCTGGAACCCCTGCGCGTTCGCCGAGGGTTGATGCCCAATCGAACGCCGTCGCCTGGAAGCCCTCTCACGCGCCTGATGGCGCGGGCGCATGGCTTGCTGCGGCGGTGGCGTATTGAGAACTGAAGAATTGGCGTCCAACAAGGCGTTAGACAATTGCGGGAGGCGCAATGCCGACATCTATGGAACATCCTGTCGAACCACTCGCGTTGCGCATCACGGTTGTCGATCCGCCGCCCAACATTCTGTGGGCACTTCAACTTGGCCAGGAGGAAATTGTGAAGCCTTCCTCCGTGACAAAGAATCGCATCTCTTTTGACTTCACCGTGGAGGTTGTTGAGGGCGACTCCAAGGGTGCATTCCGGCTCAGAGGCCCAGCCGTCCAGGGGCGTCCTGGCAAGCGTTTTGTCTATTTGCGCATGGGTGCGTACGCGGGGCAGGCCGGGATTGCTGCCGGTTGGCGCGCCAAGATTGGCCTTGACGGAATTACCCGAAATCTCCTCGACGCAGTCAGGGCCAAGCGCGCGGGGGTGCTGGAAGTGCAGTTCATTGGCACCGGACCAAAGGGCGGTCCAGCCTGTGCGACGGTGCCTCTGCTGGGCGAAGGCTGGCACGTCACATGAAGCAGTCGTCTACTATTCGCTCAAGCGGATCGCCGTGACGGCTTGCAGTATCCTGATAGTCCCCGCGGTCGTTTAGCTCAAGCGCTAGGTGCAAGGCATGAACACTTCTCAGTGGCTCCTGCTCGAAATCATCGGAATGCTGGCAGCACCTTTTGCGTTCGCTCTTATCGCAACGCTTGCCGCGTGGCGCTCCACCAACCAACGCGCTTTGTTCTTGGTGTTTGCTGTTCTCGCGATGTGTGGGCTGAGCGCATTCATATTTCCCATCGCGCAGGATTTGCTAAATCCCTCAAAGGGCGGTCCTGCTACATATCCCAGCGCTCAGTTCAACGTCTTACTCGCGCATGCGGTGTCCGTCGCTGTTTGCGGTTTTCCGCTGCTTTTGTGGTTGCACAATGCGCTACGTCGTATCTAGCTGGTCGCTCAAGTGGACCGCTGCGATGTGCCACGGTAGTCTGACGTCCACTGTTGCAGCGGCCACTTATCTCAAGCTTTAGAGCGCCGAATGAGAACATCGTATTTCTCATTGCTCGCAGCCTTCTCTGCCGCATCGAGGTGCCTCGCCGCCGATTCTGCGCCTACAGCGCTTTTGAGTAAGTTGAAGTCCCTGGCTGGCGCGAACAGTCGAGACTGTGGGTCGGTTTCGCTGCAAAGCGATCGCGAACCGGCAATTGCTTGCGCCAAGACTTCTCAATCATCTGGCCAAGCCTATCGAGTTGCATTTCAGCTACAAGCAACTGACTCCACGGTTTGGCAAGGCGCCGCTCGAGATGAGCACGGCAAGCTCTGGGTGGCGTTTTACGATTCCGACTCGTCAGGCAGCCCTACGCTGAGCGTACTGCCGTGTCGCGAGATCCTATTCGTAACTCAGGGTGGCGAGGTTCTTGATTGTCAGCCCACCTCGAGCGCGCCCTGACTATTTGGTCAAATGGACCGCTACGACATGCCACGGTAATCTGCGACTCACTGTGGCATTGACCGCTTACTTCAAGCATTAGGCTGCATATGCTCCCGCTCACATCTTCGTCCATGCCAAAGCACATTTGGGCGCTTCTTGCCGTCTATTTCTTGGCGAGCTTGGCGCACTTCGCCCATAACGCGGAGTACATCGCTTACTACCCGAACATGCCCGCTTGGCTTACGCGCGACAAGGTTTACCTGGCTTGGCTTGCTGTTACGAGCATCGGTGTTGCCGGTTTGGCTGTCTTGCGCTAGAGGCTGCACGCCTTGAGTTCCGTACTCATCGCCGCATACGGTGCCTTAGGCCTTGATGGTTTGGGCCACTACGCGCTGGCTCTGTGCTCGCAACACACCGTAGTCACCAACATCACTATCTGGTCCGAGGCGTCGGCCGGTTTCGCTCTTCTCGTCGCTGCTGCCCTCGTGTTCGCGAGGCAAATCGCTGCCGCCAGCAATGCTGCGAATGCAGGCCATCGCGGAAGAGCTGACGAAGCAATCGAAAGAGTCAGCCGACGTCAGAATCCGATGTCATGAGCATCTTCACGAATAGTGACCCATCGGGGAGCCGTGTCTCCTCGCGAATTACCACTTGTGTCTTCTTTGAAAGCCAGAATCGCGTAGCGCCATAGCCTGGATTGTCTGAGGAGGTCTCGACGATCCAGCAGTCAATGCTGCCATTGTCCGGCATATTGATTTTGTCGCTCTCGACCACGCGGTAGGTATAAAACTTCGGCTCAGGCTGGCCGGGGCCGGGTTCGTAAAACGGGATGCGTACGCTATAGCCACTGCGCAGCGGCAGTGCTTGCAACAATTCCATGTCGGTCTCGAATGCGTACGGAGCTATTTTTGCCGGCTGCACAAAATTCTTGCGTGCGTTGTCGGGGAGGTCGGCGAGCCCGACAATGCGATCGGGCAGGTATTCATAGCCGGCGACAGTGGTCTTTTCCGCTTCGACGAGACGACGGGTGATTGTGATGGGCCTGAATGTGTCGCGGTCGAACCAGTAGTCTCGAGTTGATGTGAATTTTCGTTCGCCGACGCTGTCCCAGCGCCATGTGATATGCATACGCTTTTTGTCACCTTGCTGTTCGAAGTTGATTTGGCGCCGCCAGATGTCGATGGTTTGACGTGCGCCAGCAACGACTTGGTAGCGCAGATACAGATGCGTGGCCGGTTGTATGAGTGAAAACCGCGCTAGCGATTGGCCGACCTGCAAGGTCTCTGCAGCGTGCTTATCTCCAGTCATTTGTGCGAATGCCGGTATGGAGACATGGGCCGAGACACAGGCCAACACTGCTGCGAGAAGTCTTGCTCTCATAGAAAATCCCTTCGATTGGAGGCGGCGGATAGTACACGTCCGTGCGCTGCAAACGGCGCGTAAGCGGTACGGAATGCGTTGAAGCGACACAAACGCGAGACGAAGCGTGAGCCCCAGTGCTTCGAGCCATCTGAATCGCTCGCGCCGTTCATTCAGCGCTTCTGTTCGGCTCACTAGAATGTTCCCAGCGTCGCACCATCCATATTGCCGACCCCTTCAGCTAACCTTATGGGGCGCACGCCTGCGAAACGATCGACAGCTTTGAGTTAAGAGGCAAGAAATGGGTCTCATTGTAAACGCCATCATTCAGACGATCGTCTGGTACGGTCTCATGGGCGCGATCATCTTCGCTGCTGCAGGCACGATGGAATACACCGGGGGGTGGCTCTATCTCGGCATAATGATCGCCACCTCGATCGCTTTCGGGGCGCATATGTTGCGCGTCGATCCGGGGCTACTCAAAGAGCGCCTGAAGCCACCTGTGCAGAAGGATCAGCCATTCGCGGACAAGCTGTTGGTCGTACCGATCCTGCTCCTCATACTCGGCGGGATGGGATTCATGGCAGCGGACGCTGTGCGGTGGCGCTGGTCGATAATGCCGCCGTCCGTGCAGTGGGCGGGATGCGGCCTCCTCTTGGCCGCCTTCTGGTTCATATATTGGACCATGCGCACGAACAGCTTCGCAGCGCCCGTCGTGAAAATACAAAAAGACCGCGGCCAGAAGGTCATTACGACGGGGCCCTATGCCATCGTCCGCCATCCGATGTATTTCGGCACGCTCTTCTACATTGCCGGAACTTCGCTCGTACTTGGCTCGTGGTGGGGACTTGCGATGGTCCCCATCTTAGCCCTCCTGTTTGGCATTCGGATCGGCATCGAGGAGCAGACGCTGCGCATGGGTCTTGAGGGCTATGACGATTACGCGCACCACGTGCGCTGGCGTCTGATTCCGCTCATCTGGTGACCTTGCGCCGGCCTCCGGTGACTCAGCCCTTCCATTGTTGGAGTGGTGAAGGGATTTCTCGCCCTATTGAAGTGAATAGCTGAATTCGACACGCCGATCGCCCCCGCCGTGCGAATTTCCTCCGGCGAGAGTATAATGCGAACCATTCTTATTTAGATGTAGGTCCGGCGTGTTGCTTTCGGAACTGGCGATGGGTGCAACGGCCACTGTGCTCGACGTGCAAGACAACGGGACGAACGACAGGATCGCGCAGCGTTTGCGCGATCTCGGCTTCGTCGCCGGCGAGCCCGTGCGCCTGGTCGCGCGCGGTCCGCTCGGTGCGGATCCGCTGCTCGTGCAGATCGGCTACACGCGGTTTGCTTTGCGCCGCGCCGAAGCTGCGCGCGTGACGATCGCGGCGGAGGTATCGCCATGAGCGCTGCGGCCGCCACGCTGCGTATGGACGCGTCCCGCGACCATACGCATTTACACGTTGCCCTCGTCGGCAATCCGAATTGCGGCAAGACTGCGCTGTTCAATCTGCTAACCGGAACGCGGCAAAAGGTCGCGAACTACGCCGGTGTCACGATCGAGCGCAAGGAAGGGCACTACACCGCGCCATCCGGACGCAGCGTGCGCGTGCTCGACCTGCCCGGCGCCTATTCGCTCGCGGCGACGAGCCCGGACGAAGCGATCACGCGCGACGTTGTCATGGGCCGCTATCCCGGCGAAGCGGTGCCCGATCTGATCGTCTGTGTTGCCGACGCGACCAATCTGCGCCTGCATCTGCGTTTCGTGCTTGAGATCGCGCGCCTCGGCCGGCCGATGCTGCTTGCGCTGAACATGATGGACGCGGCCAAGCGCCGCGGCATTCGCATCGACACCGCGGCGCTGTCGGCGAAGCTCGGCATGCCGGTCGTCGAGACCGTGGCGGTCAAGCGCGGCGGCGCGAAGGAATTGATTGCGCAGATCGATGCGCAGCCGGTGCAGGAATCTGCGGATTCCGCAGCGCACGCGTCGACCCCGGACTCCGATCTCCACGCTCAAGTGCGCGCGCTGCTCAACGCCACCGTCAGCGTGCCGCGGCGCACGGCGGCGATCGACGATGCGATCGATCGCCTCGTGCTGCATCCGGTGCTCGGCCTCGCGATCCTCGCCGTGGTGATGTTTCTGATCTTCCAGGCCGTGTTCTCGTGGGCGACGCCGCTGCACGACGGCATCGACGAGGGCATCCAGGCCGCCGGCGCGTGGATCGGCAGCGCACTGCCGGACGGCGCGCTGCGCAGCCTGCTCACCGACGGTGTGTTCGCCGGCCTCGGCACGGTGCTCGCGTTCTTGCCGCAGATCCTGATCCTGTTCCTTTTCATCCTTTGCCTCGAAGAGTCGGGCTATCTGCCACGCGCGGCGTTCCTGCTCGATCGCATGATGCTCGCGGCCGGACTGACGGGGCGCTCGTTCATTCCGCTGCTGTCGAGTTTCGCCTGCGCGATTCCGGGCATTATGGCCACGCGCAGCATCCCCGATCCGCGTGATCGCCTGACGACAATTCTTATCGCGCCGCTGATGACCTGCTCGGCGCGCCTGCCGGTCTACACGCTGCTGATCGCGGCCTTCATCCCGCAACGCACCGTGGCCGGCGTGTTCAATCTGCAAGGCGTCGTGCTGTTCACGCTCTACGTCGCCGGCATCGCCAGCGCATTGATTGTCGCCTGGGTGATCAAGCGCCTGCGCCGCGACAAGAGCGAGCATGCGCTGATGATGGAGCTGCCCTCGTATCGCATGCCGCATCCGCGCGATATCGCGATCGGCCTGTACGAGCGCGCGATGATTTTTCTGAAGCGCGTCGGCGGCATCATTCTCGCGCTGACCGTGCTGCTGTGGTTCCTGTCGAG
>Ga0070685_10001144_pt1 | contig 14180 bp, 9 predicted proteins | sample KBSS13LmetaG_FD_65651 | JGI IMG/M metagenome (GOLD analysis project Ga0070685, IMG submission 65651) | Switchgrass rhizosphere microbial communities from Kellogg Biological Station, Michigan, USA - KBS S1-3L metaG | ecosystem: Host-associated > Plants > Roots > Rhizosphere ...
TCGACCGTGAGGTAGTTCTCCTTCAGCGTGCGGCTCGACGCGCAGGTCCAGCTGGGGACGGCGACGGTGAGGTCGCAGCCGACGTTGCCGCCGGCGCCGGGGGTGTTGCCGTTCGCCGCGGTGCTCACCCGCAGCCGGATGCCGCCGTTGTAGCGGATGCGAAACTCGTTGTCGGCCTGGTTGCGCACCGAGTCGGTGGTGGACTCGTCGCCCATAACCATCGTCCCCGTGTGCGTGTTGTTGCTCGCGCGGTAGCCAAGGGCGACCGCGTAGTCGTTGTTGGCGGTGGTGCGGTAGCCGATCGCCACCGAGCCCTGCCCGCCGGCGCGCACCGTGTAGCCGATGGCGGTGCAGGCGAAGCCGGAGCAGACGTTGCTGGCGCCCGAGCTGAAGCCCGCCGTGCCGCTCACCGTGACCGCCGAGCCAAACCCGACGCCGACGGTGGACGACACCGTCACCTGGTTGCCGTAGGCGAAGGCGAGCTGCCCGCTGGCGATCACCTGGTCGCCTCCGGCGAAGGTGAAGTCGTTCATGTTGTTGTCGTCCCAGTTCGTCGGCGAGCCTACCGGGACGCGGCCGAAGCGCACCGAGCCGCGGCAGGGGTGCCACTCGAAGCGGGTGCTCGCGCCCGTGGCCGGAATCTGGGCGGCGCAGCCGGTGCCGCTGAGGACGTCGCGCACGAAGCCGTAGGCCACGAACGCGCCGGAGCTGTCCACGCGGAAGCGGTCGCTGAGCACGGCTCCCGAACGCAGCTGCATGAGGATGTTCGCCTGCGCGGCGGAGGGGGTGGCGGCCGACGAGGTGGCGGCGGCAGCGGCGAGGAGGGCCGCTGCGGCGGTCTTCAGCTTCATCGCAGGTGTTCTCCGGTGTGGAAGGGGATCGGGCAGGAGAGGAATTCGACCGCTGGGTGATGATGGCCGCGTGGCCGCGGAGGCCAGGGTGCGGGAAGAGGGTTGGGGGATGTCCGTGGGAGGCGGGAAGTCCGCCCGGCATGGCCCGAACGCGGGGGAGAGGCCCCCGGCCGACCGGAACCCGGACGACGTACGTTATTGCCTCCGCCGAATTTCGTCCAGATGATTGATGGGAAGCGTCGCGCGGGGAAAGAAGCGCCGCCTCCAGCCGGATCGGCTGGAGGCGGCGTCGAGCAAGACTGCCGGGTTCCGGCTCAGCGCTGAGCCGCCGTGGCCTGCGCCTTCGCGAGCGCCTGCACCTGCGCGCGGAGCTCGGCCAGCTCGCCGCGGAGCGCGGCGACCTCCGCCGTGCGCGCGTCCAGCTCGCGCCGCAGCTCCGTCGTACGTACCTCCAGCGCCTTGGCGGCCGCCAGGTTCACGCCGTCGATGTCGCCGAGGCCGATGGTCGTCTCGCCCAGGCCGAGGCCGAAGGCGTGGTAGAAGTCCTCCGCCACGGGGCCGAGGTGCCGCACGTTGCGGTCGCCGCCGATCATGCTCCAGGTGGTGATGGGGAGCGCGCGGACGCGGGCGAGCACGTCCTCGCCATCGACCGTGAGGTAGTTCTCCTTCAGCGTGCGGCTCGACGCGCAGGTCCAGCTGGGGACGGCGACGGTGAGGTCGCAGCCGACGTTGCCGCCGGCGCCGGGCGTGTTGCCGTTGGACGCGGTGCTCACCCGCAGCCGGATGCCGCCGTTGTAGCGGATACGGAACTCGTTGTCGGCCTGGTTGCGGACCGAGTCGGTGGTGGACTCGTCGCCCATCACCATCGTCCCCGTGTGCGTGTTGTTCGAGGCGCGGTAGCCCAGGGCCACGGAGTAGTCGTTGTTGGCGGTGGTGCGGTAGCCGAGCGCCACCGAGCCCTGCCCGCCGGCGCGCACCGTGTAGCCGATGGCGGTGCAGGCGAAGCCCGAGCAGACGTTGCTGGCGCCGGCGCTGAAGCCGGCCGTGCCGCTCACCGTGACGCCCGAGCCGAAGCCCACGCCCACCGTGCTCGACGCCGTCACCTGGTCGCCGTAGGCGAAGGCGCCGTAGCCGCTCGCCGTCACCTGGTTGCCGCCGGCGAAGGTGAAGTCGTCCATGTTCGCGTCGTCCCAGTTGGTCTGCGCCGTGGGGACGCGGCCGAAGCGGACGGAGCCGCGGCAGGGGTGCCACTCGAAGCGCGTACCCGCGCCGGTGGCGGGGACCTGGGCGGCGCAGCCGGTGGTGTTGCCCACGTCGCGGACGAAGCCGTAGGCCACGAAGGCGCCGGAGCTGTCCACCCGGAAGCGGTCCGAGAGCGGCGCGCCCGCCTTGAGCTGCAGCAGGATTTGCGCGGGGAGCGGCGTGGCGAGCGCCGGCAGTGCCACTCCGGCGGCAACCACGAGGGCGAGACGGGAGAGTTTCATGGTCCGGTGTCCGGTTCGGGTGTGGGTGGGGGAGCCTGAACTCGGGCCCCGCCGGGTCGGGCTCGCGCCGCGAGCGGAGGTCATTGCGACACCTGCAGGTTGTAGTTCGGGCTCACCAGCTTCCCGAGGTCCACCTGGCCCTTCGCGACGGCCGTCACGTCGCCGTCGAGCGTGTACACGCCGGTGACCAGGAAGGTGGGGATGCGGCCGTGCACGGTGCTGAGGCCGCTCGTGCTCGCGAGCACCAGGCTGCCCGTGGTGGAGAGGATCCCCGAACCCGCGGTGGGCCCCGTCGCCACGTTGTCGTTGGCGGTGAGGTCGAAGCCGCCCAGCGAGAGGGTGGCCAGGTCGGCCACGGTCACGCCCCGCACCGTCACCGCGCTGGTGAGCGCCGGGAAGTTCGGGACGCCGGTGGGGATGACCACCGAGTCCGCCACCGCGGGGACATAGCCGCCGCCCCAGTTGCCGCCGAGGTTCCAGTCCGACGAGGTGGCGCCCGTCCAGGTGCGGGTGGTGCCGCTGACGTCGAACGACAGGCTGCCCGGCATGAGGCCGCTGGTCGCGGTGATGTTGCAGGTGGCGTAGCGCACCCCCGTGACCGTGCCGCCGGCGTCGACCGTGGCGCAGTTCGCGTCGCTGGTGCCGAAGGTGATCACGGCGGCCGGGAGCGGGGTCCCCACCGCCGTCTTGGCCACCGCGACCACCGCGTGCGTGTCGCCCGGGTGGAAGTAGCCGTACGACGCGCCGGGGAGGTTCCCGTCCATGGTGATGTAGCCGTTGGGGTACTCCACCGGCGCCGACACGTAGAGCAGGAACGAGAAGGTCAGCACCGTGGGCGGCATGATCAGCGTCCACCCCTTGGCCGACGAGGTCACGCCGTTGGCGAGGACCTGGTTGTACTGGTAGTAGGGCTGCCCCGCCGCGGTGAAGGTCGCGAAGCCGTCGGGAAGCACCGAGGCGACCCCGGTCCCGGAGGTGACGCTGGGCCCGGAGTGGAAGAAGATGCGGATCCCGTTGGGGTCCAGCGTGGTCCCGTCGGTGGTCCCCATCGGCTGCTCGATGAGGTTCTGCAGGGTCGCGTCGAAGGTGAACTGGCCGGTGCCGCCGTTGTAGGCCACGTTGCTGGTGGTCACCTGCACGAACACGCCCTGGTTCCCCACGATGATGTCTCCGCGCGCGTCGCTCGCCCCGGGCTGCACCGGCGCGCAGCGCACGGAGAGCTCCGCCCGGTTGGCGTCGCACGCGAGCACCTGGATGGTGACGGGCGCGCCCGGGGTGCCGCCGCCCGGACCCGGAGCGGGGGCCAGCGGGTTGGCCCGGTCGGTGCACGCCGCCGCCGCGAGCGCCAGCGCGGCGGCAAGCAGGGACGACCCGCGGCGGTGGAGCCGGTGTCGATTTCGGTGCATCGCTGGAAAGCTCCGGGAAGCGGGGTGCTCGTCGCCCGCGGGGTGCGGGCGGAGGTGGAGCGGGACTGCAGGCGGGCCGGGGCTCGGTGATGGACGCGGTGCCCGGCGAGCAAACATAACTTTGCAGAATGTTCCCCCTCCCGCAAGCAAACATCTGGCGTTTCCGGATTTACCTTTGACTGCATCTGAATCGAGGAGCAGACGAAGATTTGCGCCACTCTCGGGGGATTGGCGCGGATCGCCCGGAAGGGGAAGGTCGAGCTTGCGAAACCGGCGGAAGTCGGGCGCGCGCGAGTTGACGCGACGCGGGCGACGGCGCCATTCTGCCCCTCCACACCGGAGGCGAGCCGAGTGAAGACGGACGATCGGGCGGAGGGCGTCCCCGACTGGGCGCTGCGCTACGACGCGGGCGAGTTCCCGCACTACGCGGTGACGGGAGACGCGGTCGCGCTGGCGCTGGACTGGCCCGGCGGCGAGGCGTCGCTGCGGGCGCTGGTGGTGGTGCGCGGCGGCGAGCCCTTCCGCGGGCGCGACGCCTGGCCCGGGGGCTTCCTGGAGTGGGACGAGGACCCCACCACCCGCGAGACCGCGCTGCGCGAGCTGCGCGAGGAGACGGGGGTCGAGGAGCCGGAGTACCTGGAGCCGCTGGGGAGCTACACCCAGGACGGCCGCGACCCGCGCCAGTTCGCCGGGCACCCCGACCCGGCCACGGGCGCATGGGTGCGCACCGGCGCGCGGGTGGCCACCAACGCCTACCTGATGCTGATGCCGCGCCCGGCGCGCCTGGCCGCGCAGGACGACGCCTCGGACGCGCGCTGGACCGACCTCTACCGCTACCTGCCGTGGGAAGACCTGCGCGCCGCCGCCGGGCGCGCGGCGGCGCACGCGGCGCTGGACGCGCTGGCGCGCTGGGCGGAGCGCGAGGGGGGCGACGCACGCGAGCGCATCGACTACGCCTTCGGCTTTGGGGTGCGCGAGTGGAACGAGGAGCGCGTGGCGGAGCGGTGGCGCCTGCTGCTGGACGCCGGGCTGGTGGCCGAGGCGGGGCGCGACCGCTGGGGACGCCCGGCCCCAGGGGCGGGGGAGGGGATGGGGCGGGAGATGGCCTTCGACCACCGCCGCATCCTGGCCGACGCCCTGGCGCGGCTGCGCGGCAAGATCAAGTACCTCCCCGCCGCGCTGAAGGCGCTCGCCGGGGACGAGTTCACCCTGGACGAGCTGCAGTCGGCGTGCGAGGCGGTGGCGGGGCGGCCGCTGCACCGCGCCAACTTCCGCCGCGCCGTGGCCGAGGCGCGCGGCGGGCGGCAGACGCGCTCGCCGCGGCTGGTCGCGGGGACGGGGCGGCGGCGCGCCCGCGCCGGGGGCGAGCCGGGGGTCGCCCCCGAGCTCTTCCGCTTCCGCCCCGACATGGTGCACGCGCGGCTCGATCCTTCGCTCCGCCTCCCCTTCCTCCCGGTCGACGGGCGCGGGGGAGACGGCGGTTGACGGCTCGGCCCGGGCGCGCCATCCTGCACCGCGCGGCAATTGTTCTCGTTTCGAGAAATACAGCGATGGAGCGTGGATGATCGAAACCCCGCCGGCGGACGACGCCGGCCTGCGGACGCGGCACCTGCACGCGGGGCTGGCGCGCTTCCCGGCCGAGCTCTTCCAGTTCGACGCGCGCATCCGCACCGGGTGGCTCTCCGACCGCTACTTCCTGCGCACGGCGGCCACGCTGCGGCACGCCGGGCGCGACCCCGTGGCCACGATGCAGGTGTTCGCCAAGCAGCGCGGCGTGCTGGCCGGGATCTACGAGGCGGTGCGCCTCTTCCAGACGCAGCTCGCGCCGGGGTACGACCCGCGCGACCTGGAGGTCCACACGCTGCTGGAGGGCGACGCGATCAACCGCGGCGGCGCGGACGACTGGGAGCCGGTGATGCACGTCACCGGCTGCTACCGCGGCTTCGCGCACCTGGAGACGCCGGTGCTCGGCGTCCTCGCGCGGCGCTCGCTGATCGCCTCGAACACGCGCATCGTGGCCGAGGCGGCGCGGGGGAAGCCGGTGATCTTCATGGCCCCGCGCCACGACGACTGGCGGGTGCAGACGCCGGACGGCTACGCGGCGCAGGTGGGCGGCGCCGAGAGCGTGTCGAGCGACGCGGCGGGGGCGTGGTGGGGGGCGCGCGGGGTGGGCACCATGCCGCACGCCATGATCGCCGCCTTCGCCGGCGACACGGTGGAGGCGACGCTCGCCTTTGCGCGCTACCTGCGCGACGAGGAGCCGGGCGTGGCGATCACCAGCCTGGTGGATTACGACAACGACGTGGTGGGCACCTCGCTCAAGGTCGCGCGGGCGATGCGCGACGAGTTTGGCGAGGGTGCGCTGGGGGCGGTGCGGGTGGACACCAGCGAGCGGCTGGTGGACGCGTCGCTGATCGGCGACCCCGAGGTGTGGGGGCGCGCGCGGCTCACCGGTGTCAACGCGCACCTGGTGCGGAAGCTCCGTGCCGCGCTCGACGCCGAGGGCTTCGGCGCCGTGGGGATCGTGGCCAGCGGCGGCTTCACCCCGGCCCGGATCGCGCGCTTCGAGGCGGAGGGGGTGCCGGTGGCGGCGTACGGCGTGGGAAGCAGCCTGCTGGGGCACAGCGACCCCTCCAGCGGCCTGCTGAACGACTTCGACTTCACCGCCGACCTGGTGAAGATCGACGGCCGGCCGGAGGGGAAGGTGGGCCGCTCGTACCGCGAGAACCCGCGCCTGGTCCGTCTCGACTGGTCGCAGGCGCTGGGGGATGGCGGGGATGTCGATGAAGGATAGAGGGCCCGCCGTGACGGATCGGACCACCCGCATCGGCTGGGTGACCGACGCGCAGAACGACTTCCTGCTCCCGCCGGCCGAGGGCGGGCGTCTGTACATCCACGACCTCTTCGACGAGACGGACGAGGGCGCGCGGCAGGTGATCCCGGCGCTGCAGAAGGCGGTGGCGTGGATGCGGGCGAACTGCGCGCTGGTGGTGTTCACCGGCGACTGGCACGCCTACGGCGACGCGGAGATCGACCCGGAGCATCCGGACCCGGCGCGGGAGACGTATCCGCCGCACTGCATGGGGATGTCCGATGACCCGGCGGAGCGCGCCGGCGCGCAGATCCACGCCTCCATCCGCCCCGACGACCCCATCGTCCTCCCGCGCGACGCCACGGAGGACGACGCGCGCCGGGCGGTGGCGCGCGCGCTGGCGGAGCGGCGGCCCGTCTTCATCCAGAAGGACCGCTTCGACGTCTTCCGCGGCAACCCGTCGGCCGAGGCGTTCCTCGCCGAGCTGCGGCGCCGGCTGGGGCGGCTGGACGTGTACGTGGCCGGGGTGGCGCGCGACGTCTGCGTGAAGCACGCGGTGGAGGGGCTCCTCCAGCCCTCGCGCGGGTGCCTGGTCACGCTGGTGACCGACGCCACCTGGGGCCTGGGCCTGGAGCCCGAGGCGGAGAGCCTGGCCCGCTGGACCCGCGACGGCGTCGCCCTCCTCACCACCCGCGGCCTGGAGCTCAGGGCCGGCCTCGCGCCGTCATCCTGAATCGAGCGCGTCCTCTACCCTCACAATCTCGGGCGGAGACGCGGGTGGAGTCCGGAGAAAGCCGTTCTCTCCGTTTCTCTGCGTCTCTGCGTGAAACGGCCGTTGGGGAATCCGAGGCGTGCGCCGGATCCTCCGGCCAGCGCGTGGTTTGAAAACCCTCACCTTGCACCGGTCATGGACGCATCGCTCAAAGACCGCATGGAAGTCGTCGAAGGCGACATCACGAAGCTGCGGGTGGACGCGGTGGTGAACGCCGCCAACACGTCGCTCCTGGGCGGCGGCGGGGTCGACGGGGCCATCCACCGCGCGGCCGGCCCGGGTCTGGTGCAGGAGTGCCGGATGCTCCACGGCTGCCCCCCGGGCGAGGCGAAGCTGACGGGCGGCCACGGCCTCCCCGCGCGATGGGTGATCCATACCGTGGGCCCCGTATGGCAGGGCGGCGAAAAGGGCGAGGACGAAGTGCTCGCCAACGCGTGGCGAAACTCGCTCAAGCTGGCCGCCGACAAGGAGATGGACACGGTCGCGTTTCCCTCCATCAGCACCGGTGCATACCGCTTTCCGCTGGAGCGCGCGGCCGCCATTGCGGTGCGCGAGGTGGTGGACTTCCTCGCCCGCAACCCGCATCCGCGCAAGGTGATCTTCTGCACGTTCGGCCCCGGGGCATACGCGACCTACTTGACGGCGGTGCATGCGGTGCTTTAAATGATGCACACATGGAGACATTGCAGTCCATCCACCATTGACATCCATCGGTCCACCGGCGCTCCCGCGCCGCCGCGGACACCCCCACCGCCGAGCCTGGAGAGCCCATGCAAGAGCTGCAGGAAGTCAAGGCGCTGCTGGACGAGATCAACGAAGCGATTTCGGGATACGATCCCGTTCTCAAGGAGAAGGCCCGCGACCTCCTGCTGGAGCGCGCGTTCGGCGCGCGCGGGGGGCGCAGCGCCGCCCGCGCGGCGGCGGGCGACGAGGGCGAGGCCGGCGCGGCGGGCGAGGAAGCTCCCCGCCGCCGCGGCCGTCCGCGCGGCAGCACCACCACCCGCCGGGCGACGGGCGGCATCTCCTCGCTGGTGGAGCGGTGGAAGCCGGAGACGATGGCGGAGCGCGCGCTGCTGGGCGCCTACGTGCTGGCGCGCGGCCGGCCGGACCGCACCGTCACCAGCCAGGCCATCAACGCCGAGCTGAAGCGCAACGGCCTCCCCGTCCCCAACATCACCCGCGCGATCGAGTCCAACCTGCGCGCCCGTCCCCCGCTGATGGTGCAGAAGAAGAAGATGGGCACCACCCGGCAGGCCCGGAAGCAGTACGCGCTCACGCAGGAGGGCGTGGACCTGGTGGAGAGCAAGCTCGGCGGCAGCTGACCAAACGGATGGGTCTCACACAGAGGAACCAGAGGGACCAGAGAACCGCATGCGTTCCTCTGGTCCCTCTGGTTCCTTCGCGTGAGAATGTTTTTCCTCGCTTGCGCCCGCCATCGCCAGTCGTTCGTTTGCGTGCGGACCCTCGTTCCGTCCCCCCACCATCGCATCGTGAGCGACCGCGAGCCCCTCCATCCCGCGCCTCCGACCCGCAGCCTGAAGCCGGTGGCGGCGGCGTTCGGCGTGCTCATGCTGCTGCTGGTGGCGCTCGCCCTGCTGGCGCTCTCCGGCTTCCGCGAGCTCGCCCGCGCCAACCGCTGGAGCATCCACACCTACCGCGTCCTCGCCGCGACCGAGGGGATGCGCGGCGCCATGGCCGAGATGGAGACGGCCTTCCGCGGCTTCGCGCTGAGCGGGGAGCCGCGCTTCCTGAACGCCTGGAGCGACGGCGCGCGCGACTTCGACATCCACGCCGACTCGGCCCACCGCCTGGTCGCCGACAACCCGCGGCAGCAGGCCCGCCTCACCGAGGTCCGCCGGCTTCAGGCGGGGTGGAGAGCCGCGCAGGCGGAGAGGATGCCGTCGGTCGGGAGCGACGCGTCCGCGGTGGTGGCGGCGAGGGCCAGGGCGGCCGAGCTCGTCGGCTTCGGCTCGCGGCTCGCGGCGGCGGACAGCGTGCGCGGCGTGCTGGCGGCGATGGAGCGCACCGAGTTCGAGTTGCTGCGCGCCCGCGCCGACCACGCCCGTGCGCTGGAGACGCGCACCGGGTGGCTGGTGGCGATCGGCGTGCTCCTGGCGCTGCTGGTGGCCGGCGGCGCCGGGGCGCTGGCGCTGCGGCGCACCGCCGGGCTGCGCCGGGCCAACCGCCTGCTCACCGCCGAGGCCGCCGAGCGCATCCTGGCCCGCCGCGCCGCCGAGCGCCTGGCGCGGCAGAACGAGCTCCTGCTGAACGCCGCCGCCGAGGGGATCTACGGCGTGGACGCGCACGGCTACACCACCTTCGTGAACCCCGCCGCCGCCGCCATGCTCGGCTACGGCGCCGACGACCTCCCCGGCCGCCCGTACGAGGCCACCCTCCTCTCCTCCTCGGCCGACGGCGACCCGGTCCGCGCCGCGCTGCTCAGCGGGCTCCCGCAGACCGTGCGCGACGCCACCTTCCGCCGGGCGGACGGCGCGCGCTTCCCCGTCGAGTTCACCTGCACGCCGATCGTGGAGGAGGAGCGGATGGCCGGCGCGGTGATCACCTTCCGCGACGTGACCGAGCGGCGCGAGGTGGACCGCATGAAGGACGAGTTCGTCTCCGTGGTCAGCCACGAGCTGCGCACCCCGCTGACGGCGATCCGCGGCTCGCTGGGGCTGCTGGCGGCGGGGAAGGCGGGCGAGGTCCCCGAGCGGGGGCAGCGCATGCTCGACATCGCGGTGCAGAACACCGACCGGCTGATCCGCCTGATCAATGACATCCTGGACCTGGAGCGCATCGAGTCCGGGAAGGTGGCGATGGAGCAGCACCCGGTGAACGCCGCGGAGCTGGCGCACAACGCCGCCGAGGTGATGCTGCCGATGGCCGAGCGCGCCGGCGTGGGCCTCTACGTCGAAGCCGAGGCGGTGCACCTCCTCGCCGACGCCGACCGCATCCTGCAGGTGCTCACCAACCTCATCTCCAACGCGGTGAAGTTCTCGCCCCCCGGCGGGAGCGTGGAGGTGCGGGTGGAGCCGGTGGACGGCGAGGCGCGCTTCCGCGTGGCCGACCAGGGGCGCGGCATCCCGGCCGACCGGCTGGAAAGCATCTTCGAGCGCTTCCAGCAGGTGGACTCGTCGGACTCGCGGCAGAAGGGGGGGACGGGACTGGGGCTGGCCATCTGCCGCACCATCGTCACCCAGCACGGGGGGCGCATCTGGGCCGAGAGCGAGCCGGGGGCCGGGAGCACCTTCCACTTCACCATCCCCCTGGACCCCACGCCCCCGACCGGCGCCACCGCGGCGCCCGGGCCCCGCTCCGACGCGGACGCCGACGTCGCCCCCGAGCCGGCGGTGGCGGAGGATGGGCGGCGGCGGGTGCTGGTGGTGGAGGACGACGAGGACCTCGCGCGCGTCCTCGCCGAGACCTTCGAGCGGCGCGGCGTGGCGGCGGAGGTGGCGGGGACCGGCGAGCGGGCATGGACGGCCGCGCGCCGCCGCCGGCCGGACGTCGTGGTGCTCGACATCGCCCTCCCCGACGGCGACGGCTACTGGCTGGCCGAGCGCTTCCGCGAGCACGAGGGGCTGCGCGGCGTGCCGATCGTGGCCTACACGGCGCTCGATCCCGACGAGCCCGCCCGCGAGCGGATGCGGCGCGCCGGGGTGGACGTGCTCACCAAGAGCCGCATCGAGCCGGCCGAGCTGGAGCGGCGGGTGCTCTCGCTCCTCGACGGCGGTGTCACCGTCCCCGGCCCGGATTCCCTCGATCCGCATCTCCCTCTGCCCTGACGCCCTCATCCGCCGTCACAGTGGGGAAAGGACCGCAGGACGGGATCGCCTCACCTTGCGCACAGGGTGCCTGGTCCTTATACGAAGCTTGGACAAGCGTCATCTCCCGTGAAGGCCCGGAGCGCACGAGGCGTCCTCGCGCCTCCGTGCGGACGAGGGTCACACGTTGAGCCGGGTCAGGGTCGCTGCCGCCGTCGGAGGATCGTCCGCGCGCGGAACGCGGTTTGCTTCGGATCCCTCGGTTCCAGACGGCAGGAGACAATCCGTATCCGGGAGATCCACGGAGGGGTTCCGGAACGTAGCTAATTGATTCGCGGTCCGGCGCGCGCGCCGGCAAAGCACGGGCCCCACGCAGAATGAGCCGACGCGTCCTGATCGTCGACGACGAGGACGACATCCGCGAGGTCGCGCAGATGTCGCTGGAGATGGTCGCGGGGTGGGAGGTGATCCCCGCCCGCTCGGGCGACGAGGGGGTGCGCCTGGCCGCCGAGCGCCGCCCCGACGCCATCCTCCTGGACGTGATGATGCCCGAGATGGACGGCCCCGCCACCGCCGCCATCCTCCGCGACCGTCCCGAGACGGCCGCCATCCCCGTCATCCTCCTCACCGCCAAGGTGCAGCCCGCCGACCGCCGCCGCCTGGAGGCGCTGGGCGTGGCCGGCGTGCTCGCCAAGCCCTTCGACCCCATGGAGCTGGCCAACCAGGTCGCCGCCCTGCTGGGGTGGCCGGCGTGAGCGCGCCCGCGCGGGTCCTGGTGGCGGGGCTCCCCGACGCGCTGGCCTCGTTCCTGGCACGCCAGCTCCCCGGCGCCGCGGTGGAGACGGCCATGGACGCCGGCGCGCTGCGCTCGGCGCTCTCCTGCGGCGGCTGGTCGCTGCTGGTGGTGGACGACGAGCTCCCCGGCGGCCCCGCGCGCGGCCTGCTGGGCGGCGCCGCGTCCCCGCCGCCCACCCTCCTCTGCCTCCCGCGCGGCGCGGCCGCCCCGCCTCCCCAGGCGGAGATGGAGGCGCTGGGCGTCGCGCGCGTCTTCTTCCACCCGCTCGACCGGCAGGAGCTGGTGCGGCAGGCCGCGTCGGTGCTGGACCGGGCGGTGGAGGGGGAGCCGGGGAACGTCGACGGGCTGCAGGGCGCCGTGCGGCAGGCGTGGCAGCGCTTCCGGGGGACGATCCTGCAGCGGGTGGACGCGGTGGAGCGCGCCGCCATCGCCGTGCTCGACGGCGGGCTGGACGACGCCTGCCGCCGCCACGCCGAGCGCGAGGCGCACAAGCTGGCGGGGTCGGTGGGCACCTTCGGCTTCGCGCAGGCGTCGCGGCTGGCGCGCGAGGTGGAGATCATGCTGCAGGGCGCGCAGCCGCTGGGGCAGGCCGAGGCGCTGAAGCTCAGCGACCTGGCCGTCGCCCTGCGCCGCGAGCTGGACCGCCCCGCCGCCCCCGACGCCCCGCACCCCGTCCGCGAGCACGCCGCGCCCGACCCGGCCGGCGGTGCCGTCCCCGACCGACCGTCTCCGCCGCTCCTCCTGCTGGTGGACGTGGACACGGAGCTCTCCGAGCGGCTGGTGATGGAGGCGGCGGGGCGGGGGATGCGGACGCGGATGGCCGCGGGCGTCGCCGAGGCGCGCGCGCTGGCCGCGGGCGAGCCCCCGGCCGCGGTGCTGCTGGACCTCTCCGCCGACCGCGACGGGCGCGGGCTGGAGCTGATCGCCGACCTGGCCGCGCGCACCCCGCGCGTCCCCGTGGTGGTGGTGAGCGCGCGCGACTCCTTCACCGACCGGGTAGACGTGGCGCGGATGGGCGGGCTGGGGTTCCTGCAGAAGCCCGTCTCGCCCACGGCGGTGGTCGACGCGCTGCAGGGCGTGGTGCAGCGCGAGCGGCAGGACGGCGCCTGCGTGCTGCTGGTGGACGACGACCCCGTGGTGCTCGCCGAGGCCGCGCGGGTGCTGGAGGCCGGCGGGGTGAAGGTGCACACCCTGGCCGACCCGCTCCGCCTCTGGAGCGCGCTGGAGGAATACGCGCCCGAGGTGGTGGTGCTCGACGTGGACATGCCGTTGGTGAGCGGGATCGAGATGTGCCGGGTGATGCGCAACGACCCGCGCTGGAGCGCCACCCCCGTCGTCTTCCTCACCTCCAGCACCGGCGCCGAGACGGTGCAGAAGGTGTTCGCCGCCGGCGCGGACGACTTCGTGGCCAAGCCCATCGTGGGCCCGGAGCTGGTCACCCGCATCACCAACCGGCTGGAGCGGGTGCAGCTGCACCGCGCCCTGGCCGACACCGACCCGCTCACCGGCGTGGCCAACCGCCGGCGCTCCGAGGAGCTGATGGGGCAGCTCCTGCACCTGGCCGCGCGGCAGGGGCAGCCGCTCTCGCTGGCGGTGATCGACCTCGACCACTTCAAGCGGGTGAACGACCGCTTCGGCCACGGCGTGGGCGACGAGGTGCTGCGGCGCGTGGCCCGGCTGCTGGAGCGCTCCTTCCGCGCGGAAGACGTGGTGGCGCGCTGGGGAGGCGAGGAGTTCGTGGTCGCCATGTACGGGATGGACCGCGACGACGGGGTGCAGCGCATCGCCGAGCTGCTGGAGGTCCTGCGCGGCGAGCCCTTCGAGTCGGGCGGGGCCGAGCCCTTCCGGGTGACCTTCAGCGGCGGCGTGGCGCAGTTCCCCATGGACGGGGCGGAGCTGGGCACCCTCTACCGCGCGGCCGACGCGGCGCTCTACCAGGCCAAGGAGGGGGGGCGCGACCGCGTGCTCCCCACCGGGTGGACGGGCGGGCAGCAGGGCGCCGCCGAGCACGTGGACGTGCTGGTGGTGGAGGACGACCACACCCTCGCCCGGCTCCTGCTGCACGCGCTGGACACGCGCGGCTACCGCAGCCGGTGGATCGAGGACGGGCGCGAGGCGGCGGAGCAGCTCACCGGCTCGCGCCCGCGGCTGCGCGCCCGGGTGGTGCTGATGGACGTGGACCTCCCGGGGATGGACGGCCACGCGCTGCTGCGCACCCTGGCGCGCGAGCGGGTGCTGGAGCGCACGCGGGTGATCGTGCTCACCGTGCGCTCGCACGAGAGCGAGGTGGTGCAG
>Ga0070685_10001147_pt1 | contig 14168 bp, 15 predicted proteins | sample KBSS13LmetaG_FD_65651 | JGI IMG/M metagenome (GOLD analysis project Ga0070685, IMG submission 65651) | Switchgrass rhizosphere microbial communities from Kellogg Biological Station, Michigan, USA - KBS S1-3L metaG | ecosystem: Host-associated > Plants > Roots > Rhizosphere ...
GCCGACGTGGTGCGGCTGCGCGGCTCGGTGCGGGTGGAGCAGACGCTGGCGCGGCGCGGCGCCGAGCGGCTCTGGGGGCGGCTGCACCAGGACGGCCCGGTGCGCACCTTCGGGGCGCTCACCGGCGCCCAGGCGGTGCAGATGGTGAAGGCCGGGCTCGAGGCGCTCTACCTTTCCGGGTGGCAGGTGGCGGGCGACAACAACCTTTCGGGGCAGACCTACCCCGACCAGAGCCTCTACCCCTCCAACAGCGTCCCCGCGGTGATCCGGCGGCTGAACAACGCCCTCCTGCGCGCCGACCAAGTGGAGTGGGCCGAGGGTGAGGGCGAGCCGAAGCGCGACTGGCTGGTCCCCATCGTGGCCGACGCCGAGGCCGGCTTCGGCGGCCCGCTGCACGCCTTCGAGCTGACCAAGGCCATGCTGGAGGCGGGCGCCGCCGGCATCCACTTCGAAGACCAGCTCGCCTCGGAGAAGAAGTGCGGCCACCTGGGCGGCAAGGTGCTCGTCCCCACCGCGCAGTTCATCCGCACCCTGGTGGCCGCGCGCCTCGCCGCCGACGTGCTCGACGTCCCCGCCCTGCTGGTGGCGCGCACCGACGCGGACAGCGCGGCGCTCCTCACCAGCGACGTGGACGAGCGCGACCGCCCCTTCCTCACCGGCGAGCGCACCGCCGAGGGGTACTTCCGCGTGCGCAGCGGCCTCGACGCGGCCATCGCGCGCGGGCTGGCCTACGCGCCCTACGCCGACCTGATCTGGTGCGAGACCAGCACCCCGGACCTGGAGGAGGCGCGCCGCTTCGCCGACGCCATCCACGCGAAGTTCCCGGGGAAGATGCTGGCCTACAACTGCTCGCCCTCGTTCAACTGGAGCAAGCACCTCGACGCGCACACCATCGCGCGCTTCCAGGAGGAGCTGGGGGCGATGGGGTACCGCTTCCAGTTCGTGACGCTGGCGGGGTGGCACCTGATCAACCTGAACACCTTCGAGCTGGCGCGCGGCTACGCCGAGGAGGGGATGAGCGCCTACGTGGCGCTGCAGCAGCGCGAGTTCGCGCGCGAAGCCGACGGCTATACCGCCACCAAGCACCAGCGCGAGGTCGGCGCCGGCTACTTCGACCAGGTGCTGATGGCCGTCACCGGCGGCGAGGCCTCCACGGCTGCGCTCACCGGCAGCACCGAGCAGGCCCAGTTCGCGTAAGCATCACGCAGAGACGCAGAGGCACAGAGAGAGTCATCGAGCCTCTCTCTGCGCCTCTGCGTCTCTGCGTGATGCTTCAGGAGCCGATCGCGGCGCTCAGGAACTGGTCGCTCCCCACCAGCTCGGACGGGGCCGGAAGCGACTCGTTCAGGATCTGCTCCACCTGCGCCCGGTCGGCGGCGGTCACGCGCGGCTCGGGCTCGTGCACCCCCAGCGCGAATGCGGTCGCCACCACACCGGCGGCCGCGGCCAGCGGCACCAGCGCGCGGAAGCGCACCGCCCAGGGGCTGCGCTGCGCGCGCCGCATGCGCGCCAGCGGCAGCTCCGCCTCCGCCATCACCGCCCCGCGCAGGGCCTCCCAGTCGGCCTCGGGCGGGTCGCCGTAGGCGTCCCGCAGCGCCGCCGCCAGCACGGGGTCACGCTCCTCGGTCCAGGTCTCCATCACTCGCTCCTTGCATACGGCGCCAGCGCCTTCTTCAGCGTCTTGCGCGCTTCGTGGAGGTGCCAGCGCACCGTCCCGTCGCTGATCTCCAGGATCTCGGCGATCTCGGGGCCCGCGAAGCCCTCGAGGTCGAACAGCTGCACGATGGTGCGCTGCCGCTCGGGAAGCGCCTCCATCGCCTCGCGCAGGCGGCCGCGCAGCTCCGTCCGCTCCGCCTCGCGCTCGGGCGTGGGCCCACGGTGCGCGGCGGTCTCGGGGATCTCCTCCACCGCCCGCAGCGCCCGCGCCTTGCGCGCGTTCAGTCCGCGGTTCACCAGGATGCGGAAGAACCACGGCGCGAACGGGCGCCCCGCCTGGAAGGTGTCGACCCGCTGCAGCACGGCCATGAAGGCCTCCTGCACCAGGTCTTCCGCGTCTTCCTTCTGCCCCAGCAGCCGGTACGCCACCGAGTGCGCGCGCCGCATGTAGCGGCCGACCAGCGTCTCGAAGGCCGCCGCGTCGCCCGCGCGCAGCCGCTCCACCAGCGCCGGCTCGTCGTCCACGGCCGGTGCGGAGGCCCCCGCCAGCGGGAGGTCCAGCGCCAGGTGCGCGCCCTGTGCGCTCACGCGCGCGCCCGCGGCCGCCGCGCGCCCAGGCCGCGCCCCCCGCGCCGCATCCCCGGCCCCATCTCCCGGCGCTCGCGCACCAGCTCGCGGGCGCGGGCCTTCTGCGCCGGCGTGAGCACGCCGCCCACCTCGCGCATGGCGCCGGCGATGTTGCGCCGCATCTGCTGCACCAGCGGCCGCAGGCTGGGCGGCACCGGCGGCGGCCCCTGCCCGCGCACCCGCCGCAGCTCGGCCTGCCTCTGCTCCGGCGTCATCCGCATGAGCGCGGCGCGCCGCTCCTCGCGGATCTCCTGCCAGCGGCGCAGCAGCTCCATGCGCACCGGCCGGTTGGTCTCCTCCAGCCGCACGGCGATCGCCTGCAGCCGGCCGACCTGGGCATCGCTCAGCCCCAGCTCGCCGCGCACGGCCATCAGCCGGTCGAACGGCTGCTGCTCGCGCCGCTCCAGCATCTCCGCGCCCTGGTGCGGCGGCCCCTCCTGCTGGGCCCCCGCCGGGGCAGCCGCCAGCAGCACCGCTACGGCGGCGACAAGGCTCGCTCTCATATCCATCACTCGCATCGGATCGATCTCCATCCCACGCCGGACTATACCGCCGGCCCGCCCGGATCGTTGGGCGGCAGACGCTCCTCGCCCGGCGGTGTTATATTACCGCCCTTCCCATCCCGCGTGCCCGCCTGCTCTTTCTCCCGGTTCTCTTCGTCTCCACGAGAGACGCCCGTTCAGCAGAGCAGGCAACCCAAAGAGGCGCATCGGCATCCATAGATGCCGGACACCGCAGCGGAGCCCCATGGAGGACAACGATCTCGTCAGACTCGCCCGGGCGGGCGACGGCGGAGCCATTCGCATGCTCTACCAGCGGCACGCGCAGCGCGTGTTCGCGGTGGTGCGGCGCATGGCCGCGGACGACGCCCTGGCAGAGGACTGGGCGCAGGAGGCGTGGGTGCGCGTGATCCGCGCGCTCCCCACCTTCCGCGGCGAGAGCCAGTTCTCCACCTGGCTGCACCGCATCGCGGTGAACAGCGCGCTGCACGGCCGCCGCTCGCGCGAGCGGAAGGCCGGGCGCGAGACGGCGATGGACGACGTGCACGCCGCGCGCCCCACGGGGGGCGACGCGCTGCTCAAGCTCAAGCTGGAGCGGGCGATGGACCGCCTTCCCGAGGGGATGCGCCGGGTGCTGGTGCTGCACGACGTGGAGGGCTACACCCACGAGGAGATCGGCGTGATGCTGGGGGTGAACCCCGGCACCTGCAAGAGCCAGCTCTTCAAGGCGCGGGCGAAGATGCGCAAGCTGCTGAGCCCCGCGCCCGAATTCGCGGAAGAGGTACAGACATGCAACACCTGACCTGCGAGGAACTCGCGCGGCTGGTCGACGAGCCGGCCCTGCCCCACGAGGCGGCGCACGTGCGCGACTGCCTGGTGTGCCGGCGCGAGCTGGACGAGATGCGCGAGCAGACCCTGGCCCTGGGGTCGCTGGACGACCCCGAGCTCCCGCCCGGCGGCTGGGCGGCGCTCGAGGCGGCGCTGCGCGACGAGGGGCTGATCTCCACCGCCGCTCCGGCAAGGGCGGGGGGATGGGGATGGAGGGAAGGCCGCCCGCTGCTGCGCATGGCCGCGGCGCTCGCGCTCTTCCTGCTGGGCGGCGCCGCCGGCGCGGCGCTCTGGAGCCGCGGCCCGGGCAACCAGGTGGCATCGGTCGAGACCACGCAGGGAGCGCCGGTGGTGGTGCACCCCTCCGCCGCCGCGCCGTTGCGCGTGGCGGGCCCGGCCGAGGTGGCCGTGGCGCCGGGCGGCGTGGAGGTGCAGGCCGCGCCGGCCATGTCCCCGGGGGCGCGGCTGGCGTCGAACGGGACGGCGGCGCGCCCCGCGCCGGTGGACCCGGTGGTGCGGCAGGCGGAGCGGGAGCTGGCCGAGGCGGAGGGGGCGTACCTGGCGGCGCTGCAGCGCTACGCCGCCATCGCCGACCCCGCGTCGGGGGCCGACCCGGTCACGCGCATGGCGGCGCTCGAGCGGATGATCGCCACCACCCGCGACGCGCTGGAACGCAACCCGGGCGACCCGGTGATCAACGGCTACCACCTGGCGGCGGTGCGCGAGCGCGACGCGCTCAGCCGGCAGCTCGCGGCGACCGACAAGGACTGGTTCTGAGACCCTGAACGACACACGGAGATAGACGGATGAACGTACGACGCTGGCTGGCCGCGACTGCGCTGGCCGCCCTCGCCCTCCCCGGCGCGCTGGGCGCGCAGGACCGCGAGGCGCGGCGCGGGAACGGCTACATGGGGATCTTCTTCCAGTGGGAGGACGGCCGCACCGAGGTACGCGAGGTGGTGCGCGGCTCCCCCGCCGACCGCGCGGGCATTCGCGGCGGCGACGAGGTGGTGCGGCTGAACGGCCGCGCCCCCACCCGCGAGGCGGTGGACGAGCTGCGCGAGACCCTGGACGAGGGCGAGAGCGTGCGCCTGCGGGTGCGGCGCGACGGCCAGGAGACCGACCGCGTGGTGGTGGCGGCCGCGCGTCCGCGGACGATGGTGTACGGCGGGCTACCGGGAACCGTTCCCGGCACCGTCTGGACGCCGGGCGACCGGCGCGTGGTGATCCGCCTGGACACCATCGCCGGAGACATCGACTCGCTGGTGACGCGGATGGACAGCCTGCGCACCCGCCTGCGCACGCGGATGCGGGGTCACGACAGCGTGGTCATCCACATGGACACCGTGTGGCGGGTGATGCGCGACAGCCTGCGCAGCGCGTGGCCCCGCGCCAGCCGCGAGTTCCGCGCGGCCGTGCCCTTCCTGAACGAGTTCGGCTCGCGCTCGGTGGCCGGCGCCGAGTTCACGGAGATGAACGCGGGGCTGGGTCGGTACTTCCACACCAGCGAGGGGCTGCTGGTGCTCCAGGTGAGCCCACAGACCCCCAGCGCCCGCGGCGGGCTGCAGCCGGGCGACGTGGTGCTCGAGGCGGCGGGGCGCAGGGTGCAGCGCGTGCGCGACCTGCGCGAGGCCTTCACGCGCGCCAACGGGCAGGAGGTGCGGCTCACGGTGCTGCGCGACGGACGCCGCCAGCAGGTCCCGGTACGCTGGCAGGAGTCGCGGACACGCGTCTACCGCTACGACACCGAGCGCGGGCTGCTGGAAACGCGGCCGTAGCAGCGACGGGCTGGACGCAGGCGCGTGACGCGGGGGAGGCAGAGATGCCTCCCCCGCGTCTTCGCATCTACGCCTGCCGGGTTCCGGCGCGCCGGCGGGCGCGGACGGCGCAGCTCTGCGTGACGACGAGCCCCACGAGCAGCATCAGGGGGATGAGCAGGAGCAGCAGGATGGAGGAGCCATAGCTCATCCCCCGCAGCGGGTACTCGCCGGAGAAGGGGCCGGCCTGCCACTGCACCAGCCACGGCACGTTCCCGAAACCGAGGGCGGACGCAACCGTCCAGGCGAGCGCGAGGGCGGAGGAGGCGGGGAGCGCCCACCAGCCGCTCTTCCCCCGGCGGCCCAGCGAGGCACCCAGCTTCCATCCCACCCACCCGATCCCCGCCAGCCCGGCGCCGGTCAGCACGAACCAGAGCAGGTACCAGGGGCCCGCGGGCGGCTCCGGCTTCTGGGCGCTGATCGAGATCGCGTCCGCCGGGAGGCGGTTCCAGGCACCCACCAGCGCGACGCCCTCCCGCCGCAGCGCCGGCTCGGTCAGCACCTGCCACCTCTGCGGTGCCTCCACGCGCACCTCTATCCCTCCGAAGCCGCCCCACTCCCGCGCCGGCGCCAGCACGTAGCCGAGCTGCCAGACGGGCGTCAGGCGGTTCACCGAGTGCACGCTCGCCTCCGCCGGGTAGCGGACGCGGATCTGGTGGCGCCCGGCGGGGAGCTGCACGCGGAAGGAGAGCGTCCCTTCGCCGCGCGGCTCGTACGCGAGCGTGGCCCCGGCGCTGTCGAACGACGGGGTCGTCGCCGGGGCGCGCCAGGTCGGCGGCAGCGTGCCGGCGGCGCCCGGCGTGGCGGAGACGGGGCGGCCGTCCACGCTCACCGCGGTCGCGCCGCGCGCCAGCCCGTTGGCCACGAAGAGCAGATCCAGCGCGCGCGCCGGGCCGTCGTTGCGCACGCGGTACACGGCCTCCACCCACACCGGCCGCCCCCTGGCCAGCGGACGCAGGTCGAAGCGCAGCGCTTCGTGCTCGATGAAGACGTCGCGCAGCCCTCCGGCCGGCTCGCCGACCCTCGACCCCGCCCGAACGGTGTACGGCTCCGGGGGCTCGGCCATGTTCGCCCACGCCGCCGCGCGGGGAATGGCGAGCAGAAGAAGGGTGATTCCGACGGTGCGCGAACGATGGGTCATGGTGAATCCTTCAAACGACGCAGAGCCGCGGAGAGGCTCTCTCTGCGACTCTGCGTCTCTGCGTGAGGAAAGCCCTCAGCGGACCTTGTTGCCGAGCGGGTCCCAGACCTCCACGGTGCCCAAGTTCAGCGCGCGGATCGGCTGCTCGATCTTGGAGAGGTCGCCCGCGACCACGACGGTGATGGCGTTCGGGGTCAGCTTCTCGCGTCCCACCCGCGCCACGTCGGCGGGGGTGACCGCCGCGATCCGCTCGCGGTAGGTAGACCAGAAGCTCAGCGGCAGGCCGTAGGCGAGGAGCGTCTCGATCCGCCCGGTGAGCCCCTGCACCGTCTGCACGGTGTTGGGGAAGCTCCCCACGATGTTCGCCGTGGCGAGCTGCAGTTCCTCGGCGGGCACCGGCTCGGCGGCGATGCGCCGGTACTCGCGCACCACCTCGGCCACCGCGCTGTCGGTGGCGTTGGTGCGCACCGAGGTGGTGACCCCGAAGGTGCCCACCGTGGCGCGCGGGTTGAAGTTGGTGAAGGCGGCGTAGGTCCAGCCGTGCCGCTCGCGCAGGCTCGCGTTCATGCGGGCCTTCAGGCCGCCGCCCAGCACCTGCGAGAGCGCCACCATCGGATAGTACTGGGGATCGGCGTAGCCCATCCCCGCCTGCCCGATCCAGAGCCCGGACTGCACCGAGCCGGGGCGGTCCACCAGGATGATCCGCGTCCCCGTCACCGGCTGCACGGGGGTGGCTACCTCGGGCACCCGCACCGCCGGCGCGCTCCACGACCCCAGCGCCTGCTGCGCGATGCTCCGCGCCTCGGCCGCGGTCAGGTCGCCCACCAGCAAGAGGGTGGTGTTGGCCGGCGAGTACATCTGCCGGTGCCACTCCTTCACGTCGTTCAGGGTGAGCGTCTCCAGGGTGGCGCGGCTCCCGCCCGGCACCCGCGCGTATGGCGAGCCGGCGGGGAAGACGGCGCGCACGAAGGCCTCGGCCGCGAGCCCCTCGACCGTGCTCTGCCGCTGCACCGCACCCGCCAGCATCGAGGTGCGGGTGCGGGTGAACTCGCTCTCGGGGAAGGTGGGCTCGACGACCGTGCGCGCGGCGATGGCCATGGCCTCGCCGAACACGTCCTTGAGCGCGGTGACGTCGACGAAGGCGGTGGCGTAGCCGGCACTGGTGCTGAACTGCGCGCCCAGCCGGTCCATCCGCGCGGCGATCTGCGAGGCGGTCATCCCCGGCACCCCCTGGTCCAGCAGGTTGCCGGTGAGCTGCGCCAGCCCCGCCTTCGCGGCCGGCTCGTAGAAGGACCCCGAGCGCACCAGGATGCGCCCGTCGACGATGGGGAGCGCGTGCTGCGGCACCACCACCACGCGCACGCCGTTGGACAGGGTGAACTCCTCCGGCTGCGGCACCCGGAAGGGGCGCAGCGGCCCCGCGGGCGGCGGGGTGGTGCCGTGCTGCGCGGCGGCCGGGGCGGCGGCGCAGGCGAGGGCCGCCAGGGTCGCGATCGTGCTCAGGCGTCTCATGGGCGGGCCGGGGTCTGGGGTTGGGCGGCGGGGGCGCGGTTGGGCACGAACACCAGCACCACGCGGTTGTTGGGCACCAGGCGCTCGCGCGCCAGCGCCTGCACGTCGGCCAGGGTCACGCGGTCGATGGCGGCCAGGCGCGTGTTCACCCATCCGGCGTTGCGGTAGAAGGTGTGCCCCTGCGCCAGCATGTCGGCGCGGCCGCCGAAGCCGCCGGTGCGCTGCAGCGCGTTGACCAGCTGGAAGCGCATCTGCGCCTTGGCGCGCTCCAGCGCCTCCTGGTCGAGCCCGCGCGCGGGGTCGGCCAGCTCACGCATCAGCCCGGCCTCGAGCGAGTCGGCGGGGGCGCCGGGCTTGCCGCTGGCCTGCACCACCAGCACGTCGGCCCCCTGCAGCAGCGAGAAGTTGAACGAGCCCACGCTGGTGGCGAGCTGCTGCCGGCGCACCAGCGACTCGTAGACGGCCGAGGAGCCGCTGGCGAGCATGTTGGCCAGCACGTTCACCGCCTCGCCGCGCGGGTCGGAGGCGGGCGGCACGCGGTAGCCCACGAAGATCGCGGGGACGGGGGCGTTGGCGTCCTGCACCACCTCGCGCTGCTCGCGGCCGATCAGCGGCGCCACGCTCATGTCGCGCTGCGGCGGGGGCGGGGGCTGCCGCGGGATGGCCTCGAAGTGCTTTCGCACCAGCGCGCGGGCGGCGGCGGTCTCGAAGTCGCCCGCGACCACCAGCACCGCGTTGTTGGGCGCGTAGTAGGTGCGGAAGAAGGCGCGCACGTCGTCGAGCGAAGCGGCGGAGAGGTCCTCCATCGACCCGATGATCGGGTGGTAGTAGGGGTGCCCCTGGGGGTACGCGGCCGCCTCCATCCGCTCCAGCCAGCTGCCGTAGGGCTGGTTGTCCACGCTCTGGCGGCGCTCGTTCTTCACCACCTCGCGCTGGTTGTCGAGCTTCTCCTGGGTGAGCACGTCGGCGAGGGTCCCCATCCGGTCGGCCTCCAGCCAGAGCGCGAGCTCGAGCTGGTTGGAGGGGAGCTGCTCGAAGTAGTTGGTACGGTCCCAGGCGGTGGTGCCGTTGATGTCGGCGCCGGCGCGGGCGCCCGCGGCCTCGAGCAGGCCGAAGTGCTGCCCGTCGGCCACGTTCTTCGACCCCTTGAACATCATGTGCTCGAAGAGGTGCGCGAAGCCGGTGCGGCCGGGCTGCTCGCTCTTGGACCCCACGTTGTACCAGAGGTCGACGGCCACCACGGGGGCGGCGTGGTCTTCGGAGTAGACCACGTGCAGGCCGTTGGAGAGGGTCTCTTCGGTGAAGGCGATGCGGGCGCCCTGCGGCGCGGCTGTCCGGGCCTGCGCCGCCAGCGCGCATGGCAGCAGCAGGGCCGCCAGCGGGAGGGCGAGGAACGGTGGTCTCATGGCGTTTCCTGTGGTGGAGCGAGGGTGCCGTGGCGCGGCGGATGCCGCACGCAGGGACGATATCCGGGGCTTCGCGCGGGGGCAAGCCGGGGCAGAAGCGGCCACCGCAAGGACGCTCCAAAGCCTTTTATTTTGCGCTTCCCCAATGTTTCGTTCAGTCACGCAGAGACGCAGAGAAACTGAGAGGACGCAGATGCGCGACGTGAACGAGGTGACCCGCGAGATCGTGAATGTGGCCTACACCATCCACACGCGGTTGGGGCCGGGGCTGTTCGAGTCCGTGTACGAAGCGGTGCTGTGCCGGGCCGTGGAGCACCGGGGATTCGCGGTCCGCCGGCAGGTGGCGGTGCCGCTGGAGGTGGATGGGCTCCACTTCGCCGAGGCGTTCCGAATCGACCTTCTCGTGGACGAGCAGGTGGTGGTGGAGCTGAAATCGGTGGAGAAGCTCGCGCCGGTGCACACCAAGCAGCTCCTCACCTACCTTCGACTGATGGATCGCCAGGTGGGCCTGCTCATCAACTTCGGCGCTGCGACCATGAAGGAAGGCCTCCGCCGAGTCGTGAACGGCTACGCCCCCTGAAGTTCTCTGCGTCTCTCAGTTCCTCTGCGTCTTGCGAAGCCCCCTGACGGAACTTTCCCCGGGGGAACGTGTGTAGTCAGCACGTCACCCAACTACGGAGGAAGGATGAGGAAGGCTACGATCGCACTGGCCGCGCTGGCGGCGTTCGCGGGGACATCGGCGCTGAGCGCGCAGTCGGGGCCGGCGCTCAAGGCCCACTACGTGTTCAACCAGAGCAAGGTCGACGACGCCCGCGGCTCGGGCTTCGACGACGTTCCCTCGCCCGACGGGTTCAGCATCGGCGCGGAGTACGTGCTCCCCATCGGCATCGGCATCGGCGCCACCGCGTACACCGAGGGGAAGGCCACCGACGTCGACACCCGCACCAGCAGCTTCTCCGTGATCGCCGAGGCGAACTACTTCGCCAAGCTCCCCATCATCCCCCTGCGGCCGTACGCCGGCCTGCACGCGGGGATCGGGCGCTACACCATCGAGGACGTCTCCGGCGGCACCGCCGACCCGCCGCGCATCCGCGACAGCCGCACGCAGCTCGGGTATCAGCTCGGCGTGCGCTGGCAGGTCTCGCCCCTCGTGGGCATCGACGGTCAGTTCCGGCACGTGAGCGACTCGGCGTCGGAGGAGCAGAGCCCCGACCTGGAGCGGAACCAGTTCCTGATCGGCATCACGCTCTTCTGACCGCGATCTCACAGAGACACGGAGGCACGGAGAGGCGCTGGACGGCTCTCTCCGTGCCTCTGCGTCTCTGCGTGAGACGATCTACTTCGGAGCGGGGAGGCTCACCAAGATCCCGGTGACCAGCAGGACCAGCGCGGCGAAGGAGAGCTCGGCCCGCGCCGAGCGACGGAGCGCGTGCGCGGCGGCCTCGTCGCCCAGGCGGGGGGTCATCCGCCGCCAGTTCCAGGCGCCCATGGCCACCACGCAGAGCACCAGGGCGAGCTTCAGGCAGAAGACGAGGCCGTAGGGCGTGGTCCAGAGCGCCGACCAGTACTTCAGGTGGCGCACGGCCGTGATCACCCCCGTGGTCCCCAGCAGCGCCGCGGCCCCCAGCGCCAGCGGCGAGAAGCGCGACACCAGCGTCGCCACGCCCGTCCCCCGCCCCTCCGCCGGTCCCCGCAGCACCGCCGGCAGCCCCACCGCCACCAGCACGAAGAGCGTCCCCAGCCAGAGCGACGCGGCCGTCTCGTGCAGCGGGTTCACCAGCGAGAACCATCGCCCCGTGGTCACGTTGCGGAGCGCGAGCACCACGCCCGCCAGCGCCGCGAGCCCCCACCCCGCCCGCACCCGCCCGAGGACGAGGCCGAACGCGACCAGCAGCGCCGCCGCGCAGGCGAGCGGCACCAGCGTCCGCGCGCCGCCGCGCTGGAGCTGCTCGACGATGGAGACGTGGTGCTCGGCCGCGCCGCGCGCGGCGTTCACCAGGATGCGCGCCAGCAGCAGCGCGGCGCCGATCAGCCCGATGCGCGCGGCGTTCCGGCCGGCGGCCTCCGTGGCCCCCGTGTCGCCGCCGATGCCGCCGATGCCGCCGCGCAGCACGGCGAAGCGGAAGCCGAGCGCGCCGTACACCGCGAACCACGCCGTGAAGCCCACGTACTCCAGCAGCACCTCGATCGCGGACAGCGCCTCGGGCTCGGGCGGAGGGCCGCCTTGCAGCAGGATCATCATGGAAGGGGACAGGTTACAGGGGACAGGGGACAGGGGACAGCCAGCGGAACTTCGGGGACGGGCGTCCGTTGCCGGCTGTACCCTGTCCCCTGTTCCCTGTCCCCTTCTTCGCTCACGGGTTGGGATACGGCGGCGGGACGATCAGCCCGGAACGATCGACCGGCGGGCGGATGGAAACGCCCCGCTCGTCTTCGCTCACCTCGCGGTGCGTCCAGCGGAAGTAGACGGCGGTGATGGCGATCCAGAGCACCAGCCCGCCGGGGACCCACATGATCACCCCGCCCAGCCGCTGGTCGTCGAGCGGCGAGAGGCCGAAGAGGCGCGGCGCCTCCACGTACCAGGCGTACATCGCGTTCGCCGAGAAGGTGATCAGCGCCGCCGACACCATCATCGGGATGCCCACCAGGAAGAGGTAGACCATCTGCAGCGGCGCGGCGATGCGCGGGAGCTCGGGGAGCGGGCTCATCACCGGCCACCACATGATCACCCCGGTCACCATGATCGTCAGGTGCATGGCCACGTGCACGCCGTGGTTGCGCATCATCAGGTCGTAGGGGCCGGGGAAGTGCCAGGCCAGGAAGATCGCGTTGTTCAGCGCGAAGGCCACCAGCGGCAGGGTGAGCGCGCGCGCCACGGCACGCACCGGCCCCGCCTTCAGCGCCGGGCGCAGCAGCCAATCCGGCGTGCCGGCCAGGAGGAGCGGCGGCATCACCAGGATCAGCACCAGGTGCTGCACCATGTGGGCGCTGAACAGGAAGTAGTCCGACAGCTCGTGCAGCGGCCCCTGCAGCGAGAGCACCATCGCCGCGAGCGCCGCCGAGAAGCACGCCACCTGGCGCGCGGGAACCGGCCGCGACTCCGCGAAACGGGCGCGCAGCGGGCCGATGCAGAGGAAATACGCCGCCGCGAAGAGGAGCCACCCGACCATGAAGCTCGGGTACAGCTTCCACACCCGCCAGTCGAACGTCTCCGTGTGCAGCAGGGCGATGGTCGAGATCGCCGTCATCGTTCCACCTTTCAAGACTGCCTCACGCAGAGACGCAGAGTCGCAGAGAGAGGTTCTCTCCGTGCCTCTGCGTCTCTGTGTGAGATTGCTGCTTTTCCCTCTCCCCGCGCCGACCGGCTACTGCGCGCTGACCTCCGCCCGCGGCGTGATGTCGCCGTGGATGGCGGTGGCCTCGCCGTGCAGCACGTGGAAGAGCAGGATCATCCCGCCGATCACCAGCGTGCCCAGCAGCGCCGGGAACACGAAGATGCCGGTGAAGAGCTTGTTGTCGAACTTCAGGTGCATGTAGTAGGCGACCACGCTGAAGAACTTCACCGCGCTCAGCAGCAGGATGATGGCCGCCGCCGCGCCCGAGGAGTACCACCCCCTGGTCTCGCCGACGTACCCCACCACCTCCAGCGCCGTGAACACCAGCAGGATCACCCCGATCACCGCGTAGAAGCGCCACCCCGGGTGGGTGTGCTGGTCGTGCACGATCTCTCGCGTCTCGCTCGTCATCGCGCCGTTCACTTGATGAGGTAGACCAGGGGGAAGATGATGATCCAGATCACGTCCACGAAGTGCCAGTACAGGCCGGCGATCTCCACGTTCAACGTGCGCTCCGGCCCGATCCGCCCCCGCAGCCCCATCACCCCCAGCGTGATCAGGTAGATGATCCCCACCGTCACGTGCGCCCCGTGGAAGCCGGTGAGCACGAAGAAGGTGCTGCCGAAGAGGTTGGCGTGCAGCGTCATCCCCTCGCGGTAGAACTCCGTGAACTCGTAGACCTGGCACCCCAGGAAGATCGAGCCGCCCAGCGCCGTCATGAACAGCCAGAAGGGCCCCCACTTCCGCTCGCCGCGCTGCACATTGTAGAGCGCGAACACCATCGCCACCGAGCTCATCAGCAGGATGAAGGTGCTGAAGGTGGTGAGCGGGATGTTCAGCACCCCCTCGCCGCAGGGCTGCCCGTTGGGAAGGATCATCCCGTCGTGCGGGCAGGGCCCCTTCACGCTGTTCCCCTTGTACGCCATGTACGTGGCGATCAGCGAGCCGAAGAGGAGGCACTCGGACCCGATGAAGGTCCAGAACGCCATCTTCCGGCTGTCCAGCCCGGTGCTGGTGTCGATGTGCGCGGGGCTCGCGGCGTGCGCCGCCAGCGCGTGCGAAGAATCCATGACCCGCAGGGTACAGGTTACAGGTTACAGGGGACAGCCTGCGGGGACCTTCGGGGAGGGGCTGCCGTTGCCGGCTGTTCCCTGTCCCCTGTCCCCTGTCCCCTCCGCAGTTCAGTGCCCCGGCTCGAACGCCCAGGCGTACATCGACAGGATGGTGGTGAGCACCCCGACGAACATCAGGTACCACAGGTTGTGCAGCGACCCCTCCACCCGCCGGAAGATGAGCCCGACGAAGATCAGGCTGACCCCGGCCGCCAGCACGATCGGCCAGAACGA
>Ga0070685_10001153_pt1 | contig 14137 bp, 1 predicted proteins | sample KBSS13LmetaG_FD_65651 | JGI IMG/M metagenome (GOLD analysis project Ga0070685, IMG submission 65651) | Switchgrass rhizosphere microbial communities from Kellogg Biological Station, Michigan, USA - KBS S1-3L metaG | ecosystem: Host-associated > Plants > Roots > Rhizosphere ...
GCTGTTCGCGGCACAGGCGGCGCGCACGCCGGAGGCGGTGGCGGTGCGCTCCGGGGAGGAGTCGCTCACCTACCGCGAGCTGGACGCGCGCGCGAACCGGCTGGCGCGCCACCTGGCGGGGCTGGGGGCGGGGCCGGAGGTCCGCGTCGGCGTCTGCCTGGAGCGGGGGCCGGAGCTGGTCGTCGCCATCCTGGCCGTGCTCGAGGCGGGCGCCACGTACCTCCCGCTCGATCCCTCCTATCCGGCCGACCGGCTGGCGTACATGCTGGAGGATTCCGGCGCGCCGCTGCTGGTGACGCAGGCCTCGCTGCGCGGCCTTCTCCCGGCGGAGGGCGTGCGGACCGTGCTGGTGGACGCGGACGCGGCGGAGGTCGCGGCGGAGCGGAACGAGGCGCCGCGGACGGCGGTCGCATCGGAGAACGCGGCGTACGTCATCTACACCTCGGGCTCGACCGGCCGTCCGAAAGGTGTGGTGGTCACGCACGCGAACGCGGCGAACCTGCTGCCGCGCGCGGTGCGGACCTTCGGCGCGGAGCCGGGGGGCGCGGTGCTGCAGACGGCGTCCATGAGCTTCGATGCCTCGCTGATGGAGGTGTTCGTGGCGCTGCTCTCCGGGGCGGCGCTGCACATGGCCGAGCGCGAGGTGGTGCTGGCGCCGGAGCGGCTGGCCGCGCTGCTGCGGGAGCGGGAGATCGGGGTGTGGGTCAGCACCCCCGCGCTGCTGGACAGCCTGCCGGAGACCGACTTCCCGGCGCTGCACACCATCAGCACGGGCGGGGAGCGCTGTTCCGCGGAGACGGCGGCGCGGTGGTCGCTCGGGCGGCGGCTGATCAACATGTACGGCCCGACGGAGACCACCATCTACACCACGGCGCACGCGTGCGCGCCCGGGGTGGCGGAGGCGCCGCCGATCGGGCGCCCGGTGGCGAACGCGCGCGCGTACGTGCTGGATGCGTCGGGGCAGCCGGTGCCGATCGGCGTGCCGGGCGAGCTGCACGTGGGCGGCGCGGGGGTGGCGCGCGGGTACCTGGGCCGCGCGGCGCTGACGGCGGAGCGCTTCGTCCCGGACGCATTCGGAGGCGAGGCGGGCGGGCGGCTGTACCGCACGGGCGACCGGGCACAGTGGCGGGCGGACGGTGAGCTGGAGTTCCTGGGCCGTACCGACGCGCAGGTGAAGATCCGCGGCATCCGCATCGAGCCGGGCGAGGTCGAGAGCGCCCTGCTCGCGCATCCGGGGGTTCGCGAGGCCGTCGTGGTCGCGCGGGAGATCCCCTCCGCCGGCGCCGGCGACCGGCGGCTGGTGGCGTACGTGGTCGCGGCGCCGGGCGAGACCCTCTCTCCCGCCGCGCTCCGGGAGCAGCTGAGGGCGCGCCTGCCGGAGCACATGGTGCCGTCGGCCGTGGTGGAGCTGGAGTCGCTGCCGCTGACCCCCAGCGGGAAGCTGGACCGCAAGGCGCTCCCCGAGCCGGAGTACGCGGCCGGCGCGGACCGGTACGTGGCGCCGCGCACGCCGGTGGAGGAGGTGCTGGCGGAGATCTGGGCGGAGATGCTGCGCCTGGAGCGGGTGGGGGTGGAAGAGAGCTTCTTCGAGCTGGGCGGGCACTCACTGCTCGCCACCCGGGTGGTCTCGCGCGTCCGCGACGTGTTCGGCATCGAGCTGCCGCTGCGGGCGCTCTTCGAGAGGCCCACCGTGGCGGAGCTGGCCGTGCGCGTGGAGGAGATGCGCCGCGCGGAGCTGCCCGGGCTGCCGCCGGTGGTGCCGGTGGAGCGCACGGGGCCGCTGCCGCTCTCCTTCGCGCAGGAGCGGCTCTGGTTCCTCGACCGCCTGGAGCCGGGGAGCGCCACCTACAACATCCCCGGGTCGTGGCGCCTGCGGGGTGCGCTGGACGAGCGGGCGCTGGAGCGCGCGTTGGGCGAGATCGTCCGGCGCCACGAGACGCTGCGCACCACCTTCGGGGAGGTGGACGGCTGGCCGGTGCAGGTGGTGGCGCCGTTCGGCGGCTTCGCCCTGCCGGTGGAGGACCTGTCGGGGCTCGGCGAGGCGGCGCTCGGGCGCCGGGCCGACGAGGAGGCGGCACGGCCGTTCGACCTCTCGGCGGGACCGCTCTTCCGCGCGGCGCTGCTGCGGCTGGGCGAGGAAGACCACGTGCTCCTGCTCTCGATGCACCACGTCGTCAGCGACGGGTGGAGCATGGGGGTGCTCTTCCGCGAGCTGTCGGCGCTGTACGCGGCGTATCATGAGGGGGGTGAGTCGCCGCTCCCCGAGCTGGCGGTGCAGTACGCGGACTACGCGGTGTGGCAGCGCGAGCAGCTCGCGGGCGAGGTGCTGGACCGGCAGCTGGCGTACTGGAAGGAGCGCTTGGCGGGCGCGCCGGAGCTGCTGGAGCTGCCGACGGACCATCCGCGCCCGGCGGTGCAGACGTACCGCGGCGCGACGGTCCCGGTGGAGCTCTCCCTGGAGCTGCTGGAGCGCTTGCAGGCGCTGGGGCGCAGCGAGGGCACGACGCTGTTCATGACGGTGCTGGGCGCCTTCCAGCTGCTGCTGTCGAAGTACAGCGGGAGCGAGGACGTCGTCGTCGGCAGCCCCATCGCCGGGCGCACGCGCGGCGAGGTGGAGGAGCTGATCGGCTTCTTCGTCAACACCCTGGTGCTGCGCACCGACTTCGGTGGAGATCCCTCCTTCCGCGAGACCCTGCGGCGGGTGCGGGAGGCGACGCTGGGGGCGTACGAGCACCAGGAGGTGCCTTTCGAGAAGCTGGTGACCGAGCTGCAGCCGGAGCGCAGCCTGAGCCATTCGCCCCTGTTCCAGGTGCTGTTCACGCTGCAGAACGCCGAGGGCCGGGGAGACGCGCTGCCGGGGCTGGAGGTGGGCGGAGTCGGTGCGGAGCCCGCGAACGCCAAGTTCGACCTCAACCTGGCGCTCACGGCGACCCCCCAGGGCCTGCGCGGCGCGCTGAACTACAGCACGGACCTCTTCGAGCGCGGAACGATCGACCGGATGCTCGGCCACCTGGAGCGGGTGCTGGAGCAGGTCGCCGCCGACGCGGACGCGCGGCTCTCGCGGCTGGAGCTGCTTGGGGAGCCGGAGCGCGCGCTGGTGCTGGAGGAGTGGAACCGGACCGAAGCGGAGTATCCCGCCGATCTGTGCATCCACGAGCTGATCGAGATGCAGGCGGCGCGCACGCCGGGGGCCGTCGCGGTGGTCTTCGAGGACGAGTCGCTCACCTACCGCGAGCTGGACGAGCGCGCGAACCGCCTGGCGCACCACCTGGCCGGCCTCGGCGCCGGGCCGGAGGCGCGCGTGGGCATCTGCGTGGAGCGCTCGGCGGAGATGGTGGTGGCGATGCTGGCCGTGCTGAAGTCCGGCGCCGCGTACCTGCCGCTGGATCCGTCGTATCCGGCGGATCGCCTGGCGTACATGCTGGAGGATTCCGGCGCGCCGCTGCTGGTCACGCAGGCGTCGCTGCGCGGCCTGCTGCCGGCGGACGGCGTGCGGATCGTCCCGGTGGACGAGGACGCGGCCGCGATCGCGGCGAATCCCGCCGATGCGCCGCGGACCTCGGTCGATGCGGCGAACGCGGCCTACGTCATCTACACCTCGGGCTCCACGGGCAGGCCGAAGGGCGTGCAGGTGACGCACGGGAACGCGGTGAGCTTCTTCGCCGGGATGGACGAGCGGGTGGGCGGATCGGCGGCCGGGACGTGGCTGGCCCTGACGCGCATCAGCTTCGACATCCACGTGCTGGAGCTGCTCTGGACGCTGGCGCGCGGCTTCCGCGTGGTGGTGCAGCCGGAGCCGGACCGGGCACGCGACGGCGAGTCCATCGCGGAGCAGATCCGCCGCCACGCCGTCACGCACCTGCAGTGCACGCCCTCCCTCGCGGCGATGCTGATCGCGGAGAGCGGGGCCGGGGCGCTGTCGGGCCTCGAGCGCATCCTGCTCGGCGGCGAGGCGCTCCCCGCGGACCTGGCGGCGCAGATCACGGCCGAGTTGCCGGACCGCCTCGTCAACATGTACGGCCCGACGGAGACCACCGTCTGGTCCGCCACCCACGCGGTCGAAGCCGCGGAGGGGCCGGTCCCCATCGGCCGCCCGATCGCGAACACGCACGTGTACGTGCTGGACGCGGCCCTGCGCCCGCAGCCGGCGGGGGTGCCGGGCGAGCTGCTCATCGGCGGCCACGGCGTGACCCGGGGCTACCTGGGCCGGCCCGGGCTGACGGCCGAGCGCTTCGTGCCGGACGCGTTCTCGGGAGTTCCCGGCGCGCGCCTGTACCGCACCGGAGACCGGGCGCGGTGGCGCACCGATGGGAGCGCGGAAGTGCGGGAGCGCGGAAGTGCGCTGGATTCGCGCGAGGGCCAACGCACTCCCGCACTCCCGCACTCCCGCACTGCCGTTCTGGAGTACCTGGGCCGCCTGGACGCGCAGGTGAAGGTGCGCGGCTTCCGCATCGAGCCGGGCGAGATCGAGGCGGTGCTGCGCCGCCATCCGGACGTGGTGGAGTGCGCCGTCGTCGCGCGCGCGGCCGGGGCGGGGGACACGCGCCTGGTGGCGTACGTCGTGGGCGCGGCCGAGGCGGACGCGCTGCGGGCGCACGTGGGCCGCAGCCTGCCGGACTACATGGTGCCGGGCGCGTTCGTGCCGCTGGACGCGCTTCCCCTCACCCCCAACGGCAAGCTGGACCGCAGGGCGCTGCCGGCGCCGGAGTACGCGGGCGACGCGGACCGGTACGTGGCGCCGCGCACCGAGGCGGAGGCCAGGGTGGCCGCGGTGTGGGCCGAGGTGCTGGGGGTGGAGCGCGTGGGCGCGCACGACCGGTTCTTCGACCTGGGCGGCCACTCGCTGCTGCTGGTGCGGGTGCAGGCGCGCCTGCGCGAGGCGTTCGGCCAGCCGGTGCCTATCACCCACCTTTTCCGCTACCTTACAGTGAGCGCCCTGGCCGCGGCGCTCGAGGCCCCCGCGCCGGAGCCGGCCGCCGCCCCGGTTGACGACGAGCGGGTGCGGAGCGGGCGGCACCGGCTGCGGGCCCGGGGGCGGGCCGGCGCGACGGGGTCACGGGGTGACGGGTGAGCCGGGCGAGCCGGCGTTCCCCGTCCCCTGTTTCCGTTGCCTGTTCTTTGACCAACAAGCAAGCGTTTTCGAGCGATCGATGAGCCATACCAGCGAGCCCACCGGGCTGGAGATCGCCGTCGTGGGGATGGCGGGGCGCTTTCCCGGCGCGCCCGGCGTGGACGCCCTCTGGGCCAACCTGCGCGCCGGGGTGGAGTCCATCCGCCGCTTCACCGACGAGGAGCTGATTGCCGCGGGGGTGCCGGAGTGGCTGCGCACCGACCCCGCGTACGTCCCCGCGGGCGGCGCGCTGGCGGAGGTGGATCTCTTCGACGCCCCCTTCTTCGGCTTCACCCCGCGCGAGGCGCAGGTCACCGATCCCCAGCAGCGCCTGTTCCTGGAGGTGGCGTGGGAGGCGCTGGAGCACGCCGGCTACGATTCCGCGCGCGTCCCCGGCCGCGTGGGCGTGTACGCCGGCACCAGCATGAGCAGCTACTACCTGAACCTGCTCTCCCGCCCCGACGTGGTCGCCGCGGCCGGCCAGATGGTCGTGGACATGGGGAACGACAAGGACTACCTGGCCCCCCGCGCGGCGTTCAAGATGGGGCTCGAAGGCCCCGCCGTGGTGGTGCAGACGGCGTGCAGCACCTCGCTGGTGGCGGTGCACCTGGCCTGCCAGGCGCTGCTGGGCGGCGACTGCGACCTGGCCCTGGTCGGGGGCTCCTCCGTTTCGGCGCACCAGCACGTCGGCTACCTCTGGGAGGAAGGGAACATCCATTCACCGGACGGGCACTGCCGGGCCTTCGACGCCCAAGCGCGGGGGACGGTGGGCGGGAGCGGGGTGGCCGTGGCCGCGCTCAAGCGGCTGGAGGACGCGCTGGCGGACGGCGACACCGTGCACGCGGTGATCCTGGCCACCGCCATCAACAACGACGGCTCCGCCAAGATCGGCTTCACCGCACCGCGGGTGGAGGGGCAGGCCGCCGTCATCCGCGCCGCGCACGCCGCGGCGGACGTGGACCCCGCCACCATCACCTACGTGGAGGCTCACGGCACGGGGACGCAGCTGGGCGACCCCATCGAGATCGAGGCGCTCACGCACGCGTTCCGGGCGGGGACGGACCGCACGGGCTTCTGCGCCGTCGGCTCGCTCAAGACCAATGTGGGCCACCTCGACGCGGCGGCGGGGATCGCGGGGCTGATCAAGACCACGCTGGCGCTGCGCGAGGGCGAGATCCCGCCCTCGCTGCACTTCACGCGGCCCAACCCGCAGATCGACTTCGCCTCCAGCCCCTTCTTCGTCAACGCCGCGCTGGCGGAGTGGACGCCGCCCGCCGGGGTGCCGCGGCGCGCCGGGGTCTCGTCGTTCGGCATCGGCGGCACCAACGCGCACGTGGTGATGGAGGAGCCGCCCGCCGTGGAGCCCTCCCCCGCGCCGTCGCGGCCGGAGCAGCTCCTCGTCCTTTCCGCGCGGACCCAGACGGCGCTGGACGCGGCGGGGCGGCGGCTGGCCGCGCACCTGGAGCAGCACCCGGAGCAGGCGCTGGCGGACGTGGCGTGGACGCTCCAGCAGGGGCGGCGCGCGTTCCTCCACCGCCGCGCCGTGGTGGTGCGCACCCACGCCGAGGCCGCGCGCGCGCTGGCCGACGCGGCGCAGGGCGTGGCCGGCCGGGCCGGGAGCGAGGCGCCCGCCGCCGTCTTCCTCTTTCCCGGCCAGGGCGCGCAGTACGCGGGGATGGCGCGCGGCCTCCACGCGCGCGAGCCCGTCTTCCGCGAGGCGCTGGACCGCTGCGCGGAGCTCCTGCGCCCGCACCTGGGGCTGGACCTGCGCGAGGCGGTCTTCTCCGACGACGCGGACCGGCTGAAGCAGACGGCGCTGACCCAGCCCGCGCTCTTCGCCGTCGAGTACGCGCTCGCGCAGCAGTGGATGGCGTGGGGGATCGTGCCCGAGTCGATGATCGGCCACAGCGTGGGCGAGTACGTGGCCGCCTGCCTGGCCGGCGTCTTCTCGCTGGAGGATGCGCTGGCCCTGGTGGCCGAGCGCGGGCGGCTGATGCAGTCGCTGCCGCCGGGCTCCATGCTCGCCATCCCGCTCCCCGCCGCCGAGGTGGAGGGGATGCTGGGCGGATCCGTGTCGGTCGCGACGATCAACGCGCCGGACCGCTGCGTGGTCTCCGGGCCGGGCGACGAGATCGCGCGGCTCGAGGCGGAGCTGGTGGGCCGCGGGATCCAGGCGAAGCGCGTGGAGACCTCGCATGCCTTCCACTCGCCGATGATGGACCCCATCCTGGGCACCTTCACGGCGCGCGTGCGCCAGGCCGCCCGCAGCGCGCCGCGGCTGCGCTGGGTGTCGAACCTCACGGGCACGTGGATCACGCCGGAGCAGGCGACGGACCCGGCGTACTGGGCGAGCCACCTGCGCCAGGCCGTCCGCTTCGCCGACTGCGTGGCCACGCTGGCCGCGGAGGGGCGCGAGCGGGTGTTCATCGAGTGCGGGCCCGGGCGCACGCTGTCGTCGCTGGTCCGGCGGCAGGTGCCGGGGTCCGCCGCCATCCCCTCCCTCCGCCACGCGGACGACGCGGCGGACGACGTCGAGGTGCTGCTGGGCGCGCTGGGCCGCGCCTGGGCCGCGGGGGCCGGGGTCGACTGGCGCGCCGTGCACGGGGGCGAGGCGCGCCGCCGCGTTCCGCTCCCCACCTATCCCTTCGAGCGCAAGCGCTTCTGGATCGACCGCGCGCCGCGGCCCGGCGTCGCGGCCCCGGCTGCGATTCTCCCGGCCGACGAGGCGGAGGCGGACGCGGCGGCCGGCGACCCGCGGGAGGGATGGTCGGCCACGGAGCGGGCCGTCGGGCGCATCTGGGAGACGCTGGTCGGCGCCGCGCCGGGGCTGCACGACGACTTCTTCGAGGTGGGGGGCGACTCGCTGACGGCGATGCAGCTGGTGGCCCGCATCCGGACGGAGCTGGGCGCGGAGATCGCCGTGCGCGCCGTGTTCGACGCGCCCACGGTGGCCGCGCTGGCGGCGGTGGTGGACGGCCCGGCCGCGGACGAAGACCTGGACGCGCTGCTGGCCGGGGTCGAGGGGCTGAGCGACGACGAGATCGAGGCGCTGCTGGCGGCGGGGGATGGAGGCGGGCGGCCATGACGGAGCTGGCCGATCGCCTGGCGAAGCTGACGCCCGCGCAGCGCAGGCTGCTGGAGCTGCGGCGCGCGCAGCAGTCCGGGGCCGCCCCCGCCGCGCCCCCCGCCGCCATTCCCGCGCGCGGCGAGGGGCCGGCGCCGCTCTCGTTCTCGCAGCGGCGCCTCTGGTTCCTGGACCGCCTGGAGCCGGGGAGCGCCTTCTACAACCTGCCCAACGCGGTGCGGCTGAGCGGCGCGCTGGACGGGGCGGCGCTGGAGCGCGCGCTGGGCGAGATCGTCCGGCGCCACGAGGCACTGCGCACCACCTTCGCCGAGGCGGGTGGCGAGCCGGTGCAGGTGATCGCGCCCTTCGGCGGCTTCACCCTGCCGGTGGAGGACCTGTCGGGACTCGGCGAGGCGGATCGCGAGGCGGCGGTGAAGCGCCGGGTCGGCGAGGAGGCGGCGCGGCCGTTCGACCTCTCGGCGGGACCGCTCTTCCGTTCGGCGCTGCTGCGGGTGGGTGCCGAGGATCACGTGCTGTTGCTTTCGATGCACCACATCGTCAGCGACGGGTTGAGCCTCGGCGTGCTCCTGCGCGAGCTGTGGGCGCTGTACGCGGCGTACCGCGAGGGGCGCGAGTCGCCGCTCCCCGAGCTGCCGGTGCAGTACGCCGACTACGCCGCGTGGCAGCGCGAGCAGCTGGAGGGTGAGGTGCTGGGCCGGCAACTGGCGTACTGGCGGGAGCGGCTGGCGGGCGCGCCGGAGCTGCTGGAGCTGCCGACGGACCATCCGCGCCCGGCGGTGCAGACGTACCGGGGCGCGACGGTCCCGGTGCAGCTCTCCGCGGAGCTGCTGGAGCGCGTGCAGGCGCTGGGGCGGAGCGAGGGCGCGACACTGTACATGACGCTGCTGGGTGCCTTCCAGGTGCTGCTCTCGAAGTACAGCGGGAGCGAGGACATCGTCGTGGGGAGCCCGATCGGCGGGCGGACGAGGAAGGAGCTCGAGGCGCTGATCGGCCTCTTCGTCAACACGCTGGTGCTGCGGACCGACCTTGGTGGCGACCCGAGCTTCCGCGAGGTGCTGCGGCGGGTGCGCGAGGTCACGCTGGGGGCGTACGCCCACCAGGAGGTGCCCTTCGAGAAGCTGGTGGAGGAGCTGCAGCCGGAGCGGACCCTGAGCCACTCGCCGCTCTTCCAGGTGAATTTCCAGCTGGACAGGGCCGGGGGTGGGGGAGGCGCGCTTCCGGGGCTGGGAGTGAGCGGAGTCGGGGCGGAGCAGGCGACCGCTCCGTTCGATCTTTCCCTGGAGCTCGCGGCGACTCCCCAGGGCCTGCGCGGCGTGCTGATCTACAGCACCGACCTCTTCGAGCCCGGCACGGCCGAGCGGATGGTCGGCCACCTGGAGCGGGTGCTGGAGCAGGTCGCCGCCGACGCGGACGCGCGGCTTTCGCGGCTGGCGCTGCTCGGCGAGGCGGAGCGCCGGCAGGTGGTGGAGGCGTGGAACCAGACCGAGGTCCCGTTCCCGCCCGACGCCTGCATCCACGAGCTCTTCGAGGCGCAGGCGGCGCGCACGCCGGGGGCGGTGGCGGTGGTCTTCGGCGACCAGCAGCTGACGTTCCGCGAGCTCGACGCGCGAGCGAACCAGCTCGCGCACCACCTCGTCCGCCTGGGCGTGGTCCCCGAGGCGCGCGTCGGCATCCTGCTGGAGCGGGGGATGGAGACGGTGGTCGCCGCGCTGGCGGTGCTGAAGGCCGGCGGCTGCTGCGTTCCCGTCGACACCACCTATCCGCCCGAGCGGATGGCGCTGATGCTCGACGACTCCGCCGTCCGCGTCCTGCTGAGCGAGGGAGAGCTCGCCGCCCCGCTGGCCGGCTCGGGTCTCCACGTCGTCCATCTCGACCGGGTGGCGGAGGTGCTCGCCGCCGAGCCGGATCACGCTCCGCCCGCGAACGCGTCGGCGGGGAACCTCGCCTACGTCTTCTACACCAGCGGGAGCACGGGGCGGCCGAAGGGCGTGATGATGGCCCACCGCGAGGTGGTGCAATACGCATTCTGCCTCCCCGAGACGATGCCGCTCGGCGCCGGCGACCGCGTGGCGCAGGCGTCGAACGCGAGCTTCGACGCGGCGGTCTTCGAGATCTGGGGCGCGCTCTTCCACGGCGCCACGCTGGTCGGCATCGACCGGGACGTGCTGCTGTCGGCGCCGCTGCTCGGCCGGGCCCTGCGCGAGCAGGGGATCACGCACCTCTACCAGACGGCGGCGCTCTTCAACCAGCACGTGCGCGAGCAGGTCGACGTGTACGCGAGCCTGCGCCAGCTGGTCTTCGGCGCCGAGGCGGTGGGGACGGAGAGCGTGCGGCGGATGCTGCGCGAGGGGCGGCCGGAGCGCGTGCTGCACGAGTACGGTCCCACCGAGGCGACAGTGTGGTGCACGCTGGAGGTGGTGGAGGAGGTGGCCGAGGACGCGCCCACGGTGTCGATCGGCAAGCCGATCCCCAACGCGCGGGCCTACGTGCTCGACCCCGCGGGCGAGCCGCTCCCCGCGGGCGTCCCCGGCGATCTGTGCATCGGGGGAGCGGGGGTGGTGCGCGGCTACCTGGGGCGGCCGGGGCTGACGGCCGAGCGCTTCGTCCCGGATCCGTTCGCGGCGGAGCCCGGCGGCCGGATGTACCGCACCGGCGACCGGGCGCGGTGGAAGGCCGACGGGAAGCTGGAGTTCATGGGCCGCCTGGACGACCAGGTGAAGATCCGCGGCTTCCGCATCGAGCCGGGCGAGGTGGAGACGGCCATGGCGGCGTACCCGGGCGTGCAGCAGGCCCGGGTGATGATGCGCGAGGACCAGCCGGGCGACAAGCGGCTGGTGGCCTACATAGTGGGAGAGGTAGAGGTGGACGGGCTGCGCGCGCACCTGCGCCAGAGCCTGCCGGAGTACATGGTGCCGGGGGCGATCGTCCCCCTGGACCGGCTGCCGCTGAACGCGAACGGCAAGGTGGACCGCAAGGCGCTGCCGGTGCCGGAGTACACGTCGCCGGGAGAGGCGTACGTGGCGCCGCGCACGCCGACCGAGGAGGTGCTGGCGGGGATCTGGGCCGAGGTGCTGCGGCTGGAGCGGGTGGGCGCGGAGGAAAGCTTCTTCGAGCTGGGCGGGCACTCGCTGCTCGCGACCCGCGTCGCCGCGCGCGTCCGCGAGGTCTTCGGCATGGAACTGCCGCTGCGCACCGTCTTCGAGCGGTCGGTCGTCTCCCAGCTCGCGGCCGAGATCGACCGCCTGCGCGGCACCGGCGTGGCGGCCGACGACGCCATCGTCCCCGCCGCGCGCGAGGGCGACCTGCCGGTGACCTTCGCGCAGGAGCGGCTCTGGTTCGTGGACGCGCTGGACCCGGGGAGTCCGGCGTACGCCATCCCGTTCTCGTACCGCATCACCGGCTCTCTCGACGCCGCCGCGCTCCGCCGCGCGCTCACCGAGCTGGTGCGCCGCCACGAGCCGCTGCGCACGACGCTGCCGACCGTGGACGGCGTTCCCGTGCAGCGGATCGCCCCGCCCCCGGCGGACTTCGACCTGCCGGTCGCCGACCTTCGGCACCTGCCGGCGGACGAGCGGCGGCCCGAGGCCGGCCGCCTGGCGGTCGAAGCCTCGCAGCACCGCTTCGACCTGGCGCGCGGACCGCTCTTCCGCGCGTCGCTCGTCCACGTCGGCGACGACGAGCACCTCCTCCTCCTCGACCTCCACCACGCGATCGGCGACGGGTGGTCGCTGGGGGTGCTGCTGGACGAGCTCTCCGCGCTCTACGGCGCCTTCTCGCGCGGCGAAGCGTCGCCGCTGCCCGAGCCCGCGCTGCAGTACGCGGACTACGCGGTGTGGCAGCGCGAGCGCCTCTCCGCCGCCGCGCTGGAGCGGCAGGTGGAGTACTGGCGGCAGGCGCTGGACGGCGCCCCGGCGCTGCTGGAGCTGCCGACCGACCGTCCCCGGCCGCCGGTGGAATCGCACCGCGGCGCGCTCGAGCAGCTGGCCATCGCGCCGGAGCTGGCGGCGGAGGTGCACGCGCTCGCCCGCCGCGAGGGCGCCACGCTCTTCATGGTCCTCCTCGCCGCGCTGGACGTGGTCCTGGGCCGCCTCGCCGGGCAGGAGGACGTGGTGATCGGGACCCCGATCGCGGGGCGGACGCGGGCGGAGACCGAGCGGATGGTCGGGCTCTTCCTGAACTCGTTGGCACTGCGGACCGACTTGTCGGGTGATCCGTCGTTCCGCGAGTTGCTGGGGCGGGTGCGCGAGACCACGCTGGACGCGTACGCGCACCAGGATCTCCCCTTCGAGCGGGTGCTGGAGGAGGTGCGTCCCGAACGGAGCCTGGCGCACGCCCCCGTGTTCCAGGTGATGCTCAACCTCGACAACGTCCAGGACGGCGCCTACCGCGGCGACCTCCTGGAGGTCGGGGGGGCCGGCGCGGTCGGCGACGTGGCCAGCAAGTTCGATCTCACGCTGTACGTGGGGGAGCCGGACGGGAGGATCGAGGTCAACCTGGTCTACGCCGCCGACCTCTTCGACGCGTCTCGCATGCGCGCTCTCCTGGCGCAGCTCGAAGGCGTGCTCCGCCAGGCCGCGGCCGCGCCGGAGACCCGCGTCGGCGCGCTGTCGCTGGCGACGGAAGCGGCGCGCGCCGTCCTTCCCGACCCGGCACGGCCGATCGAGGCCGAGGCCTGGCGCGGGGCCGTGCACGAGACCTTCGCCGTCCACGCGGCGGAACGTCCGACAGCGCTGGCGATCTCCGCTGCGGAAGAGGCGTGGACGTACGCCGAGCTGGACGAAGCGGCCAACCGCATCGCGCACCGGCTGATCGACGGCGGGGTGCGGCCGGGCGAGGTGGTGGCCGTGTTCGCCCACCGCTCCGCGGCGCTCGTGCGGGCGCTGCTGGGCGCGTGGAAGGCCGGCGCGGCGTTCGCCATCCTCGATCCCGCGTATCCACCCGCCCGCCTGGCGGCGCAGGCCGGCGCGGCGCGTCCCGCCGCCCTGCTGCGCATCGACGCGGCGGGCGAGGTACCGGACGAAGTCGCCGCCGCGCTCGCGGAAAGTGTACGCTTCGACATCCACCTGCCGGAAAAGACCGGCTCGGGGGATGATTTCCCCGTGACGCCGCCGGCCGTCACCGTGGGGCCGGACGACCTGGCGTACGTGGCGTTCACCTCGGGGACCACGGGCACACCGAAGGCCATCGCCGGCACGCACCGGCCGCTGGCGCACTTCTTCGGCTGGTACGCGCGCAAGCTCGGGATCGGTGAGAGGGACCGCGTCTCCGTCCTCGCCGGCCTCGCCCACGACCCGCTGCTGCGCGACGTCTTCGCGGCGCTGGCGGTCGGCGGCAGCATCGCCATCCCCGACCCCGACCAGGTCGGCACGCCGGGGTGGCTGGGGGGATGGATGCGGAACGAGGGCGTCACCGTCGCCCATCTCACCCCCGCGATGGGGCAGCTCCTGGCGACGGGGACGGGGGATGCCACGCTCCCCGCGCTGCGGCTGGCGTGCTTCGGCGGAGACGTGCTGCGCGCGGGAGACGTGGCCCGGCTGCGCGCCATCGCGCCGAACGCCGACGCCGTCAACTTCTACGGCGCCACCGAGACGCCGCAGGCCATGGGGTTCTTCCGCCTTCCCGCCGACCTGGCGGAGGTGGGCGCGGCCGTTCCCGTGGGCCGGGGGATCGACGGCGTGGACCTGCTGGTCATGAACCCGTCGGGAACGCTGGCCGGCATCGGCGAGCTGGGGGAGATCGCCGTCCGCACCCCCTATCTCGCGCGCGGCTACCTGAACGACGCGGAGCTGACGGCCGCGCGCTTCGTCCCCAATCTCCTGACGGGCGACCCGGCCGACCGCGTGTACCGCACCGGCGACCTGGGCCGCTACCGCCCCGACGGCGAGGTGGAGCCGGTGGGGCGCGCCGACCAGCAGGTGAAGGTGCGCGGCTTCCGCGTGGAG
>Ga0070685_10001156_pt1 | contig 14115 bp, 13 predicted proteins | sample KBSS13LmetaG_FD_65651 | JGI IMG/M metagenome (GOLD analysis project Ga0070685, IMG submission 65651) | Switchgrass rhizosphere microbial communities from Kellogg Biological Station, Michigan, USA - KBS S1-3L metaG | ecosystem: Host-associated > Plants > Roots > Rhizosphere ...
TATACAGCGGATCATTATCTCACATCTGGCCATTCCCATTGTCCTGCAACTATCCTATGCATCCGACTGATATGTCTGTCACATATGTCACGCTTTGCTCTTGCTCACATTGCTGCTCAGCACCATTCCACAATTTTGAACTGTCAGATGAAACACCCTCGTCTGACTGCATGATCGTCTTAGGCTGTTCTTCGCTGCCGCTCCATTACCGCGTCATTTCCGCTTGACTATACTCTAGCATAGTGATCCTCTGACAGTCGCAAATCCTACCTGAATCGTACCCTAGCCCTCCTGCTCCATCTTTGCCACTTTAAAAGTCGAATTTGCCATTTCTATGAAGATCATGGCCCCTTCAAAGTCGACCAAGAAAGGTTCATCAGCAACCTCTGTACCCCCTGCTACGGCTTCTGGTTTGTGCCATAATCATATTCTTACTACCATCATCTCAATGTTACTCTAGGTCCAGCATCCTGCAAGGCGTTGGGTAAAAGGAAGGCGAGGTCTTCCCTGCCAGCGGCACCACGAATTGGTCTTCCTCCCGCCACTTTTTTGCACATTGGCATGCTGTCGACCGAGTCATCTGGTTGCTGCATCATATCCAATGATACTCAGCTCTCTGCACAGGTCACTGCTCAAGATGCAGAGCTGACAAACACGGTGGAAAATGCATTCGCCCCCTACTCAGTCGACGCAATGTCTATTGCTTGTACTTGGGTGTGGATATTCTGGAAGACTACTACTCCGCATCCACCTCCTCTAAACTCAACTGTACTCTGGCCAATGTGGTGGTTTGCTTCGGTCAAGTGGCCAGCGTGTGACATCTATTGGAGACACTTCAGGACCAATCTCTCTCCGAGTCCGCATCACTTCGTAACCAGACCACGAAGGTCGTTACTGCCAAGGTTGAGGAGCTATGTGTGGAAGCCAAAGAGCATATATCAGCCCTGACTGATGCTGATGTCCATCTCAGTGTCAAGATCCAACATCTAGGCAGAGGTGGCCCACCTCCATGCCTCCAAGGATAATGACGACATCCTCACTCGTTGTATTGATCAATCTGCTGAAGATCTAGTCCACCTCAACACCTTCTCAGCAGAATCCAGGAGCAAGATCAATGCCATTGAAGAATGGCTCCGTCTCACTGAATTCACTTCTCTGATGGATGCAGTGCGTGCTTCATCAGATGCTGCTCCCCCTGCCTCAGCTACTTCTGTGCTGGCCGTTGCCACTTCAGTGCCCTCCTTTTTTTGCCACCTCCTCATTTAAATCCCATCAAAGGGCCTCGGGTGCTAGAGGTCCTTCTAACGCACATACGGATCTGGGCCTTCCTCTTCTACTTGGACTGGTTCATCCAGTTCTCCTCCTCAACCTATCAGTTCAGGTCTTGCTCTCCCTGCTCCTGCTATGTCAAGCACATCTTCCAATGTGGCTTTCAGAGCCTTCTGTATTGGTCCTTACCAATGGAATTTGGTCACAGTGAAGACAGAGATCAACTCTCTGTTCAACAATTTCTGCTACTATGCGGGGCTCAACAGAGATTTTCAGTGCAATTCGGAGGAGAATGGTCGGTTTGCTTGGGTTACCTTTATCTCTAACTCCAATGGTGGCACACTGTTCAAGACTGCATTTGACAACAATCAGCGTTTCATGCCTGCAGAATGGATTGGAAAGGTTACCGTTACTGTCTGTCCTCCTCGCAATCTGTAGATCATATCCTTACCACATACCTTCCTTTAGCTTGTTCAGTCTCTCCCTACACCTACACTCCTTGCTAATAGACATTCCTTAAACATGTCCTCGCTTCGCATTCTCTCATGGAATGTCCATGGAGACTTAGCAGTAAAACTCACTCTCCATCAATTTATGTCCATTATCGAGATGTACAACATCATTGCCTTGCAGGAGACTCATCTCTCTCCGGCTCTGGAGAAAATGCTGAAACTCCCACATGGTTTCTCATTTCACAGTCGCTCCCGCAATCGACCTCTGTCCAATTTCGATTCACCACAGGACGGTGTTGCATTTCTTGTGCGATCACACCTCTCCATCAGTGTCCATGATGATATCTCCTCACAGGACATATTGGTCCTTTCAGCATCCGGTATATCATTGGTTTCCGTCTATATACCTCCCAAGAACTCCCGTCTGCAGCACTCGGACCCTCTTGTGGCGGAGACTGAGGATAGATTCCTTACCCTGCTACAAGTCATGTCTGCTGTGGATTCTCCTGCTCATCAGCAATGGCTAGTCATAGGGGATCTAAATGCCTGCTCTTCTTCCCTGTCCTGCTGCGATTGTCTGCATGTGTCTGTGGATGTATCAGCCTCAGCACGAGGTTGGCAAATCCTTCATTTATGTCGCAATGCCAAGCTCCATCTACTGAATGGGGACATTGTACTGGATAACAATCCAGCTATGTCGTCCTTTCAGCCTCAAGGGACTGCCTTGGTAGACTACACGATGCCATCGCAAGAACTCTACATCCATGTCCTTTCCTTTGCAACATTGGCACCTTCCTTGTGGTCGGACCATGCGCCACTGTCAGGACCCAGACCAACTCCGATCGGCTGTCCAACTCCATATCAGATCTAGGGCACCCCATCCATCCCCTCGCAGTCATTGTCGTCTTCCTTGCAATTGTCACCGACCCCCTCACCAACTATTCGCCAACCAACCAGTTGGCCAATCGGCATCCCATCGCCGACCTTGTGCCACTCATGTCGGCACCACACTTATCTCATTGGCCACAGCAGATTCTTGTCACACAGTGGCCATACATCCCTCTACAACCGTTCCCTGCCTGAATCCTTGGACTCAGACATCTGGACTTAACATGTGTTTCCCCTGACTTGTTATATGGCTGTTCTCTGTATTAAACACATCCTTTAATCTGAAATCTAGTTTAATTCCCTCTCATCGTCCTTTCCATTGTCAGCCGACTTCATCACCAGTCCCAACATTTTTACCGACTTTGTTTCTGACTTCCTTGCTGACTCAATTGCCGACTTCAGTGTCGGCCTCACCGCCAACCCAGTCGCTGACTTTGTTGCCAACCTCGGCAACTCTCTTTGTTCGAGTCTAACAGTATTTCAGATTCGCCTAAGTCCCCTGACGATTCTCAAGTCATGACCAACCTCCCAACAGCACTGCACCAACAGAATATCACATTTAGAACACTCCATCAGGGCCATGGCTCCATCCCTGTATTTGGCGCCACCAAGCCCGACTTTGCCAGTCGGGCCTTCGTACCTCTGCCACCTGACCCTATCGCTGAGGCGATTCAAACACTTGCTCAATCTCTTGGCAAGGTATTTGCAATTGCTATGCAGCAAATCCCTCCAGATCCACCAGCCAATCCAACGAAATACCCAAACGCAAGGAACCCATCCCTTTTCAATGGATGACATCGCAAAAAATTGCATACCTGGATTGGCAAAAACGAGATCTGTTTCCGCACCTCCCCAAACCTCTATTGATCTGCAACCTCCAAAGTCATGTTCACTGGGTCTTTTCTCAAAGGAGATGCCAAACAGTGGTTCACTGCTTGTTTCCAGCACCCCTCTAACATCCCCGAATTCATTGGTGACTGGTCCCTCTTTGTCGCCGAACTCCACCACAATTTCGGTCTTGAGAACAAGCTCGGCACTGCTGAGAGCGATCTCAGCTGACTCATATTCGCCGACTCCGATCACGCAATTAACTTCGCTGGTCGTTTCTGGGCCGCCGTTGCGAAACTCCAAGGTGCTTGGAGTGATCGCACCCTTCGAAATGTCTATGCGAGCAAAATCCCTGCTCGCATCCTCAATGTCTTCGACTCCTCTGGCACTGAACTTCCTGGCGACCTCAAAGACCTGATTGCGCAGGTCGAGAGGTTCGACCGAGCCCATTGGGCCCCAGTCGAGACCTGGCGCAAATCTTACCCACAATGCCTGTCGGCTTCAAATGCCGAAATTCCACCTATCACCTTGGTCCCCATCAATACTCTCTCTCTCTCCATTCCATCCATTTCAGCGACTCCTAGCGATCCACCTTCAACGTGCAAGAAGCTCGCCGACAGTGGCATGATACATATGTCAGCCGAAAGCAGACGCACCCACCATCGACCAAAATCAGCCCACCGACCCTCCGTCGCCGAAGCCAACAGCGCATTTTTCATGTGCGCTCGAGATTCCCGAGTTGTCGGACTCAGGAAAACAGCCAAGCGAGCCTGATGTGGCCGAGGTTGTTTTGTGCCGCCCTTCCCTATGCCCAAGTAAGGGTCTCGGATCTTCCTTCTGCCATGCTTCTTCTTCTTTTGTTTCTCCTTCCCAGTCATGCCAGCTTATTCTTTCCATTTCAGTGCTGACCCTCTCTTCAGTGCCACTCAAAGTTCTGATAGATAGTGGATGTACTCACTCCTTCATCGACCAACATTTACTTACCAATTCTTCCTGTAAGGCATTTCCGATCAATCCGCCGATTACACTTAGACTATTTGATGGCTCTGTAGCGCAATCCGGTGCAATCTCCTCCTATACTGACCTCGACTTCCAGATCTCAGGTTTAGCCCCCAACCATTTCCGATTCCTTGCAACGAGCTTAGACCCATCAGTCTCTGGGCTATGACTGGTTGCTCGCACGCAATCCCGACATAGATTGGATTGTGGGGCGAATTATGCCACGCAATAATCTCATTCCCCCATCGGCCAATCCAGCTATCTTCTTCACCAACTCCGCTTCTGTTCCCAAATCCAAACAGAACAAGGTGTCAACTCCAGCCAAGCTTCGGGCAGCATACCACTGTCTGCTGGCTGATTTGCCCAATGTACTTTCCAACATCACTCTGGACTGGCCTCCAAGTCTAAACAGCACCGACCACTCTTGATCGCACTAACTCTGGGTCTAATCCAACCGCGATGCCCAGAGCGACTTTGTCGCTGACTCTACTCCCGATTGGCTGCACCTTCAGTCATGAACCAATCTTCCTTGGCCAAGTCAGACAATCCCGTTGCTGACTCAGTTTCGAATCAGGCATCAACTCATTTGCGAAGCCGATTCCTATTTCCCCATTCCTATCCCAGCTCTGTCAACCCTCCCAACTTCTTGGCAAGTCGGCTGACTTTGCTGCCGACTTTGCTTCTAGTCGGTCGCTGATTTCCAATCGCGAGCCGATTCCCTTTCAAATTTGAATGCGGCCCCAGTCTTCGTCGTCATGGTCCCAAACAATCATAGCCAAAGTCCTCACCTGTACCCTCATGTACTCTCGACTTCACCACCAAGCCCTGGCGATTTAAATGCCACACTCTATGTCTGATCGGTCGCAATTTCTAAATGCAAGCCGATTTCCTCTGTCTAAGTTGGCAAAATACATCTTCGCCAACTTGGGTTCCGATTGGTTGCAACTTGCCATTGCGAACTGATCATAATCCTTCAGATCGATTGCCGACCCCTGATGGCAATGCAAGCTCCCATCCCAGTCTTAGTTCTGACCATGTCGGCTGCGTTTGCAACCGACTTTGCTTCTGAAAAGTCGCTGACCTTCAATGGCGACTCTCTGCCAAGCCACTCCTCCTGCTGGAGACTTTGCCTCAATCAGTTGCCAACTCCAAAAGGGGTATGCTTCCTTTCCAATACCAATCATTAACATCACCCCTGGCTGAGTTGGGCGACCTTATCCAACTCTCTTCCAATCAGTCGCAATTCTCAAATTGCAAGCCGACTGAACCCTGGCAAGTTGACAATCTCGATCATCAACTTCGCTTCTGTTGGGTTTGCCAATTCCAATCGCAAGCTCAGTCCCTCATCTCTTGGCCGAGTCGGCAATCTTCCCTGCCGACTCTGCTTCTAGTCGGTCGCCGATTCCAATTGCGAGCCAACTTCTTTGCTAAAAATCCCCTACCTTCTCCCCAGTCTTCACCCAATCTGAATCTGAACTCCAACCTCAACCATCAGTCGGGCATCTCTCCTTAAGCGGGGGATGGTGCTAATGCCTCCACCATCCAGACACCAGTCATACCCCACCCTCTAACAAAAGTCGCCAACTCCCTCCATTTTAAATTTTTTCAACTTTCTTATCAATTTATCATCTATCCCTCACCCTCGCAAGCTCCAAACACATCTCTGACATCCAATCCACCATCCCCATCTTAACTACATGCCCTCCTAGTCATAACACCTCCTTCCATAACTAATCCATTGCTTTCCAACCTCATCCCATCTTAAACCCTCCCTCACCATCCAAATTATAGTCACTCTCCATCGTCCAGCCCAGTCGCCAAATTTCCTTATCAATTGGTGTCCAATCGGCGACCTCTCTCCTCTAGCCACAACTCCAATCTCATTCTGTTCACCATCCAGCAGCCAAGTCGGCAAATACCAAATCCACTTCCAATTGGTCGCTCTCTTCAATAGTGATACAATTTCTCATCTCCGTCTTAGCCCTAACCTTGCCTCTTGGCCGAATCAGCACTCCAATCGCCGACTCTGCTTCTGATCGATTGTGATTCCAATCACAGGCTGACTCTTTCCCATCTTAGCTGTAGTCCCAATCCTAGTCCTCACCCTGATCCCTAATCCTAGTCCCAATCTTAGCTGTAGACATAGATAAATTCCTAGTTATAGCTCCATTCCGGATCCTCCAGTCACTTCGCCCTCACCTTCTGGCCAAGTCGCCGACTTTGCTTCCAATCGGTCGCCAACCCAAGCAGCGATGTGGTCCTCCCTCAATCCTAACTTTCCATCCCTACCACGTTTCCATACCCTCTCTCCATACAAATCTCTCTCCACGCTCCATCACCAATCGACTCTCTCTGGTTTCCTCGGGATCTCCCTCTTTTCCGTCCCCATTCCATGCTGTCTCTAATTGCGTCCACCACTATCTTCATGTCGGGGGAGCCGAAAGGAGCCTCCAATCACAATTTCTGAAAGTCTGCGACACTCCCAACAGCAAACTGAACATCTCGCCGACATCAGGGAATGTGGGTCAACTGTAGCTCTGCAAGCTCCAACGATCTGCAAATCTCTTGAATCCAATTCCCATCCCAAACAATATAGCCACGCCATAGAATCCCTTCCTTAGTAGTATATAGACTCTCCACGCCTCTCCAACCAACCGATTCCCACTCAAGGTTGTTCTCCTTCATTGTCCTCATCCTTCTTCACCAACTCCAATGCTCCCGACCTCGCCAATAACATGCCAACCACCAATGGGATCGCCGGCCACCCCTCTATCTTGTCAACTTGACGATGTTGCTAGGTTGTTTTCAAGCATCCTTCACATCATTGTCCCCCATTACCCCACCCACAATAACAACCCACACCCTGGTGCCGACTCTCATTCCAAGCACCCTTTAGCAAGTCGGTCATTGTCAGCACCATCCCTGCCATTTTCTGATCGTAATCCGAGCCATCCCCATCTCTTCAAAATGATAGGCAAAGTCGCCGACTTCTGCCGACTTTTCTGAAAACCTGCTCGCCTTACCAAACTCTTCACTGAGGCCAGCAATGTTCCACAACCCATCCCAATACAGACCATCTCTCCCCTCTGGTTGCTATCAAGTCCCAACTCATATACCCCACCTTTTGCTGACATTTCCATATTTGGCCAACTTGACTCCTAGTTGATCGCTGGACTCCAATCACAATCAGAACCCTTATCTTGCTATCCTAGTTCTCATCTCTGACCCACAGTCACTTGGGTCCATCACTTCCACACCCAGTCCTCTCATATCCCACCACTTACACGTTGAAATGTATATAAGCTGTAGAGACTACAGCTTTAAGGGGGAGGTACTGTCAGGACCCAGACCAACTCCAATCAGCTGTCCAACTCCATATCAGATCTAGGGCACCCCATCCATCCCCTCGCAGTCATTGTCGTCTTCCTTGCAATTGTCACCGACCCCCTCACCAACTATTCGCCAACCAACCAGTTGCCGACCCAGTCACCGACTTTGTCGCCAACCTCGGCAGCTCTCTTTGTTCGAGTCTAACACCTGTCAGGCATTTCTTTCATGCAGCAAGAACACATTTCCCCTGATAGGTTCTTGCTGGTTCGACCTGAATTTCACTGTATTGCTGCTCATATGTATATAGTTTCAGAATGTTATTATAGATTGAATAAAAGTTTGTGGAAAATTCATGATCTTTCATGATCCCAAGTCCTTCTTGCTGGTTTGCACCCAAACTCGCCCTAATCATCACCACATCTGGTTCATCTCTTGACCATTTGCCCTGATATTTATGTCGTGGTTGCATATTATACTCAAAAGCATTCATGAATATTTATGCTATTTTACATGGACCCATTACCAATATTTGATGGTTTGTTACAGTGGCCGGTCCAAGACTGTAGGGGTTATTCCTCATCGTCTCCAATGCCCAGCTGCCCAAAAGACCAGTGGGAATGAGTGCTGGGGCTGTTGGAGATGATGGGGAAACCACCTGAGTGCTCAGCCACTCAGGCCACTCGGGGTTTCAATCAAAATCACACTATATTTCGTTATTATTAAATAAATAGCCTAAATAAGGAAGAACATGTTGGAATTCGAACCCCGTTCGGTTGGGTTCAGCTGAATCCGAGCTGAGGTGAACACAGAACCGAACTTTGCGCTCAGTTCAGTCAGGTGCCCGAACCCGAACATGAACTCATGAACTCAGCATTCAGTTCGGCGTTCACGTTCGGTTCGCAGTTTGTGAACCGAACTACAGCACCTCTAGTGAGGAGTGACAATGATTAAATGTAATCAGCAATGCCATTTAAATTTTACACCATGTGGTGATATATGGGTAATGCATTGTTTTTGATTGTGCAGCAATTTGTGACCATGTATTCTACATTCACAGATCCATTATGTCTAAATTATGTCTTAATATAAATGAGTTCATGAGGTGAATGCCAAATCGAAAGCAAAATGAATGCCTTGAACCTGCTCATGGAGTTCGGTGTGTGCAAGGTTCGAGCAGGAGGGTGAACCGAACTTCGGCGCCTCTACTCCTCACTGCACCTGCTGGGGCCCCTGGTTTGTAGAACCATAGTTACTACCTCCTGACCATTTATATCTTAGTATGGTGCCAGAGTACTTAAATAGAAATACATACATAATCCTGTTTATTGTGCAGCTTCCCATCTCTGGGCACCCTCTGTTCATAATCTGTACTGATGATCATTTTTGAGTGGAAGATCTAATGATCCACTAATGGCATGAGTCTGAGTTCCTCATTGACCAGGTACTTGATGGGAGTTCATTGAGGAATGTTATATCAGATTCTCATGCTGATCGGTGATGTAAAAACATCTTCATTCTCATCGATTATCTTATTCCATAACTATCATACATTGGAAGAGGATATCCTGATCATTCAGCTTTGACTCTAAGCCAGGGGGGTTGAGTAAGTATCTGACAAGTAAGATGAGGAGTAGACTGGGAACATGTCAAATCTGAGATACTGAGTGAGTCAGTGGATGGTCTTATAAATGATGTACTTACCAGTGGTATAAGTTGGCAGCCAAAAGATCGATCACAAGATTCTTGAAGAGACATTGGCAAAGAAGGTTGGGGATGTGAGAGGGGAGAAGATCAAGTGGGTGATGAACAACTAAGGAGAACATTATGAGAAAGGAGAATGTTGAGCATGTGAGGAAGGAGATTGTCAAGAATGCAAGAATGGAAAGAAGGAGATTGTCAAAAACCTAAAACCTAAAAATCTACCTCCTCAGAATGACGCTTGCTTGGTTCAGTGCAGTAACAGAATCGAATGTGAGTGGAGTGAACACCATTCATGTGAATGACGGTGAGTGGAAGGGGTTCTGACAAGCTAGCACATGACTGGACTCCATCTGGACAGCCGGGCTGGATAGACACACCTTTGTCTTCTGAGATAACTGCACTATAGTCAACCTAAGAGTAATGCCATCGTGTGGTGTCCCAGACATGGGTCCAGTGGAACAGATTGTAGTGGTGGTGCCCTACAAAGCATCTGGCACATGAGGTGGGAAATTGGAAGCAGTCTCGGCAATGGACGAGGCACTTCAGCTGGCTACCGCATGAGCAGAGCTCATTTTTGTGGGGGATTGAATGCCGTTTCATCAGGGTGTGCTCTACTTCAGAAGACATATTCATAAAGGTGTCAATGATATGTACTTTGTGTCTTAGTGGTCAGTATTAGTAAGTTTGATAAATAAGTGACATAATGACTCTACTCACCACAGTTTCCTCCTCCTGAAGTTTGTCTGGGTCATGGACGTTCTGTTTGGATTGACTGTATCATTTGTGTCATCCTCTAGTGGTGCCTCATCCAGTGGTTCCAGTATAGGCTGATAGGGTTTTAGAGGGATTGGAGATGAAAGTTTTGATGAAGATTGGGCAACTTCATTGACAAAATGACCTCTTGAGCTTATGTGTTGACAAGCAGTGGTGTTTTCACAAGGGTGAGTTTGGATTCTCTTGTTTCGAGCAAACACTGCATTGAGCTGACGCTTGCTCCCTTTTTTGGTACCTACAGTCATCCTAACACTTTTTAGTACTAGTATTAAGTACTAATATTAAGTCTCATGGAAAAGAAAATACATACCAATTCTCAATAGCATCAGTGAGTTGCGCCCTCATGTTGCCATCAGAATGAGGAATGCTCCACCATGACCTCACCTGTCACATGGTGAGGTAAAGAGAATTAGAAGAGTCTATTATTCAAAAATATGTTTATATACTACATTTGCGAGGAATAAGCTTAAACTTTAGTAAGATTAAACTTTGTGCTCAAACTGCACCACAACCCCCTCCATCTTGAACACAAGAGCTGAGTGGTCATGGGTATCAATTGATTTGGACCATTTAATGTGATCCCAAGATTTAGTCCCCTCAATAAAGAGAAATAGCTTTGCACCACGAGGGATGCAAGTGTTTTCGTTGCGGATCTTGCTTGCATGTGTATGGAGAGTCACCCCCCAGAATTTATTGACAGGGAGTTCTACTTTGATAGCATCATAACCAGAAGTCTTCTAGGGTGGGAATGAGATTATTATGAGATCAGGTGGAAGAGTAAGCACATACCATATAAAAGTGAGGAAGAATAACTGCCCCCTTCTTAGCTGGAAGAGTTCTCTTGTACCTTGCCTTGATATCTCATTTGAGCTCAGCTGATGCTTCCCATTTCTTACATTCAATGCTCAATTGACAAAAATGACTGAATTCAACAAAATCAAAATCCATAATACCATCATCAGAAAGAATAGAGATGTCATTGTTGATGTCGGACAGAATAGTAGTGGGGTGTCAAGACCCAAACCAATTCTGATTGTCTGAGTTGCAACCCATTGCGACTCCCTGCGACCCCTTTACAAGCTATCATAGTTGCTAACTCCCATCAAGAGTCGCAACTCCTCCCAATCCTTCCCAATCCTTCTCTCAACCTTCTCCGGCCTTTCTAGGCATCACACTGACTCCCCAACTGACAATCCTCTGTCAGCCAATATGTGACACAGCCTCACAACCACGATTCCATGCCACTGTGTGCCACATCCTCGCCACACCCTTGTGACTTTACCATAACCATCCTCCACCATATTCCCCCCCATTGGACCCATGTCAGGACACACTCCCCTCAGTTATGGCAATAGCCAATTGCCAATAGCGATAGCCAAACAGCCAAGCAACTGAGCAGCTGAGGAATCGCCATCAACTGACCCTCACACCTTTCCCACAGCATTGGCCGATCACCTCCTCCCACACCTTGTCACCTACTCACATGTCACTGCTCAGCAACTGTACCCATGCCCCAAGTGCCAGCGCCATTGCTGGCACCACTCGACCCAAAGCCACAGTGTGGGATTGCAAAGCAGTTGCGACCCTTACCCAGCCCCTTTTCCCCTTCATAGTAGCATCTTTGTTGAATCAATGACCTGTAGCCCCTTAGAGTACATAAGTACCTTAGACCTTGTAGAACTATTCCCAATTCTGAAATCTAGTTTTCACCCCTCCAACCTTGTCCATCATCAGTTGCAACTCCCCCCTTTGTCATTTCCACTCTCCTGATGCTGTTACCAAATTCAGCGACTCTCAGATTGCCAGTCTAATATCCCCATCAGCCGACTTTGTCAAAGTTGCGCACCCCACCATTCCATCCCTATCATCAGCCGGCTTCACTTCTTAGTTGAATCACACTCAGTTGCACTCAGTTGCGATCAGTCATATTTGGTTGCACTCAGTCGTGCTCAGTTGCACCACCTATAACTCACAAATTCTGTCGGCTTAACACAGGGCTAGCATTGATGTGTGGGAGCATAAGACCACAAGGGTAAGTATGGGTTGAGCTAGGGGAGGAAGTTGGAGAGAGGGAGGGAGAAGTGGATGGAGAAGTGGATGGTGTCCCGGTCTGAACAGGTCTAGATGAAACTCGGCCAGAAGCTCGAGGGACGGGCACATAGTCCCGGTGAACCTGAAGTGTGGCCCACAGCAGAAGGTCTTGGCGAGGAATCAGAGGATGAGTGACATCAAGACAGTGTTTGATGTCTCCATTGATCTCTTCTTGCACTGTAATCAGATCTCAATGAGTTGTTGACATTTAAACACATAAGAAATAGACTTACCATCGACTGGTGAAATCCAATATTGCCCGACTTTGCATCCATATTGCCATTCACAAACTGGAAGAAGGCAAGCATATGGTAGTGTTAGGCCAATAGAAATGTGAGTTGTAGATGATGCAACTGAGCACAACTGAGTGCAACCAAATACAACTGAATGCGACTGATCGCGACTGATCGCGACCAAATGCGACTGAGCGCGATTCGGCTAAGAAGTGAAGCCGGCTGACGATGGGGATGGAATAGTGAGTTGTGCGACTTGACAAAGTCGGCTAATGGGGATGGATGAGGATGGGGGTACTAGGCTGGCAATCAGAGAGTCGCCGACTTTGGTAAGAGTCTCGAGGGAGTTGCAATGACAAAGGGAGAAGTTGCGACTGATGATGGACAAGGCTGGAGGGATGAAAACTAGATTTCAGAATAGGGTACAGAATATACAAGTTTGATGCCTATATACTAATTATGAATGGTCTGCGTTTATTTGCGACACTAGGCAAAGCCTAGTGGAACCCAGCTGTTGGATCTGATGGGGGTAATAAGGTGGAGGGTGGTTGCGATAAAGTTGTAAGGGTGTGACAAGGAGGTGGCACACAGTGGCAAGGATGAGCGACATAGAGTCGCAGTTGTGAGGTGGTGTCGCCTGTTGGCTGACACAGGATTATCGATTGGAGAGTAAGTGTGATGTTGACAAAGGCAAGAGAGGGTTCGGGGAAGGGGTTGCGACTCTTGGTGGGGATAAGCGACTGCGATGACTTGTAAAGGAGTTGCTGGGGGTTGCTGGGGGTCGCTGAGGGTCGCTGAGGGAGTTGGAGAGTCACCCAGACAATCGGAATTGGTCTGGGTCCCGACAATGAAGCACTATGGACCAATCCTTTCAATCACCTTGGAAAGGACATCGCGGATATATTCAGCAGTGTGGGATTTGAAGGAAGTATTGCTTTTGATGAGGAAGACACATTGATCAGATGTTGTGACATGCAGTGTAGATTGATTGGGGTAGACAAATGGTTTGGCCATCAAAGGTGAGTGTCAAGTTTTGCTGCTCCTTCAGGTATACAATGATGTATCTCCGGACCAGAGATGCTTCACTGCAAAGCTGAGAATCCCCAATGGTAGTTAAAGACTTTGCAGTGTATTTGTGTTAAGCCGACGAAATCAAGCGATCGCGAACAGAAGTTTGCTGAGCGCGACTGGACGCGATGATCGCGACTGAGTACGTATAGCCTATGGAGAAGTCGGCCGACGACAACGGGGAACTGTGAGCGAGGATAAACTAGATTTCAGAATGACTATTAGTTTTACAAGGCCGAGGTACTTATATACTCTAAGGGACTTGGGTCGTTGATTCACAGAGGCGTTACTATGAAGGGGAGAAGACTGGATAAGGGTCGCGACTGTTCCGCGATCCCTAGCCCCAGTGCTGGGTCAAGTGGTGTGGAGGCGCCAGCAATCGCGCTGGCGCTCGGGGGTATGGAGTGGATCGCCGAGCAGTGCCACATGAGGAGGTGGCAAGGCGTGAGAGAAGGCGATCGGCCGTTGGAGGGGAAATGAGT
>Ga0070685_10001160_pt1 | contig 14080 bp, 10 predicted proteins | sample KBSS13LmetaG_FD_65651 | JGI IMG/M metagenome (GOLD analysis project Ga0070685, IMG submission 65651) | Switchgrass rhizosphere microbial communities from Kellogg Biological Station, Michigan, USA - KBS S1-3L metaG | ecosystem: Host-associated > Plants > Roots > Rhizosphere ...
GCCGGGCCCGTTCCCAGGCTGCGGAAGTACTGTCCTCGGCGATTGCAAAGGTTAGGGGCGAATTCAGCGCGGTCACGCACCGACGGTAGTTCATCTGCGCCATCCGATACTCGCCGCAACCACAACTCGCCAGCAAGGCGATTGCCAGTAGCGCGGGCCGAATTCGGGATCGATGCATTGCGGCCTCCCCCTCCCGCTCGCCATGTCTTCGTTAGAGAAGATTGAGGACGCGGTGTAGCGCGATGAAGATGCCGGCCGGGGCGGTCCGGGTCGGCAGGCTGGCCTACCAATGTACCCTGCGCAGCGCCGACTGCGGCTTCGCCACGGATCATGAGCATTCTCGCGGCGGTGGACCACGTCCGTGTCGTGCGAGAAGGTCAAGACCTTGGAGACTCGACTTCTCCCGAACGGTCGCGGTCATAAGTCAACTGCATGGAGGCTCCTTGCAAGTGCCCAGCCCGAGGTTCGAAGCGTTCGACGCACGCCTCACGCGTTGGACCGCCCGTCATGCCGTCACGATGCTGCGCATCAGCATTGGGATCGTGTTCCTGTGGTTCGGGGTGCTCAAGTTCTTCCCCGGGATGAGCCCCGCGCAGGACCTCGCCGCGCGTACGATCGAAGCGCTCAGCTTCGGCCACGTGCGCCCGGCTCTGTCCGTGCCACTCCTTGCGATCCTCGAAACCACGATCGGCCTCGGGTTGCTGAGCGGACGATTCCTGCGCGTCACGGTCTTGCTCCTGCTGCTACAGATGGCGGGGACCGTGACCCCTCTGGTGCTCTTCCCCGAGGAGACGTTCACGCTGTTCCCGATCGTGCCCACGCTCGAAGGGCAGTACATCATCAAGAACATCGTCCTCGTGAGTGCCGCGATCCTGATCGGCGCGACCGTGCGCGGCGGGATGCTGATCGCGGACCCGAGCGCCGCGCATGCCGCACGTTCCATGGAACGGGACCCAGCGTGATGCAGTGAAGGGCGGCGGCCCGCTCATTTGGTACGCTGCCACGATGCGACGGACGGAACAGGGGCCGGACGAGACTCTCGGAGCGACGGGCCTTCCCGTGGGCGTGGGCGCCCCCGCCGGATGGCCGCGAATCGTCCGTGGCGCGGGACGGTTCCTCATCGACTGGTTCCCGCTGCTCGTGGTGCTGTTCCTCTACGACTCGATCCACAACCGGCTCGCTCGCTTCCTTCCCCCCGCGCACACCCTGCCGCAGATCCGCGCGGACGAGATGCTGTTCGGTGGGAACGTTCCGGCGGTTCAGCTTCAGCGCATCGGGTACTCCCAGACGCACCCGGGCTGGTGGGACTACGCGGCGCTGGCTGTCTACACGTCCCATTTCTTCGTCCCGATCCTGGTCGGCCTCTGGCTCTGGGTGCGTTCGCGCCCGCGCTACCTGCAGTACATGAGAGGCGTCGTCGGACTGACGACGATCGGCTACCTGACGTACATCCTGTTCCCGGCCGTGCCGCCGTGGCTGGCGAGCCAGCGCGGCGCCTTGGCTCCCACGCATCGGCTCGTGCGAGAGCTCTGGGAGCATCTCGGTTTCCACGGCATCGCCGTCCAGTTCTCCGGCTCGACCCTGTATGCCAACGACGTTGCCGCGATCCCGTCGCTGCACGCGGCATACCCGCTGCTGATCGCGGTGTTCTTCTGGCGCGACGGCGGCCCGGTCCGTCGCGTCGCGCTTGCCCTCTACGCCGCGGTGATGGCTCTCGTGCTCGTCTATGCCGCCGAGCACTATGTCCTCGACATCGGCCTCGGCTGGCTCTATGCGATCGCCACGGTCGCGGCGATCGCGCGCTTCGACCGCGCGCCTAGGGGTGTCGGCCCTGCTGCGGCCACGCGGAGAGCGTCGCCGGGCAGTGGAGCAGCTCGGGCAGCGTGACGATGCGGAACCCACGCCCGCGGAGCCCCTCGATGATCCCCGGCAGGGCCTCCACGGTCTGGCTCTGGTCTGCGCCATGCGTGGCGTTCATGCCGTCGTGAAGCAGGATGATCGATCCCGGCTTCGCCGACTCGACCGTGCGCGAGACGATGGTCTGGACCGGGAGCGGATCCCAGTCGCCGGGTGCGTCGTTCCACGTCACGTTGATCAGCGAGTCGCTCGCGAGCACGTTCATGAGCCACGGCGAGCGCAGTCCCTGCGGTGAACGGAAGAGTCGCGGGAGTTGGCCGGTGGCCTGGTGGATCGACTCCTCCGCAGCACTCACGTCGGTCCGGATCCGTGAAGGCGACTCCAATGCGAACGGGATGTGGTGGTACTGCGAATGGTTCCCGACCACGTGGCCGTCCCTGACGATGCGCGCGGCGGCGGCCGGGTATCGGCTCACGTTCACACCCACCAGAAAGAAAGTGGCGGACACGTGCTCGCGCTTGAGGATGTCGAGCACACGCGACGTGTAGGGTTCGTTCGGCCCGTCGTCGAACGACAGCGCCACCACCTTCTGGTCCGTGTCCCCGCGCCAGTACGTCTTGCCGAACAGGCTGGAGCGCGGCCAGAACGACGCGAACACCAGCCCTGCGATCGACAGCAGCACGAGGATCGTGGTGAAGGCGGCCCTGGCCTTGTGGCCTTGCGCGGAGGCCTTGTCGCGGATGACGGGGAAATCGCGCCAGAGCGGCTTGCGGAACAGCTTCATCCACACGTAGTTCGAGACGAACAGGTAGAGGTTCGGGAGCAGGCTCCGGTTCCATCGCCGCGACGACGTCCGCACCTTGACCGAGCCGAGCACGCGCACGCGGCCGACCTGGCGCAGGCGCTCCGAGATCTCGCTGTCCACCTCGAGGCTGTAGTCGCGGTTCCAGCCGCCGATCCGCTCGAACGCGTCGCGCAGGACCGAGAAGTTCGATCCCCAGAGATGCGGCCCGTGCGGATCGTGACGGTCGAGCATGTTGAACGCGGGCACGAGGACCTTGGCGAGCAGTACGCTCTTCCAGTTGGGCCGGTCGAACACGACATTGCCGCCGACGGCGACGACGCCGTCCTCGTAGCCGCGCGCCAGGGACGAGATCCAGTCGGGCGGCACGAGCGTGTCGGCGTCGGTGAGCGCGATGACGTCGCTGCGCGCCGCGGCGAATCCGCAGATCAAGGCCTGGCAGTAGTCGCGCTTCGGCTCGTGGACGACGCGGACGCCCCGCTGCCGCGCCACCTCGGCCGTGCGGTCGGTGCTGGCGTTGTCGACGACGATGATCTCGAGCCGGCCCGGGTAGTCCTGGGCGAGCAGGGCATCGAGGCATGCGCCGAGCAGCGCTTCCTCGTTGTGGGCCGGGACGACGACCGAGAAGCTGAGGCTCGCGTGGCCCACTGCCGCGGCACGCCGTCCCGCGCGAGTACTCCCGATGGTCTCCAGCACGGGGCTAGGCTAGCAGATGCCGGCGAGCCATCTGGAACCCGGCCCCGGCGCGCTTGTCAGGGAGCAGCTCTGCCATCCGCACGACCATGCTCGCATGCCGCTACCCCACCCAGCCGATCGCCTGAACGAACACCACGAACCCGAACAGGTCCGGCCGCTCGCCCAGCGCTACCGCAGCGGCGGACAGGCTCTCCAGTTCCGCTTCGGTCGCCCAGCCTTGTGCCAGCACGGTGTCGCGGAACGCGCGCTCGCGGAGCTGGTTCACCATGACGAATGCGAGCATGGGCGGTCCGTTGCCCATGCCCGCGGGAGTTTCGGTTCCCGCCTCGGCCTGCGTGCGCACGAAGCCGGCTTCGAGCAAGCACGCGCGCAGGTCCGCAGCGTAGGCATCGCTGGCGCCGTTGTGGGCGCGCGCCTTCGCCATCAACTCGCCGAAGCGCTCGATCACGGGCAGGCGCGGCCGGAACGTGAACGCGGGATAGAACGGATCCTTGATGGCGGCGAAGCCGCCGGGCCTGATCACGCGCCGCAGCTCGCGCAGGGCGCGCACCGGATCGCTCACGTGCTCGATCACGAAGTGGGCGACGGCTGCGTCGAAGCTCGCATCGGGGAAAGGCAGCGAATAGACCGAGCCCTGCTCGAAGCGGACGTTGCGGACGCCGCGCTCGAGTGCCAGCGCGCGCGCCGCCTCGAGCTGACGGGGCTCGATGTCGACTCCGGTCACCTGTCCCGGAGCGACGATGTCCGCCACGCCGATCGTGATCGAACCCGGACCGCAGCCGCAGTCGATCACGTTCATGCCTGGCTTCAGGTGAGGAACGGCGAACGCCAGCTCCCGCGCGGCCGTGCGCTGCTGCATCCACGTCTTCGTCCACTCCTCGTAGCCGTGCAGGTAGCGCTGGCTGCCTTCATTCGTCGTGGCCATGGCGTTCTCCGTGGTGGGGCCGTGCTCAGAGGGTCACTTTCAACCTAGCGACCGCTACGCTCTGGCGACAAGCGCTCCGCAATCGGCTCCGAGTGCGGTCGTGCCAGCGTGAAGGCCCTGTCAACAGTGCGCGGCGCCACGGTCGTGGCTCGCCGATGCGAACCTCGTCGTCCGCCAGTCGTCAGGACGACATCAACGCAAGAGCACCAGCCGCCGCATCTGTCGATAGCCGAGGTGGTCCATCCTCAGGAAGTACAACCCTGGGGCCACTCGCGTCCCGGCGCTGCTCAGGCCATCCCATCGCACTTCAGTCCGCCCCGCCTGTGCCTCCCCGCTGTAGAGCGTCCGCACGAGGGTGCCGGAAGCCGAGAACACTTCGACGCTCGTGGGCCCCGGCTCCGGAACGCCGAACACAATCAAAGCCTCGCCCCGAACGGGATTCGATTTCACCAGCAGCGTGCGGGGCCCGAAGTCGTAGGAGAAGATCGTCGCGCTTGCCCCCGATCCGTAGCTGTTGGCCACGATCACCGGCCCGGGCGCAACGCCCGTGGGCACGGTGACGCTGATCCGGGTCCTCGTGGAGTTGATCCGGTACAGCGGCGCGTTGGTTCCATTGAAACTCACGCTGAAGATGGACGTGAGATCGTTCACGTTGAGCGGGTCGGAGGTCGAGAACAAACGGCCATCGATCGTCACGTCAGCCCCCGGCACCGCGCCTGCGGGCGAGATACTGAACACCTTGGGGAAGAAGGTCGTGTCCGCGCAGCCGGCACCCTGCCAGCCTGCCACCCTCGCTCCGCTCACGGTCGTCAGGGTCGTGGACGGAAGCCCGTTGCCCTGCGTCAACACCAGGTAGTCGAGCCGCAGGCAGACCGGCACGCCGCAACCTGTGCACGCTTCGGGGCCGACGGTGTTCCGGTGATCGAGGATGAGCTTCATCGCGCAGTACTGGACGCCGGGGATGATGTGGCCAGACTCCCCGAGCGGCATGGTGGCCGTACCGATGATGCGTGCGCGGTTGGGCACTCTGTCGGGATAGAGATGCACAACCGCACTACTGGTGGAAGTGCTCGACCACGGATCGCGACCCGTGAACGGGCCGCCCCTGAAGTCGATGGAGGTGCCGAGCGAGCGGTCGCATCCGCCCTGCGACGTCGCCGCACTCAACTCCGCCGCTGCGAAGCGCCACCAGGGCGGCAGCGAGTCCCCTTGCGCCTGCGCCAGGATGGAGAACTCGATCCCGCTGAAGGCATCGAGGGCGTGCGGCGAGACGAAGCTGACCATGAGCGTGTCCGCACCCGCGTTCGAGTTGCAGCCGAAGTGAAGCGCGGAATAGCCACGCGGCGGAGCATCGCCCCAGCTGAGGTTCAGGCCGGTTGGAAGTGGTCCATTGAACACCGCGGTCTCGCTGATCGGCCCGTTCATCGTCACCGACGCCAGATTGTCAAAACCCGAGTAAGACCCGGTCCCGCTCCCTGTCCAGCGGCCGAACAGCTGTCCCAAGAAGGGCGTGGCGCCGATCGGGATCACGACCCCGGCGTCCCGGAAGCCGCTGCCGGGACTCACGGAGCCTCCCGGACCAGCGCCCATCGTCAGCATGTACTGGGTGGTGAAGCTGGCCGTGAACGTGCTGTCGGTCGTCGGCGCAACGGTGTGCGCGATCGCCAGGCCATCGCTCCAACCGGACCACACGTACTGGCTCCCCGCTATCCCGGCCTGCGGAGAGGTCGTCCCGATGGTGTGGAACGAGCCGGCCGGCCACGTGAACGAGCGGACGCCGGTGAAGGACACGTTGTCCACCGTGATCGTGCGCTCGGGTGGATTGCCACGGACCGTGACCGACACGACGGGGGCGAAGCTCGCGGTCTCGCTGATCGGGCCATTCATGATCACCGAGGCGGGATTGTTCCGTCCGGTGAAGGACCCCGGCCCGCTTCCAGTCCAGCTGACGAACGTCCGGCCGGCATTGGGGGTGGCACGGATCGAGACCACGCTCCCCGCGGTCTGGAACCCGTTCGCAGGGGTGACGGTGCCGCCCTCGCCGGCACTCGTCGTGAGCATGAACTGGGGGGCGAAGCTGGCGACGAAAGCGGAGTTCGCGGTGGGCCTCACGGTATGCGAGATCCCACCGCCGTCGCTCCAGCCGAAGAAAATGAACTGACTCCCATCCGGCCCCGGCTGCGGTGCGGACGTGGCAATGGTGTGCGAGGAACCGAACGCCCAGTTGAACGTCTGGGCGGTGGTGAACGGCGCGCCGTCCACGGTGAACGACCGACCCGGCGGCGACGTGTTCACGCTCACCCAGACGTTCGTCGGCGGGACGCTCACGAACTGGACACCGGCGAGATCCGCCGTCGTGCCCGAAGGAACCTTGCTCCAGTTCTTCCCTGCGTCGGTGGTCTTCAGCACGGTGCCGCCGAGGCCCACCGCCCAGCCGACCGACGAGTTGATGAAGAAGACACTCTTGAGGTCGGCACTCACGGGGTGCTGTTCGGTCCAGCTCGTGCCGCCGTTGGTCGTCGTGAGGATGGTGCCCAAGGCGCCCACGACCCATCCGGTGTCCGCGCCGGCGAATCGGACCGATTGCAGTGACAACGACACCGGGTTGGAGTTCGCCCAGGAGGTACCGCCGTCGGTGGTCTTGAGGAGCGTGCCCAGCGCCCCCACCGCCCAGCCTCTCGAGGCATTCACGAAGTAGACGCTGTTGAGCACCGTGCTGGTGGAAGCCGTTCGGCTCCATGTCGCGCCCGAGTCCATGCTCTTCAGCACGACCCCGTCCCCGACGATCCAACCCGTCGTGCCGACGAAACAAACGGCGTTCAAGTCCGCCGACGCGGGCGTCTGCGAGCTCCACGTCGCACCGCCATCCGTCGTTCGCAACACCGTGCCGGCATTCCCGACCGCAACCCCCGTCGCTCTGCTCAGGAAGCACACGGCGTTCAGCGAAGCGCTCGTTGGCGCGGTGGAATAGGTCATGCCGCCGTCCGTCGTGTGCACGATCTGGCCCCCGCCGACGGCCCAGCCGTTGTCGCCGTCGAGAAAATGGAGCCCTTCGAGCGTCGCCGCGGTGGGAGTGCTGAGGAACCAGGTGTTGCCTCCGTCCACCGACTTGATGATCGATCCGGAAGCCCCCACGGCCCACCCGGACACCGTGGAGTCACCGAGGATCTTCCGGTGCACGAACTGCTGCACGATGGCGGCGGAATAGTGGCCGTCGTGGTGGTCGATGTCGGCCTGGAGCATCGCGTTCGCGAACTGCGACCAGTCGGGCACGGTGGGCAGGTAGGCGAGCGACTCGAGCACGAGCGAGTCGCTCGCCGCGCCGACCTGGCGGCGCAGGTCCCACAGGCCCGACGACAGGATCATGCTGTTCCCCCACGAGCTCGAGGCCCCGCCGCCGCCGAACGCCACGTGGTCGTAGTGCGCGTAGTCCCATGGCGGCGCCGGTTGATCCACGCGCGTGACCCCGTTCGGGAACACCAGGTAGGCCCACTCCCCGATCGCCGGGTCGTTCGTGATCGCGGCCGCGAAGTAGTCGGCGAGCCCCTCGTGCAGCGCGCTCGCCTCACCGCGGACGCCACCCGGCTGGACGCCGAAGCCGTAGAGCACGGCGTGTCCCAGCTCGTGGTAGACGATGTCGTGCGAGCGCGACGGCTCGCGGCAGAAGCCGGTGATGGCGTTCCCGAACGTGATGAAGTTGCCGGCCGTGCGCGCGACCTCGGGCTCCAGCGCGAAGTGGAGGCGCACGATCAGCGAGTCGGGCGGGCCGGCGTAACCCAGCGGGGCCATGAAGTCGTGGAGATAGTGGTCCACGTGCCAGTACAGGTTCACCTGGTCGAACCCGGAGTCGTCGGGCAGGAGCCGGAAGTCGTCGGGGGCCACCGGCACGACGGGCGGGTAGAGCACATCGTTGATGCCGAACGAGGTCGAGCGCAGCGGCGGACCCGGCAGCAGGCGCGGGAGCTCGAGCTCCGCGAGCGGGTCACGTGGATCGGTCGGGTAGACGCGGCCCACGGCGTGGGAGATCCCGGCGTCCACGTCGAGCACGTCGCCTCTCACCGCGTCCACGATCGCACTCCCCGGTGAGCCGTCGGCGCGAGTGAACGCCACGGCCCAAACGAGGTGGTCGCCGTCGTCGCGTCGCTGGACCTCGAGCGTGGCGCCCATCCGCCCGACCGCGATGCCGGTCGCGTCCGCGGCCCGGGCCAGGGCCTGCTCGCGCGCGATCGCCGGTGCGCTCGGGGCGCCGAGGTCACGGGCGAAGCCTGCAGCGATGAAGCGCAGCCGGCCCTCCCCGTCCACGATGACACGCGCGTCGGCGCCCAGGACCGGCAGGCCTCGCCAGTACTGCGCAAGGAGCACGCGTCGTCCCCCGCCCGCCAGGGGCTCGTCGCGCTCCACGCGCACCTCGTCCACGCTTGGCTCGAGCCCGAAGGCCGCCGACTGACCCGTCACCCAGGCCTGCGCGGCTGCGGCCGGGGAGACGCGGCCGCCAGCCAGCGCGATCGACGCGCCGCGGAGGATCAGCAGCTCGCCGGTCCCTGGATCGGTGACGAGCGTGAACGCACCCGGCGCGTTTTCCGCCAGGTGCTGGACTGCGAGCCTCGCTTTGGGTCCGGCCGCGGCGGCTGATGCAAGCGCGCAGCCGAGAAGACACCCGAGGAGTGCGGTCCTGGTGAGGGACATGGAACCTCGACCCGTCGCCCGGTCGCTGGGGACATTCTGACCACGAGACGGGCTCCGTGTCCACGGAAGAGTCGGACCAAGCCCAACTCGTACGGATTCCTGCGGATGACCGCGGTCCTGACAGCGATCACCGTTCAAGCCATGGCCTCGCCGCAGCCCGCTACGTGGCGACGGCAGGAGCTCGGGCGGGAGCGCCGAGCGTCACCGCCAGCAATAACCCCGCTGCGTATCAGCCGGTTCGAAATCTCGCCCGCGTCCTACTCGCTCCACCCCTGGAACTCGCCGAGTGCCCCCGCGATCCTGCGCAGGTCGGCGAGCAGGATGTCCATGTCGGCCAGTGTCGTGCGGTGGTTCATGATGCACGCGCGCAATGCGAAGCGGCCGCCGACGGAGGCGTTGCTCATGTAGGAGCTGCCGTCGCGCTGGAGCGCAACGAGCAACCGCTCATTCCACGCGTCCAAGCGGCGTTCCACTCCCTCCCGCCCTGCACCAGAGGCCGTGTCGAGGGCTCGCCTCGCCTGCGCCGGAACGTGGCGGAAGCACACGATCGACAGCTCGACGGGCGCGAGGCGCTCGAAGTCCTGGCTCGCTTCGACCTTCTCGGCGAGCGCCGCGGCGCAGGCAAGGTCCTTCTCCACCGCCGCGCGAAGCGGCGCGAGACCGACGGCCCGCAGCAGCATCCACACCTTGAGCGCGCGGAAGCGGCGCGACAGCTCGGGGCCGTGATCCCAGAACGCGAACGACTCGGCTGGAGCGGAATCCATGACCCGCATGTACTCCGCCTGGTGCGCGAACGTCGCGCGCGCCGCGGCCGGATCGCGGAACAGCACACAACCGCAATCCACCGGCAGGTACATCCACTTGTGCGGGTCGAGCGCGATCGAATCCGCCTTTGCGAACGCCGCCATCTTCGTGCGCACCGCCGGGGCCAGGGCCGCGAAGCCGCCGTAGCTGGCGTCGATGTGGAACCAGAGGCCGTGCCGTTGCGCGATCTCCGCGAGCACGTCGAGCGGATCGATCGCGCCGGTGCCGACGGTTCCCGCGGTGCCGACGACGCAGAACGGCTGGTGCCCGGCGCGGAGGTCGTCCTCGATCATCGCCTCGAGCGTGTCGACACGCATGCGAAACGCATCGTCGACGGGCACCTCGCGCACGTGGTCGCTGCCGATGGCCAGCAGCGTCGCCGCCTTGGCGACCGAGTGGTGCGTCTCGGTCGAGACGTAGAGCCGCATCGCGCGCGGCAGCGCCTGCGCACCCTCCCGCCCCACGTCGATCGGCGCCTTCATGCGTCGCGCCGCCGCGAGCGCCGAGAAATTCGCCATCGAGCCGCCGCTGACGAAGATCCCGTCCGCCCCTGCGTGCGCCCCGATCATGTCACGGACCCATTCCACGGCGATGCGCTCGATCTCGACCGGCCCTGGAGCCGAGCGCCAGACGGTGAGGTTGGCGTTGAGCATCGAGGCCAGCAGGTCGGCGAAGCTCGCGACCGCGACGCCGGGCGACTGCACGTATCCGAACATGCGCGGATGGCCGTTGTGCCGGGCGAGGGGCATCAGCCGTTCCTCGAACTCGACCAGCGTCGCGGCGAGGCCCACCCCCTCCTCGGGTAGCGCGCGGCCGAACACGGCGCGGATCTCGCGAGACGTCGTGGAGGGCGCGAGTCGTCGGTCGCGAAGGCCCTCGTGGTAACGCACCATCAGGTCGAGCACGGCCTCGCCCCAACCTCGCAACTCGTCGGTTGAAGGCTCGAGCGGTGCAGCGTTCGTCGACGTGGCTCGGGACGCCAAGAGACCTCCGGGTCAGGTGCGGTCTATACCGCCGGGAGGGGCTCTTTGTTCCGCCGCCGGCTCAGGATGCCCGCCGAGACCAGCGCGAACACGATCGCCACCGGGAGCGGCTCCATGAACGTGATGGCGGAGTTGAAGACGGGGTTTCGGTACATCTCCGCGAGCTTGCGCATGTCCTCCTGCTTCGCGGTGAGCTGTGCATCGCTGGCGCCGCTCTTGCGCATCCTTTCCAGCTCGCCGGCCTGGTACTTCTCGATGAAGTCGTTCTTGCCGCTGAAGTACAAGACCTCCCACGTGGCCACATAGCAGGCCGAGGCCAGCAGGCCGATCAAGACGCCCATGCCCAGCGCCTTCAGGAACCCGATCTCGCCGCCGGCGACGTTGTCCCGGTAGGAGCGCACGCCGAAGAAGATGAACAGGAACGCGAGCACCATGGTGGCGTAGCCGATCACCATGCCGATCTCGTTGCCGAACTTGTGCATGAACCGCAGCGTGAGCAGCATCGTCACGGACAGGATGGCGCCGGCGATTGCACCGAACTTGAGCACGTCATTCTTCATGGGTCGCGGCTCCTCGTGGTGGTGATCCGGGATGACGGGGGGACACCTGCCCGGCTCGAGGCGGCGCGGAGCTCATTGCCCGTCGGGCGGCTGCCACAGCTCGATCTTGTTGCCCTCGGGATCGACCACCCAGCCGAACTTCCCATACTCGGATTCGTCGACCTTCTCCTCGACGTGCACACCCTCCGAGCGCAGGGCGGCGAGCAGCGCGTGCAGGTCGGCGACGCGGTAGTTCACCATGAACGGGGCAGTGAAGTTCTTGGTGTCGGCGGGAAACAGGCTCCAGGCCGTGGTCCCGCCACCTTCCGGATTGTCCGGGCCCTTCCAGTCGAACGCGGCCCCGCCCCACGCCTGGACGTCGATTCCCAGGTGCGTCTTGTACCAGGCACCCAGAGCCTTCGGATCTTTCGACTTGAAGAAGATGCCACCGATACCTGTGACCCGCTTCATGGCTTCTCCAGTGCGAGGGCGTGCGCGGCGTTCCTTCCCGGGGAACGGGCGACGCTATGGCGCGCCCCCGCGCGCGTCAATGAGACGCCCGCTCGCTGACCAGCGTGTCGTAGGGGCCGAGTCCAGGGCTGGCCCGGCGGGCGCGGGACGGGAGGGCGAGGTCCAGGGCCCGGGGCTGGTGCTGCGGGTCCGAGGCGGGCGCGTGGAGTATGAAGTTCCCGCGAGCGTCGCCCCGGCGCAGGCAGTAGTATCGCCCGATCCCCCATCCACTGGTTGGTTGCACGGCAAGCGCACCACTGCGGAGGAGAGGACATCATGCGCGCTGCTTCCCCGATTCGCTTCGCAATCGCACTGCTGGCCATGTCTGCCCTGACTGGCGTCGCCCATGCGGCGTCACCGAACATCGTGATCAGCGAGTTCCGGACAAGGGGCCCTGTGGGCGGCAACGACGAGTTCGTCGAGATCTGGAACAATTCCGCGGTCGCCGTGAATATCGGCGGCTACACGCTCCGCGGCTCGAACAACGCTGCCGTGACCTCGGTGCGGGCGACCGTGCCCGCCGCGACCACGCTGAACGCAGGCTGCTACTACCTGTTCACGAACAACAACACCACCGGTCCCTACAGCGGCTCGGTCGCGGGCAACACCACCTATGCGACCGGCTTCACGGACGACGGCGGCGTCGCGATCGCGAATGCGTCGGCCGTGATCCTGGACCAGGTCGGGATGAGCGCCGGCTCGGCCTACAAGGAAGGCACCACGCTGGCCCCGACGCTGACCAACCTCAACCAGAGCTACGAACGCAAGCCGGGCGGCGGATCGGGCAACAACATCGACACCGACAACAACAGCAACGACTTCCTGTACCACAACGCATCGAGCGATCCGCAGAACCAGAGCTCGATCTGCCTCGGGGCCACACCCACGAAGACCGACACCTGGGGCCGTGTGAAGAGCTACTACCGTTGATCCACGGTCGTGGCAGAAACATGGCGACCACCCTCGCATCGCGGGGGTGGTCGCTGTGTCCTGTGGGACCGACTATTTGTTGAAGCGGATCTCGAGGCAGTCCCCGTCCTGGACGACGTAGTCACGGCCTTCGAGCCGCATGCCACCGCGCTCGCGCGCGGTCGCTTCCGAGCCGGCCTCCAGCAGCAGCGCACAGGGGACGACCTCGGCGCGGATGAAGCCCTTCGCCAGGTCGGTGTGGATCTCACCGGCCGCGTCCACGGAGCGCTCGCCCTGGCGGAGCGTCCACGCCCTCACCTCGTCAGGACCGACCGTGAAGAACGAGATGAGCCCCAGCAGCCGGTAACAGGCGCGGATGATGAGCGAGAGCCCGTCCTGCTCGATCCCCAACTCGCGCCGGAACGCGTCCCGCTCCTCGCGCGGCAGCGCCACGACTTCCCGCTCGAGATGGGCAGCGAGTCCGACGACCAGCGTGTGCGCTCCCGCGGACGGCAGGTCATGGGTGACGCCCTCGCCCCGGTTCACCACCACCAATAGCGGCTTGAGCGTGAGGAACTGGAATCCGCGCAGGAGCTTCGCCTCGTCCTTGTCGAACGTCTCCACGCGCAGCGGCCGCTCGGCCTCGAGCGCGGTCTTGATACGGACCAGCAGCGCATGCTCGCGCTCGCCCTCCTTGCGGCCGACGCGAAGCTCCTTGGCCAGTTTCTCGAGCCGCGTCTCGGCGATCGCCAGGTCGTTCAAGATGAGCTCGCTCTCGAGGTCCCGCAGCTCGCGCGCGGGATCCACACCCGCGCCCGCCGGCACGGCCGCGCTCTCGAAGTCACGAACGACCGCCAGCAACGCGTCACAGTTGCGCACGCCCGAGAACAGGTCGGGACCGCGCGCGCTGGCGCGGGCGCTGGCCTGGACCGCGACCGTGTCCACGAACTGCACGCGAGCGTGGGTGATCTTCTTCGGCTTGTAGAGCGCCACCAGGCGATCGACACGCTCGTCGGGGACGACGACCACCGCGATTCGTTCGCGGCCCGTCGTCGCGGCCGCGTGCGCGCCGGCGCCCTCGACCAGGATCTCGAACAGGGTCGTCTTTCCGGATTGGGGCAGGCCGAGGATGCCAACGCTTTCCATGGCGCGGGAATCTAGAGCACTTCGGGCGCGACCGACAGGCAGGTCCGCTTCACGCCCGTCATCTTCCGGCCCGCGCTCGGCACGCGACGTTGGGACCTCCACCCGCTTCGCGCTAAGACTCCTCACTCAGCTGCTCCCCGTTGGACCGAGGCCATCCGCATGTCCGCTTCTCGACGCCTGTCGGCAGTTCTCGTTGCCCTGCTGGCTTTGTCCGGCTCCAGCT
>Ga0070685_10001162_pt1 | contig 14076 bp, 11 predicted proteins | sample KBSS13LmetaG_FD_65651 | JGI IMG/M metagenome (GOLD analysis project Ga0070685, IMG submission 65651) | Switchgrass rhizosphere microbial communities from Kellogg Biological Station, Michigan, USA - KBS S1-3L metaG | ecosystem: Host-associated > Plants > Roots > Rhizosphere ...
GGTCGTCGGGCATGCGGCCCTCGGCGCGGAACCACATGTGCTTCACCGGGTCGCGGACCTCGGGGGCGAACGGGTCGACCGGCGCCACGGGGCGGAAGTCGATCGGCCGCTCCTGCGTGTAGATGTCGCGCAGCGGCTCGGGGATGCGGTCGGCCATCGCGCGCACCAGGTCCAGCTCGCGCGGCAGGTCCTCGGGCGCGGGGACGTCGGGGAGTGCCGCGCCGTGCTCGATCCCGGGCTCGGGCACCTGGAAGGAGCAGGTCATGGTGAAGATCTCGCGCCCCTCCTGGATCGCGAGCACGCGGCGCGTGGTGAAGCTCTTCCCGTCGCGAATGCGGTCCACCTGGTAGACCACGGGCGTGGCGACGTCGCCGGCGAGCATGAAGTAGCCGTGCAGCGAGTGCGCGGTGCGCCCCTCCACCGTCCGCCCCGCCGCCACCAGCGCCTGCGCCAGCACCTGCCCGCCGAAGAGCCTCCCCGAGCCGATGTCGCGGTTCAGACCGCGAAACAGATTCAGCTCCAGCCGCTCCAGGTCGAGCAGTTCCAGCAGCATCTCCAGCGGCTCTCCCGCCGCGCCTGAAACCGCCACGTCTGCATCCGTCGTCATCCCCCGCCCTTCCCGATCATGGCCGCTTCGTCATCCCGATGGATCTCGCGGAAGATACTACGCGGCGGCCGGCATACGACAGGCGATTCGCATCCTCCGATCCTGCTTGCGACCGGTGGCGGCGGCAGGTACGATCCACGTCCATCCCTCCTGACGACCCGCACCGCGAAACCCCGATGCCCGACCACGACACGCCTTCCGCACCCGACGGCGCTCCCGAGCAGCGCGGGCTGAGCCGTCGCGGCTTCCTCTCCGTCGGCGCGGCGGCGGCCGTGGCGGGGGCGGCTGGGATCGCACCCGACCTCTCCGCCTCGCCCACGGCGGCAGCTCCGGCCACGACCGGGTTCCGCATCCCGCCGTTCGAGCTGGAGGAGGCGACCGTCCAGCAGCTGCAGGACTGGATGCGAGCGGGACGATACACGGCGCGCTCGCTGGCGGAGGCGTACCTGGGGCGCATCGAGGCGGTCGACCGCGCGGGGCCCACGCTGCGCTCGGTCATTGAGCTCAACCCCGACGCGGTGGCGATCGCCGACGCGATGGACGCCGAGCGGCGGTCGGGGCGGGTGCGTGGGCCGCTGCACGGCATCCCGGTGCTGATCAAGGACAACGTCGACACCGGCGACAAGATGATGACCACCGCCGGCTCTTACGCGCTCGATGGCCATCCCGCGCCGCGCGACGCGTTCGTGGCGAAGCGGCTGCGGGCGGCGGGCGCGGTGATCATCGGCAAGACCAACCTCAGCGAGTGGGCCAACTTCCGCTCCACGCACGCCTCCAGCGGGTGGAGCGGGCGCGGCGGGCAGGTGCTGAACCCGTACGCGCTCGACCGCTCGCCGTGCGGCTCCAGCTCGGGGAGCGGCGCGGCCATCGCGGCGAATCTCGCGGCGATCGCGGTGGGAACGGAGACGGACGGGTCGATCGTCTGCCCGTCGTCGGCAAACTCGGTGGTGGGGATCAAGCCGACGCTGGGGCTGGTGAGCCGCTCCGGCATCGTCCCCATCTCCCACAGCCAGGACACGGCGGGACCGATGGCGCGCACCGTGGCCGACGCGGCAGCGCTTCTGAGCGTGCTGGCGGGCGTCGACCCGCGCGACTCCGCCACCGCCGCGAGCCGTGGCCATGCGCAGGTGGACTACACGCGCTTCCTGGACCCCAACGGGCTGAAGGGTGCGCGCATCGGCGTGGCGCGCGAGCGGCTCTTCGGCTATGACCCGCACGCGGACCGGGTGATCAACGCCGCGATCGAGGAGATGCGCCGGCTGGGCGCGGTGATCGTGGACCCCGCGAACATCCCCAACACGGGCGCGTACGACGGCGACGAGTTCACCGTGCTGCTGTACGACTTCAAGGCGGACCTGAACGCCTATCTCGCCACCCGCGGCACGACGGTGCAGGTGCACTCGCTGGCGGACATCATCGCCTACAACGAGCGGGACAAGGCGCGGGAGATGCCCTTCTTCGGCCAGGAGCTGATGCACATGGCGCAGGAGAAGGGGCCGCTCACCGAGAAGGCGTACGTGGACGCGCGGGCGAAGAGCCTGCGAATGGCCGGCCGCGAGGGGATCGACGCGGTGATGGCGACGCACCGCCTGGACGCCATCGTCGCGCCGACGGGCAGCCTCCCGTGGCCGATCGACCTGCTGCTGGGCGACCACGGGCTCGGCGGGAGCTCGACGGCGGCGGCGGTGTCGGGGTACCCCAACATCACGGTGCCGGCGGGCTACGCGTTCGGGCTCCCGGTCGGGATCATGTTCACCGGCCGCGCCTGGAGCGAGCCGACGCTGATCAAGCTCGCCTTCGCCTTCGAGCAGGGCACGAAGCACCGCAAGCCGCCACGCTTCCTGCCGACGGCGGACTTCGCGTCGCCCTGAGATCCAGCATTTCTCTCACAGAGGACACAGGGTCACGGAGGGGCTCGCCCAGCGCCCTCCGTGACCCCCTGTGACCTCTGTGAGAGGTGCAGCTCAGACGTTGAAGCGGAAGAGCATGATGTCGCCGTCCTGCACCACGTACTCCTTGCCTTCGCTGCGCATCAGGCCCTGCTCGCGGGCGGCCTTCACGGAGCCGAGGCGCTCGAAGTCGGCGTAGGCCACCGTCTCGGCGCGGATGAAGCCGCGCTCGAAGTCGCTGTGGATCACCCCCGCGGCCTCGGGCGCCTTCGCGCCGATGGGGATCTCCCAGGCGCGGACTTCCTTCTCGCCGGCGGTGAAGTAGACCTGCAGCCCCAGCAGCTGGTAGCCCTCGCGGATCAGCTTGTGGAGCCCCGGCTCCTCCAGCCCCAGCGACGCCAGGAAGTCCGCGCGGTCCTCCGGCGGCAGCTCCGACAGCTCGCTCTCGATCTTGCTGGAGATGGGGATCACGTGCGCCACCTCGCCGCTCTCCTCCACCGCCGCCCGGAGCGCGCGGACGTGCGCGTTGTCGCCCTCGGGGAGGTCGTTCTCGGCGACGTTGGCCAGGTAGAGCACGGGCTTGCTGGTGAGGAGGTTGAAGCCCTTCATCAGCTTCCGCTCCTCGTCGCTCATCTCCACCTTGCGCGCCGCGGTTCCCTCGCCGAGCGCGGCGACCAGGCGCTCCAGCAGCGCCACCTCGGCCACGGCGTCGCGGTCGCCGCCGCGCGCGGTCTTCCGCACGCGCTCCAGCCGCTTCTCGGCGACGGCGAGATCGCTCAGGACGAGTTCCAGGTTGATGACCTCGCGGTCGCGCACCGGGTCGACGCTCCCCATCACGTGCACCACGTCGGGGTCGTCGAAGCAGCGGACCACGTGCACCACCGCGTCGGTCTCGCGGATGTTGGTGAGGAACTGGTTGCCCAGCCCCTCGCCCTCGCTGGCGCCCTTCACCAGCCCGGCGATGTCGACGAACTGCACCACGGCGCGCAGCACGCGCTGCGGCTTCACCTTCTCGGCGAGCAGGTCCACGCGCGGGTCGGGCACCTCCACGTTGCCGACGTTCGGCTCCACGGTGCAGAACGGGTAGTTGGCCGCGTCGGCGCCGGCGGCCGTGAGCGCGTTGAACAGCGTGCTCTTCCCCACGTTCGGCAGCCCGACGATCCCCAGCTTCAGCATATCACTCGGTCGATTGAGACGATTTCGGCAAACGAACAGGCCGGGCGCCCCAGCGGGAGCCCGGCCCAGCACGGTTGAATCTAACAGAACTGCCGGACGGGTCAATGCGGGCTGCGCTAACCGCTGTCGCCACCTGGAGATCGATAGACCCATCCCATAGAACGGGCACGATTGCGTTTCTCCTGCATGCTTTGCATTCTTCGTTGGCACATGAGTCCGCCGAACAATGATGACGAATCCTTCAGAACAGTCGGTTCAGGAGTACCTATGTCCGAATCCATATCAGTCTCGCCCCCCGAGAAGCTGGACGCCTACGCGAACGATCTGCTCTTCCGATTGTGGGTAACCCGGGGAGTCCGCTTCGAAGCAAATCGGCGGCTCGAGAAGAGTCATGAGGTCTCCCACATCGCCATTTCGGTACTCTCGGTTTACGTAATCTGCATCGCGTTGCTGGAGCTCTTGATCCACGACCGTTCGGGGGCCATTTACTATCTCTTCCCGCTGGCGACCATCGTCGCGCCGATTTTCATCCTCGTGATGGAGAAACACCTGGCCGGAGAGCAGCATCTCGTTCGAGCGGAGCGAATGGAGCGGAGCGCGCAACGACTCCAGCGGCTCCATGGGAAGCTCGTTTTTCTCATTGCCTGCAACGACCACTCGCCGGCCGCTCTGGAGGTGGTCCGCAAAGCTTACGACCAGATCCTCCACGAATTCCCCGTCAGCCACGATTACGTCGACTATCTTTATTTCCAAACGCTCAACCCTGAGAAGTTCCACATCGAATCAGGGTTCCGCGGATTCCTTTGCCGCTTCCGCGGCAGGGCGTATCGTTACATCGGCATCTGGGGAATTCCACTATTCTTGATCGTGGTACCAGCGCTCATGATCGCATTCGCCATGGTGTCGGTCGTTCCCAAGACTCAAAACACCGGTGAATCGCATGCGACATCTGCGGCAGAGGGAATTTCGATTCATACCGTTTCTGCCGATTGACTGTGCATTCAGCTAAAACAGATCGGTCTCACCCAGAGGACCAGAGGACCAGAGAAAACCAGTGCGGTTCTCTGGTCCTCTGGTCCTCTGGGTGAGGCTTTCCGTTCTGAATGCACAGCCGATCGGGTGAATTGGATCACTGTACCGTACTCACGTCGCTTACCCGGGCGGCACGGGCCTCTGCACGCGCGCCACGGTTTCGGACGTGTAGTAGCGGAAAAGCAGAAGCGATGCGGCCGCGCCGGCGACGTGCCACAATGCGTGTCCCTGGAGCAGGCTCCCGGGCGAGCACGCCACCCGCGTGATGTCGAGCACCCACGCGGTGAAGCCGAGCGCCAACACCAGGACGGCGGCCGTGAGCCAGCGTGTTTCGGTCGCCGCTCCCTGACGACGCACCCGGAGCTCCAGCACCAGCCCGATGAGAATCAGGAGGCCGAACACGTACCGGCGCAGCTCGGGCAGGAAAAGCAGCAGGGCTGCGAGCGCCAGGTTGATGCCGCAATAAAGTGCCACCACGGTCGCATCCCGCATCGGGCGCAGGCGTGACCACGCATGGAGGATGATGAACACCGCCAGCAGGTACATGCCGAAGACGTCGGCGAACTGGCCCGCGAAGCTCAACGTCGCGTGGTATAAGGCGCTTCCGTAGCCGATCAGGACCACCGCGATTCCGAGCACGATGCGATGGACAGGCGCCAAGCCGCCCCGCCTCCGTCCGTCACTCCCCAGAATCCAGAAGCCGGCGATCACGAACGCGAGCGACGACCACGTGTTCGCCGGCTGCCCGATTCCACCCCGGCGGATGTGCTCGCAGAAGCAGTGGTCGGGCATGCACGTCGCGGCGCCCCAGGTCACCGCGCGCCACCTCGCGGCCGCCTCGGCGCGGCTCAGCAGCAGGACGAGGATGGGGATGGAGATCGACGTACCCAGCAGTGCCCACGCGGCAGCGCGCCGGTCCAGTCGCATGTTCGATGGGGATGGTGAGGAGTTCGCCAGCGGGGCCGAGTACGAGGCCACGGACGCCGGCTGTTCTTGAGACCTCTGAGTTAACGCGACGCGGCTCACGCGCGCAAACGAATGGCCGGGCAGTGTGTGCCCGGCCACCGAAATGCTTTTCGTCAGCCAATCAATTCAGCGAGCGGCCAGCGCTCCACCCGTCGCGCGGGTCGATGCAAGCTCCCGCAGCTCCGCGTGCGAGCCGTTGAAGCGGTTGAGGTCGACGTCGCCCGCGATCCCCGCGACCCTGCCGCGCTCCGAGTGCTGCCAGAAGTGCCACCCGTCGACGGACGGAGAATCGACGCCGTACTCGGAGATCCAGAGGGGGTAGTCGTCCAGCGCTGTGCCCAGGTGCACGCGGCGGAAGCCGGGCTTGGTGTAGACGATGGGCCGCTTTCCCGTCCTGCGCTCCACCTCCGCCAGCCACGCGCGCACGCCGCGGACGAGCCGCGCGTCGCTCACGCCGTCCGTGCTCTCCACGTCCAGCACCGGCGGCAGGTCGCCGTCGCGCAGCGAGACGACGGCGAGGAAGTGGCTCGCCTGCACCGCGCCGTCGCGGCTCGCGCGGAAGCGGTGGTACGCGCCGCGCACGATGCGCGTCTCACCCGCGGCCGACCAGTTGCGCCGGAAGGTCGGGTCGGTGAACGTCGCCCCCTCCGTCGCCTTCATGTACGCGAACCCGATCCCGTCGCCCTCGACCGCCCGCCAGTCGATCCGCCCCTGGTAGTGGGACACGTCGATGCCGCGCGCCGGCCGCAGCTCGCGCGCATCGACGCTCGAGCGGGCAGCCGGCGGCGGCGTGCGCACGCTCGCCGCCGCGAGTTGCACGGCGTCGGGCGAATCTCGCCACGGCTGGATCCCCGCGGCCATGACGGCGGCGGGGAGCAGGACCAGCGAGGCGAGCGTGGTGCGGGCGTAAGCCATGCCGGGCGAAGACCTTGTGGAGGGCATCTGCACGCAAGTGAATGTGCAGCGGCGATTTACCTCACCCGATCAGTGCGAATTCCTTGCCAACGAATCGGATGGTCTCATATCGAATCCTGGAATAGAGCCGCGGTTCCACAGCCTGGTCCCGAGCGCCGACTTTAGATCCTTCGGCCTGCGAAAGTTCAACGCTGGCTGACGGTCGGGCGTGATCGGCCTCAGGATGACGGCCTGAGAGAGGGAAGGATCGAACCCAACAAGTCTTCAAGCGGATTCGGTATCAGCCGTCGTTTCAGTTCATCGAGGCACGATGGGCGGAAGAACGGGGAGGGGACGGCTGGAGCACGCCGCGCGCACCACCGCCGACAGGCACGGCGGCTCGGAGCCCAGCGGGCCGGAGCCGGTCTCGCCCCATCCGTTCGCGCCCCAGCACCACGCCTTCCCCTCCACGTCCACCGCGCACACTGCCTCGTGCACGGACACCGACCGGTAGCGCCGGTCGCCGGGCACGCGGACCGGCGCGGCGTGACCCTGCATGTCGGTCTGCCCGGCGCCGAGTTGGCCCCAGTTGTTGCGGCCCCAGCACCAGAGGAACCCATCGGTATCCAGCCCGCAGCTGACCCGCGCGCCCGCGCTCACCATGGCGAAGCGGTGGCCGCCCGCGATCGGAGCCGGCGTCACGCTCGCGCCCGTCGCGCCGTTCCCCAGGTCGCCGAACCCGCCCTCGCCCCAGCACCACGCCTGGCCGCTTCTGCCGACGGCGCAGGCGTGGTATGACCCCACGGACACGCCGGTGACCGGCTCGGGGAGCGCGACGCGCACGGGCGACGCGGATTCCTCGCCGGCCACCGCGGCACCCAGGCTCCCCAGGCTGAGCGGGCCCGCCATCCCCCAGCAGTACGCGCCACCGTCGGTCGAGACGCCGCACGCGCGGTACTCGCCCACGCTCACGCGCGTGAAGCGCACCGACCCGCCCACCGGCGCCGGCGACTGGATGCACTTGTAGATGCCGCAGTCCTCCGTGCGCGCGCCACCCTGGGCGTGGTCGTTCAGCCCCCAGCAGTACGCCACCCCGTCGCCGGTGGTGCCGCAGGTGGTGTCGTGCCACCCGGCGATCATGGTGAAGCGGACGGGCGTCTCCACCAGCCGGGGCGTCGCGGAGGCCCGGAGCACGCGCTGCGGCGCGCCGAGCATGCCGTCGGAGTTGTCGCCCCAGCAGTAGACGCGCCCATCCATCGCCAGCGCGCACGCGTGCATATTGCCGACGGCGACCTCCTTCACCGCGGCGGGAACGGACACGCGGAGCGGCGTGCGGCTGCAGCGAAGCGTCTTGTCGTACGCGGTGCACTGGTCGCGCGCGGCGTCGCCGGCCCCGAGCAGGGGCGCCCGCGCGAACCCGTCGGCATCCTGCCCCCAGCACGCCAGCCCGCCGGCCTCGTCGACGCCGCAGGCGCGGCCGGGGCCCACGCTCATCGAGACGAACCGGGCCTGGGACGGGGCCTGCGCGGCGGCGGGGAAATGGAGGGAGGGGAGCAGGGTCAGGCAGGCCACGGCGGCCTGGAGCGTACGGCGCATGCAGCCTCACGAGTGGGGGGACAAGTGGGCGAATCGAGGACGAAGGCCTGCGTAAGCGGAGGTGTGGGCCGGGCGGTTCTGAAGAAGCCGGCGGTCAGCCGTTGTAGCGGTTCATCGCGGGCTCTATCCCCTCCATCCAGAGGCGGCTGCCGTTCAGGCGAGCGCCGCGAGCAAGGCTACGACGCCCGACGACGGAGGACCGCAGGTTCGGGCGCGCTGGGGGACATCGCGACCCCGTTCTTCAACGCGAGTCGCTCGGCATTCTTCCGGTCCTCACCAATCAGCCAGATGAGCTCGTTCATGGCACTGCTCGGCGGGACGATACCACGCTCCCAGCGGACGACGGTCTTCTTCCCGGCTCCCAGGAGCTGCTCGATGCGTGAGGTCGAGCGACCGGCGGATGCGGACGATCTCGGATGGGTGCAGCAGGTTGCGGGCACGCCGAACTCCGGCCGCGGCGGCTACCTGAGCCTGCGTGACCTGTTCGTCGGTCCAGATCTCCTCTCCGCACTGGCCGCAGCGGGAGAACTGAACGTCTACGACCACGTTGCGGGAACGCGGAACTTACGGCTCTCCCGCACGTCCCCGATCTCACCCCCACACAGGTGACAAGACGGCATCGAAGCCTCGGACAGGGCGTAAAAAACGGGGATAGCTCGTCCCGTTTAAGGTAGCACCGAGTTTCCTACGCAGACAATGTTGAGGCGCAGTCCGCGAAGGCGGACTTCGTGCCGTTCCAGCGGCGGGTTTCCAACCCGTCGGTACGTGCGATCCTCCAAAACCGAACGCCTCCGGATTCAGAGGCGTTTGGGGTCGGGTCTATCTAGCCGTTGTAGCGGTTCATCGCGGGCTCGATCCCCTGCTCCATCCAGAGGCGGATGCCGTCGATGCAGTCGGGGAAGCGCTCGCGGATGGCGGAGGCGTCGCTCTTGGGGACGGGGCTGAGCACCCAGTCCGCCAGGTCCCACTGCGGCGGCTTGGCGCCGACGCCGATGCGCAGGCGCGGGTACGCCTTCGTCGCCAGCGCCTGCTCGACGGACTTGAGGCCGTTGTGCCCGCCCGCGCTCCCGTCGGGGCGGAAGCGGATGCGGCCGGGCTCCAGGGCGACATCGTCGACCACCACGAGAAGATCTTTCGTGATGTCGATGGCGTTCATCCGCTTGTAGGGGAGGAGCGCGGAGCCGCTGCGGTTCATGAAGGTGATCGGCTTCACCAGCCGCACCGCCCAAGGATCGACGCGGCCGCTCGCCGTCGCCGCGTTCTTGTCGGCGCGGAAGCGGCCCATCCCCCATTCCTCGGCGAGCGCGTCGAGGAGCCACCACCCCACGTTGTGGCGGGTGAGCGCGTACTCGCGGCCGGGGTTGCCGAGCCCCACGACCACCTTCAGCCCGGCCACGCCGCCCCCGTCCCCACGGGTGGGTTCCTCACGCGAGGACGAAAGCAGCGTACGCAGCCGGGCCAGCCACAACGGCTACTCCTCGGTGCTCTTGGCGCGCAGCACCTCGGGCTCCGGCGCCGCCTCCTCCGCGGCCTCCGGCTCCTCCTCCTGCACGCGCGGCTGCAGCACCGACGCGACGGGCAGCTCGCCGTCCATCAGGATGGTGACGTTCGGCATGCTGATGTCGCTCACGCGCACGCTGTCGCCCACGTGCAGCTCCGAGATGTCGACCTCCGCCGCCTCAGGGATGTTGCCGGGGAGGCACTCCACGTGGAGCTCGTAGAGCACCTGGTCCAGCACGCCGCCCTCGTCGAGCACGCCCACGGGGGTGCCGGTGAGGCGCACGGGGATGTCGAGCTTCAGCACCTCGTCGCTGTGCACCAGCAGGAAGTCCACGTGCAGCACCTCGGGGCGGTACGCGTGGCGCTGGATCTCGCGGATCAGCACGTCGGCGCGGGCGCCGCCGTCGATGTCGAGCCCGATCAGCGTGTTCTCGGGGTTCACGTGGTGCAGCAGCAGGTCCAGGTCGTGCGCGTCGACCGCGAGCGACTCGGTGCGGTCGCCGTGGCCGTAGAGGACGGCGGGGACCCGGCCGGTTCCGCGCAGCTTGCGCGCGGCGCCCTTGCCCGCGGTGTCGCGGCGGCTGGCCTTCAGTGTGGCGTTCGCCATGGAATGCTCTCCTTCCAGAGACAAGAAGGCCCGGCGGTGAAGATCGCCGGGCGCAGGTGGGGTCAGACCGCCTCGAAGAGCGAGCTGACCGATTCGTTCACGTGCGTGTACCGGACCGCCTTGGCGAGCAGCTCATCGGTCGAGAGGACCCGGAGCGTCTCGAACTGCTTGTGCGGCGGAACCGGGATGGTGTCCGTCACCACGATCTCGGTGAACGGCGCGTCGCGCAGCCGGTCCACGGCGGGGCCGGAGAGCAGCGCGTGGGTGGCGCAGGCGTACACGTCGCGCGCGCCGCGCTCCTTCAGCGCGCGCGCGGCCTGGGCCATGGTGCCCGCGGTGTCGATCATGTCGTCGGAGAGGAGGCAGTCCTTGCCCTCCACCTCGCCGATCACGTTCATCACCTCGCTCACGTTGGCGCTGGGGCGGCGCTTGTCGATGATCCCCATCGTCGCCCCCAGCCGCTTGGCGAAGCCGCGGGCCATCTTGGCGCTCCCCACGTCGGGGCTCACCACCGTCAGGTTGTCCAGCCCCTTGTCGCGGAAGTACCGGGTGAACACCGGCGCCGCGTACAGGTGGTCCACGGGGATGTCGAAGAAGCCCTGGAGCTGGTGCTGGTGGAAGTCGATGCTGAGCACCCGGTGCGCGCCGGCGGCCACGATCATGTTGGCCATGAGCTTGGCGCCGATGGCCACGCGCGGCTGGTCCTTGCGGTCCTGCCGGGCATAGCCGAAGTAGGGGATCACGGCGGTGATGCGGTCCGCCGAGGCCCGCCGCGCGGCGTCCAGCAGCAGCAGCAGCTCCAGGATGTTGTCCGACGGCGGACAGGTGCTCTGGATGATGTACAGGTCGCGCCCGCGCACGTTGTCGTCGATGCGGACGAAGATCTCGCCGTCCTCGAAGTTCCGGATGGTGGCCTCGCCCAGCTCGCACCCCAGGATGCCGGCCACGCGCTCGGCCAGCGGCCGGTTGGCGCGGCCGGAAAGGACCATCAGCTTGCCGTCGGCGATCGGATCGGCGTACATCGGCGGCGGTTCGGGTGTCGGTCCGGTCGGTCTCGCGGGAGCGGTAGAATAGGCCGCGAGGCAGGTAGCGTCAACCGGCTACGGCATTTCTCACGCCGGGACGCGGCGCCGCGGCGGCACCGTCCGGTGCGTTCCGCGGCCCGCGTCTCCACGTGAGCCAAGTCGTTTTCCGGCTTGAGGATCAGACCATCTCGGCGACGCGCGCGGCCGCGGCGGGTGGCGCCTCCTTCGCGGGGACGCGCTCCATCGCGCGCTCGGCGAGGGCGCAGATGGTGAGCGAGGGGTTCACCCCCGGGTTGGCGGAGATAGCGGACCCGTCGACCACGTAGAGGCCGGGATAGCCCCACACCTGGTGGTCGATGCCGATCACCCCCGTCTCGCGCGAGTCGCCCATCACGCAGCCGCCGAGGATGTGGGCGGTGGTGGGGATCCCCAGCAGCGTCTCCGTCGCCAGGCTCGCGGGAAAGCCGTCGACCTTCGCGGCGAGACGGTCCGCGAGCTCCGTCGCCTCGGGGATGGCGGCGGTGGGCGCGGGGCCGTGGGCCAGCACGCTGCGCGCGCGGCCGAAGAGACGGCCGGGGCGCAGCGTCAGGTAGCTGTCGATGCTGCGCATGTAGAGCATGATCAGCGTGTGGCGCGCGAAGTCGGGCACCAGCCACGCCTTCACCGCGCGGCGCGGGTTGGCGGCCATGAAGCGGAGCGCGTTCCAGATCCGCTCCACCGCCGTCCCCCCCGGCCCGTGCGGCGCCATCAGCATGCGGAAGAAGCCCGAGCCGGCCGGGTAGCGCACCGGCTCCAGCGTGGAGTGCTCGTCCGTCTTCAGGATGGAGGTGATGGCGATGCCGTCCGACATCCGCCGGTCGCGGCGCTCGCTCACGATCCCCATCAGCACCTCGCTGTTGGTGCGCACGAACTCGCCCAGCCGCTCGGAGAGGCGCGGCAGCCCGCGCGCCGAGCGCTTCAGCCGCAGCAGCAGCGGCACCGTTCCCAGCACGCCGCCCGCCAGCACCACGTTGCGCGCGTGGAACACCCGCCGCGCGCGCGGCCACCACCACCGCACCGGCCCCGCGAGCACGGTGACCTCGTAGCCGCCCTCGACCAGGCGGATCCACTCCACCTCGTGCTCCGGCTCGATGCGCAGGCCGCGCTTTTCGGCGAGATGGAGGTAGTTGCGGTCGAGGGTGTTCTTGGCGCCGAAGCGGCAGCCGAGCATGCACCCGCCGCACTCGATGCACCCCGTGCGCGCCGGCCCCTCGCCGCCGAAGTACGGGTCCGGCACCGTGACCCCCGGCTCGCCGAAGTACACGCCCACGTCGGTGGGACAGAACTCGGACTCCAGTCCCAGGTCGCGCGCCAGCTCGCCCATCACCTCGTCGGGGAAGGTGACGTGTGGATAGGGAACGACGCCGAGCATGCGGCGGGCGCGCTGGTAGGCGGGCGCGAGCTCGGCCTTCCAGTCGGCCAGGTGGCGCCAGGCGGGGGCGTCGAAGAAGCCGTCGCCGGGGACGGGGAGGGTGTTGGCGTAGACCAGCGAGCCGCCGCCCACGCCCACGCCGGAGAGCGCGGTGATGTGGCGCAGGAACTTCATCTGGAACGGGCCGCGCAGGCCGAGCCGGGGCATCCACATCCACCGGCGTAGGTCCCAGTTGCTGCGCGCGAAGTCGCCCGGGGCGAAGCGGCGGCCCTTCTCCAGCATCAGCACGCGGTGGCCCTTCTCCACCAGCCGCAGCGCGCTCACGCTCCCGCCGAACCCGGAGCCGACGATCAGGTAGTCCCAGCTCTGCATTGCAATTCGCGCAAGGTGAGGAGCTACCGGATGTTAACCGTGAGCGTGGCTCACACAAGGGAACGGCAACGGCAGCTCACGCAGAGCCGCGGAGACGCGGAGGGAGTCGCTGCTCTCTCTGCGTCTCCGCGGCTCTGCGTGAGACCGATCCGTAAAAGCCCGCCGACGCCTCAGAAGGTACGGGCCTCCCAGTAGTTCTCGATGGAGTCGGGGAGCTTGGCGAGGAAGTTGTACCCGGTGTAGCCCTCCAGCGCGTCGACCGTGGTCTTGTAGTTCGTCCACGGCGCCGAGATGATGCCGGTGACGTTGGGCATGTCCACCGCGATCACCTGGATGCTGCTGTTGGAGGTGGCGTTCGCCAGCCCCTGACCGTACGGCATGATCACGGCGATCTTCCAGGTGTAGGTGGGGATCTGCACCTTCCCCGCCCCGTTCAGCGTCCCCTTGTTCCCGCTGGGACCGGAGATCACGTAGATCTCTTTGTTCTGGTTCTGCGCCAGGTCCTGCAGGTAGTACTCGAAGTCCAGCCACGGCCCCGCGTTCAGGTCGTGGTACTGCGGCACGATGTTCGTCATCATGAAGGTGGACTTGTTGTCCGTGATGTCCCAGGTGCGCTCTTCGCTGCGGACCTGGTGCCCGCGGTCGTACCCGCTGTTGGTGTAGTCGCCGGTGACCACGCGGTAGCACCCCGCGGGGAGCGAGGCGTCGCTGGTGAAGGTGGTGGAGCGCGGCGCGTCGCCGTAGTGCGTCTTGTTCAGGTCCCAGCTCACCCAGTTCGGCCGCCCCTTCGCGCAGTTGTAGGAGACGGTGTACTGGCGCTTGGAGAGGATCAGGTCGTCGGACGAGTTCGCGTCGGCGGGGGTGCCGAACTCCACGTGGCTGCGGTAGATCGCGGACGGGTAGGTGTAGAACGATGGCGCTTCGGGAGCTCTCCCGGCCGGCGCCGCGGGGGTGGTCAGATCCGGCGAGCAGGCGGCCAGCGCAGCCGCGGCGAGGGTGGA